>Ga0265319_1002178_pt1 | contig 10912 bp, 24 predicted proteins | sample 4824metaG_FD_192443 | JGI IMG/M metagenome (GOLD analysis project Ga0265319, IMG submission 192443) | Rhizosphere microbial communities from Carex aquatilis grown in University of Washington, Seatle, WA, United States - 4-8-24 metaG | ecosystem: Host-associated > Plants > Roots > Rhizosphere >...
GGCTGAATGGCTCAAGGCCCTGCCACGCGCTGAGTGGCCCGACGTGGTGTTCGAGGATCGCACGCGCGTGGTTGACATGTGGCGCGCGTACGGAGTAACCTGCTGTCAGGTCGCACCGGGCGACTTCTAGGAGCCACGAATATGAACCGCCTACTGCACATTACGCAGCTGATCGGCAAGCGCGCTTGCCCAGAGCAGGTCGAAGCCTTCCGCTCACGCTTCGGCGAGTACGTTGAGGTCACGCCCGAGCTGTGCGCATCAGTCGCGGCTGTGTTCGATTGGGTCTGGGCCGCGCGCCATTTGCTGAGCGCGGCGGCCTGGGCCGAGTACGTGCGCGTCAGGGCGCCGGCCTTGGCCGAGTACCAGCGCGTCGCGGCGGCGGCCAGGGCCGGGTACGACCGCGTAGAGGCGGCGGCCTGGGCCGAGTACGAGCGCGCCAGAGCGCGGGCCTTCGGTGAGGCTTACAATTCTCCATCACAAATTGAGGTAGTCAGTAGTTAATAGCATGCTTATCCGCTTGACACCCACAAATACTAGGCGTAGTATTCGCATTACAGACTGAGAAACGCGGAAAGCACAGGGAATTAAGTAACATGAAACGTACCCAGCAAGAAAAATATGACTTGTTTTACGGATTGCGCGTCCCTAAGCATTTCAAGGCTCAGTGGGTGCAGGTTGAAGACGAAGCACGCGACAACGCAGCGCAAACCGAGGGCGTCAACGGGCTGCTTATTGGTTATGTAACTTGGGAACCGGCCTTCGTGGGCGCTTTTATCAGCACCATTGAAACGATTGTCAATGTGAGCGACGGGTACACGCAGAAGTTTCGCGACTGGCTGGAAGTTAACTGCGGCATCGTGGGTTAACTCATGCTAGGAGCCACGAACATGGGCCGCATACTGACCACTCGGCAGCTGATCGACAGGGGCGCCTGCAACGAGCAGGTCGAAGCCTTCCGCTCACGCTTCGGCGAGTCCGTCGAGGTCACACCCGAGCTGTGCGAATCAGTCGTGGCTGTGTTCGATTGGGTCTGGGCCGCGAGCAACTTGCTCAGCGCGCGGGCCTACGCCGAGTACCAGCGCGTCAGGGCGGCGGCCAGGGCCAAGTACGATCACGCCAGAGCGCAGGCTTGGGCCGACCACGTCCAGCAGGTCGCGTGGTCGGCCTACGCCGGGTACGACCGCGTAGAGGCGGCGGCCTGGGCCGAGTACGAGCGCGCCAAGGCGCGGGCCTTCGGTGAGGCTTACAATTCTCCATCACAAATTGAGGTGACGTCATGAGCAAGAACATCAGTGTGACCGAGACCGGAGCGGCGCTACTCATACTGCTCTGGATAGCCCTGTGGGCAGGGTTCTGGGGCGGTATTGTCTGGGCGGTCGTGCACTTCGCCCGCAAATTCTGGTGATGTCATGAGCATCGACTTTAAGAAGCCGATACGGGATCTGCGCACCAAACGCGCAGCCATTTCCCTGGGGCTGCTGCCGGACGGCCGCAGCACGATTGCGTGGACGGATGAGGTGGGCGGGTGGTACGTGGCAGCGTTCGAAGAGCCCGAGAAATCGTTCGGGAACGTGCCGCCAGAGCCGCCCCCGCCGCGCCACCTACGCGACATCTGCATTGACATCAACGAGCGGTTCGCGCGGATGCTTGGCTTCACGCAGACCGTGCTGATCAACGTGGGCCTTGCGCGCAACGACTTGCCCGGCGATACTACGGAAGTCGGTCTGCAGAAAGTCGCGCAGAACTTGGCGGCCATCGAACGGAAGTTCATGCAGCACGCGCGAGAGATCGAGGCGTTGCAACGGTACAATTAGCAGGAGCCAACCATCATGAAGCGTTTAAACTGGATCTTCGTCGTCACTGCCGCGCTCATCGCCGCATCGTTGCTCGTCACGGGCTGTGCGCTGGAGCCTGACCATTTGAGCATCGAGGCGCAGCACGTGAGCCACGTGTCGCAGCACTTCGGGGCGAACCCGACGAACTTCGGTTACAACACCATCGGGCTCGATGCGCGCTGGGAGAACGAGCACGCGTCGCTCGACGTGTCGGAGGGTGTGATCCTGGACTCGTGCGCCGGGTACGTGAACGCCAGCGGGCCGTTCACGATCTGCGGCGGCAGCATCGGGCCGCGCGAGACCTTCAACGCGCGCGTGAACATCTACGTGTGGAGCAAGCAGGAATGAACGCAGGACCGGACCGTATACTGCACGTTCATCGGCTGATCGACGCGGGTGCCTGCGACGAGCAGATCCGCACCTTCCGCGAACGCTTCGGCAACTGGGTCAGGGTTACGCCCGAGCGGTGTGCGGCGTACGCGACTGTGTTTCACTGGGCCTGGGCCGCGCGCAACTTGCTCAGCGCGCCGGCCTTGGCCGAGTACGAGCGCGTCAGGGCGCCGGCCTGGGCCGAGTACGAGCGCGTCACGGCGGCGGCCAGGGCCGAGTACGAGCGCGTCATGGCGCCGGCCGGGGCCGAGTACGAGCGCGTCACGACGGCGGCATGGGCCGAGTACGAGCGCGCCAGAGCGCGGACCTTCGGTGTAGCGTACAACTTGCACGCCTGGGGTGCGGGAGCATTGATATGAGCCGCATACTGTACATCGAGCAGTTGGTAGACGCGGACGCCTGCGACGAGCAGGGCGAAGCCTTCCGCTCACGCTTCGGCACGTGGGTCAAGGTCACGCCCGAGCGGTGTGTGGAGTTCGCGACTGTGTTCAATTGGGCCTGGGCCGCGCGCAACTTGCTGAGCGCGCCGGCCTGGGCCGAGTACGAGCGCGCCCAGGCGCCGGCCTGGGCCAAGTATGACCGCGTAGAGGCGGCGGCCTTGGCCGAGTACGAGCGCGTCAGGGCGCCGGCCTTGGCCGAGTACGAGCGCGTCAGTGCGCCGGCCTGGGCCGAGTACGAGCGCGTCACGGCGGCGGCCAGGGCCAAGCACCAGCGCGTCACGGCCAGGGCCGAGTACCAGCGCGTCACGGCGCCGGCCGGGGCCGAGTACCAGCGCGTCACGGCGGCGGCCAGGGCCGAGTACGCGCGCGTCAAGGCGGCGGCCAGGGCCGAGTACGCGCGCGTCAGGGCAGCGGCCTTTGGCCGCGCGTACAACTTGCACGCCTGGGGTGCGGGAGCATTGATATGACGTTACACGGTCTGGGGTTGTTAGTGAACGGGTGTGTTGGCGTCGTGCTAATAGCGATCACGGCCGGCGGCGTCCTACTGTTGGCCGGTGTGATAGCACGTGCCCTTCGGAGCATGCTCGAATGAACATGCGCACGTTCGGCCTTACTTGGATCGTGTTCACGTGGTGGTGCCCGGCGCTCGCGTGGATAGGTGTCGCGCTGGTGATCATCGGCGCGCTGCGTGGACAGGTGCTCGGCGAATGAGCAGCACCACCAAACGCATCGGCCGCTGGCGTATATCCAAGGCCATCGACCTGGTGCTCGCTGGCTGGACCGTGCACGACGCGTGCGCGGAGGCTGGGTTCAGCAGTCGGTCGCTGCTTTACTACGTGACGTTCCTCGACAAGAGCCCGTGGCGCTCGCGACAGCGTGCGCCGCGGCTAACCACGAATCAACGCCGCGAGCAGTGGCGGCAACTGGGCGCGGACGCCCGAGGCGGGTTGCGATGACTACCGGACACAGACACGGACGGGACCGACGACCCAAACCAATGGCGCCTTGGCTGCGGCTCACGCTTGCAGGCGTCTGGCTGGTGACGACCGGCATCAATACGCTCCTGGTGATGATATTCGCGCTGCTCGGCAGCCACTGGGCGGTGTTCAGTTTCTTAATCGGGATTGTGTGCCTGGTGATGTACGTGCACAATCTACGCATGTTCAATGAAGGGGAATGACGTGTCAGAAAAGAATGTGCTCGACTTTTTGGAAGACTTCGTTACTCGCGCGGTGCCGGACGTGCACGGGACGCTGCTGTCGCGCGAGCAGGCATCAGAGCTGCTTACCGGTATCACCGGCCTGACCGACCTGCTCAGTGATGTGACGCGCAGCTCTCGCGAGGCCCGCGTTGCGGCGCAGTTGAACATCGACCGCAAGGCCGCAATCATCCAGCAGCAGGAATTCGCACTCGTACAGTCGGAGTTGGAGCGCGACCAGCTGTTGCTGCTGAACAGGCGGCAGGCCGCGCTGATCCGTGAGCTGCGCGAAGAGATCGAGCTGTCGGCTACGGAGATCGACGGGCTGTACGCGGAGCTGGAGGAAGCCGCGGACGAAAGCGAGCCCGACGTCATCGTCGAGCACGGCGACAGTTCCCCGGTGCCCGGCGGCGCGCGTGACGACGACGCTGTGAGCGTGGAAGCGTCCGGGAGCTGCTACTACGGCCACTGTGAGTGTTACCTCGACGGCGGCGAATGCTGCGACTGTGGCGCTAGCCCGGACCCGCAGGCCGCATAGTGTCTGCAGGACTCGGCGCTACACGAGCAGAATGGATTCACTTCGCGTTCACGCTCGGGCTGGTAGGTAACCTACTGCCGTGCGTGCCGGCGCCGCCTGGGCATACGCTCAAGGTGGCGCCGGGCTCGAAGCTGAACGAAGGGAAGCTCGGCAAGATTCCATCGGCGCTCAACGCCGATGGTCTCGTGCACGGGCTGACGAAATGGCAGACGCGGGACATCAACGCGGATGAGGTGGATGCGTGGAGTCAGGGAGAGAGGTACAACATATGCGTGCGGACCGGGAAGCAATCAGGTATCTTCGCTTTCGACCTGGATATCTCCGATCCATCGGCCATCACAGCTGCGCTCACATTGCTGAGTGGCTGCTGTCCTACTATAGCGGCTTCGGCCGCTCGCCGAACGCGGCCGAACGCTTCAAAGTTGCTGATACCTTTCAGCATGGACCTGCCATGCTCGAAGCGTATCATCGACACTGCGCACGGCCGAATCGAATTGCTCGGGGATGGGCAGCAGTTCGTCGCGGCTGGGACGCACTCCAGCGGGGTGCGATACGAGTGGGTACCTGGGTTACCTTCGGATTTTCCGCGGCTGTCATTGCCACAATTGGACTCGTTATGGGCCGCGATGTCCGCAAGCCTGTCGATCCCAAAGAAGACGAAATCACCTACACCGACTCCCGAGACTGGAAAGACTGGGGCGCCGACTGACGACGCGCTGCGCACCGAGATCAGCGACAGCGAATGGACGGATTTACTGGACGCGCTGCGCGCGCTGTTTGAATTTTCTGGAGGCAACGATGAGTGGTCAGAAGTCGGATACGCACTGCTGTCACTGCAACACTCAAGGCCCGCAAGACAGCTCTGGATCGACTTCAGCGACAGAGCCGCAGGCGCAGAGCCTGGGGCAGCTGAAGCCTGGTGGGCTGCTCACGTTGGCGCAGTACCCAGATCGGACTACCGACATATTTTTCGATTGGCCAGAGCACAGGGTTGGCGACCACGTGCAAGTGCGGACATCTTCGCCCCAGTACCCGAGTCGGGTGCTGGAGACGTACACGAGGTTCCAGGTGATATTCAAGTCAGCGTTCTGCCTCCCGAACCTGACCGTCCAGTGCTTAGGGTTGCAGGCGGTAACCTACCGGGACTCATCGAGCGATGCACCGACCTGCTCGTGCCTGAACTGTTCTGTAATGCGGGAAGCCTTGTCAAAGTTGCAGCTAGCCCTGCTGCCGAAGGACAAGACGTACGACCCGGCGTTTTCCAGCCAGTGCTCATGCGCTCGATCACGCCCGCGTGGCTCGCCTGGAGACTGACGCAACTGGCTACGTGGCAGAAGATGGACATGCGCTCGGGAGAGTGGAGGGACATCAACTGCCCTGACGACATCGCGGATAAGTTCCACCACATGGGTGAGTGGCCCCGCATTCGGCCGCTCGAAGCTATCGTAAGCGCGCCGTTCATGCGCGAAGATGGGAGTATCTGTGAAAAACCCGGCTATGACTCGTTGGCTCGCGCGATATACGTACCGAACGAACCCTTTCCGGAAGTACCTGCGGCGCCTAGCGTACAAGAATGCCATGCAGCCCTTGACGTACTCACCGCGCCGTTTGCTGAATTTCCGTTTGCGGAACCTGCGTTCAAGTCAGCATTTCTGGCACATATACTATCCGAAGCCGCGCGCCTCGCCATCGACCTGTGTCCGATGTTTTGGTACACGGCCCCCGATGCCGGCACAGGGAAGTCGCTACTCTCCGACATGGCGTGCCTGATCGTACACGGACACGCGCCGGCACGACGCCCGTGGCCCAAGGAAGAGGACGAAATGCGCAAGCAGCTGTTCGCCGCGATGCTGAGCGGGGAGCGTAGCTTGATCTTCGACAACATCCAGCGCGGGCACAAATTGCGCGACCGCTCGCTGTGCGCGGTGCTGACGAGCGAGTGGTGGGAGGACCGCGTGCTCGGCAAGAGTATGAGCTGCCGCGTGCGCAACCTTATGGTGCTGACGGCCACTGGCAACAACATCACGCCAGTGTCCGACATGGCGCGCCGGTCGTTGGTCGTGCGGCTCGTAAATGATGCGCCGGACATGAAGGCGCGTCGGTTCACTATCGTGGATTTGCGCGCGCACGTCCTGGAGCACCGAGCCGAGTTGCTGGTCGCGGCGCTGACGATCCTGCGCGGCTACCAGCTGCACGGAGCTGAGCGAACCTACCCGGTCACGCTGCCCAGCTTCGAGCGCTGGAGCCGCCACGTGCGCAACCCGCTGCTGTGGCTCGGGCTGCCGGACCCGGTCGAGACGCAGGAGCTGGAGACGGACGACGAGACCGGCACCCTGGGCGATACGTTCAAGATTCTGGCGACGACGTACGCGGCTGGTAGCTTCACTGCCGGGGATATTTCGAAGATGGCCGGCATTGATGAGGCGTTAAACGCGGCATTGATGAGCGCCGGCTGTAAAGAGCCGTACAGCCCGACGGCGGTCGGCTACTGGCTGCGCGATAATCGCGACGTGGTAGACGCGGGCATGCGCCTGGTACAGCGTAAGCGGGACAGCCACCGTAAGGTTAACACGTGGCAGTTGCTGCCGATAACTAGGAGCCTACTCTAATGGACGTACGAACCGGACCGGTGCTGCAGATTAAGGTGGAGCGCGGGGACGCGGTGTCCCAGCTCGTGCAGACCTTGGCCAAGGCCATCAAATTCGATGACGTGAAATTCACCGGCGTGGGTGAAGACGACATCGCGAACGTGTTGCGTTTCGCCAAGGGCGCGCAGATCGCGCGCACCGAGATCCTGACCGCGGTAGCCGCCATCATGGTGCACCCGAAGGTCAAGGAACTTATGGGGACCGACGAGGCGTTTCAGGCGTCCATCGTCGTGCCGCTACTGAAAGCGCGCGCTCAGATCAGCCTTCGGGCGCCGGACGTTCAGTGAGTTCACCGGGCGAAACTTTCGTCGTCGAGCTGGGCCGCGCGTCCTCACGCGCGAGCCGGTTCCTTCGCGGCATGCAGCGAGCGGATCAGGACGACGTTCTGGCTGCCGCGGTGCTGTGGTGCTGGGAAAACCGCGACGCGTTCACCGAGCAGCTGACGAACACTGACGCGCTGTCACTGGAAGTGTGGTTCGCCAGAGCAGTGCGCGCAGCGAAGCGCGCATGGCGCACCGGTGAGGTGAGGAACGCCACGGAGTCGATGGCGGATATCCCGGTGCCAGATGATACAGAGGCGCGCGCCGCGGTGGAGTCCGCCGCGCGTGAGCTGGTGAGGACGATAACGCCAGAGCAGCGGCGCATTGCAATCATGCAGGCGAGGGGTTACTCTGCGAGAGAGATATCGGAGAAACTGAACGTGGACATTGAGAGAGTTAGAAGCACGCGCTCGACGTTGCGCAAGCTGCAGGAGCTGCTTCCAGGCACCTACGAGGTGACGCGCGTGCTGCGTGCGGAGATCGCGCCACCGTCGGATCAGCCGGCGGTGAAGACGAAGACCGACATTGACACTGAGCTGGAACAGCTGGGGCGCCCACAGCTCGGTAGCGCCGCGACGTACGCGGACGACTATGTGCCGCACAAGCGTCAATATGCGGCCTGGGAGGACGTGCGCGGGGAGAAGCGCCTGTATCGCGGCCGTGGAGCGGTCGTCATTGATTACGAAGAGGACGGCCCGGCGCGCAGGTATCTGTTGGATTTCTGCGTCGGGGCGCCGCCAATGTGGGTTACATCGCAATTACCGGAGAGTGCACTGTGTCAACCTTGAACGTCGAAGACATCGAGATTTCCCGCGCGATCCGACAAGGGTTCGAGCGTGACGCGAACCCCGGCAACACGGTCAACGGGTCCCAGAATCCGTTCCAGCTGCTGCTGCAGGGCCAATTTGACTTATTGAAGGTGGCCGCCGTGGTCCGCGAGCGCCTGGACGTGTACCGGGCGCACGTGGCCGAGCAGGCGCGCAAGACCGCTGAAGCCGCCGCGAAGGCGGATGTTGACAAGCAACTTTGAGGCGCGTATAAAGTACCTACAGTCAATTCAGGAGCCACAGCCATGCGCGGATATTCAGACTACAGCCAGAAGGACGCCCGCCCCGAGGGTCAGACCGCGGCCGAGATTAAGCGGGAGGCCATCGAGGCGGAAGTTGCCGCCGAGGTGCATGAGCCTACCGTGCAGCGTGTCGCGGATGCCATCAACCAGCGTGCCACGGAGATCATCAACCAGGCGGCCGCCCATCAGATCGACATTCGCTTCACCGATCACGGCAGTCTGGCCGTAGCGGTCGGCGTCAGCGTCAAGGGCGAGGAATGGCTTGCCGCGCACCTCGACCCGAACGGGCAGCGCTGGGGCAAGAACGGCTACGTGATCGAGCCGCGCTACGTGCAGGACATCGTGTACGGCGCGCAGGACGACGGGCTGGACGTCGCATGAACGGCGACCCCAGCTACTTCGCGCACAATGCGAAGCGCCCGCGGCGCGAAGCCGTGCCGGAACGCGAGATCGTCGAGTTCCGGCCGGCACGGCGCGAGCCGTCCTACGTGGTGGAAGAGCACACGGCCGTCGAAGACGTGCAGCGGTTCATCAGAGCGTTCATTCTTGCAGGAGGGTCGATACCATGAGCGAGTCACGAGCATCCGCGCTGGACCGTGTCGAGCGCACACGCGTGAGCCGCGTCGCCAAGCAGAACAGCCCGGCCGCCGAGGAACTGTTCAACATCGCGGCCGGTAAGCGCCAGTTCTGGACGCTGCCCGACTGGAACAAAGTGCTGCAGGAGCTGGACGCGTGTGACCTGACGGTCAAGCAGTGGCGCGTTGCGGGGTTGGTGTCATGAGCGTCAACGAGGCCGCGGAGTCTTCCGCTGTGTACGCGCGTGCCATTATGAAACGCGACCGCGTAATTCTTGAATTGGTGGCTGCGCTTCGCCGCGTTGAATTCGACGTGAGGGGATTCTGTCCCGCGTGCGACGGCTTCAATGTAGGCCCGAACGGTTCTACCGGACACAGACACACGGTCAGCTGTCCGGTTGCTGTCGCGCTCGCGAAGGCGGCTCCATGAAGTACCGCCACGCCTGGACAAGTGTCAGCACCGTCTACGGTACCGACAAACCTTACTGGCCCGGCCGCGACTACCCGGACCGCGAGGTGTGGCTGAAGCGCCGCGCGACGAACCTGCGCGGCCGTATCAACCGCGTCATCCATCAGGGTGACAAGCCGTTCGTGCTCGGTGTAAACAAGCTGAAACGTCAGCTCGACGCGGCGGCCCGCGGCATCCAACCCGCACGGTCCGCGCCGTTCGTACTCAGTTTAAACAAGCTGCAGAATCGCCGGTATGACTCTGCGGTAAGCAGACGAATCCCGGTCAGGGTCTTCCATCCACGGCAGACGCTGATCCGGCAGCGCCACGCCTACTATCGGAGGGACGATGCGCAAGCTACTCCTGACGCTGCTACTGCTGGCGACTCGGCCAGCGCTAGCTGATCATCCGACGGACCCACTCACGTGCCTGGCTCAGAACATTTACTACGAGGCGGCGACGGAGCCGTTCGCCGGCAGGGTAGCTGTTGGTGCCGTGACGCTCAACAGATTGACGGCCGCGAAGTCCCATTCGACTGTGTGTGCGATTGTGTACGCGTCGAAGACGGATTCCGCTGGACGGAAAGTGGCCGCGTTCTCCTGGACCCTCGGGCGTCGGTGGCGTGCTTCTGGCCCCGTCGACGGCCGAGTCTATGGCGAGTGCTTGTGGATCGCGGACGGGCTCTTGCACGGCTGGCTCGTCGCGCCGTTCGGTCCGAAGGTTAAGAGCTACCACGCATCGTACATCCCGGTGCCCTGGCGCAAGCGTTTCGTTGTTCGCATCGGGCATCATCTGTTTTACGACAATTAGGAGACCATCATGACGACAGTAAGTGTAGCGGTCGGCGGGAACTCGTACGGCCACACGTGTAGTAGCGTACCGGCCGGGCTGTGGAATCTGAAGCCGGAACGCGATTACCGTGTGGTGTTCACGGACGAGAAGCCGGTGTCTACTGACGCCGTGTACAAGTTCAAGCGCGGGCTCAATGCCGACGAGATTACCGTTATCGGCGCCTCGGCTATCACGAGGCGTCTCGGGTACCTCAGAAACAGCATCTACCTACTGAAGGACACGCGCAATGTGCTGGCCGCGGCGTTCGGTGTCCCGGAAACGTTATATATGCGGTGCCCGGTCCCGGAGAAGGGCTGGGTGTGGTGCGAGGAAGCGTGAACCGCCGCTGGTTCCTGAAGGGCGCTATCGGTGCGGCGGCTGGCGTCGCGATCAGTGGTGAGCTGATCGAGGCGCTGGCGCCGCGGCCGAAGATCTTCCTACCGCCGCGCACGCGCTTCATGCCGCAGTGGGTGCTTGACCACAGCGACATCTACGACACGCGTACGTGGGGCGACATTAAGTCGGACATCGACCGCCTGACGCTCCTGAACGTGGGCGACATCGTGACGTTCCAGCACTTGACGGACGGACCTGGTGGCCCGCTCAAGCAGTTCATGATA
>Ga0265319_1002183_pt1 | contig 10902 bp, 20 predicted proteins | sample 4824metaG_FD_192443 | JGI IMG/M metagenome (GOLD analysis project Ga0265319, IMG submission 192443) | Rhizosphere microbial communities from Carex aquatilis grown in University of Washington, Seatle, WA, United States - 4-8-24 metaG | ecosystem: Host-associated > Plants > Roots > Rhizosphere >...
ATCGGACTGAAGTACGGAGTCGACAAGGACGCCGTGCGGAGGCACTGCATCGGGCTCCACCCCGGAGTGATAGACCGTCGAATATCAGAGCGCGTGAGCATCCCCGAGGGAGCGAGCGCTCGAGAGACTCTCGAGGCGATGGTCAGGCACCTGTCGAAGAAGCTGGCGGCGGGCGTGATACGCGCGGACGAGATGCAGCAGCTGCGGATGGCGACCAACGACCTGGAGAAGCTGATCGGCGGGAGCGAGGTCGTGATCGCGTCTTACAAGGACGTGGCGGGGTGGCAGGAGCTCGAGGAGAAGATCTTCGCGGCGCTCGAGCCGTTCCCCGAGGCGCGGAAGGCAGTGGCGGAGGCGGTGAGGTGAGAGAAGCGCACGCGTGGGGTCTGAGCTCGTCGCGGTGCTCGGTCTGCGGAGCGAGCAAGGTAGACTACGTCGGGTCCGCGGGGACGCTGTCGTGCCTGACTCCCGAGCAGCAAGAAGCACGCGACGCGATGCAGGAAGAGAGCATGAGGGCGACGTTCAGCCAGGTGAGCAACGCGGCCTTGTTGGTCGCGGGGGCGTTCTATGACACTCTGGCGCCGGCGATGGACAGCATGGCCGTGACTGCGACCGAGCTATCTAAGGGCTTGGCGAAGATCTACGAAGAGCAGTACTGGGGCAACGATGCCGCGGGCGCGACAGTGCGCCAGGCATCGCTCCGCGCGGTGAAGCCGTGAGACGGCAGCGCGACCTGGCCGGCCTCCCGCGGCAGGGAGGGTACGGGCTGTCGGCGGCGGAGGTGAACGCGATGCTCGAGCGGCAGGGCGGCGTGTGCATCATCTGCGGTCGAGTGCGCGGGCAGTGGGCGATAGACCACGACCACGAGGCCGCGAGGAGGCACGGGCACTCAGACAAGACCGGGTGCAGGGACTGCGTGCGAGGAATACTGTGCCAGAGCTGCAACACTGCGCTCGGCGGCTTCTGCGACTCGCCTGACATCCTCAGGCGCGCCGCTCTGTACATAGAAGAGTCGAGGCGAAGATCGTGATGACGCTCGTCATAGCTTACTTCCTAGTCGTCGCGGTGATATGTCTCATGTGCGTCGCGCCGCGAGGTCCCAAGTGAGCGAGACAGAAGTGTTCTGGGACTTCGTGCGCGAGCGAGACGCCGTGCGCCAGCGCAGAGAGGCGGGCGCGCCTCCTCCGTGGACCAGCGACTGCGTGCTGCGCGAGCGGCGCTTTAGCAACGTGCACAGAGACGATGATCTGCGATCGCAAGAGCTCTACGCTGAGTGCGTGGGCAATCCGCGCGATGAGGTCATCGTGAATGTCATCCTCTGCAGGCTCCTGTCGCGCGTCGCATACAGCGCGCTAGGGTGGCAGCAACTTCCTGTAGACACCGCGAGGATGCGCGCGATGTACGATGACTACCGCGCGAGACACGCGCCGTTCTTCGACGGAGCTTCGACTACGCCTACATACACCAATACTCTCCTCCGCGGCGGAGACACGATGGATAGGTTCTTGCGCGCCGTGCGCGGGTGGGAGCAGTGGGCGCAGCGAGAGCACTGCCTCGCTTCGCTGCGCGAGTGGTTCGAAGAGCTGCACGCACTTCCAGGCATGGGCCCCTACCACGCGTGGCAGGTCGCAGCTGACCTCGCGTATACACACGTGGCAGAAGCGTGCTCCCGCGATGAGTGGGCGTATCCAGGGCCAGGCGCGTGGAGCGGGCTCCGCGAGATGTGGCCGAGCGAGTTCGTGCTCTTGCGCAAGGATGGGAGCGGGAAGAAGTGCGGACTCGCTCCCCCGGACGCGAAGCGCGCTGAGATCGGCGTGACCAGGATGCTCTCTCTCCTGAACGAGCAGCCCTCAGATATGGCTCGGTCTCTCACGCTCATTGACATTGAGCACTCGCTGTGCGAGTTCGCTAAGTACAGGCGATATTCGCGCGGCGACGTGTCACGCGCCCTCGTGTACAGGCCGCGGATATGAGCAAGGCGCAGGAGCTCTTCGGGCCGAGGCTGCGCGAGCTCGACCCCGTGCGCCTGTTCGAGGATGCCTACGGCTTCGCGCCGATGGGGTGGCAGGAGAGCTATCTCTGGGACACTCGCAACTGCATCGTGCTCAAGGGACGTCAGGTGGGAGCTTCGACTTGCGCCGGACTCCTCGCCGTGCGCATCGCGCGCCACTACAGCAGGTCGCTGTGCGCGATAGTGTCGCCGTCGCAGAAGCAGAGCACCGAGGTGAAAGTCAAGGCCAAGGGCGCGCTCGAGCGACTCGGCGAGAGACTGATGCTAGACAGCGCGTCTGTGGTGGGACTCGAGAACGGCTCGAGGATCATGAGTCTCCCGGGATCTCCGAAGTCGGTGCGAGGGTGGACAGCGGACTTCCTGGTGATAGACGAAGCGGCCTTCCTCGACCCTGACACGTTCCTCGCCGCTCGCGCGACGGTCGCTACCGGCGGGAGGCTCATAGTTCAGTCGACGCCCGCAGGTCCGTTCGGGCACTTCTACGACTTGTGGACGTCTCGCGACACAGACTCGTGGGGGAAGTACACAGTGTCGAGCGAAGAGGTGAGCACCATCGACTCGGGGTGGCTCGCCGGAGAGAAGGCGACGATGACTGCGGAGAACTACGCGCAAGAATATCTCGGCCAGTTCACTACGCCGGGTCTCGGCTTGGTTGACCCGTCGCGCTTGAATGAGCTCGTCGCGGCGGAGAAGACCAGCGTGTGGGACAAGCTGCGATGAGAATACGACTCGGAGCAGCGATGCCTGCGCACGGCGGGCGCACGGCGATAGTCGGCGTCGAAGTCTTGGAAGCGCGCGACAGCGAGGACCGGCTCGTGCATCGCTTCGTCGTGGGAGTCATAGAGCGAGTGACGCCGTTCACTATCGACGCGGCGCGCGAGAGAGTCATCGCGATGGTGACGAAGCTTCAAGACGCGCGACCGTGCTGCATCGTAGACACGGGGACGCCTCAGGGGCTCGCGCTTCGCGCGTCGATGTCCTCGTCGAGGGACTGGCCGCGGGACCTCCACAGGCCGCACGCGTACCCTGGGACGGGGGCTCGCAACCAGCTATTCGCCGCCTTCCTGGAGGCGTACTCCCGCGGAGAGGTTCGCTTCGCGCCGGGGCTCGAGAACAGAGCGGACCTGGACAAGGCACTGGTGTTCTACCACGGCGGCGGCACAGCCAAGGAAGGATTCGAGCTCGAGTCGGAAGACGAAGCGCTGGTCATCGCGCTCGGGCTCGCGATGTTCTGGCCGCGACACGGAGCGAGCGCCGCGAGCTTCGCGGCAGGAGGCAGGTGATCGTGACAGCGAGCGACGTGCTAGAGTACATCGTCTCAGCGCTCGGCGGGCGCAGCGACTCGGAGATACCCTCTATCGTCGCGTTCTTGCGCGACGGTGTCATCCTCATCGGCGCTCACGCCTGGGAGTCTGGCTACTGCTGGTGCCAGCCGAAGATGGTCTCGAGCGCTCACGACCCGCGCCGCGCTCACCCCGCGCACAGAGACGTGCTCAGCTAGTACTAGGGTACTAGGGAGTACTAGGTGTACATCTGCGCTCTTCTGCAGTACAGTGGCCTTCGGCCACTTGGCCAACGGGAACGAAAGGGAAACTTCGATGACGCCCGGTCAGCTCAAGAACACCGTTCACGACCTCTACACATGCGACGAGTGCGGTGAAGACGAGAAGGACCACGTACGCGAGGGCAAGTACCTCCTCTGCGCCGACCGCATCCACGAGTTCTTCTCCATCTTCGAGTCTCGCAAGGAGCTCGAAGCTGAGCGAAAGGGCGAGGCTGTCAAGTGAGCAACCCGCGTGTCATCTACGCTCTTCCGACAGGCTCGTCGATGAACCCGCAGGCACCGCAGGACTCGGCGTTCTTCGACGCTCAGCAGACGTGCTACGTTCTGCAGAAGGTCAGCGAAGCCCGCACGCGCCCGACGCGCGTGCTCACGAGCTTCGCTGGCATCACTAGCGTCGGCATCGGCTCGCGCTTCATGCTTCGTCACGACCAGCACTTCACGGGTCTCGGCGAGTACGAAGTCGTCGGCATCGCCGAGTTCTTCTCGGGCGTCAGGTTCGGCGACGTGCCGAACCGCAAGATCATGCACTGCGTGGCCAAGTGATGGTCACTGCGTCGGCGATCATGCTTGTCCTGTCTATCGCGTGGTGCGCGCTCGAGGCGTCGACTCTTCGTCGCACGTCGCGCAGGTACCACGACCCAGCCCTGTGGACGATGCAGACCCGCAGCGTCCGCGATGTCAGCGAGGAGATGTAGACTAGTGGCCCGCATCACGTGCTGGTTCTTAGGTCACGCATACATCTGGAGCGACGGGAAGCGTCGCAGTCAGAACTCGGTCCCGCCGCGTGTCTGGGGCCGGTGTCTTCGCTGCGGCGCGTTCTGGCCGACGTGGCTGTCATGATCATCGGGAGGCGAGTACTGTGGACACGGTCTGGGTGGACTGTCGTCGCGAGACGCGATCCCATGCACTACATGCGAATGCTCGCGCGTCTTCGTGTAGAATGCGCAGCGTGCGAGCTGACGACTACTACGACTCAGAGCAAGACATCGAAGACTACGGAGTACACGTCATGAGCAATCGCCTGCAGGCCGAGCCCACATCACGTCTTCGCAGACTCGAGCGCGACGTTCACGCGAGCGAAGCGGCGCGGCGAGCAGCTCGTCACGAGCTCGAGCGCAGAGAGCGTCTCGGGCGTCAATCTCCAGAAGATCAGGAAGCACAGGAGCTATCATGAAGAGACTCTCGGTTACGCTCGGACTCGTGTTCGCGCTGCTCTGGGTGAGCGGCGCGGCTGCGTGCGGTCCGCATCCCACTCCCACGCCGTCTCCGACGCCGGTCGCGACAGCGACGCCTACGACGGCGCCGACGCCTACTCCGACTGTCGACATCACTCCGACGCCGACAGTCGCTCCGACGCCGACTCCGACAGTGACGGCGCCGCCGACTCTGCCGCCTCCGCCGACGCCTCCGCCTACACTGGCTCCCACGCCGACGCCTACTGTGGCGCCGACTCCGACGCCGACGACAGCGCCGACGCCTACGCCGGTCGTGACCGAGCCGCCGACGCCGAAGCCGACTGTCACCTTGACACCAGCGCCCTCTCCGACGGTCTCAGAGACACCTTCGTCGCCGACGCCTACGCCGCTGGCGAGCTACGCTCCTTCGCAGAGCTCGACGCCTCCGCCGACCGGTACGCTCAGCGCGCCGGCGCCGTCTTCGAGTACGCCTCTGCCGCTGTACATCCTCGTCGTGATCGGCTTGTTCACTCTCCTGACGTTCGGTGTTCTTCGTCGCCGCTTGAACTGAGTCAAGAGCGTGTTTTCGTGGTAAAGTAGTTACGCTCGGGTCGATGTCTCGGATACAGACGAGCATCGACCCGAGCTTCATTCAGAAGGGAGTCCCCGTGAAAGCAGTAGACGTCATGGGCTTCGCAGGCTCGATGGCCGCGGGCATAGACCAGGCGGGCTTCGATGTCATCGCGAAGCGCGAGCCATCAGCGTTTCATGGGTTCGGCGTCTCGTCGCTCACGTACAACATGCCGTGGGTAGAAGCGCAAGTCGCAGACGCCGCTGACTGGGACCTCCCTGCCGAAGACGTCGAGCTCGTGTATGGGTGCCCGCCGTGCTCAGGCTTCTCTCAGCTCTCCTCTCTCAACACGAAGATATACGCGCACACCGGGACTACGTACCGCGGAGAGGGCGCGGAGATCAACGAGTGCATGCGGTGGCTCATGGAGTACGCCGCGGACGTGAAGCCGCGAGTCGTCATCATGGAGTCTGTCGGTCCTGCGTTCAAGATCGGGCGCGACTGGATGGAGTCTCTGTGGGAGCTTCTCAAGGAGAGGTCTGGACTCCCGTACCAACTCACGCACGTCAACATGAACGCGGCTTGGGTGGGCGGAGACGTGGTGCGTCCGCGCTACTTCTTCGTCGCGCACCTCGATCCGTTCGGCGTTGGCCTCGACTTCGTCGAGCCCCGCTCCGTCATGGACGTCATCGGCGATCTCGGAGACGTCGAGCCGGGCGACGCTGACTGGGGGCAGGTCAACCGCCCGGGGCAGAACGCGACTCGCGTGCGCCAGACCATCGAGTGGCTGCACACTCTCGGTCGTGACTGGGTGCCGGGCACGCGCCTCCCGCAGAACACTGAAGGCCTAGAGCCGCCCGACTTCTGGCTGAAGGCGAAGCCGCACCAGTCCAAGCGCGCTGGCTACCGGCCAGACGTGTACTCGCACTGGTACAGCGAGGACCCGTTCTCGCCGCATCGCTGGAAGCCCGACAAGCCATTCGGAGTCATCGTCGCCGCTTCGCTTGACCGCGCTATCCATCCTACTCAGCCGCGACCGCTCACTTACCGCGAGGCCGCGCGTCTCATGTCGCTCCCCGATACTTGGTCGATGCGCGTCCTCGTCGAGCAGAACAGGGCTGACGAGCTCGGGAAGGCTGTGCCGTCGGCGAGCGCTAAGTGGATCGGCCACTGGGCAAAGATGAGCATCGAGGGAACGCCGGGTGAGTACGCAGGAAGGCTCGAGGGCGAGGTTCACGTCATCGACGTGCAGACGCGAAAGCAGATCGACGCTGTGCTCCAGTCGCCCGGCATGTTCGATGAGTTCTACGCTGCGGGCACGTACGCAGACCCCGACCCTGAGACGTGGCTCATCGACCGCAAGGCGCGCCCGCGCGAGTGGTGGCAGCGAAGCGACGAGCTCGGGCTCTTCGCGGCGCACGCGCCTGCTCCTCGCGTGGTCAAGGCACCGCGAGAGGTCTCCGGAGCCACCAAGACGCGCGTGCCTGCCGAGAGCGCGCGTTCTATCGTCAGGGTCCAGCCCGCGGAGGTAGCGGCCTTTCTGGCGCAAGTCGGCTTGACTAGCGCTCAGGCCGCGGAGAAGCTCGGCGTCAGCGTGTCGCGCATTCACGAGCTCACGTCGGACACGCGGCCCGCTTCGTGGCTCAACGCTGAGAGATGGTCAGATGTTCAGGAGGTGCTTCGTGGCTGAGTTCCGAGTTCCCACGACTGTTCGCGTCGCCGGCCAGCCGTTCGCCGTTCGCATCGTTCCTAGCGGCGAAGCGCTCAGTCGCGGTGTCTCGGGCGACACCATCGGGCACATGGACAGCGGGCACCAGGTCATCTCGCTCTATGGTCCAGACGTGCTCTCGACTGCTTGCGCTGTCGACACTCTCCTTCACGAGGTGCTTCACGCGATCATCGCAGTGCACGCTATCGTTCTCGAAGATGACGAGGAGCTTGTCTCGCGCCTGTCGCCGGCGCTCCTCGATACTCTGCGCGCCAACCCGGACCTAGTAGCAGCGCTTCTCTCTGACTGGGAGGTTCACGAGCATGGACCAGAGGACTGACTACGCTCGGGCCTCGACGGAGTGGGCGTGCAACCGCAAGAAGGCGTACCCCGACGAGAAGCTAGCTAAGAAGGTGGCAGCGCGCATCCGCGCGGAGAAAGACGTCGATGTCGTAGCGTATGCCTGTACCCGGTGTGGGCGATACCACATCGGACGAGCGCCGGCCTGATGTTCTTCGTTCAGGAGGACTTCAAAGAGCCGTGGCACGTGGAGTCAGACGGCAACTGCGAGGTGATGCTGTGCGGCAAGATCATCAGCGTGAACAGCATGACAGCGCGCATCCGCGCGACGTGGGGACAGCGCCGGTGCCCAGACTGCTGGGTAGAGACGGAGCGACTGCAGCGGATCAAGGAACTGTTACCTACCCGCGCCGCGTCCTCGCGGTCATCCAGATCGAGGACCTCGCCGACGAGGAGCGAGCCCTCGCAGACGACACCGATCTATGGGAGGATGCGTACTGGTGGTCGTTCGTGACCGGCGCATTCTCCTGGTCGAGGTTCATGCAGTGGTGGATAGAACGTCGGTGGCTCGTGCCTCGCGACGTGCGCAAGAGGTGACATGAAGAACACCGACATTCACTGGGGACGCTTCCCCGAGTACGATGCGTTCATTGCTGAACGCGAGAAGGAAGGGCACTCTCGCCGCGAGACGGCGGCGCTGTTCACGGAGACGTTTCACGTTCCAGTGACCGATGAGATGGTGCGCAGTCGCATGCGGTCCTACGAGTACAAGCACCGCGGCGAGAGCACCGCGAGCGCAGGTGACACCGCAGAGTCTGAGGAGACACCTGAGAGCAAGTTCTCAGCGAGCGTAGTGCTCGAGCGAAAGCGCGCCGCAGACCTCGCGCTCGCGCGCGAGATGGCGCAGGCAGTGAAGCTCAACGCGAGGTGGGACGAGTTCCTTGACATCGTGCGCGGCGAGTTCGCTACGCTCGAGCGTCCGCTGCCTCCGCGCATCGTGCTACCAGCGGCAGACGCGAAGTCGACGCCTGAGAAGTTCGTGCAGCTCATCGGCGACATTCACATCGGCGAGCTCGTTGACCCGCTCGTGGTAGGCGCGAGCTTCGGCTACAACGTGCCTATCTTCCAGGAGCGCATGGCTCGCCTCCAGTCGCGCATCGTTCGGCTGTTCACGCTGCACTCGAACACAGCGCCGTTCGAGATGCTGCGCATCTACTTCCTCGGCGACGGCATCAACAACGTTGACATGCGTCGCGGCCAGGCGAAAGCGGTCGACGTGCCGCTCGCTGTGCGTCAGACACTCATCCTCGTGTACGCATTCGAGGACCTCTTGCGAGACCTGTCTGCTCGCCTCGGCGTGCCCATCGAGGTGGTCTGGGAGTTCGGCAACCACGGGCGCGTAGGCGAGTGGGGCGCGAACCTGCCGGCCGACAACTGGGACTACATCGCTGGCCAGATGCTTACAGTCGCGCTCCGAGACATGATCGCCGACGGTCGCGTGAAGATACACGCGGACGAGCTCAAGTACAGCATCACGCAGCTCGGTCCGTATCGCACCTTCTCGTCGCACGGCGATGCTGTGAAGGGCGGAGACGGGTTCGCTGGCCTGCCTATCAACGGACTCGCGCGAGCGCTCGCGAAGGATACTGGTCTGCACCAGCAGCTCTTCGACCTCTACTTCACAGCGCACTTTCACACGGTGCAGGACATCACCACGCAGACCGGGCGCATCATCATGAATGGGGCGTGGACCGGCGGCGACAACTACTCTGTGAACGAGGTGAAGGCTGCGAGCGAGCCGCTTCAGCTCGCGTTCGGCATTCACCCTGAGCGAGGTATGACGTGGAAGACCGAGATTCAGCTCTCGCCGTCGAGGCGCAGCCCGTCACCGGTGACGACTTTCTAGACGAGTGGGGCGAGTCGACGCTCGTCTGCGCTGTCGACGGCATCCAGATAGGCCTGGCGCGCAGCGGCGTATTCGTTCACCTCGACGCGCTTCCGAAAGGCGTAGACCCGGAGCACTGCATCGTGAGTGTCACGCTCGCTGACTACGCGCACGGCGTCGACTCGCGCGACGTGATGCGCGAGGCTGCGCAAGACATGCTCCTCCATCACGCGACGTTTCACCCGAGCGCAGAATGCGAGTGGGCTCAGCGACTCGCGCGTGCGCTTCGCTTGTGAGCCTCGCGTAAGATAGACACCACATTCGCAGGAGGTGCGCAAGTGCCTAATCCTACAGGCATCAATCAGTATTCGGGCGGCGGTACCGGCAACGGTTCGTCTGGTAACAGTGGTGTGATCAAGAGTGCGCGAGTAGGACAGACTATCTCTGTCGGTAATGCTGGTGTCGCTAGCGGTTTGTACAAAGTGATCGGGAAGAGTGGGTCGAGTTTACGAGTTCAGGGAATGGGTCGCAATAGCGCTCCTCGTACGATTTCAGCAAAGACCTGGCCCGGCGCCAAGATAGGAAGATAACATGCCTAATCCGACCGGCATCAATCAATACACGGGTGGTGGCAGAGTTAACCCGGTTGGTGGGCGCATGACTTCCGGCGTGTCCGCATCAGATCACGCGCTAGCCCAGTCAGCTGAGAACAAGATCGCGGCCAACGCCGCGACCAGGCGAGCTGGGGGGACTCCGACTGGACGCAATCCGGTCGGCGCTAATAACACTCACGGCGTCACGATGAGGGAGCACGCTGCTAGTCTAAGAGTGACTAGCAGAGTGTCATCTAACTTTGCTCGCAGCGGTGGCGCTGACCCGCACGCCAACAACCCAAGTGGAAAGGTTCGCTAATGCCGCTCCCCACTGACGACATCACCTGGCCGCCCGTCTCCATGATGGCGGTTTACTCGAAGATGGCGGAGTGGGCGGCGTGGTACTCCGGGGAGCCGACTCGTATCATGGCCGTGTACGCCATGAACAACGCGACGGCTCAGGTCAACCCGTGGTGGAGGTTCTGGACTCGCGCGCGCGCAGGCAACGACGGAGCGCAGCGCTCCCAGCTTCACGTTCCCATCGCGTCTGACCTCGCGATGACGTCTGCGGCGCTCATCTTCGGCGAGCCTGCGACGGTGCGTATTCGCTCGGCGCGCGAGACGCCTACTGACTCGGACGCGGAGCCGATGCAAGACCCCGAGACGGGTGACATGGTGGACCCCATGACGGGGAGCAAGGCGGCGGGGATAGATACGCCGTTCGATGCTGCGGTCGCCAAGGCGAAGCTCAAGGTGACTGGCCCGTCGATGACGCCTGAGCAGAAAGCTGAGGCTCGTCTCCTCCAGATAATCGAGGAAGGCGACATCGACGCGCGTCTCATCGAGGCCGCCGAGGGCTGCGCGGCGATGGGTGGCGTGTACATCTACCCTGTGTGGGACGAGAACCTCCGGCCGTTCCCGCTCCTTGGCATCGCGCAGGCTGACCAGGCCGTGCCCGAGTTCCAGCACGGCATTCTCACGGCGGTGACGTTCCACCGCACTGTGCTCACGGACGGTAACAGAATCCTCCGTCACCTCGAGCGACACGAGATGCAGGGCACTGGCGCTGCGCGTCACTGCGTGATTCTCAACGGG
>Ga0265319_1002184_pt1 | contig 10897 bp, 10 predicted proteins | sample 4824metaG_FD_192443 | JGI IMG/M metagenome (GOLD analysis project Ga0265319, IMG submission 192443) | Rhizosphere microbial communities from Carex aquatilis grown in University of Washington, Seatle, WA, United States - 4-8-24 metaG | ecosystem: Host-associated > Plants > Roots > Rhizosphere >...
CCCGAGCTGCTGAACGCGATCGACGTCCTGCTCGTCGACGACGACCCGGGCGACACGCTGATGATCCGCGAAGCGTTCGCCGACAACAAGGTGCGCAACGAGCTCGTGTGCGTCAGCGACGGCGTGGAGGCGATGCGGTACCTGCGCAGAGAGGGCGAGTACGCGAGCGCCCTGCGCCCCGACCTGATCCTGCTCGACCTCAACCTCCCGCGCAAGGACGGCCGCGAAGTGCTCGCCGAGATCAAGGGCGATCCGGCGCTCAGCACGATCCCCGTCGTCGTGCTGACGACGTCGCACGCGGAGGAGGACGTGCTGCGCAGCTACCAGCTGCACGCCAACGCCTATGTGACGAAGCCGGTCGACTTCGAGCGCTTCATCGAGGTCGTGCGCCAGATCGACGAGTTCTTCGTGACGGTGGTGAAGCTGCCCCCGCAGTAGGACCGGGTCCGAAGTAAACGGAACCAGTTCCGCTTCTGCTACGATCAGAAGCGGAATCAAGTCCGCTTACTCACGGAGGCCCGCATGTCCACCACCGCCGTCCAGCCGCTCGCCGGCTCCTACACCGCAGATCCGATCCACTCGAGCTTCTCGTTCGCCGTCCGCTACATGGGCGTCTCGACGTTCCGCGGCACGCTCGGAGAGGTAGCCGCCACGGTCGCCGCCGGCGCCGACGGCGTCGCGATCGAGGGCGCCGCCGACGTCGAGTCGATCTCGATCCGCACGCCGCAGCAGTTCCGCGACCATGTCCTGTCGGCCGACTTCTTCGACGTCGCCAACCATCCGCAGGTCGCCTTCCGCTCCGCGCACGTCGAGCTGACCGACGACGGCCGCGCCGTCGTCGACGGCGAGCTGACGATCAAGGGCGTGACGCAGCCGGTCCACGCCGAAGGCGGCTGGTCGCCGGAGACGGAGGTGCTCGGCGGGCGCAAGGGCGGCCTCACGCTCGAGGCGACGGTCGATCGCACGGCCTACGGGCTCAACTGGAACGCCGACCTGCCGGGCGGCGGCAAGGCGCTCGCGAACGACGTCACGCTGACGGTCGAGCTGGCGCTCGTCCCGCAGGAGGCGTAGCGCCATGCGGGTGCTCGGCCTCTCCGGCAGCCTGCGGCGCGACTCCCACAACCGCGCGCTGCTGCGCGCCGCCGCGGCGCTGCTGCCGCCCGGCGCGGAGCTCGTGGAGTGGGATCGCATCGCCGAGCTGCCCGCCTACGACGAGGACCTCGACACGGCGCCCGTGCCCGAGCCGGTGCGGGCGCTGCGCGCGGCCGTCGCCGATGCCGACGCGATCCTGATCGCGACGCCGGAGTACAACGCCTCGCTCCCCGGCGCGCTCAAGAACGCGCTCGACTGGGTCTCGCGCCCGTTCGCGACCAACCCGCTGCGCGGCAAGCCGGCCGCCGTGGTGGGCGCCAGCACCGGCCTGTTCGGCGCGGTGTGGGCCCAGGCGGAGGCGCGCAAGGTGCTGAGCACGATCGGCGCGGAGGTGCTGGAGCGCGAGCTGCCGGTCGGCCAGGCGCACGACGCCTGGGCGGACGACGGGACGCTGCACGACCCCGAGCTGCGCGCCGCGCTCGCCGGGATCGTCGGCGAGCTGGTCGAGCGCGCCGAGCCCGCTGTCGCCGCTTACGCCGGCACGCTCGCCGCGGAGGCGGCATGATGCACGCTGGATGCCTGAGGAGCTTCCCCTGATCGCGCTGCCCCCCGAGCAGACCGAGCGCGCCGATGCGGCCTGCAACCGCAGGCGCATCCTCGCCGCCGCGACCGAGCTGTTCGCCGCGCGCGGCCCCGACTGCGTCTCGATGCAGGACGTCGCGAAGGCGGCCGGCGTCGGCATGGGCACGATGTACCGCCGCTTCGGCGACCGCGCGGGGCTGACGTTCGCACTGCTCGGCGAGCGCCACCTCGCGTTCCAGGAGCAGCTCCTGCGCGGCGCCCCGCCGCTCGGCCCCGGCGCGCCGGCCGCCGAGCGGCTGCACGCGTTCGGGCGCGCGCGGATCGGGCTGCTCGACGACGGCGAGGCGGAGATGCTGCTGAGCACCGGCAACGCCGAGAGCGCGACGCTCCGCGGCCCCGACGGCGCCTATCGCACGCACCTCGCGGTCCTGCTGCGCGCGGCCGCGCCGGCGCTCGACGTCGAGTACGCGGTCGACACGCTCACGATGGCGTTCGACGCGCGCCTGCACCTCCACCTGCGCCACGAGCGCTGCTGGCCGCTCGCGCGCGTCCAGGACGGCTGGTGCGCGCTCGCCGACGCGTGGCTCGCGGCCGCGGCGCGTTAGCCTTCCCGCCATGTCCCCCTTCTGGATCTGGACGCAGGTCGCGATCGTCGTCGCCGTGCTCGCGGGCATCGTGATCGCGGCCGTGAAGCTGATCTAGCCGCAAGCCGACCGGCTCGATCCGCCGACCGCCGGGGCTATGATCCGCGCGCACTCGTCAGCGGCAAAGGGAGCAGTCGCGTGTTCGGCTCGATCGTCGTGGGAACCGATGGCTCGGAGACAGCCCGGGAGGCGGTCCGTCAGGCCGTCGAGCTGGCCCGCCTGGCAGGCGGGACGCTCGAGGTCGTGAGCGCGTACGAGCCGGTCTCCGACCAGCGGCTCAAGGACGAGGCGACCGAGGCCCCGCGCGACCTGCAGTGGTCGATCAACCCGCGCGAGGACGTCGACGCGACGCTCGCGGCCGTCGCCGAGGAGGCGCGCGCCGCCGGCGTCTCCGAGGTGCGCACGTACGCCCGTCAGGGCGATCCGGCCGACGCGATCCTCGACGTCGCCGAGGAGCAGGGCAGCGACCTGATCATCGTCGGCAACAAGGGCATGACGGGCGCGAAGCGCTTCCTGCTCGGCTCGGTGCCGAACAAGGTCAGCCACCACGCGCCCTGCTCGGTGCTGATCATCCGCACGACCTAAGCGGCCGCGCCCGCGGCCCGGGCCCGCTCGACCGCCCTGGCGAGCGCGCCCTCCCAGGCGTGCGCGTTGCGCGACAGCGTCTCGCCGGCAACCCACTTCTCGCCGCGCCTGGCGAGCTTGCGCCGGTCCTTCGGCTTCTCGATCAGCCGCACCAGCTCCTCGTGCCAGCGTTCGTCGGCGACGAGGCGCCCGCCCTGCTTCTCGCCCATGCCGGCGTAGGGCCCTATCGGCGAGGCGAGCCACGGCACGCGCGCGGCGGCGTACTCCTTGAGCTTGACGTTCGAGCGCGAGCGGTTGAACTCGATGTCGGACAGCGGCGCGATGCCGACGTCGAATTCGACGAGCTGCCGCGTGAGCACGGCCAACGGGACGTACGGGATGTGGAAGTAGCGCTCGCTGTGCAGGCCGAGTCTGAGCCCGAGCGAGATCACGTTGACGTCGTCGCGCTCGTCGAGCAGGCGCTGCAGCGCCTGCAGGATCGGCAGGCGCTGCACGTCGGCGGCATGCTCCAGCGCGGCCGTCCAGCCGATCGTGATGCGCGGGTGCGGCTGGCGGTCCGGGCCGAGAAAGCGGTCGGGGACGTAGTTGGGGATCACGGCGGCCTGCGGCGCGCCCTCGCGGACCAGCTGCTCGGCGAGCGCCTCGCTCGGCGTCGTGACGAGGTCGACGAGGCGCCACAGTCTGCGCATCAGCGTCAGCCGGCGCTCGCCCTGGAAGCCGTTCCAGACTCTGTCGTAGGCGACCCCTCTCGGCGTCGCGGCCAGGTTGTCGTCGTTGTCCCACACGACGGCGGCGCCCTGCGCGCGCGCGTCGCGCGCGATGCGCCAGGCGCGGTCTTCGCAGTAGCGGTGGATGTGCAGGACGTCGATGTCGCCGAGCGGGCCGGTCGGCTGCGGCGAGTCCTTCTCGACCGGCAGCGCGCGGACCTGGTGCCCGCGCGCCGCGAGCGCGCTCATCGGGCCTATGCCGCGGTAGAAGCCGTTGCCCGATTCGGGTCTCGCGAGGAAGGCGATGCGCATCGGGCTAGCATGCCTGGGCCCACCGGCAAGATCAACCTGGATCCGGTGTGATGGCGGTTTGCCTGGCCGCCGTCAGGCGGCGGCCGTCGTCCGCGCCCGCGCGATCGCCTCTTCGAAGCGCGCCTCCCACTCGGCGGCGTGCTTGGTGAGCGTCTCGCCGGCGACCCACTTGCCGGCGCGCTTGGTCAGCTTGGCGCGCTCGCGGGGCTTGTCGATCAGGCGCGCGAGCGCGTCGTGCCAGCCGTCGTCGGGGACGAGCCGGCCGCCCTGCTTCTCGCCGTGGCCGACGTAGGGGCCTATCGGCGAGGCGAGCCAGCAGGCGCCGGCCGCCGTGTACTCCTTCAGCTTGACGTTGGAGCGTGCGCGGTTCATCGCGATGTCGGACAGCGGCGCGATCCCGACGTCGAAGACCGCCGCCGCTCTCGTCAGCTGCATCAGCGGCACGACGTCGACGTGGCGGTAGCGCTCGCCGCGCAGGCCGAGCCCGAGCCCGAACGACACGACGCGCACCTCCGGGCGCTCGTCGAGCAGCCGCTGGAGCACCGCGCGCAGCGGGATCCGCTCGACGTCGAGCTGGTGCTCGAGCCCGGCTATCCAGCCGATCGTCACGCCCTCGCGCGGCGGTCGCGAGCGCAGCACGAATTCGTCCGGCACATGGTTCTCGACCACCTCCGCATGCTGCGCGCCGTACTCGCGCAGCCGCGCGGCGAGTGCGCTGCTCGGCGTTGTCACGAGGTCGGCGATCTGGAAGATCTTGCGCATGCCGGCGAGCCGCCGCTCCCACATCATCCCGCCCTGCCTGCGATACCCGGGCGTGCCCTTCGGCACCGAGCCCATGTCGTCGTCGTTGTCCCACACGACGGCGGCGCCGTGCGCCTTCGCCTCGCGTGCGAGACGAACGGCTCCCGGTTCGCCGTAGCGGTGGATGTGGAGGACGTCGATGCCGCGGGCGGACGCGAGCTGCGGTTCGCCGCCCTCCAGCGAGATCGGCGTCACCCGGTGTCCGCGTACGTGCTCGAGCGCGGCCATCGGGCCGATGCCGCGGTAGAAGCCGTTGCCGGTTCTCGGGTCGGCCGCGTAGGCGATCCTCATCTGCCCAGCATGCCTGGGTTCGCGACCCGCGGGCAAGCGGGAACCGTCGGCCGGTGCGGCCTCAGCGCTTCGCGCGCGCCGCCGCCGTGAGGCACGCCGGCGTCTGCAGCGACGCCGACGTGGCGGCGCCGGCGTCGACCAACCCGTAGCCGTAGACGCGGTTCGGTCCCTGGATCCCGAGCGTCTTGGCGGTCGCCTTGAGGCGGCACTCGACCTGGCTCGGCGTCGGCCGGGGGCCGAGGACCCCGCTGGCGATCACGAGCGCGGCGCTGGCCGAGACGTGCGGCGCGGCCATCGACGTGCCGTCGTAGCCGGACGGCAGCCCGAAGCGCGTGACCGAGTTGGTGTACGTCATCTGGTAGATGTCGCCGCCGTGGTGCCCGGGGTGGCAGTTGGGGTCGTTCGCCAGCGCGGCGTCGTCGCCGCCGCCGGGGGCGACGAGGTCGAGCCCGGTGCCGTCGTTGGAGAAGTCGGCGAGGCAGCCGTCGTCGGTCGTCGCGCCGACGGAGATGACGTTGCTCGTGCGCGCCGGGTAGGCGATCCGCGCCTCGCCCTCGTTGCCGGAGCTGCCGACGACCACGACGCCGTGCCGGTTCGCGTAGGCCAGCGCCGAGGTGATGTCGGGGATCTCCGCCGGGGTCACGTTGGTGGAGAACTCGAGGCTCATGTTGATGACGCGCGCGCCGTGGCGGACGGCGTAGAGGATCCCCTTCGCGATCGTCGTCGCGTCGCCGTAGCCGTGCGAGTCGAGCACGCGCACGGGCATGATCGTCGCGCCCCACGCGAGGCCGGTGACGCCGATGCCGTTGTCCGTCGCCTCGGCGATCGTGCCGGCGACGTGCGTGCCGTGGCCGTTGCGGTCGACCGGGAAGGCCGTGTTGTCGACGAAGTCGTAGGGCGCGACGAAGCGCGTGCCGGCGAAGTCGGGCGAGCGGCGGAAGCGGCCGAGGTCGCGGTAGGCGATGCCGGTGTCGAGCACGGCGATGCGCACGCCGCGGGCGCCCGGCGCACGCGCCTGGACGTTGGACCACGCCTGCAGCGCGTTGACGCCGAACGGGCCGTAGAAGTTCCACTGCAGCGCGGCGAGGCCGCCGGGGAAGCCCTTGATGCCGGGATCGTCGGGCAGCGGGACGTCGCTCGCGTGGGCGATCGGGTCGGGCGCGGCGTAGGCGACGCCGGGCGTGCGGCGCAGCTTCGCGATCGTGGCGCGCACCTGTCCGGGCTTGACGTGCAGGACCCGCGTGCGGGTGTCGGTCGCGTCGCCGGCGGACGCGCCGACCGAGGCGGCGACGGCCTGCTGGGCCGCGGGCGTGGCGGCGGTGGGGGCGTAGCCGACGACGACCGCGCCCGGCACGTAGGCGGGCTGCTGCCCGGCCGCGGCGGTGGCGGCGCCGCCCCCGAGCGCGAGCAGAACCGCCGCCAGCGGAGCGGCGAGCGTGGAGCGGCGGTGGAGACGGGGGAGGGAGGGCATCGACGGCGGGAAGATGGAACGCTGCAGCCATCCTGCCGCGTCAACCTTAAGACATCATCGGCGGCGAAAGGTTTCGCCACAACCCCCAAACCGCGCGTTGGACGCGTCGGAGTCCCATGGCCAGCCACTTCTTCCCGCGCGACGAGTACTTCATGCGCCTCGCCCTGCGCGAGGCCGAGCGTGCGATGGAGCACGACGACGTGCCGATCGGGGCGGTGGTCGTCCACGAGGGCGAGGTGCTCGCGACCGGCCGCAACGAACGCGAGGAGCGCCGGGACCCGACCGCCCACGCCGAGGTGCTGGCGCTGCGTGAGGCGGCGGAGAAGCTGGGCAGCTGGCGCGTGCTCGACAGCGTCCTCTACGTGACGCTCGAGCCGTGCGCGATGTGTGCCGGCGCGATCGTGCTCGCGCGCGTGCCGCGCGTGGTGTTCGGGGCGTGGGACCCGAAGGCCGGCGCGGCCGGCAGCGTGCTCGACGTGCTCGCCCAGCCGCAGCTCAACCATCGGCCGGACGTGTCGGGCGGGCTGCTCGCGGACGAGTGCGGGGCGCTGCTGCGGAGCTTCTTCGCGGGCCGGCGGTAGCGCGGCGACGAGCGGCCGGACCGCCGCGTCCAACCGCTACCCTTTACTGGCCGTACCACCTGGAGGGGTGGCAGAGCGGTTGAATGCGGCGGTCTCGAAAACCGTTATGGGCGGGTTCCGTCCATCGAGGGTTCGAATCCCTCCCCCTCCGTCCTCGCCTCGCCCCGGGCAGTGCCGATGTTAGGCATCGAGTCGGGTGCGTGAAAAGAGTGGGGCGCCGGGGCGCCCCACTCCTATGCTGCGGATGCCGCTGTTCGACTAGCTGACCGTGATGGTCTGCACCGGGGTCATGTTGAACGAGCCGGTCATTCTGCCCGCTTCGGGGCAGAGCGCGCCGCTGACCTTCGCGAAGGAGGATTCCGTCGTCCTGATCAGGCCGCTCGTGTAGGTGCCCGCAGTTCTCGTAGCCGTGGCTGCCATCGTCACCGGCGCTTCACCGGCGTATAGGCATCTCACGAAGCCGCCGAACGTGCTGAGCAGGAACTGCGCGTTCTGGATCGTGAACTGCACCGAGGTGACGCTGTTCGGCATCGCACCGGTCTCACCGGTGTAGAGGATGTTCCACGGCGTGTTTAGGACGCTCGAGACTTCGCCTCCGGCGCATTCCCTCCAGGCGACGCCTCTGATGCTGCCGAGCGACTGCCTTTCTTCCGGCCTTTCGAGGTTCGAGATCGTGCCTGCGAGGGTGCCGCTGAGCGTCAGGTTACATTCAATCGATATTTCGCCTGCTCTGAAGGTGACCTTGCCGCTTGAGGCGGTCGCTATTTCGCCTGCGTTCCTGATTGTGGCGTTGTGGGCCGCGAATGCGCTCGCGGTCACTGAGAGCAGCGCGACCAGCGCGAGCGCCGCCGTAAGGACCAGCTTCTTCATGTGATTGCTCCATTGAATCGACTTCGCGCCGTTGCAGGCGCGACCGTTTGAAATACGCGCGCATGCCGCGTTCGGCAACGCGCGGCACAACCGGATCTGTGCTCCTGGCTCACCCCCTTGCGACCGTGCGGGCAGGTGTCCAGCTTCCCCCAAGCTGGCGCCGGCTGAATCGAGACACTGCCCACCCTGAGCGACGTGGTGCGCGTCGGTTGCGACCAGACGCGTCCCAGCGCAATGTAGCGGAGAGCTGGACACGGATGCAAGTCGCATGTGCAGTGCCGGCCGGCTGCGAGGTCTGCCGGTTGCATCGGGAGTCAGGAATGTTTACCGTGCGAGGGCACATACCTGGAAGCCGTGTGGGTGGTCGCTCGCCGTGCGGCAGATGAGGGAGATATCTGTATGGAGGGTTTCGTGCGGCGGCTGTGCCGTTTCGTGATCGGCGTGTACGTCGTCGTCGGGCTCTCTTGCGTGGCGCCGGGGGCGTTCGCGCAGGATGGCGTCAACCGGCCGCCCGGGGCGGTCGACGGTCGTGGCTACGAGTTGGTCAGCCAGGCCGACAAGGACGGCAACCAGGTGGTGGACGGCATCGTGCCGGCGGTCGGAAGCGACCGCGTGCTGTATTCCGTGCACGGCGGCGTGGCGGGGACGAGCGGAGGCGACCAGCCGTTGCTGATCGCCGAACGCGGCTCGTCTGGATGGGTCACGCACAGCGCGATGCCGCCGCGCGACCAGATGTACGCGAACCACTACTACGCGGTCGCGAACACGCCGGACCTGAGCGGCATCCTCGCCGGCGTGTTCGACGGGCTGGCCGGCCCCAACTACGCGACGAACGAGAGCCTCGTGCAGCTCGACGGCGATGGCGGACAGGCGCTGCTGCACACGTTCCCGACGTTCGAGGGCCTCGGCTACGTCTCGCCGCTCGTATCCGACGACCTCGGCCACATCTACATCAACGTCACGGAGCGGATCGATCCCTCGCACGTCGCCGGCACGTCGAACGTCTATGACTTCGGCGTCACGCCGCCGCAGCTCGTCAGCACGATGCCGGGCACCGGTCAGGCGCCCGCATGCGGCGTACCCGAGGCCGGCAGCGCTCCCGGGTTCAGTCCTACGGGCGTCTCCCAGCACCAGGTCTCGGCGGATGGCCGGTACGTCTTCTTCGGGAGTCAGGGGAACAACTGCTCGGGGCCGACGGAGCTGTACGTCAACGATCGTGCGACGGGCCAGACGGCGCTTGTCTCGGGGCCGCCGGTCGGGGGTGCGTCCGATCTCGGGATCAGCGAGTTCGTCAGCGCGACTCCTGATGGGTCTGAGGCGTTCTACCTCACGGCGACGACGCTCGATCCGGTCGATTCGGCCGACAGAAGCGATGCGGATCTCGACGTCTATCGCTACGACACGGCGACGGGTGTGAACACCTGTGTCACGTGCGCGACGGCGAACGCCGACGTGACCACCCCCTCCTCGGTGCATCCCGCGGGCGTCTCGGGTGACGGGTCGCACGTCTACTTCGTCTCCGAGCAGCAGCTGCTTCCAGGTGCGGTGGCAGGGGCCGAGAACGTGTACGTCGTGCGAGGGGGCACGCTGGGCTTCGTCGGGATCACAACGGTGAACGGCGGCGTGGAGTCGGTTGCGGCCGGCCCGTCGGGCTCTGAGATCTCGCGGGACGGCCGCTTTCTCGTCTTCGCGTCGAATCGTCCAGAGATGGATGCGATCAGCGGCGCCGGCAACGGGGGGAGATTGCAGTACTACCGCTACGACGACGTCAGCAGAACGGTGACGTGCGTGTCGTGTCCGCCGGGCGGCGCGGCGACCGGGGACGCGTACCCGGGGCGGCTCGACGGAGCCCGCGACGTGAGACCCGACCTGCATGGGATGACGGCGGATGGGAGCACGGTGTTGTTCGTCTCGCCTGACAAGCTCGTGCCGGAGGATGTCAACGGCGGCGCGGACATCTACGAGTGGCATGACGGGACGGTGGGGCTGATCACGGATGGCGTGACGATACGCATATCCGACACCGTGCCGCAGATTCTCGACGTCTCGCCCGACGGCCGCGACGTCTTCTTCCAGGACGTCGCCAGATTGACGTGGGATGCCCAGGATGACGCGACGAAGATCTACGATGCGCGCATCGGCGGCGGTTTCGCGCCGCCGCCGGCCCCGCCGGCCCCGTGTGCGTCGCTCGACTGCCATGGGCAGCCGTCGCCTCCTCCGTTGTTGAGCGACGCGGCCAGCGCGCACGCGAGCAGCAGCGGCAACGTCAGACCGACGACCCCGGTCTTCGTCGTCTCGCGAATCACCGCGAGCCAGCGTAAGCAGCTCGCCCAGCGCGGCACGCTCGTGCTCGACGTGCGGGTCGGCCGGGCTGGGCGTGTGTCGGTGATCGGGCAGGCGCGCATCGGCAGCCGGATCGTGCAGGTCGCCTCCGTCGCCAAGACCGCGCACCGCCCCGGGACGCTGCGACTGACGATCCGGCTCTCGCAGACCGCCCGGCGGCGCCTCGTCGCGAGCCACCGCCTCACCGTCGTCCTCGGCGTCGAATACACGCAGCGATCGGTCCTCAGACGGATCGTGCTGCACCTGACCGCCCCGACCCGACACGGCCGCTGAGCGGGCGAAGGAGAATGTGATGACGAGCATGACCATGCGCTCCTCCGATCGACGCGCCGCACCCCGTGGACGCGTCCTTGCGATCGCCCTGCTGACGACGCTCCTGCTCGGCGCCGCGGCGGCCTCCTCGCTTGCCGCGCCGGTCTGGGACGTCAACGTCGAGCACGGTCCGCAGAACCTGCCGCCCGGAGGCCTCGGCCAGTACCTCGTGCAGGTCTACAACGTCGGCGACAGCGCCTCGAGCGGCACCACCACGATCACGATGACGCTCCCGGCGGGCGTCAGAGCGGTAAACGGCGCGGGCGACACCTGGAGCTGCGCGTCGACGAGATTCCCGGCGACGAC
>Ga0265319_1002185_pt1 | contig 10896 bp, 6 predicted proteins | sample 4824metaG_FD_192443 | JGI IMG/M metagenome (GOLD analysis project Ga0265319, IMG submission 192443) | Rhizosphere microbial communities from Carex aquatilis grown in University of Washington, Seatle, WA, United States - 4-8-24 metaG | ecosystem: Host-associated > Plants > Roots > Rhizosphere >...
TAAGCCGCGCGAGCGCCGCAGGCTCGCCAAGCACGCGCGCAGATGGGGGCGCGCGCAGGCGATGTCGGCCAACATCAAGCTGTGGGAGGATGCGCTGGTCGCCGCGATCGTCCGCGCTGGCGGAACGCCGCGCCCCCCGGGACCGCCGCGCAAGCTGTCGGTGATGCGGACGACATGAGCACGAACTGTCAACGAAGCGACAAAATGGGGGACTGAGGACGTCATGGATCGTGTCGAGGTACAAGCGATGCTCGAACAGGAGGACCGCCACTGGTGGTACCGAGGGCGTCGCAAGATCGTCTGCGAGGAGCTTGCGCAACTGCCCACCGGGCCGACCATGCGCGTCCTCGACGCCGGCTGCGGCTCCGGCCGGCTGCTCGACGAGCTGCGCGACTACGGCCACGTCACGGGACTGGACCTCAACCCCGACTCGGTCGAGATCGCGCGCAGCCGCGGGCACGAGGACGTCGTCCAGGGCCCGGTCGAGCAGCTCCCGTGGGACGACGAGACGTTCGACCTCGTGATCTCGCTGGACATGGTCGAGCACACGCCCGACGACCGCGCGTCGCTGCGCGAGCTGCATCGCGTCACGAAGCAGGGCGGCTACTTCCTGATGACGGTGCCGGCGCTGAGAGCGCTGTGGTCCAGCCACGACGTCTTCAACAACCACTTCCGCCGCTACGACCGCAAGATGATGCGCTCGCTCGCCGCCGAGACCGGCTGGTCGATCGAGCGGATGACCTACTTCAACTCGCTGCTGCTGCCGCCGGCGGCCGCGGTGCGGCTGCTGCAGCGCGTGCGCCATCGCGACGCGATCGAGGACTACGGCAGCGACGCGGTCACGAACGAGTCGCAGCACGGCCGGCACGGATCCGACGTCGAGCTGACGCCGCCGTGGATGTCGCCGGTGCTCGAGCTGCCGATGAAGCTCGAGGCGAAGTGGCTCGACGGCGGCCGCCGCACGCTGCCGGCCGGGCTGTCGCTGCTCGCCGTGATGCGGCGCGTCTGACGGTGCCGGACGGTCGCTACGGCGCGCCGCCGATGTGCGGCGCGCCGGCGACCCACAGCTGGTCGCCTTCGCGGTCTTCGGCCGTCATGCCGTAGCCGACCGCTTCGAGCGCCGGGCGCACGTCCGGGATTTCGGCGCTGCCGACGGTGATGAAGACCTTCGTGCCGCCTTCCGCCTGCAGGATCCGCAGCGTGTCGTACAGCTGGTCGACGGCCGGCATCGACGCCTGGCCGGTGTAGGGCGTGACGTCGGTGACATGCAGGTTCGCGGCGATGCGGTGGCCGAGCGTCTGCAGGATCGCGACGCGCTCGCCGCGCCGCACGTGCGCGGCGACGAAGCTCTGCCCGCTCGGCGTGCGGAAGGTCGTCGGGGTCGTGTCGCGCAGGCGGTGCAGCTGCGACCACGGTGTCGGCGTCTGCGCCAGCGAGCAGCCGGCGACGCAGAAGGCGAGCAGGCAGGCGGCGGCCGCCGGCTGCGGCCAGCGCCGCGGCGCCGCGGCGAGCTGCCGCACGACGATCAGCGTCAGCAGCGCGAGCGCGAACGACCAGGCCGCGAACGAGGTGACGAGCACCTCCGGGTGCGAGCGGCCGACGTAGTAGGCGCCGCTGCCCAGCCCGAACACCGCGACGAACGCGAGCATGCCGGTGAGCGCCCGCTCGCGCGGCGCCCGGTTGGAACCGGCGAGCACCCGCACCGTCGCGACCGCGAGCGTCGCCACGAACGTGATGTAGATGACGAGGTGGAAGCCGAGCACCGGCATCGGCAGCATCGCGTAGCCGGCGAGCGCGAACAGCCGCGCGTAGCGGACCATCAGCCCCGGGTCCGGCAGCGCGCCGGCGCGCGCGAGCGTCAGCAGCGCGACGAGCGCATAGGCGGCCGCGAGGCCGGCGAGCGCCTGGAGCGCGAGCGAGCGCAGGCGGGCACGCCATGGGATCGCGGGGTCCGTCGCTCCGGCGCCCGTCCACAGCAGCGCGGCGAGCAGCGCGGCGAGCGCCGGCACGCCGTGGTCGGTGTTGTTCATCGCCACGAGCCCGCCCGCCAGGAACAGCGGCCACGGGTGCGGATCCCGCCCGCCCCGGGCCCGGTCGAGCTGGCGCGCCGTGAGCCAGGCGAGCAGCCACGGACCGGCGAAGCGCATCGGGTAGTCGGAGAAGATCGTCGCGACCGTGTAGCGGTTCGCGAGCGGGCCGCGCAGCAGGAAGAAGCTCGTCGCGAGGAACGGCGCGAACAGCAGGAAGCCGTGCAGCGGGCTGCGCGCGACGCGGCGCAGCACGTCGTAGATCGCCAGCAGCGCGAGCCCGCCGATCAGCAGCATGAGCGCGACGAAGCTCCCCACCGACGGCCCGAGCAGCGACATGATCGCCGCGACCGGATAAGGCCACAGCGACCCGTACTGCGCGGCGAAGTTCGCCAGCGGCGAGCGGCCGTCGATCACCGCGAACGTTTCGTCGAGCGTGAACTGCAGGTGATAGGCAGCCGGCCGGCTCTCGTTGAGGACCGTGTGTTCGGTGTTGAACGCGTGCAGCAGCCAGATCGCGATCAGCAGCGCGGCGGCGAGCGTCCAGCCGATCCGTCGCGCGGTCGTCTCGCGCGCCCAGCGCGCGATCGCGCTGCGCACGCGCTCGCTGCGCACGGCCGCAACGATCGCGATCGCGCCGAGCACGGCGGCAACGTACGTCGCGTTCGTGAAGTACTGCTGCGTCGTCGGCTGGGAGTTCGGATACGAGAACACGAGCCCGCGCTGGATCGCGACGCAGACGATCGCGAACGCGACGACGGCCGCCTGCGCGCCCCACACGAGCGGCTGCACGAGCGCGGCGCGCATGCGCGGCCCGCGCCGCGCCAGCAGCGCGGTCGCGCCGGCGAGCAGCAGCGGGCCGAGCAGCGCGACGAGGAAGCGCCCCTGCTCGTGCGGCTCCGGCGCGAGTTCTCTCAGGTCCACTTCGAAGAAGCGGACCGGCGACCTCGGCAGCAGCAGGTCCCCGACGAGCGGGCCGAGCGCCGCGATCAGCGCGACCGTGACGGCCGCGCACGGCAGCGCGGCCAGCCACGCGAGCTCGCCGGCGCTCACCCTGCGCGTCGTCGCGGTCGCGCGCGTCGCCGTGCGGCCGGCGGCCGGCCCGCGGCGCGCGCTGGTACGGCCCGCCGCCGCCATCGTGCGTCAGCCGGCGACCCGGCCCAGCTGTCCCGTCGGGCGCAGTTCCTCCGTGCCGGAGGCCGCACCGCTCTCGGACGCGGGCAGCACGCCGCCGGGCGGTGCGCTGTGGAAGCTGCCGCGCATGCGGTAGGCGCCGACGAGCATTCTCACGGCCGACTTGTAGCTCGTCGTCGATCTGCCGCCGAAGCGCTCGGTCGGGTAGATCGGGATCTCGACGACCGGGTAGCCGGCGTAGCGGCAGGCGCGCATCCACTCGAGGTCGTACAGCTCGGCCTCGCTGCTGATCTGCATCAGGTGGTGGTAGCGGCGCGGGAAGAACTTCGGCGTGCCGTCGATGTCCCACGTCGCGAGGTCGAACAGGCGCCGGCACTCGAAGTTGTAGAGGACCGATCCGGCGCGCCGCAGCGCGCTCTCGCGGATCCGCCGCTGCGCCTTCAGCACGGCCTCCGGGTAGGCGATCGCGTACGCGAGCATCAGCGTCGCCGTCTCCGGCGTCGTGCGCGCGGAGTTCGTGTAGCCGACGACCTCGCCGCGGCAGGCCTCCAGGCCCGCGTTGATCGCGCGCCCCCAGCCGCCCCGCTTGAGCGGGCCGACGAGCTGGACGGTGTCCGGGTGCTGCGCGGCCAGCTCGGCGCAGATCTCGGCCGAGGCGTCGTGGCAGCCGTTGGGCACGAGCACCAGCTCGACCGGGCGCTCGAGCTTCGCGAAGTCGGCGAGGAAGCCGCTCACCACCTTGCCGATGTGATCGGCCTGGTTGTGGATCGGCAGGATCAACGAGGCGAACGGCGTGACGGGCGTGCGGTCGAGTGTCGTCATGGCGGCTTTCGTGACTCCGGTGGTTACGAGGCTGGTACGGGAGGCGTGGCGGCTGCGCCGTCGAGCGCCCGCAGGGCGGCGGCGGCGAGCTGGTCGGGCGCGAGGCCGTGACGCTCGTAGAGATGCGGGCGGCTGCCGGTGGCGCCGATCGGCGTGGCGCGCAGGCCGGCGCGCAGCAGGCGCGTCCCGAGGGCGTGCTCGGCGATCGTCTCGGCGACGAGCGAGCCGAGTGCGCCGTTGACGTAGTGGGCCTCGGCGCTGAGCGCGAGCGGCACGTCTGCGAGCGCCTCGGCGAGGTCCTCGGTCGGCGCGGGGTTGAGGCTGGAGACCACCAGCACGGAGGCGTCGACGCCGCCGGCGGCGAGCCGCTCGGCCGCCTCGACGGCGGTCGCGGCCATGCCGCCCAGCGCGACCAGGGCGACGTCGCGCCCCTCGCCGATGCGCTCCGCGCGGCCGAGCTCGAAGCGCCCGTCGAGGCCCGGGCAGGGTTGCGACTCCTTGCCGAGGCGCAGGTAGGCGGGGCCGGGGAGGTCTTGGATGGCGGGCAGCGCGGCGCGCGTCTGCTCGGGGTCGGCGGGGGCGATCACCGCGATGCCGGGTTGGACGCGCATGATCCCGGCGTCCTCGAGGGCGTAGTGCGTGACGCCGTTGTGGCCGTAGTCCATCCCTCCGCCGACGCCGACCACGCGCACGGGAAGCTCGTGCAGGATCGGCCCGTTGCGCACGAACTCGTAGCCGCGCATCGAGGCGAACGTCGCGATCGAGTAGACGTACGGCGTGTGGCCGGCCTCGGCGAGGCCGGTCGCCAGGCCGACCATGTTCTGCTCGGCGACGCCCACGTTCCAGAAGCGGTCGGGGAAGCGCTCGGCGAACGGTTCGAGCACCGCGAAGCCGAGGTCGCCCGTGAGCAGCACGATCCGCTCGTCCTCGGCGGCGAGGTCGAGCAGGGCCTGAGCGAACGCTGAGCGCATCTGTGTGCGACCCCCTTTGCACGTGGTCTGGGCAGCGGCTGCCGGACGCCGCTCCGCGACGCCTGACAGACCGTTGCTGCGGATCGTCCGCCGCTCCCCCACGAAGCTCCGGATGCGAACGATTCCCAGCAATTATATGGCGTGCTGTCAACCTGCACGACGGTGGATCGTTCGATCTCGCGCGGCGAAAAACGATCTACGCCATTCCGAAAAGCAGCGGACGGCGCTCCGCTTCGCCTGCGCGTCGGTTAAGCCGACATCGAGCGACCGAGTTGTGGCAGTATCGCCCGCATGGCCCGGGGGAGCCAAGCGACGCGGCCGGCGCAGCCGAGGGGGCGGCAGGCGCCAGGGGAAGGCGGCGGCGCCCGCGGCGGCGCGCTCGCGCAGCATCTGCGCTCGAGCGCGCCGTCGCGGTATCTCTTCGCCCGTCCGAGCCTGTCGGCCGGGCTGCTGCTCGCGCTGCTGGTGCTCGCGTACCTGTGGCCGGCGCTGGCGGGCGGCAAGCTGCTGTCGCCGATAAGCGTGCTCTACAGCTTCGCGCCGTGGGAAAGGCTCGCGCCGGCCGACGTCACGTCGTATGCGAACGGCCTGCTGCAGGACGTGCCGACGGCCGACTACCCGTGGCGCTTCCTGATCCGGGCGATGCTGCACGCGGGGACGTTCCCGTCGTGGAACCCCTACGCGCTCGGCGGGATCCCGCTGTGGTCCAACCCGCAGACGGGGCTGTTCTCGCTGTTCAGCCTGCCGCTGTGGATCCTGCCGCTCAACTACGCGATCGGCGTCGGGGCGGCGCTGAAGCTGTGGGCGGCCGGCTTCGGCACCTTCCTGCTCGTGCGCCAGCTCAGGCTCGGCTTCCTGCCGGGGCTGCTGGCGGGCGTCTGCTTCAGCTTCAGCGCGATATTCATCGTGTGGCTGACGCACGAGACGCTGCCGGCGGTGGCGGCGCTGCTGCCGTGGATGCTGTGGCTCGTCGAGCGCATCTATCAGGCCCAGGCCCGCCCCGGGCGGCTCGGCTCGCTGCTGGGGCTGGCGGTCGCGACCGCGATCGGGCTGGGCGGCGGACACCCGGGCATGCAGGTGCACGTGATGGCGGCCGCGGGGATGTACGCGCTGCTGCGCGCGGCGTTCCTGCCGCGCACGACCGCGCGCGGTGAGCGCCTGCGTCCGCTCGGGCTCGCGTTCGGCGGGCTCGCGCTGGGGGCGCTGCTGATGAGCTTCATGCTCGTGCCGGAGGCGCTCTCGAGCCAGGGGACGCTCGGGACGGTGGCGCGCAGCCACGGGCAGGGGACGCTGCCGGGCACGCAGATGCCGCTCACCGTGATCCGCACGGTCCTGTTCCCGGACTGGTGGGGGCGCCCGAGCTCGTTCGAAGCCGGGGGGCCGGTGACGCAGCTCGCGCCGGGCGTGCTGGTCGGCGTCAACTACAACGAGCGGACCCTGTACGCCGGCGCCGTCGGGCTGCTGCTGGCCTTGGTGGGCGTGGTTGCGCCGGACCGCTGGCGCAGCAAGGGCCCCTTCGCAGTGCTGGCGGTGCTGGGGCTGGCGATCCCGCTGCACCTGCCGGGCCTCTACCAGCTCGTGACGCACCTGCCGGTGTTCGACCAGGTGCAGAACCAGCGGCTGCACTTCGTGTGGGCGATGGCGGTGGCGGCGCTGGCCGCGTTCGGGCTGCAGGCGCTGCTCGAGCGCCCGGCCGGCGATCGCCGGCGGTTCGCGGTGGGGTTCGGGGTCGTGGGGCTGGGCGTCGTCGTGCTGGCGGTCGCGGCGGTCTCCGGGGGCGTCACGGCGCTCGGCCACACGCTCACGCACTTCGTGACGGGCAGGGACTTCAGGACGCAGTCGGTCTTGCAGCTGACGAGCGCGGCGTGGTACCTCGCGCTCGCCGTGGGGGTGGCGGCCGCGCTGCTGGCCGCGCGGCGCTGGCCGCAGCGGCGCACGTGGATCGCCACGGGGATCGTCCTGCTGGCGGCGCTCGACATGCTCCACTTCGCCGTCGGCTACCAGCCGATGGGGCCGGCGTCGAAGGCGATCCCGCCGCAGACGGGCGCGATCCGCTTCCTCGAGCGCCATCGCGCCGACGGCCGGATAGTCGGGATAGGCGGCGCGCTGCCGAACGACTGGACGCTGACGTACGGCTTGCGCGACATCCGCGGCTACGACCCGCCGCAGCCGTCGGTGCGCTACTTCCGCCTGTGGAAGCTGGCCGAAGCCGAACAGTTCGACTGGACGTCCTTCGCGATGGAATCGCTGAGCCCGGCGGCGATGCAGGTCGCGAGCGTGCTGGGGGCGCGGTACGTGGTGGCGGGACCGGGGGTGGAAGTGCCGACGCAGGAAGGGTCGAGGTCGCTGCTGCCGTCCCTGAGGGTCGTCTACGACGGCAGCGACGCGCGCGTGTTCTCCAACGCGCGCGCGGTGCCGCGGGCGCTGGTGCCCGCCGCCGTGCGGGTGGTGCCCGACGAGGCGGCGGCGCGTGCGCTGCTGGCGGAATCGAGCTTCGATCCGCGGACGGAAGCCGTGGTGGAGCGGGGGGCGCAGGGGGCCGGCGCGCTCTCGGCGGTGGCCGGAGCGGGGTCGGGCGGGTCGTCCGGGACGGTGGCGGCCTCGGACCGCTCGAACGCGCGCGTGGTGCTGCATGCGAACCTGTCCCGGCCGGGCCTGGTGGTCCTGAACGACAGCTGGGCGCCGGGCTGGAGCGTGCGGGTCGACGGGCGGGCCGCGCGGCCGGTGCGCGTGAACGACGTCATGCGCGGAGTCGCCGTGCCGGCGGGGGCGCATCAGGTCGAGTGGCGCTACCGCGTGCCGGGGCTGCGGGCGGGGGTGGCGCTGACCGCGATCGCTCTGGTGGCGCTGTGCGGCGGCCTGGTGCTGCTGATGCGGGGCCGGCGCCGGAGGCGTGCTGTGGGGGCCGTCGGCGGCGTCGGGCGCTGACGCCCGCCATACGGGCGTTTCCCCGTGCGACGCCGCACCAGGACGGCGCCGTTCCACAGGCGACTTCCCAGTTGCAAATCTTCGTGTTTACAGTACATTAGGCTCTCAGCCTCGGGAAATAGGCATGTTTCGCCCTCGCACCCACCCGAAGCGCAGGTCGCACGGGTAGGGCGAGGTCGCAAAAGGAGAGGAGAGAGCCAGTGAAACGGGACCTCAAGGGCCCGGCGACCGCCCCTGCCATGGGGTGGCACCGACGTTCCAAGCTCCGGCGCGGCGACACCGCATCGCCGGCCACCAGCGCGGCCGATCGAGCGCGCAGTCACCGTGACGGAACCGCGCGGACCGCGATGCTCGCGCTGGCCTGCGGCCTGTTCGCGATGCTCTTGTTTGCCGGGACCGCCAGCGCGGCGGCCCCGACGGTCGATCCCAGCTCGCCGTTCGCCTGCAGCGTGGCGACGCCGTGCGGGTCGTTCACGTCGTGGAATCCGACGTACGTCAGCGTGAGCCAGAGATCGGGCGACGTGTACGTGATCGACAGCGCGAACGACGCTGTCGAGGTCTTCGATGCGAACGGCAACTACGTCACGCACATCCCAGGCTCGGCGATCCCGGTCACGAATACTTTCGGGTTTGGCGGGGCGGACGAGATCGCCGTCGACAACTCCGGCGGCCCCACCGACGGGGACATCTACGTGGCCTCCGAGGGCGCCGGTCACCTGTTCGCGTTCGACTCGTCTGGCAACTTCCTTTGGTCGTCCGACTCCGGTGTCAACGACCTCTGCGGCGTCGCCGTCGACGGTTCGGGAAATCCCTGGATCGGCGACTTCAGCGCCGGCGCGGAGAAGCTGAATGCGGCAGACGGCACACTGGCCGGGACCACGATCGCGAACAGCGGGGTGTGCAGCATCGCGTTCGACTCGAGCGGGAACATTGCAATGCTGCATCTGGGTGCTGGCGTGGACGTCATGGACCAGAGCGGGAATCTGCTTCACACAGACAACTCGGGCAACGGCAACACCGACGTCGCTGTCGAGACGGTGACCAACTCGGTGTATTCGCTCGACGCAAATGGCGTCACCATCTGGGATGCGTCCGGCAATGTCGTCGCCGGAACTCCGTTCGGTCCGCACAACTCCGGCAACAGCGTCGACGTCAACCCTGCGAACGGGAAGATCTACATCACCGAGCCGGGCCAGGGCAGAGTCGACATCTACGATCTGCAGCTGTTCACGGTGGGCGTGACCGCGAACGGCACCGGCTCCGGCAGAGTCGACGCTGACACGGGCCAGATCAGCGGCTGCACGAGCGCTGGCGGTACCTGTTCCGACAGCTACATCACGGGTTCCACGGTCACGCTGGTTGCTGCGCCGGACAGCGGATCGAGCTTCACGGCCTGGACGGGTTGCGACAATCCGAGTGGCAACACGTGCACGGTGAGCGTCACGAGCGCGAGAGCCGTGACGGCCACGTTCGACCTGGTCCCCACACATGTCCTGAGAGTGGCCGCGTCGGGATCCGGGTCGGGAACCATCGCCAGCACCGACTCGAGAATCTCATGCGGTGCCACGTGCCAGGCCACCTACCAGCAGGGCGACCTGGTCGCGCTCACGGCCAGAGCCGCTCCCGGGTCGACCTTCACCGGGTGGTCCGGCGGCGGTTGCAATGGGACGAGCTCCTGTCAGGTGACGATGAACGCCGACACGAACGTGACCGCGACCTTCGTCGAGTCGCCCACGGTGAGCACGGGCGGCGCCTCGGGCTTCACCCAGAGCACGGCGACGGTGTCCGGCACGGTCAATCCGAACGGCGCGGCGACCACCTGCACGTTCGAGTTCGGGACGAGCACGTCGTACGGCTCGAGCGTGCCCTGCGCCTCGGCCCCCGGGTCTGGGGCGAGCGGTGTCTCTGCGACCGCCGGTCTGAGCGGCCTCGCTGCGGGCACGACGTATCACTACCGAATCGTCGCCACCAACGCGGGCGGGACGAGCAACGGCGGTGACGCGACGTTCACGACGGCGAGCACACCGCCGCCGCCAACGTGCCAGACCGACGCGTCGCTCTGCCCGAGACCGAGACCCGGCGTGCTGCATCTCGCCAAGGCGTCGGTGGTCGCATCCGGCAGCAAGCTCGTCGTCCAGCTCTCATGCGTCGGCGGCACGACCTGCCGCGGCACGCTGAAAGCGACGGCAAAGGTCAAGGTCACGACTGGAAAGGGCCGGTCTCGCAGGACGCGGACCGTCACGCTGGTCGTTGCCCAGGGCAGCGTCCGGCTCGCAGCTGGCAGATCTGGAAAGGTGACGCTCACGCTCACGCGCAGTGGCCGTCAGCTGCTCGCCAGAACGCACCAGTTGAGCACCACGCTCGCGGGCGTCGGCCTCCGCCACACGCTGGTCATCAGAAGCCCTGCGAAGGCAAAGAAGCACCACTGACGTTGTGACGAAGATGGGGGTGGGCGCTAGCGTCAGCGCCCACCCTTTTCGTACGCGTCCGTAGTCGCCGCCGCGATCGATGGTTTGGGGCATTCTCGCCTGCCAATCCAGGCGTTATATTAGCCTGATCGTTATGGCGCCGGTGCCGGCCCTGTTGGTTATGGTGGCCGCTGCGTTATTGAAGAAGGCTCTGCCGCCGATGGTGCAGAAGATGCCGCCGCTGGTTTCTATGCCCCTGGATTCGTCGGCCCTGAAACCGGTGATGGCGCTGCCCGCACCGATCGTGGCTATGCCGCCCCACGGTTGTTCGGCTCTTGTGGCGGCTAGGCATTCTATGCCTTCGAGGTTCACCTGGAACGACATCCTTATAAGGTCGACAGAGACTGAGGTTATGTTCGGTAGGGTGCCTGCGAAGCTGGAGTAGTGGAGGGTCCACGGGAGCGTTTCCCTTAGCAGAGTCGCCCTGCTCCTCGTGCAGGTGCCGACGGCCGCGCCGGTGACCCTGCCGATGTTTTCGGTGGTTCTCTTGGCGATCGAAGACCTTTCAAAGGTGCCTTCGAGGGTGACCGGGCACCTTACTTCGAG
>Ga0265319_1002188_pt1 | contig 10888 bp, 7 predicted proteins | sample 4824metaG_FD_192443 | JGI IMG/M metagenome (GOLD analysis project Ga0265319, IMG submission 192443) | Rhizosphere microbial communities from Carex aquatilis grown in University of Washington, Seatle, WA, United States - 4-8-24 metaG | ecosystem: Host-associated > Plants > Roots > Rhizosphere >...
TTCCCCTGCAGCAGGATCAGCTTGGCCGCGCCGTCGATTTTCCCGGTGACGCGAAGTTTCAGCGTCGATTTGTCGGGGTGGCTGCCAAGGCGGGTGAGCGACAGGATCTGCTCGCTCGCCGGATTGGGGATCGTGAGATACCGGGGCACTTGGGATCGACAACCGGAGACGATCATGCCGGCGACCAGCAACAAGATCATGAATTTGCGCATGGAGGAAAAAAGCGGCCGATGTCCGGTCGAGGCCAGCGGAAACGTTCCGTTGGCATGGCTCACGGCACCTCAGGCCCGGCGAGATTCAGGGCTGCAGAATGTAGACGTAATAACCGGCCGAGGTCATGCGGAAGTTGCCGGTCGCGAGGTTGCCGTCGTCAATCATGCGGTTGATCTCGACCATTTGCTCCGGGGAGAGAGTCACCGGATGGACGGAGATGCAGGCGGTGAAGGCGACCGACTTGTAATCCCAGTCCCACTGACCGCCGATGGACGTCGACGCCACGGTCCAGTCGGCGTCCCGCAGTTCTCCGGACATCCCGGCGGGCACGACTCCTGCGACTGCGTCGGCAGGCCAGTGTCCGTTCTTGGTGGTGTAGGTTTCGAACGCCGCGGCGAAGATCCGGAGATCGTTGACAAAGCGGGCATTCTGGGCCCGCTGCTGCTGGTGGCGCATGGCGGGAATCGCAATGGCGGCGAGCATGCCGATCAAGGCGACCGCGATCATGATCTCCACGAGCGTGAAGCCTCGCGGCCGCCCGCGCGAGCGGGCTGAACCGGCGCAATGGGTGGGCGCGGGAGGCATGGCGGATGCCGATCATGCCGGGGTTGCGGTCCCCGGCAAACCAGGCGCCCGGCGGTAACTACGCACAGGCGCTACGTAGTTTTCCCCCATTGCGGACCGAGTCGCGAGGCAGGCCGGCTGGAAAAAGAAGAGGGCCGTCTACCCCTAGACGGCCCTCACTACCCTTATTGCCAAGCAAACGTTGAACTACATGGCGGAAGACGCGGGAGACGGGGAATCGTTCAACCGTGCCGCGCAGCCATGCCGGAGTTTACACTTCTGTAACAGTCGACGGGGTCAAACGCCTGCTTTTCCGGACTTAACCCCGCTGGCCAGCAGGGTCTCAAAGTGGGGCTCGGCGGATTCCTTGGCGACGGCTGTGACCTCAACCTTGGTGAAGCCGGCTTTCTTGAGGAAGGAATGGAGGGCGCTTTCCTTGAAACCGAGCCAGACGTCGGCGTAGAGCTCCCGGGTCTTCTCGAAGGTGTGCTCGTTGAGGTCGAGCACGAGGACCTGGCCGCCCGGCTTCAGGATGCGGAAGGCCTCGTCGACCGCCCGCTGGGGGTGCTGCGCGTGGTGCAGGGCCTGGCTGAGGATGACGAGGTCAACGGAGCGGTCGGGCAATGGCACCTGCTCGATGTCGCCGAGCTTGTAGGCGAGGTTGTGGAGGCCGTTCTTCTTCGCGAGCTCGGTGCCGACCTCGACCATGCGGGGCGAGTTGTCGATGCACCAGACCTGCGCGGCCCGGCGGGCGAGCAATTGTGACAGCAGGCCCTCGCCGGCACCGAGGTCCGCGACCGTGATCGACGGCACCAGGTGCAGGGCGAGATGGCCGATGGCTTCCCATGAGCGCCCGGGGCAGTAGTTCTTGCCGAGGCGCCCGGCGATGAGGTTGAAATATTGCTCGGAGACGCGCCGGCGCTTCTGGAGGATGCGGTCGAGGTTGTCGCGATCCTCACCCATCACGGCCAGCTCGGCGACGGACTCGACGGCGGAGCGGACGAGGGCGAGGGTCCGGGCCGAAAGGTCGGGACGGAGCGAATAGAACGCCTTCTTGCCGTCGCGGCGGTCGCTGACGAGGTCGGCCTGGCGGAGCAGGGCGAGCTGCGAGGAGATGCGGGACTGGGCCATGCCGAGGATCTCCTGGAGCTCGGCGACGGAGAGCTCCTCCCGGAGCAGGAGGGCGAGAAGACGCAGCCGCGTCGGATCGGAAAGGGTCTTGAGCGTATCCCAGGAGGCGTTCAACGGGGCTGGAGGCTGGGGGAAGGCCGAGCGAAAAGCAATTTCGCGGGAAAGCCGAAGCGGAAGGAATTTATCGCGGAAGTGAGGAAGGGCGAAATCGCGAAATGGAAATGCGCGCCGTGAATTTCCGTGTTTCCGCCCTTTCGCGCTTCCGCGATTAAACCTGACTCCAGACGATGCGGCCCAGCTGCCACAGGCCGAAGGCGGCGATGAGGGTGCCGGCGGACAGATCGATGAAGCGGAGACCGCCGCCGTTGAGGCGGCGGCCGAAGGCGCTGGCCGCGGTGCTGAGGATGAGCCACCACGTGGCCGACCCGAGAAAAACTCCGAGGACCAGTAGAAAGGCCTGCCCCGTGCCGGCCGTGTGCAGGTCGACCGCAAAGCTGGTGAAAATGCCGAGGCAGGCCGCGATGGTCGCTGGATTCAGCACTGCAATGACGAAGGTCGACAGGAATACCCTCGGCAGGTGCGCGGCGGACAGGCGGGCGGTACCCGGTGAATCGCCGGCGCCCGCGCCCGGCTGCGGCCGGAGAATGGCAAGACCCATCAGGAACAGCAAGATTCCCCCGGTGAGCTGAAAGGCCCCGGCGTGACGCGCGACAAAGGCGGTGACCGCCGCGAGGCCGAGCACGGCGGCGAGACCGAAGAGGCCGTCGGCAACAGCTGCCCCAAGGCCGGTCAGAAAACCCGCCAGCCGGCCATGGGCGATGGAGCGGCGGATGCAGAGCAGGCCCACGGGTCCGACGGGTGCCGCGAGGGCGAAGCCGATGAGGAAGCCTTGGAGGAGGTGGATCATTTCAGGCGGGGAGCGCGGAGCAGAAGAAGGAAGGCGAAGGTTTATCGCGGAAATGCGAAAGGGCGGAAGCACGAAGACGGAAGCACGGCGGCTCGCGCAACCAAGCCGCGGTGCAAGGAGCGAACCAGGCCAAGCCGGGCGGGGGTGCAAACGCCTCCCATGGACCGACGCAAAACACCTTCCGGATCTATTCCGTATTTCCGGGCTTTCGCGCTTCCGCGATCAAGCCAGCTTTGGGGCTTACTTCTCGTCGACGAAACGCGAGATGCGGGTGATCTCGTAGTTTTCCTCGCCGGAGCCGAGCTTCACCTTCACCTGGTCGCCGAGCTTGCGGCCGAGGAGCGCGAGGCCGAGCGGGGTCTTGTAAGAGATCACGCCGGCGTCGGGATTGCTGTCCCACGCGCCGAGCACGGTGTAGCGGGAAGTCTTGCCGCCCTTGGCATCCTTGACCTCGACGAGGGTGCCGACGCTGACCTGGTCGGTGGTGGCCTCCTTGAAGTCGCTGACGCGCGCGCGGGCGAGTTCCTTCTCGAGCTGGGACTTCTGGGCCATGAGGACCTGCTGGTCCTGCTTGGCCATCTTGTACTCGGAGTTTTCCTTGAGGTCGCCGTGCTCGCGGGCGGAGGCGATGGCCTTGGAGTTCTCGGGGATCTTCTTCGAGACGATGTTCTCGTACTCGGTGCGCTTGCGCTCGAAGCTCTCCCGGGAGACGAGGAGCTGCTCCTCCTTGCTGTCGGCGGCCTCGGCGACGAGGGACTGGATGCCGGGGAAAATCTTGATGAAGCGGGCGAGGAGGGACTTCTTCGTCAGTTCCTCGAAGCCCTGGTTGAGCATGAGGGTGTTGGCGAGGTCGCGCGCGGTCTCGGGATCGGCGGTGGAAAGCAGGTCGGAGATGAGGTCGATGTCCTCGCTGAGGATGTCGCCGAGCGGAATGCGGCGGGCGCTGGACGCTTGGAGGGCCTCATAGTCGATGGCGAAGAAGATGGCGCTGAGCAGGCGCGGGGTGATGAGGTCGTTGAGCAGCTTGGCGAATTTCTTCGAGTGGCGGTTCTTGACGACCCAGAGGAGGACGGGGGCGCGGAGGTTCTGCTCGGTCTGCCAGCGTTTGAGGGTGGCGGCGAGCTCGTCGGCGTGGCCGTTCTCGACGAGGAAATTGATGCACTCGGTGGTGAACTTGCCCTGGCTGCTCTTGAGGAGGGTGAAGCCGATGTCGCGGTACTCGATCGGGTGCGTTTCCTTGACCAGCTCAAGGAAGCGGCTCTGGAACTGCACGGGGACCTTCTCGGCGATGGCGGGCAGGTCGCGGATATTGGCGATGAGCGAGGCCTGGGTGGGCTCGAAGGCGGTCTCGTTGCCGAGCAGCTTGGCGAGGTCGTCGCGCACGGCGGCGCCGTAGAGGCGCTCGGAGGCGTCGATCTGGTTGCTGTCCTTCACCGCGTCGGCGAGGCCGGAGAGGATGGAGGCGAGGTCGGTCTTGAGGTTCTTCTTGTCGGCGGCGTCCAGCAGCTCCTCGGCGAGGAGGATGCGACGACGGGCGGAGCGGGTGCCGTTGAACTGCTCGAGGATCTCGTCCTGGGCCGAGACGGGCACGTCGCGGAGGACGTAGAGCTCGGTCTTCTTCTCCGGCACGGAGATGCGGGGATCCTTGCCGATGGCCTTCTTGGCCGCGGACCACCATTTCTTGAACTTCTCCTCGCCGACGACCTGGGCGAGGGTGATCTCGAGGTCGATGGCGGTGGTGGCGTGATTGGGATGGGCCTGGAGGGCCTCGACGACGAGCTGGACGGGATCCTCGGCGATGAGCTCGGCGATCTTCTTGGCCTCGGTCTCCTTGCGGACGAGCAAATGCTTCTCGGGTAGCACCTCCATGGTGGTCAGGCAGAACGCCGGGTCCATGGGATGGTTCTTCTTGCCCTTGAAATCGATGAGCAGCTTCTGCGCGGCGTCGTCGTAGCTCTTGATATGGCCGAAGCCCCAGCTCCGGTGGATCACGTAACTGCCGGGCTCCATCGCCTCAAGCTTGGCTTTGGCCGCCTTGAGGGACGGGTTTTTGGCGATGAGCGCGGAGACGGCTTCGGAATTCATGATTGCGTGTGTGAGGGCCTGAACGGGAGAGTTGAGCGGACAATGACTCAGCTTGTCAAACAGTGCTTCACCGGGGTTAACGATGCCTGAACCGGCTCCCGACAAACCCGCCGCCGTCTCCCGGACGGTCGGGGCGTGGGCGGCCGCGGTGCGGATGATCACGCGCTGGCTGGAGCGTCACGAACGCGTCGACGAACTGCTGGGCACGCTGCCGCCCACGCTGACGGGCCCCGAGCGCGCGCGCTGCCAGCACCTGGTCTTCGGGGTGCTGCGGCATTTCGGCCGGCTCGACGCCGGGCTGGGCCGGCTGATGGCGCGGCCGCCGCGGCCGGCGACGCGGGCGGTGTTGTTGATTGCGGGATTCGAATTGCTCGAGGCCTTGGGCGAGCCCGCGGCCGAGGGACGCGTCGCCAAGATCGTTCATCACGCCGTGGAGCAGGCGAAGCACCTGGCCAGTCCCAAGGAGGCGAAGCTCGTCAATGCCGTCGTGCGCAAGCTGGCCGGCTTGCTGACGGCGGAGGCGCCGCCAAAGCTCGCGGAGCCGGCGGTCCTGGCGGAGTATTTTTCACATCCCGAATGGCTGGTGCGGCGCTGGCTCACGCAATTCGGTGCCGGACCGACGCGGCGGCTGCTCGAATGGAACCAGCAGCCCGCGCGGGTGTACGCGCGGTGGCGGGACACGGCTGCGCCGGTGCCGGCGTGGTTCACGCCGACGGCGTGGGCGGGCTATCATGAGGTGCCCTCGGGCCGCTGGGGTGAGATCGAACCGCTGCTTGCGGCGGGCCGGTTGTACCTGCAGGACCCCTCCACGCGCCTGGCGGTGGACCTGCTGGCGCCGCAGCCGGGAGAGACGGTGCTGGACGCCTGCGCGGCGCCCGGGGGCAAGAGCCTGCTGATCGCCGACCGCTTGCGCGACCTGGCCCGGTCCGGTGGAGCGGCGCCGGGGGCGACGGCGGGACGGGTGATCGCGCTCGACCTGCCCGCCGTCGCGTCCAAGCCCGCTATGGCGGGCAAGCCCGGACCGCGCATCGACCGCCTGAAGGAAAACCTTTCGCGGGTGACGGATGTTGATGTCGCGCTGGTGCAAGGCGACCTGCTGGGCGGGGAGTACAAATTGTTCGACGACCACCGCCTGCCGACCGAGTACAGCGCGGTCCTGCTGGATGTGCCCTGTTCCAACACCGGCGTGATGCGGCACCGGGTGGACGTGAAGTGGCGGCTGCAGGAAGGCGACTTCGGGAAGCACGGCCGCCAGCAGCTGGCGCTGCTGCATGCGGCGGCGCGGCTGGTCGCCCCGGGCGGGCGCATTGTCTATTCAACCTGCAGCGTCGACTCCGAGGAAAACGCGGCGGTGGTGAAAGCCTTTTTCGAGAGCCGCGCGGGTGGGCCGTTCAAGCTGGAGGCCAGCACGATCAGTTTCCCGTGGGAGAGCGGACATGACGGGGCCGCGGCGTTCCGTCTCCGAAAGGGCTGAGGCATTGGGCGTGAGGCCGGAACAGGAAGTCGTGGGTTCGTTTGCACCATAGGCCTCCTGCTTGCAGGCACTATCAAGAGCGCGAGCAAGCTCGCGGCCTACCAAGATTCCTCAAACGGGCCGTGACAGAAAAGGAAGGCTCAAGCCTCACTTCCTACGGCACCAGGTCGAACACGGCGAGGGTCTTGGATTTTTCCTCGGTGCCCTTGAGAAATGTGAAGGTGATGGTGCGGGCCGAGGCCACCAGCTGGTCGAAACGGCGGAGGTCCCACTGCGCGACGGGATCGCCATTGATCCGGATGATGAGGTCGCCGGGCTGCACGGGATCGGGGCCGGTCGCGGCCGGCGAATCCGGAATGACACCGACCACGCGCCAGTAAGCCGGGGCCTTGCTGAAGCTGACTCCGACACTCCGCTGGGGATCGAAACCGATCGGACCGGTCGCCTCGCGATAGAACGTCACCTGGTTCCTTTCCTGGTCGAAGGTCACGGTGAAATACCGCAGCACGTCGCCGCCGAGCGCGGACAGCTCGTCGGTGATCTCGAAGAGCGGGCGGGGGAGCGCATAGCTTCCGATCACGAGCGTGTCGGCGAGCCGCCCGACCTGCGGGGCATGATCGCCGCTCAGCGTGCCGACCACGGGGCCCGGCCTGGGACCGTAGGCGTAGGCCGGCTGCAGGCCCACGGGATTGAGGCTGAGGGGCGCATCGCTGCCGGAGTCGACGAGGGCGATGAAGGTGGTGTCGTGCAGGCGGATCGGGATGAGCGGCGTCTTGTTGGCATTGTTGAACGGAATGGTGTCGCCCGGCAGCAGCGGCGCGGACGCCGCGGCATTGAGGAGCACGCGCGAGCGCGGGTAGTCGAGGGTGAGGAGCGTCTCGCGAAAGAGGGGGAAGCCGAGGATGCCGTCGATCTTGACGCCGAGGTGATCGGAAAGCGGGGAGCAATCGTAGATGAGGACGGGGACGTCCTCGAAGCGCGCGTCGCCGAGCTCAAGGCGGCGGAGCGTCATGGCCGGAAGGATGACCTGGCCGCCCTCGGCGGAGTGCACGTGGACCTGCGGGGCGTTGAACGGCGGCGGGACGCCCTTTTCGCCGTAGCGCCTGGCGAGGTCGGGTGAGATGAGGGTGACGGACGAGCCCGTGTCGACGAGGAAACGGTAGGGACCGTAGCGATCCCACTTGGCCTCGATCACGAGGTAGTTGCCGATGTTCTGCGCCGGCAGCACGACCAACGGGGCGCCGAGGGTGGTGCGGCCGGGCCGCGGCGCCTCGCGGTGGAAGGACACGCAGCCGGCGGCCAGGAAACAGAGGCCGGAGGACAGAAGACGGAGGACGGAGGACGGACGGCGGAGCCACCGGCCCAAAGCCAAGGCGAGGCAAGGGACGGAAGGCCGACGACGATGCAGGTCGCGATGCGTTCCCTGCTCTCGGTCCTCTGTCGTTGGTCCTCTGTCAACCGCTTTCATTTCACCGGCTTCGGCAGGCTGAAGCTCAGGGAGAGGGCGAGGGCGGACATCACGGCCCCGGCGATAAACACGCTTTTTGAGCCGAAGACCCAGAACACCACGCCGGCGAGCACGGGAGTGAAGGCCCGGGAAAGCGATCCGAGCGAGCGAAAGATGCCAAGCACGCGGCCTTGTTCGGCGGCAGTGGCGTAGAGCGAGATCAGGCCGGTTGAGGCCGGGTTGACGAGGCCCGAACCGAGCGCCAGGAGTGCGACGCCCGAGTAAAGCATCCAGGGCTGCGGGGCGAAGCCGATGACCAGCAGGCCGCCGGCGGTGACGCCCAGGCCGATGGTGAGCACCCGGATTTCCTCCATCGTCTTCAGCAGCTTCCGCACGATGTACCCCTGCGTGACGATCGCACAGAGCCCGAGGAAGCCAAGCAGCAGCCCGTTTTCCCGCGCCGTGTAGTCGAAGCGCTTGGTGGCGAGAAAGGTGAGCGAGGACTCCATCGCGACGAATGCGATCGAGAAGATGAAGGCCACCAGGTTGGCGCGGCGGACCGCGGGATTGTCGAGTCCGAGAATGGCGCTGATGGGATTGCGCAGGCGGGGTTCGCGAGCCTCGGCGCGCATCGCGGGCGTGAGGGTCTCGTTGAAGCGCAGATAAATCCAGCCGAGGTTCACGAGGCAGAGGGCGAAGGCGATGGCCGCGGGCACCGAGAAGGGATTCACGCCGAAGCGGGCGAGCGAGGGATGGCGGGCCAGGAGGTTGAAATGAGCGGTGAGGGCGCCGATGGTCGGCCCGGTGACGAGCCCCAGGCCGAAGGCGGCGCCGACGAGGCCCATGGCCTTCGAACGCTCCTCCCGCGTGGTCACGTCCGCCACGGCCGCAGTGGCCACGGAAAGGTTGCCGCTGAAGGCACCGCTGACGATCCGCGAGAGCAGGAACAACCAGAACGATCCGCTCACGAGCCACAGCAGGTAGCCGAACGCGGTGCCGGCAACGGTCATGAGCAGCACGCCGCGCCGGCCGCGCCGGTCGCTCACCGCGCCCCAGAACGGGGCAAAGACAAACTGGAGGATCGAGAAGAACGAGCTGATCACGCCGCCGAAGAGGACGGGGGCGTAGTTCTCGATGCCGGCGGCACGGGCGAGCGCGTCGATTTGCGCGAGCAGCCAGCCGAGCGCACCGGCGTGGCCCTCGAGGCGGAGATAGTGGTCGAGCAGGTCGGGTCCGAGCGGAAAGATGATCGAGAACCCGATCAGGTCGATGTACAGCGTGAGAAAAATGACGCCCAGCGAGAGCGGACGGCGATGGGGAAGGGGAGCGGCGGTGGTGGACACGGGAAAAAACTGGAGGAAAGACCGATAGTTGAAGAACGCCAAGGCGCAAAGAAAAGTTCCGCGCGGGTGAGGCCGGCCGCGAGACCGAACCTTCCGGACAGGGTCGAAGGTCTTCCCCCTGGCGCTGAACGGCATTGGCGCCCAGCCCGCGGTCGCGCCAGCCGGGTGGTCAACCGGCTTTCGGTTTGAACATGGCCTGGACGATGGCGACGAGGCTGGCCACGGTGAAGGGCTTCTGGAGGAAGCGGGCGGAGGTGAGTCCGGCCAGACGGGCCTCGGCTTCGGTCTCCGCATAGCCGCTCATCATGAGCGCGGGCAGGTCCGGCCGGCGCCCGCGCATCCGGCGCAGGGCCTCCACGCCGCTGACCCCGGGCATGGTGAGGTCGAGCAGCACCAGATCGAACCGGGACGGCTCACGTTCGAAGGCCTGGACGGCCTCGTGGCCGTCCGTGGCTGAGACCACGGTGAACCCGAGCTTTTCCAGGATGTCGCTGGCGATCTGGCGCACCTCGTCCTCGTCATCGGCCACGAGGACGGTGCCGGAATGTTGCCACGGCGTGACGGTCCCGGGGCTGTCAGGCGCGGTGACGGCGGTGCCGTCGGTCGGCGGCAGCAGCAGAGTGAAGGTGGTGCCGCGACCGGGCACGCTGGTCACCTGAAGGGCGCCCTCGTGGCTCCGCACGATGCCGAGCACCGCGGCCAGGCCCAGGCCGCGGCCGGCGAATTTCGTGGTGAAAAACGGGTCGAAGATGCGCGCGAGGGTCTCCGCGGACATGCCGCAGCCCTGGTCCTCGACGCGGAGAAAGAGATATTCTCCCGCCGGCAGGTCGCCGCCGTTCACGGTGGCGGCGAGGAAGTCCCGATCGGCCGTGCACACGCCGGTGGCGAGGGTGATCTCGCCCGCTTTCTCACCCATGGCCTCGGACGCGTTCATCACCAGGTTCATGACGATCTGGCGGAGCTGGGTGGCGTCACCCATCACGGGTGGCAGTCCGCGGGGAAGCTCGAGGCGGAAGGAGGCGTGCCGGCCGAGCGAGAACTGCAGCAATGGCGCGGCGCCCTCGACGAGGGCGCTGAGGTCGAGGCGTTCGACCACGAAGCGGCTCCGTCCGGAATAGGCGAGCATCTGCTGGCAGAGCTCGGCGGCGCGCAGGGACGTGGTCTCGATCTGCCGGAGGTTCTTCTGGATGGGCGAGCCCGCGCCCAGTTCGAGGCGGGCGAGGCTGGCGTTGCCCATGATGGCGGTCAGGAGGTTGTTGAAGTCATGGGCGATGCCACCCGCCAGCACGCCGAGGCTCTCCAGCTTCTGGCTTTCCAGCAGCTTGCGCTCGAGGGCGATCTTGTCCGCCTCGGCCTGCTTGCGCTGGGTGATGTCGACGGCCAGGCCCTCGATGAACAGCAGGCGGCCATCGTCGCCGAACACCCCGGCGCCGCGGTCCAGCACCCATTTCTCCCGGCCGTCGCGCAGACGGAGGCGGTACTCCACCTCGAAGGGCTTGTGCTGGGCGACGGCATTCAAGGTCGTGCTGGTGACGATCGGGCGGTCACTGGGCTCGATCAGATCCTCGTACCACACCCGGCCCGACAGGAAATCCTCGACCGTGTGGCCGGTCAGCTCGAGTGCACCGGAGCTAATATAGATGGGAGTGAACCTTTCATCACCCAGGCAGCGGAACGCCATGCCCGGCAGCTGCGCGAGGATGCTCTCGGTCTGCCGGCGGCTT
>Ga0265319_1002190_pt1 | contig 10884 bp, 10 predicted proteins | sample 4824metaG_FD_192443 | JGI IMG/M metagenome (GOLD analysis project Ga0265319, IMG submission 192443) | Rhizosphere microbial communities from Carex aquatilis grown in University of Washington, Seatle, WA, United States - 4-8-24 metaG | ecosystem: Host-associated > Plants > Roots > Rhizosphere >...
CGGGCCCTCGCGCTCGAGGCCGCCCGGGAGTCGATCGTGCTCCTGAAGAACACCGGGATACTCCCGCTCTCGACCGGGCGGACGCCGACGATAGCGGTCATCGGGCCCAACGCGGACGTGGCCCGCCTCGGAAGCTACTCGGGGATGCCGAGCGACCCCGTGACCCTCCTCGCGGGCATCCGCAGGAAGGTGGGCGACAAGGCGAGGATCCTCTACGCGCAGGGATGCCTGCTGGCGAAGAACGACACCGGCGTCGCCTTCAACAGCTGGAATAACAACCTGGTCGTCATGTCGACCCCCGAGGAGAATCGGCCCCTCATCGAGGAGGCGAGGCGCGTCGCCTCCCAGGCGGACGTCGTGATCCTCGCCGTCGGCGAGTCGGAGGCGATCAGCCGCGAGTCGTGGTCCGACCCGCCCGTCAACCACCTCGGCGACGCCGACACCCTGGAGCTGCGGGGCTCGCAGGCGGACCTTGTCGAGGCTGTCCTCGGGACGGGCAAGCCCGTCGTCGTGTATCTCAACAACAGCCGCCCCCTCGCGATCCGGCGCCTCAAGGAAAAGGCCGCGGCGATCCTCGAGGGCTGGTGCATGGGGGAGGAATCCGGGACCGCGGCGGCCGACGTCCTGTTCGGGGACACCTGCCCCTCCGGCAAGCTCACCGTCTCCTTCCCCGCGTCGGTGGGCGACATACCCGCCTACTACAGCAAGAAGCCGTTCGCCGGCCAGATCGGGTATGAGTTCGGCATGGGCAGCCCCCTCTGGGGCTTCGGGGACGGCCTGAGCTACACGACGTTCAGCTATGAGAACCCCCGCCTGCGGGACCCGGTGATCGCGGCGGACGCTTCGACGGTGGCCTCGGTCGACGTCGTCAACACCGGCGGCCGCGAGGCCGACGAGATCGTGCAGCTCTACGTCCACCAGGACGTGAGCTCGGTCACGCGCGCGGTCAAGGAGCTCAGGGGATTCCAGCGGATCCACCTGAAGCCGGGCGAGCGCAGGACGGTCTCCTTTCCCGTCACGCCGGACGCCCTCGCCCTCTGGGGGATCGACATGAAATTCGGCGTGGAGCCGGGCACCTTCGAGCTCACGCTCGGCCCATCATCGTCGGACGGCAAGACGGTCACCCTGACCGTGCACGGCTAGGCCGGCAACTCGGCCCTGACCCCGGCGCATGGCGCGGAACTCAAAGACGGGGAGCTGCGGCCGGCGCCCCAGTGCGGCCTTGCCCGAAATCGGCGGCCCGGCCTAGGCTCCTCGGCCGCCCACAGATGTACATCCCCGCCCCCAATCGAGTCAGCGACCCGGCCACAATCAACGGGTTCATCCATTCCCACGGGTTCGCCACGCTGGTGACCACCGGGGCGGCCGGCCCATGGGCCAGCCACCTCCCGTTCGTGTTCGACGAGGGGGAGGGCGGCGGCGTCCTGCGCTGCCACATGGCGCGGGCGAACGAGCAGTGGCGGCATTTTGAGTCGAATCCCGAGGTGCTGTGCATTTTCCTCGGGCCGCACGCCTACATCAGCCCCACCTGGTATGTCGCGAAGGTGGCCGTTCCGACCTGGAATTACGCCGCGGTCCACGTCTATGGAACGGCGAGACTCGAGGATGACGCCTTCCTGCTGAAGACGATCAGGGACACCACGATAAAGTATGAGTCCAAGATGCCCGTGCCCTGGAAGATGGACCTCCCCGAGGACTATCTCGCCGGCATGATGAGGGCGATCGTGGGGTTTTCTATCAGGATAACGAAGATCGAGGCCAAATATAAGCTCGGCCAGGGCCGTTCCGAGGAGGACCAGCGGGGCGTGCTGGCCGGGCTCGAGGGCACGGGTATACCCGAGAGCATCGCCATGGCCCATTTCACCCGGGACCAGCGCAAGGGTTCCGCCTGAACCGGCCGGGCGGCGCCGGGAATCCCCCGAGACGGCTAAGAGAGGCCGTTAAGGTAAGCCTGGCGGGCCCGCTCGTTGTGCCGGTGCAGGAGCTTCCGGAGAAGCGCGTCATCCCTCCTCTTCAGGGCGGCCACCATGGACCTGTGCTCCCGCTGGGCCGCGATGCCCCCTCGGTTGGAGGAGATCCCAGAGAAATGCCGGCGGATCCGGTCCCAGTGGTCGAAGACCCGCCTCAGGTTCTCCAGGAGCCCGGGGAGCGCCGCGATCGTGGCAAGCCGAAGGTGAAAGGCGGCGTTCGCCTCATCCCATCGGGCCAGGTCGGCGGGAAGGCGAAGGTCGTCGATACCGTCCAGTATCCTCCCCAGCTCGGAAGCGTCGTTCGCGTCGGCCCTCGCGACGATGTCCCGCGTGGCTGCGGTCTCCAGCCCCTCGAGGAGCGCAAAGGTCTCCCGCACAGAGCTCTCGTCGATCACGTGGACCTCGGCGCCGATGTGCGGGCGCATGACCACCAGCCGCTCCTCGACGAGCCGGGCAATCGCCTCGCGGACGGGAATTGGGCTCACGTGGTTGCGCCGTGCCAGCTCGTCGATGTTGAGGTATTCGCCGGGGCGGTAATCGAGGGCCAGGATCCCCCTGCGCAGCGTCTCGTGGATGAGCGCGGTCTTGGTCATGGCCCGGGAGGGGCGGGTCGCGGCTGGCATGTTTTCAGGATTAAAAGGTTTTGACCTGATGCCAATCATATATGATATACGATCCGGTCAACCCTCCTCCGCCCCATGAGAATCGACGACACGCTCGAAGCCCCCGCCCTGGCCGCCGCATTGGACCAGTTCTGGCGTCTCTCGGGCGACAAGATCGAGCTCCTGCTGCGCGACTATGACCCGTCGAAGGGATCCCCCGTCGTCACCGTCAACGGGAAGTACACCTCCAGGAGCTGGACCGAGTGGACCGAGGGCTTCCACTACGGGTCCGCCTTCCTCCAGTTCGACGCCACGGGCAAGCCCGTGTTCGCAGACTGGGCTCGCCGTCTGACGGTCGAGCGCATGGCGTCGCACGTGAGCCATGTGGGCGTCCACGACCACGGGTTCAACAACCTCAGCACGTATGGCAGCTGGCTCCGGCTGCAGCGCGAGGGCCGGCTGCCCCCCGACCACGTCGATTTCTGCGAGCTTGCACTGAAGGTGTCCGGCGCCGTCCAGGCCTCCCGCTGGTCCCCGATCCACGGCGGCGGGGGATTTGTCTACTCGTTCAACGGGCCGCATTCGCTGTTCGTGGACACACTCCGGTCCTGCCGGATCCTCGGGGTGGCCCACCGGCTCGGGCAGAGCCTGATGGGAGAGAACGACAGCGCCCATTCGCTGATGGAGCGCGCCCTGGAGCACATGGCCGCCACCGCCAAGTATTCTGTATATTACGGGACCGGGCGGGACACCTACGACACGCCGGGCGAGCGCGGCCGCACGGCCCACGAGAGCATATTCAACCCGAACGACGGCCGTTACCGCTGCCCGAACTCGCAGCAGGGCTATTCCGGGTTCACGACATGGACCCGCGGCCTTGCCTGGGCGATGCTCGGGTTCGCGGAGGAACTCGAGTTCCTGGCGACCCTGCCGGATCCCGTGCTCGCCCCGCTGGGCGGCAGGGCCAAATGGGAACCCATCCTGCTGAACGGCGCGATGGCGACGTGCGACTGGTACATCGCGAATACCGCCTCGGACGGGATCCCCTACTGGGACGGCGGGGCCCCGCAGCTGGGGAGCCTGGGGGCCTGGCGCGAGCGGCCCGCGGAGCCCTTCAATGATTTTGAGCCCGTGGACAGCTCCGCGGCCGCCATTGCGGCGCAGGGCCTGCTCCGGCTGGGCCATCACCTCGGCCGCGAGGCCAAGGGGCGGCGCTACTGGCAGGCGGGGCTGACCGCCATGGCCACCCTGCTCTCGGCGCGGTACCTTGCTGGCGAGCCGACCCACCAGGGCCTGTTGCTCCACACTATATATCACCGTCCCAACGGATGGGACCACATCCCGCCGGGGCGCAAGGTGCCCTGCGGGGAGGCGTGCATGTGGGGCGACTACCACATCCGGGAGGCCGCCCTCTACCTGACGAGGATGCTCAGGGGCGACGCGTACCTCACGTTCTTCGGCTGCCTTCCATGAACGCCGCGCCCCTCACGGACCTGTCGCGCCTCTGCATCCACACGATCACCACCCGGCCATGGTCGCTGGAGGAGGCGTCGGAGCAGTTTGCCAAGGCCGGGGTGAAGGGGATCACCGTGTGGCGCGACGCCGTCGCCGGGAGAAGCCACGCGCAGGCCGGCCAGCGGATCCGGGACCTAGGGCTCTCCATTGTGTCCCTGTGCCGGGGCGGCTTCTTCGCCTCGACGACGGCCGAGGGCCGCCGCAAGGCGATCGACGAAAACCGGAAGGCCATCGAAGAGGCCAAGGCGCTTGGGGCCCCGCACGTCGTGCTCGTGTGCGGCGCGGCGCCGGGCCAGCCGCTCCCGGAGTCCCGAAAGCAGATCCTGGATGGGATCGCGGCCCTGCTGCCCGACTGCGCGGCCACGGGGGTCAAGCTGGCCATCGAGCCGCTCCACCCCATGTACGCGGACGACCGCTCCGCGGTGAACACCCTGAGGCAGGCCAACGACATGGTGGAGCAACTCCATTCCCCCCACGTCGGCGTGGCAGCCGACGTCTACCATGTTTGGTGGGATCCGGAGCTCGAGGGCGAGATTGCCCGGAGCGCGCGCCTGGGGGCGCTTCTCGCCTTCCATGTCTGCGACTGGCGCACCCCCACGACGGACCTCCTGAACGACCGGGGCCTCATGGGCGAGGGCTGCATTCCCCTGAGGACGATCCGGGGATGGGTCGAGGCGGCCGGCTTCCAGGGCTTCAACGAGGTCGAGATCTTCTCGGCGCGACTCTGGGCCACGAGCCAGTCCGACTACCTCAAGGGCATCGTCGGGGCCTACCTCAACCACACCTAGCCTCCTTTATGAAAACCCACCGCATCGGCATCATCATGAACGGCGTCACGGGGCGCATGGGCACCAACCAGCACCTGATCCGATCCATAAAGGCGATCATCGACCAGGGCGGGGTCCGGCTTTCCGACAGCGAGGTCATCATCCCGGACCCCGTCCTCGTCGGGCGAAGCGAGAACAAGCTCAGGGAGCTTGCGGCGCGCACAGGCGTCGGGCGGGTCTCGACGAACCTGGACCAGGAGCTCGCGAACCCCGCGAACCAGATCTACTTCGACGCGACGCTTACGGGCCAGCGCCCCATCGGGGTAAGAAAGGCCATCGCAGCCGGCAAGCACATCTACTGCGAGAAGCCCACGGCCACCACCGCCGCCGAGGCCCTCGCCCTCGCCCGGGAGGCCACGGCCGCGGGGCTCAAGCACGGCGTCGTGCAGGACAAGCTCTGGCTCCCCGGGATACTCAAGCTGAAATACCTCATCGATACCGGGTTCTTCGGGAGGATCCTCTCGGTGCGGGGCGAGTTCGGCTACTGGGTCTTCACCGGCGAGTTCGAGCAGCTCCAGCGCCCGTCCTGGAACTACAGGAAGGATGAGGACGGCGGCATCATCGTGGACATGCTCTGCCACTGGCAGTACGTGATCCAGAACCTCTTCGGCGAGATCGAGGGCGTCTCCTGCCTTGGCGCGACCCATGTGTCCCAGCGCTGGGATGAGGCCGGCAAGCCCTACGCGTGCACCGCGGACGACTCCGCGTACGCCACATTCAAGCTCAAGAACGGGGTCATCTGCCATTTCAACTCCTCCTGGTGCGTCCGGGTCGACCGCGACGACCTGCTGACCCTCCAGGTCGACGGAACCCACGGCAGCGCGGTCGCCGGCCTGCGCAATTGCAAGGCCCAGGCGCTTGCAGCCACCCCGCGCTGCGTATGGAATCCCGACATCGACAGTCCCATCAACTACAAGGACGGCTGGGCGGCGGTTCCGACGAACGCCAGCTACGGCAACGCCTTCAAGATGCAGTGGGAACTCTTCCTGAAGCACGTGGTCACGGGCTCGCCCTTCCCGTGGAACCTCAACGAGGGCGCCAAGGGCGTGCAGCTCGCCGAGCTCGGCATCAAGTCCTGGGCCGAGCGCCGGTGGGTGGACGTTCCGGAGCTCAAGTGACCCGGCCATGGCCAAGGTAGCCCTTATCACGGGAGGCTCCCGCGGGATTGGATTCGGCATCGCCGAGAGGCTCGCGAACGAGAAGTGGGACCTCGTCGTCAACGGGGTCCGCCCCGAGGCCGCCGTTTCCGAGCCGCTCGGGAAACTGCGCTCGCAGGGCGTCAGGGTGCAGTACGCGCCCGGCGACATCGGCACGCCGGAGGGAAGGGCGTCCATCCTAGGGGCCGCCCGGTTGTTTGCGGGCGGCGCGGTCAACCTCCTTGTGAACAACGCGGGTGTCGCGCCCAAGGCCAGGCTCGACCTCCTTGAGACGACGGAGGCCAGCTACGACCACGTCGTCGGCACAAACCTGAGGGGCACCTTCTTTCTCACCCAGGCCGTCGCCAGGGACATGGTGGCCGCAAGGCAGGCCGACGCCGGCTTCTCGGCGACCATCGTCACAATCTCGTCGATCTCCGCCACGGTGGTGAGCATCAACCGCGGCGAGTACTGCATCGCGAAGGCGGGGCTGAGCATGGTCTCGCAGCTTTTCTCCGTCCGCCTCGGCGCCGAGGGAATCCCCGTCTATGAGGTCCGGCCCGGTGTCATCAAGAGCGACATGACGGCGGGGGTGACCGAGAAATACGACGGTCTCATCGCCCAGGGGCTTTGCGTCCAGTCGCGCTGGGGGCAGCCCGAGGACGTCGGCAGGGCCGTCGCGTCCCTGGCACGCGGCGACTTCCCCTACTCCACGGGCCAGGTCATCATGGTCGACGGCGGCCTGACGACGCCGCGCCTCTGACACCATGGCCCCCAGGAGAAACCTGCGGCCCCCTCCCCGGGCGTGGCGCCCGCACAAGGGCGACGGTTTCTTCGACCTCCAGGTCAACGGATTCGCGGGCGTCGACTTCCAGCAGGACGGCCTGAGGGCGCGCGACCTCTCCCGGGCGGTGGAGGCCCTGCTCCGCCACCGGACCGACCGCATCCTGCTCACGCTGATCACGGACAGGATCGACCGGCTCTGCGCGAGGCTGGAGCGCGTCGAGGCCGCCCGCCGGCGCAACCCGAGGATAGCGGCCACGGTCGTCGGCTATCATTTAGAGGGCCCGCACCTGCTGCCGAATCGGGGGTACAGCGGGGCGCACGACGCCCGCCTCATGCGACCGCCCAGCATCCGCGAGTTCGACCGGCTGTGGGAGGCTTCGGCCGGGAACATCCGCCTGGTGACCGTCGCGCCTGAGCTGCCCGGCTCGGCGGAGTTCATCCGGCACGTCGTGTCCCGGGGCGTCCGCGCCTCGGTGGGGCACTCCAACGCGGACGAGCGGGCGATCGACGAGGCGATCCGGGCCGGCCTTTCGCTCTGCACCCACCTGGGCAACGGCGTTCCCCAGAGGATGCACCGCCACGACAATGTCATCCAGCGCCTGCTCGCACGCGACGAGCTCTACGCCGCATTCATCCCCGACGGCATACATCTCCCGCCCTTTGCGCTCAAAAACTTTGTCCGGGCCAAGCCGGCGAGCCGCGTGCTTTTCACGACGGACTGCATGGCGGCCGCGGGCGCGCCCCCCGGAAGCTATCGGATAGGCAAGCTCCTCACGCATGTGGGGCCGGACGGGATCGTTCGCCAGCCTGGTGAGAGGCGCTCCTTTGCCGGCTCGTCGCTCACGATGGACGCCGCGGTGAGGAATGTGCAGCTCATGGTCGGCTGGACCCGGGCCCAGGCGACGTCCGCCTGCTCCCAGCGGGTGGCGAGGTACCTCGGCTTCGCAGGCTGACAAGGTCGGTTCACCGCCCGGCTCGAAGCGTCCCTCGAACATGACCAAAGACCAGAGCCCCCGCATCGAGATCCATGAGAGCCGCGCCGCCATGGGCAGGTCCGCGGCCCGGCGCTTCCAGCAGCTGGTCACGCAGTGCCTCGCCGCCAGGCCGCTCTGCAGGGTCGTCTTTGCCTGCGCGCCCTCGCAGGACGAGTTCCTCGCGGCGCTTGTCCTGGAGGCTCGGGCAAACCCCGGGACGTGGAGGCAGGTCGAGGTGTTCCACATGGACGAATACGTCGGGCTCCCGGCGGACAGCCCGCAGAATTTCAGGACCTACCTGCGCCGAAACTTCCTCGACGCCGTGCCCACGGCCCGCGTCCACCTGATACGCGGAGAGGCCCCCTCCCCGCAGGCGGAGGCCGCACGCTACGGGGCGCTGATTGGCGGGGGCCCCATCGACGTGATCGCGATGGGAATAGGCGAGAATGGGCATGTCGCCTTCAACGATCCTCCCGTCGCCGACTTCTCCGACCCCCTTATCGCAAAGGTCGTGGAGCTGGACGAGGCCTGCCGCAGGCAGCAGGTCAATGACGGATGCTTCCCGGATCTCGGGAAGGTGCCGCGCCTGGCGATCACCCTCACGCTTCCCGTCTTTGCGAATGCAGGCAGCCTCTGCGCGATCGTCCCCGGGCCGCGGAAGGCCCATGCGGTCCGAGGCGCGCTCCTGGGTCCGATCGGGCCGGCCTGCCCGGCCACCGTCCTTCGCACCAATCCGCGCTCGGCTGTCTTTCTGGACAGGGACGCGGCGGCCCTGTTTGCCCGAGACTCCGGCGCCTGACAGGGCCGACAACTCGTTCGCACGTCCACGGCGGTGGCGACGGGTTGGCGCTGCCCCCATTCGACTCCTGGCCGGCATCCCGGCCCCGATTCGTCTCGCCTGACCGCGGCAGAATTGATGCACCTAGATGAAAACACACCCACCATGAAAACCATCCTGCCCCTGCTGCTCGTCCTGGCCGCTATTCCTTGCGCCCGTGCGGGCGACCACGAGAAGTACTGCGCCGAGCTCGCCCAGACTGAGAAGAACTTCTGCGCGCAAGTCGCCACCATAGGGCTTGACGACGCGTTCCTTGCCAACATGGCGGACGATTGCTTCGACCCCGATCGCCTGAGCGTGACACGCGCGGAATACGAGGCGCAGGTCATGGCAGCCCGGGCCAAGGCCGCCGCGCCGCACAAGCCGGGTCCGGACGCGGATTTCCAGCTGGTCTGGACGCCGACAAAGATCGATGTCTCCCAGGATGGCACCCTGGGCTACACCTGGGGCCGGTATGACTTCACATCGCACGGAAAGGACGGCAAGGTCAGCGTCGATACCGCCGTCTATGTCACGATCTGGAAGCGGGACCCGGCTGGGACATGGAAAATCGCCTATGACGGGGGACCCGAGCTGCCCACAAATTCGCCGGCCGTGAAGGCGTTCCTTGCGAAGCTTGTGGTTCCGCCGCCCGCGAAGACCTAGCAGTCGGCGGGACCCGGCTCCCCGATTTCGAGGCTGAAGGGCTTGCCCGGAGGAGCGCCCTCTCTAGACACTTGGGGATGAAGAACACCGTCGCGAAAACCGCCCTGCTGGCCGCACTGTCCCTGGCAAGCCTTCGTCTCCCGGCCTCGGCCGCGCCCTCCGTCCAGGAGCTCGTCGACAAGGACTATCCCTCGCTCGAGTCCCTCTATAAAGACCTGCACCTCCACCCGGAGCTCTCGCTGCAGGAGGAGAAGACCTCGGCCCGTGTGGCGGCCGAGCTGCGCGCCGCGGGCTTCGAGGTGACGGAGAAGTTCGGGGGAACCGGCGTGGTCGCGGTCCTAAGGAACGGCCCGGGCCCGACGGTGCTCATCAGGACGGACATGGACGCGCTTCCCGTGAAGGAGGAAACCGGCCTGCCCTACGCGAGCGAGACGCACATGCTCAACCTCTCCGGCAAGGACGTGCCGGTGATGCACGCCTGCGGGCACGACATCCACATGACCGTGTTCGTCGGCACGGCGCGCACGCTCGTGGCCCTTCGGGACCAGTGGAGCGGCACGCTGGTGCTCATCGGACAGCCCGCCGAGGAAATAGGCGTGGGCGCCCGCAACCTGCTCACGGCGGGCCTCTACCGGCAATTCCCCAAGCCCGACTTCGCAGTCGGGCTCCATGACGACACGACGATACCCACGGGCTCAGTCGGCTTCGGCGAGGGGTACTTCACCTCGAACGCGGACTCGGTCGACATCGTCGTCCGGGGCGTCGGCGGCCACGGGTCCCGGCCCGATGTCACAAAGGACCCCATCGTCCTGTCGGCCCAGATCATCCTCGCCCTCCAGACCATCGTGAGCCGCGAGATCCGTCCCGGCGACCGGGCGGTCGTCACGGTCGGCAGCATCAACGGGGGCACGAAGAACAACATCATTCCCGCGGAGGTGAAGCTCCAGCTGACGCTTCGCTCCTATTCGCCGGACACGCGCGTGCACCTCGTGGCGGCGATCCGGCGCATCTGCAGGGGCGAAGCCATCGCCGCCGGCTTACCCGAGGATCTCATGCCGGTCGTCACGGTCATCGATGCCGGCGCGGACTCCATCTTCAATGACCCGGCCCTCACCCGGAGGGTTCGCGCCGCCGTAACCCGGTCACTGGGCGCCGACCACGTCGAGGACATCGAGCCCCAGATGTACAGCGAGGACTTCAGCCAGTACGGGCGCACGGTCGAGAAGGTGCCGATCTGCTTCTTCTCGATCGGGGCCTCCGATCCCGAGAAACTCGCCGAGAGCCGCAGGTCGGGGATCCCGATGCCGTCCCTGCATTCCAGCAAGTTCGCGCCGGTGCCCGAGCCGACGATAAAGACGGGCATCAAGGCCATGAGCGCCGCGGTGCTCGACCTGCTGGCCAAGAAGTGATCCGGCGGGGCACGGCTGCGCCGGACCCCGTGGAGGGGCCCGGCGCGCGCCGCGGCGTCCTGTCGAAGGCTTGAGCCCGCTCAGCGGAAGCTCGCGGAGTCCTTCGACCTGGAGGCTGCGTGAGCGTTGAGCGTGACGAGGCGGTCGGAGTCCTTGCGGGGCTCGGTGATCGCGAAGCTGAC
>Ga0265319_1002191_pt1 | contig 10883 bp, 9 predicted proteins | sample 4824metaG_FD_192443 | JGI IMG/M metagenome (GOLD analysis project Ga0265319, IMG submission 192443) | Rhizosphere microbial communities from Carex aquatilis grown in University of Washington, Seatle, WA, United States - 4-8-24 metaG | ecosystem: Host-associated > Plants > Roots > Rhizosphere >...
AACAAAGGCATCACCGGTCCGTAAATCCATCCCGTGACCGGCCCGCTCGTCGCCGTTGCATAAGGAGAAACTCCTCCGGCCAGCAGAAACGCGGGGTAGATTCGGGTGGCGTTCCAGTCGAATGCCGGGGTTGAAGCGACGGTTGACCAGTAAGCCAGGATCAACGCCGCGGCACAAAGGATCGACCAACCCGGCACCACTCGATGGAAGGGCGGGCGGCCCGTCGCTTGACGATCGATCATCGAGCGAAGTCTCGTCGGATTGCAACCGGCGACAAGGCTAAAGCCCCGCTTGAAATATCGCTCACGTGCCGCGGTGGTTGCCGTAGAGTTCGATGTGCAGCCGCGGGGCGTAGCGGTAGCCACGGGCCTTGCACAATTCGCTCAGCCAGCCGGCCCGGGCGCGCAGCGCCTCCACCGTCGTCCCCTCGGGCATCAAAAGCACCTTGCTCGGCGGCACGGCGCAGGTCGTCTCGCGGATCATCGCCTCGATCTCGTCCAGATCCGCCTCAGAACGGACCACGAATTTCAACTGGTAGTTCCTCACGGCGATCCAGTCGGCCACGACCTCCGGCTGCCAACGGAGCGCCTCGTGTTTCTTCCGCCAGGCGTCGTCGAGTCGGGCATCCGGCGCGGAGTGCGCGAGTTTCGGGCTGAGCGAGGCGAGATCACAGGCGATGCCGCGCGGCGGTACGGTCGCGGCCGTCTCGATGGTGAGATGATAGCCGCGTTCCTGCAGTTCGAAGGCCAGTTCGTGGATGCCCGGCGCCACCATCGGCTCGCCCCCGGTCAGCACCACGTGCCGCGCGGGATGCGCCTGCACCTGGGCCACGATCTCCTCGACGCTCAGCTGCCGGCCCTCGGGCTGCCAGGAGGCGTACGGGGTGTCGCACCAGTTGCAACGCAGGTTGCAGCCGCTCGTGCGCACGAACACCGAGGGCACGCCGGCCAGTTCGCCTTCGCCCTGCAGGGAATGGAAGATTTCGGCGATCAGCATGGAATGAATGCACCGCTGATTTTCACGGATCGCTGCGGAATAGTGGAATCCATGGTGGCGTCGATTAGCGGTTTTTCTCCGGGTTTGTCGGCAGGGGTTCCAACGATTCGTAAACCGTCGGATCGGGCAAGCCCGCGACGAGAAACGCCTCGCGGCGCTCCACGCAGGTCCCGCACTTGCCACAATGGATTTCGCCGCCCTTGTAGCACGACCAGGTGCGCGCGAAGTCCACCCCGAGGCGGGCGCCCTCGGCGGCGATCTGGGCCTTGGTCAGCGCGATGAACGGCCGCAGCAGCTCGATGCCGGCGTAGGTGCCGCAACGCAGGGCCTCGCCCATCGCGCGCATGAAATCCTCGCGGCAGTCCGGGTAGATCGTGTGGTCGCCGGTGTGCGCCGCGATCACCAGCCCGCCGGCCCCGGCACTCTCGGCGAAACCGGCGGCGGCGGCCAGCATGATGCCGTTGCGGAAGGGCACCACCGTGCGCCGCATGTTGTCGGCCGCGTAGTGGCCGTCGGGGACGTCGCCGCCGCTCTTGAGCAGGTCCGAGGCGAACAGCTGGCCGATGAAATCCAGCGGGATCACCCGGTGCGGCACGCGCAGGCGGGCGGCCTGCTCGGCCGCCAGGGGCAGCTCGCGATGGTTGTGCTTCGCCCCATAATCGAAGCTGACGGCGGCCGCCACGGTGTGATGCGACCGCGCCCAATGGAGCGCGGTCACCGAATCCATGCCACCCGAGCAAAGCACAACGACTTTCATCCGGGAAACTTTGGCCACAAAAAGCGCAAAAGGCACAGAAATAAAACCCGGCGATTGTGCGAATGATCCTCCTCGACGGAAACGGACTTTGGCTTCCGGCCTGACATCCGGGTCTTTTGCGTTTTTTGTGGCGCTTGTGCCCAAACCCCTTGTCATCGCCCATCGCGGCGCCTCGGCCGAAAAACCCGAGAACACGCTCGCGGCCTTTGCCCGTGCGCTGGAGCTCGGAGTCGACGCGATCGAGCTGGACGTGCACGTCACGCGCGACGGCGTGCCGGTGGTTTTCCACGACGATTCGCTGCGCCGGCTGACTGGCCAGAGCGGCCGGGTGGCGGCCAAAACCTGGCGCGAGCTGGCGCCTTTGCGCGTCCGGGTGCGCGAGCCGATCCCGCGCCTTTCCGACGTGCTCCGGCTCACGCGGACCCGGGAGATCGTGCAGGTCGAAATCAAACGGGGCGTGCCCGTCGCGCCGGTCATCCGCGCCATTCGCACGGCCCGCGCCGCAGCCTGGGTGATCGTCGCGTCGTTTGACCCCGTTGTGCTGCGCCGGGCCCGCCGGGTTGCACCGGCCATTCCGCGCATGCTGATTTCCGCAGGTCGGAGCTCGCCGGCGACTTTGGTTCGCCAACTCACCGCCTGCGCCGCGAAGGGCTTGAGCGTGAGCCACGAGGCGCTCCGCTCCGCTGCCTCCGTCCGCTATTTCCAAGCGCGTGGATTCGCGGTCTGGAGCTGGACGGTGAACGACCCGGCCCGCATGCGCCGTCTGGCCAGGTGGGGAATCGACGGGATTTTGAGCGACAATCCCGCCTTGCTGCGGCGGACGATTTAGGTTTCTTCGCTAGTCCCCACCCGTCCGTAGGCGGACCCCGTCAGATGACCATCGTCCACGACCCCCAGTGTGCAGAGTACGGTTCCTCGATGCGACCGGAGCAGCCGGCGCGTGTCGTGCGGAGCGCCGCCCACCTGCAGCAGGCCCACGCGGACTGGGTCTGGCACGTCCCGCTCCCCGCGGAGGAGTCCATGCTTCTCTTGGCGCATACCGCGGGACTCGTGAAACGCGTCCAGCATCCGCCGGACCTGGACGACGACACGCCGTTTTTCCCCGGCATTTTCGACCACGCCCGGCGATCGGTGGGGGCGGCGTTGGAGGCTGCGGCCTGGGCCGGTGACGGGAAGAAGGCCTTTGCGCTCATGCGGCCGCCGGGGCATCATGCGACCCGCAACCAGGCCATGGGTTTTTGTTACCTCAACCAGATCGCGATCGCGGCTTTGCAGTCGGCGGCGGGAGGACGGCGGGTGGCGGTTTGGGATTTTGATGCGCATCACGGCAACGGCACGGAGGACATCCTGGACGGCCGCGCGGGGGTTTTCTTCGCGTCCGTTCATCAGTATCCCGGCTACCCCGGCACCGGAACGCGTTCGACCGGAAATTGCCGCAATTTCCCCTTGGCGCCGCACGCGGCCCGGGCCGACCACCTGGCGGCGCTCGCGCGATCCTGGGAGGCCGTGCTGGCATTCAAACCCGATCTCGTGTTGATTTCCGCCGGGTTCGACGCCTACGCCCGCGATCCGATCACAGAGATGACCCTCGAGGCTGAGGACTTCGCCGAACTGGGCCGCTGGCTCGCGCAAGGGGCGCATCCCGCGGCGGCCGTGCTGGAGGGAGGCTACAGCGAGGACCTGCCGCAGTTGATTGACGTTTTCCTTTCCGCATGGGACAAATGAACCGTTTCACCGCTTGAATTCGATTCCGCACTACCAACTCATCTCGTCTTCCGACCAACTGGGCCCGCTGCTCGCCGCGCTTGACCGCGTGAGCGAGGTGGCGCTCGACACCGAAGCCGACAATCTTTTCCGCTACCAGACCAAGGTGTGCCTGCTGCAGATCCTGGCCGATGGCGAGATCTTCCTGGTCGATGCCGTCGCCGACCTGCAGCTCGGCGAGCTCTGGCCGCGCCTTGCGTCCAAGCACTTGGTAATGCACGGCAGCGACTACGACCTGCGCCTGCTGCGCGAGCTCTGCGATTTCCGCCCCGCCAGCCTCTTCGACACGATGTTCGCGGCGCAGCTGCTCAACATCCCGCGCTTCGGCCTGGCGGCGCTGCTGGAACAATACTTCGGCATCCGCCTCGACAAGGATCACCAGAAGGCCAACTGGTCCAAGCGACCGCTGACGAAGGACCTGCTGGACTACGCCGCGCTCGACGTCCACCACCTGCCTGCGCTGCGCGACCGCCTCACCGCGGAACTCGAACGGCTCGGCCGCCTCGACTGGCTGGCCCAGCGGTGCCGCTGGCAGATCGAGGTGGCCCGCGAGGGCTTTGCCGGGGCCGACGAACACGCCTGGCGGATCGGCGGCTCGGAAAAGCTCGGCGGCCGCGGCCTGGCCGTCCTGCACGCGATCTGGCACTGGCGCGAACACTGGGCGGAAAAGCTCAACACCCCGCCGTTCAAGGTCACGGGCAACGACCTGCTGATGCGTCTGGCCCGCGCGGCGGACGACGGGATGCCCCCGCAGGAGGTGCTGCGGATCAATCTTGGCCGCCGGCACGAGCGGTTGTTCGGGTCCTTGGCCGACGCGGTCAACCAGGGCTTCGCGACGGATCCCCACACTTTGCCGCGCCGGGAGCGCCGCCGCGAATTTGCGTCGCTTACCCCCGAGGAAGTCGCCCGCCAGGACCGGATCAAGGTCCAGCGCGACCGGCTGGCGCGGGAATTGAACCTCGACCCGACCCTCATCGCCACGCGCTCCCAGCTCAGCCAGATCGCGCGCAATCCCGCCGGCCTCGACGCCGTCCTCCTCCCCTGGCAGGCCCAGGTGCTCAAACAGGCCGAGCCCGCCTGGCTGGGCTGATCCCCGGCTGTGGCAGATTCCGCCAATATCGCCCGCCACCTGCCGCTCATGGCGGCCCGCCAGCCGGACGCGGTCGCAGTCAAAGTCCCGCGGGGCCGCACCGCCGACGGTCGCATCGACTATCTGGCGCTTTCGTTTCGCGAACTCGACGCCGAGGTGGATCGCTGGATCGGGCTGCTGATCGGGAAGGGAGTGCGGAAGGGCGACCGGGTGTTGGTGATGGTGCGGCAAGGCCTGCCGCTCATTGCAGCGGCGTTCGCGCTTTTCAAACTCGGTGCGGTCCCGGTGATCGTCGACCCGGGCATGGGCCGGAAAAATTTCCTCGCTTGCGTGGCGCGGTCGCGACCGCGCGTGTTGCTGGGGATTCCCACCGCACAGCTGGCCGGCTTCGTTTTCCGTTCCGCTTTCGCATCCGTGGAAATCCGCGTCTGGGTCGGCGGGTCCGCCACCGCCCGGCAGACGGTCAACTCCGAACTCCGGACTCCGAATTCCGAGATGGTCGCGAGCGCCGCGACCGACCTGGCCGCCATTCTCTTCACCAGCGGCTCCACTGGCGCGCCGAAGGGCGTGCGCTACGAGCACGGCATGTTTGAAGCGCAGGTGCGCTTGATCCGCGAGGCCTATGCCATCCAACCGGGGGAAGTCGACCTGCCGATGCTTCCGATCTTCGCGCTCTTCAACCCCGCGCTGGGCATGACCACCATCGTGCCCGAGCTCGATCCGGCGCGACCAGCCGCGGTCGACCCGGCGAAAATCATCCAGGCCATCCAGCAGGAGGGCGTCACCAACTCCTTCGGCTCACCCACGCTCTGGCGGCGGATTTTCAACCATGCGCAGGCGCACCAGATCACGCTCCCCACGCTTCGCCGTGTCCTCTGTGCCGGCGCGCCCGTGCCGGCCTCGCTCTGGGCTGACGCGCCTGCCGTCCTGACTGGGGGCAAACTGCACAGCCCGTACGGTGCCACCGAAGCCCTGCCGGTGGCCTCGGTTGGTAGCGACGAGATTCCGGCGGGTCCCGCTATCGGTGCCCTCGTTGGGCGGCCACTTCCGGAAAACCAGGTCAAAATCATCACTCTGGTCGACGGACCGATTGCAACCCTCGCCGATGCGCGCGAACTTCCGCCGGGCGAGATCGGCGAAATCATCGTCACCGGCCCGGGCGTGACGAAGGAATACGATCAACTTCCCGAGGCGACCGCACTCGCTAAAATCCAAACGCCAAACGCCAAATCCCAAATAAGCGAGGACGCAGAGAGCACATCCGGATCGTTTGGCACTTGGCCTTTGGCATTTGGCGTTTCCGCGGCGACAGCCGCGGTCTGGCATCGCCTGGGCGATGCAGGCTATCTTGACGCGTCCGGCCGGCTCTGGTTTTGCGGACGGGTGGCGGAGCGGGTCGAGACGACCGCGGGCGTCCTTCACACCGAGCCTTGCGAACAGATTTTTCGCGCTCATAAAAACGTCGCGCGCTGTGCCTTGGTCGGGCTGGGGCCGCGCGGTAGCCAGGAACCCGCGCTGGTCGTGCAACCGGCGGACAGCTCAGTTGACGTGACGCAATTGGCGCGCGCGTTGCGGACCTTGGCGGTCGGCCATACTCAGACGGCGGGCATCAGGAAATTCTTTTTCCATCCGGACTTCCCGGTCGATGTTCGACACAACGCCAAAATCCACCGCCTGACGCTCGCCAAATGGGCCGGCACTGCGAAAGCGCATGAACCGGAGGCCTCGCGATGAACGACCCCGTCTTTGTCACCGGTGCCAGCGGCTTTGTCGGCGGAAGATTGGCGCTGCGCCTGCTTGAATCCGGTCGGCGGGTGCGCGTGCTCGCTCGTCGTTCCCTGCCGGAATTCGAACAAGCCGGGGCCGAAGTCATCCTGGGCGATCTGCACGACATCACGGCCCTGCGCCGCGGGTGTGAAGGAGCCGGTACGGTCTTCCATGTCGCTGGACGCGTCGGCGTTTGGGGCCCGGCGGCGGACTTTTTCCGCGTGAATGTCGACGGCACCCGCCACGTCGTCGAAGCCTGCCGGACCGCGGGAGTGCCGCACCTCGTTTACACCAGCTCACCGAGCGTGGTCTACAACGGCGGCGATCTCGCCGGCGTCGACGAAAGCGCTCCGCTTTGCACAAGCGCGCCGTGCGCCTATCCGACAAGCAAGGCGGCGGCCGAGTGCCTGGTGTGTGCGGCCCATTCGCGCGAACTGGCCACGGTGGCGCTCCGACCCCACCTCGTCTGGGGCCCCGGGGACAAGAACGTCGTCCCGCGCGTGCTCGCCCTCGCCAAGAAAGGCCGGCTCCGCATCATCGGCTCGGGCCGGAATCTCGTCGACGTCACGCACATCGCCAACGTCGTCGACGCCCACCTGCTCGCCGAAAGGGCCCTGGAGCAATGTCACGTATTAAGTGACGTTCCCACTCAAACACCGAGGGAGGAGTGTCACGTAATACGTGACAAGAGGCCCGGGTCGGAGGTGGCCAATGTGGGCGGGGTGCCCTCACCCCGCACTGTAAACAACCCGAGCGCAGTCGGCGGCAAGGCCTACTTCATTACCAACGGCGAGCCCGTGGTACTGTGGGACTGGATCAATGAACTGCTGCGCGGGATCGGCCTGCCGGAAATCACGCGACGGGTGTCGTTGCCCGCGGCGTACCGTGCTGGCGCCGTGCTGGAAATGCTCTGGCGGGTGCTGCCGCTCAAAGGCGAGCCGCCGATGACGCGTTTCGTCGCGAAGGAAATGGCGACGGACCACTGGTTCAAGATCGACGCCGCCCGCCGCGACCTCGGCTTTGTTCCGCGCGTGGCGATGGCCGGGGGTACCGCGGAGCTGATCGAACATTACCGCCAAGGCCACGCGTCTTGACGGGCGGTTAGGAATGCGGGTTGCGGTCGCGGCTTCCTCTGGCAATGGAGGGACAATCTGCCGATCGTCCTCGGCCCGTCGGGAGACGGGCGCTCCCTTCGCAAGCCGGCCGAGCCCGCCCCGTAAAACATCATCCACTGCGCTGACGCACCGCTTCGAACAGCGTAATGATCGTGGCCATCGCGACGTTGAGGGAGTCGGCCTGGCCGGCCATCGGGATGCGCACCAGCTGATCGCTTTGCTTGAGCCAGAAATCGCTGAGGCCGTATTGTTCGCTGCCCATCACCACGGCGAGCGGGCCGCGGAAATCGACCTTCGTGTAGATAGCCGGCGTGTCGGGCGTGGTGGCCACGATCCGGACGCCCTTCTCGCGCAGCCAGGCGTGCACGGTCGGCGAATCGGCCACGATCACGGGGACGGAGAAAAGCACGCCGGTCGAAGCACGCACGACGTTGGGATTGAAGACATCGGTGACGGCGTCGCACACGATCACGGCGTCGCACCCGGCCGCATCGGCGCTGCGCAGGATCGTGCCGAGGTTGCCCGGCTTTTCGATCGACTCGACCACGAGCAAAAAGAGCGTTTTCGTCGTCGGGATCGCCGACCCCGGTCCGGCCTCACCGAGGCCGGCTACATTTAAGTCGGCCAGGCTGCCCTTCCATTGCGGGGCCACCGCGAGCAGTCCGTCGGGTCGTTCGCGATACGCCACCTTGGCGAACGCGTCCTTCGACAGTTCGAACAACTGGGCGCCGGCCTGCTTCGCATGCTCGATCAACGCCGGCTCATTTTCTCCGAGAAACCAGTCCGCCGAAAAATAGAGCTCCGTGATCCGGACGTTTTTTTCCAGGGCCCGCCGGACCTCGCGGTAGCCCTCGATCAGGAACAGGCCGGCCTCGTCGCGCTCGCGCCGCTCGCGCAGTTTCACGAGCTGCTTGATGCGGGGATTCTGGAGACTGGTGATCTTTTCCGGGGCCACAGCCTTGATTTAGACAGAATGACCGGAATGAACAGAAGGAAACTGCATTTTCCTGCTTACATTTTGCCCATTCTGTAAATTCTCTCTCCATCGTGGGCCGAAATAAAAAATTCAACGAGCATCCGTTTCCGTATCGCCACGAGCTGGAGCTGGAGATCAAGACGCTGACGAACCTCGGCGTGGGGCTGGGCCGCGTGTCGCTACCTGGCGGTCAGCCTTCAGCGGTCAGCGGTCGGCCAGAGGATTCGGAGCCGGGAAACGCTCAGGAAATCGAAAATCGAGTTCCGAGCGGAGCGACCTCCTCATCAAAAATCGAGAATCCCTCCGGCTGGGTGGTGATGGTGCCGTTCACCCTGCCGGGCGAGCGGGTCCGGGTGCGGGTCTACCGCAACCACAAGAACTACTCCGAGGCGGATCTCCTCGAAGTGCTCACGCCGTCCCCGCACCGGGTGGCGCCGCGCTGCGAACTTTTCGGGCGCTGTGGCGGCTGCCAGTACCAACACCTGAACTATTCCGAGCAGCTGAAATGGAAGCGTCAGCAGGTCGAAGAGCTGTTGAAATACATGGCGGGCGTCGAATTTGCGGTCGCGCCGGTCATCGGCTCGCCGCGCGAATTCGGCTACCGGTCGAAGCTCACGCCGCACTTTTCCGCGCGGCCGCGCGGAAAAGAAGGGCCAAGTGCCAAGGGGCAAGTGACAGGATCCACAGCCGGCCTCGAGGCGGAATTCCCCATTGGGTTTCTCAAGCAAGGTTCGCGGTTTGAATTGGTCGACGTGCCGCAGTGCCCGATTGCGACCCCGGAAATCAATGAAAAACTGACCGAAGTGCGGACGAAGACGCGGCAGCGGATCGTGGCCGGCGAATACAAGCGGGATGCGACGCTCCTACTGCGCCACGCGCAGGAAGGGGTCATCACCGATTACGACGCCGTGATTCACGAGACGATCTCGCAACCGGGCATTCCGCATTCCGCGCTCAGCCCTCTGCCATCCCTTCGGCTGCATTTCCTCGCGCGCGATTTTTTCCAGAACAACCCGTTCATTCTGCCGGCGTTCACCGGTTATGTGCGGGCGCAGGCGGCGGCGAGCGGGGCGCGTTTCCTCGTCGACGCCTATTGCGGCAGCGGACTTTTCGCGCTCGCCTGCGCGCCGGCGTTCGCGCGCGTGGCGGGAATCGAGATCAGCGAGACGTCGGTCAAGTTCGCGACGGAAAACGCCGCGGCGAACGGCATCGCCAACGCGGTGTTCCGCGCGGGTGACGCGGCGCAGATCTTCGCCGGGCTGGATTTCCCGCCGGCCGACACGGCGGTGGTGATCGACCCCCCGCGCAAGGGGTGCGACGCCTCGTTTCTGGCGCAGCTGTTCACCTTCGGGCCGCGGGCGGTCGTCTATGTGTCGTGCGATCCGGCGACGCAGATGCGCGACCTAAAAACTTTTCTCGCGGCCGGATATACGCTGACGGCGGTGCAGCCTTTCGATCTTTTCCCACAAACGCGCCATCTGGAGTGCGTGATCACGCTGGTGAAGGGCTGACGTTCGGCCGAGGGCCCTGACAGCACTGGTGTCGGAGCCTGCTTGCAGGCGAGGGGTTGTCAGAATCGCCTGCAAGCAGGCTCCTTCGATCTGCCACGAAATTCCCTGCCAGGACACTAGCGGCTATCCGAAAACCCTTCCGAGGGCGGCACCGGGTCAATTGTGGGGGCGCAGTCTTGCGGCGCCTGCTCGGGCTGGACGACCCGAGGGCGCAGCGAGACTGCGCCCCTACCGGGCATTACCCGGTTTTCGAATCGTCTCTAGCGACTTTCGATCCATCCGGGCGAAGAATACTGTTCGATCAGGCCGGCGACTTCGTCCTCGTTGAGCTCCGGCCAAGGGGTCGGTTCGAGTCCGGCGCGGAGCGCGCGGCCCAGCGCGGCGGCGAACAAACCCTGAAACCGGTCCCAATCCACCGTCCCGAGGCGGCTCTTTTCGATCGAGCCCTGAAGCAGCAGGCCGTGTTTGTTGCGCTTCATGGCGGCGCCGGCCACCTTCTCGTTCGTGGTCAGATTGAGCACATCGTAGAGCTCCGCGCGTTGGAAGCAGACCGTGGGCACGGTTTCAGCGTGATCGCGGGCTGGTTTGACGACGACGGACTGCCCGAGGCTCGTCAGCGCTGCGGCCAGACACTCGTGAATATCGCGGTAAGCCTGGGTGGCGGTGGCGTCGTAGAGGGCGTGGTTGCGCGGCACGACCAGCGCATAGGTCCAGTCGTTGCGATGATCAACGACGCCCCCGCCGGTCGGGCGGCGGCAGAGGTCCACCGGCGCGCCCGCGGGCAGATTGCCTCTGACATAGTCGATGGCCTGGCTGAGTCCGAAAGTGAAGGCCGGACTGCGCCAGTCGTAGTGGCGGAAGCGGGCGGCGGCCGGCGCCGGGTAACGTTGGAGGAGCAGAAAATCGA
>Ga0265319_1002195_pt1 | contig 10862 bp, 10 predicted proteins | sample 4824metaG_FD_192443 | JGI IMG/M metagenome (GOLD analysis project Ga0265319, IMG submission 192443) | Rhizosphere microbial communities from Carex aquatilis grown in University of Washington, Seatle, WA, United States - 4-8-24 metaG | ecosystem: Host-associated > Plants > Roots > Rhizosphere >...
GTCCTGAACCTGATTCTCGGCTGGGAGATGCAGCGGACCATCTGGATCTCCTCCCTATGCGTGGCCGTCTACGTCATGCTCGGCGGGCTGCTCTCGGCCATCCTGAACGAGGTGCTGCAGTACTTCCTGATCTGGCTCGGCCTCCTCCTCGTGCCGATCCTCGGCCTGTGGGAGGTCGGCGGCTGGCACAACCTGCTGCGCGACATCGACCAGGTGCAGCCCGGCCTGACCCATCTCTGGGCGAACCTCGGGTCCCCGAAGAACAACCCCGCCGGGATGGACTGGTTCGGGATCGTCTTCGGCCAGGGCCTGGCGATCAGCTTCGGCTACTGGTGCACCGACTTCCTCCAGGTCCAGCGCGTGATGGCGGCCAAGGACCTGCGCTCGGCCGAGAACGGCACCATCATCGGCGCCGGCCTGAAGATGCTGGCGATCATCATCGTGACGATCCCGGGCCTGCTCGGGCTCGCCGTGCTGAGCAAGCACGGCATCCATCTCGTGGGGGAGGGCGCTCCCGAGCTGCAGCAGCACCTCCCCGGTTACCACAGCTACAACGACGTCCTGCCCCTGCTGATGTGCCGCTACCTTGGCCCGGGGCTCCTGGGCCTGGGCGTGACGGCGATGATCGCCGGTTTCATGTCGGGGATGGCGGGGAACATCAGCGCCTTCGCGACCGTGTGGACCTATGACGTCTACCGGCCGCTGATCCGCCGGCAGGCCTCCGACTCGCACTATGTCGCGGTGGGGCGGTGGTCCTCGGTCATCGGGGTCCTGATCGCCATCGCGACCGCCTATGTCTGCTTCAGCTTCGACAACATCCTGCAGGAACTGCAGGTGCTGGTGCTCTTCTTCATCGTCCCGCTCTTCGGCACGGTCACGCTGGGGATGCTCTGGAAGCGGACGACGCCGGCGGCGGGCTTCTGGGGCTTCCTGATCGGGATCCTGGCGGCCATGGGCCAGTGGATCTGGATCCACCTGCTCCCGGCCGGGGCGGCGGGCGGCTGGCGCTTCGACATGGGCCAGGTCTACAAGCCGCACGTGGCCGAGATCACCCGCTACGCCGACGCGGGCGGCTTCTCGCAGAACACCTACATGTCGTTCTGGGCGCTGCTCGTGACGGTCGTGGCGGTGGTCCTCGTCAGCCTGGCCACCTCGCCCAAGCCGGACGCCGAGCTCAAGAATCTCGTGATGGGCCTGACGCCGCGCACCGAGGTCCAGGGCCCGTGGCTGCAGCGGCCGATCTTCTGGGCGGGCGTCCTCTCGCTCGTCCTGGTCGGCATCAACCTCTATCTCTGGTGATGGACCGCCCGCCTCCAGGCTCCGCCCCCCGCCTCGTCCCGATCTGGCTGATCATCGGGGTCACGATCCTGCTCTACGGCCTCGCCATCGCGCTGACGGGCCTGGTGCGGTGGAATCACCCCGCCCCCGGCGTGGCGATGGCCCAGCTGCATGCCGATTTCTGGTGGGGGCTCTTCATGACCGCGCTGGGGCTGTTTTACGTCCTCCGGTTCTGGCCGAGAAAGAGGCCCTGATCCCCTCCGCCGTGAGCGCCCCCTTGCGCGAGACCGTCACCCTCCGGAACGACCGGGCCGAGATTCCCCGGCTGGCCGCCTGCATCGATGCCTTTTGCCGACCCCTGGGCCCGGACCGGGAGAGCCTGATGTCGTTCCATCTCGCATTGGAGGAAGCGGTTACGAATGTCATCAACCATGGCTATGTCGATGGAAAGCCGCATGAATTCACCGTCACCCTCGCCGCCGGGGACGGCGGCCGGGTGACCGCGGTCGTGACCGACGATGCGCCCGCCTTCGATCCGCTGTCGCACCCGCCCGTCGACACCTCGCTCCCGCTCGAACAGCGGCCGATCGGCGGTCTGGGCGTGCACCTCATGAAAAATCTGATGGAGTCGGTCCGGTACGAGCGCCGCGACGGCCGGAACCTCCTCACCCTGGTGTGGCTCCCGGCGCGGTCCCGCCCGGCCTAAGCTCCCTCCCTCCCATGCAGATCACCGAAGCAAAATCCGGCGCCTGGACCGTCCTCAAGCTCGAGGGCAAGATCGACGACGCGGGCTCCGCGGAACTCAAGGCCGCGATGGCGCCGCACCTCGCCAGCGGGGCCCTGGCCCTGGACTTCTCGGGCACCGAGTACATCGCCAGCGTCGGCTTCCGCGTCCTGATGCAGGCCTTCAAGGAGATGCACGCCGCCAAGGGGCGCTTCGTCCTCGGCAACATGAGCGACTCGCTCCGCCGTTTCTTCGATATTGCCGGGCTGACCGCAGTCTTCAAGATCACGCCCAAGCTCAGCGACGTCATCAACGCGGCGCCCTAGGCGGCCGCCCCGAGCCCTCCCGCGCACCATGCCCAAGATCCTCCTCGTCGAAGACAACGAAATGAACCGCGACATGCTGTCGCGGCGCCTGATCCGCCGCGGCTACGAGGTGGTCATCGCCACCGACGGCCAGCAGGGCGTGGACCTGGCGACCTCGGCGGCGCCCGACCTCATCCTCATGGACATGAGCCTCCCCGTCATCGACGGCTGGGAGGCGACGCGGCGGATCAAGGCCGCCGAGGGGACGAAGAAGATTCCCGTGATCGCGCTCACCGCCCACGCGATGGCGGGCGACCGCGAGCAGGCCCTGGCCGCCGGTTGCGACGATTACGACACGAAGCCGATCGACCTGGAGCGGCTCCTGCCGAAGATTCAACGGTTCCTCCCGCCGGCGCCGCCCGCCGCCTGAGCCCGGCCGATGTCCTCCGCCGCCGACGCGCGCGTCCCGCTCTCGCACCTGCGCCACGACCTGCGGACGCCGATCAACCAGATCATCGGCTACAGCGAGCTCCTGATGGAGGAGGCCGCGGACGCCGGGCACGGTGCCTATGACGCCGACCTGAAGCGGATCCAGGGGGCGGCCAAGGCCCTGCTCAACCTGATCAACGCCAACCTGACCGATGACCGGATGACGCTGAGCGGCGAGGTGGTGGCGGCGGCTCCGGCGCCCTCCGCCCCGCCCCCGTCGGTCCCGGCCGCCGCCGCCCCGCCGGCGGAACCCGCGGCCGAGACCGGCGCGCCCATCGCCGGCCGCATCCTCGTCGTCGACGACAACGAGGGGAACCGCGACATGCTCAAGCGGCAGCTCGAGCGGCAGGGCCACACGGTCGGCGGCGCCGAGCACGGGCGGGCCGCGCTGGAGCGGCTTCGGGCCGAGTCCTTCGACCTCGTTCTGCTCGACGTGATGATGCCCGTCCTCGACGGCTACGGCACGCTTCTCGAGATCAAGGCCGACCCGGCGCTGCGTCACCTGCCGGTCATCATGATCTCCGCCCTCGACGAGCTGGCCAGCGTCGTCCGCTGCATCGAGCGCGGCGCCGAGGACTATCTCCCGAAGCCGGCCAACCCGACCCTGCTCCGCGCCCGCATCGGCGCCGGCCTCGAGAAGAAGCGCTTTCGCGACCAGGAGCGCCTCTATGTCCGGACGATCGAGGAGACCCAGCAGCGGCTGAAGAAGGAGCTGACCCAGGCCGAGAACTACGTGCGCTCGATCCTCCCGGCGCCGGTGGCGGGCCCGGTCGCGGCCGACTGGCGACTGATCCCGTCGGGGGAACTCGGGGGCGACTCCTTCGGCTACCACTGGATCGACCGCGACCACTTGGCGATCTACCTGCTCGATGTCTGCGGCCACGGGGTGGGCGCGGCCCTGCTCTCGGTCACCGCGATCAACGTCCTGCGCAGCGCCGCGCTGCCCGGCGTGGATTTCCGCGACCCGGGGGCGATGCTGACCGCGCTGAACGAGGCGTTCCTGATGGAGAAGCAGAACGACATGTACTTCACGATCTGGTACGGCGTGTGGCAGCCGTCGACCCGCACCCTCCGCTTCGCCGGCGCCGGCCACCCCCCCGCGCTCCTCGTCACCGGCCCCGGACGGATCGAGCCGCTCCAGGGCACCGGCATGATCCTGGGGGGGATGGGCGGGTCGACCTACGAGACGCTCGTCCAGGTGGTCCCTGAACCCGCGCGGCTCTACGTGGTGAGCGACGGCACCTACGAGATCGAGCTCCCGGGAGGCAAGGTGTGGGATTTTGCCGAGTTTGAGGCGCTGCTGGCCGCGCCGCCGCCGGCGGGCGCCTCCGAGCTCGACCGCCTCTTTGACCACGTGAAGGCCCTGCACGGCGCCGGCCCGCTCGACGACGATTTCTCCATCATGCGCTTCCAGCTGTAGCCGCGGCATTTTTCGATGTCCGCCCCCCGCTCCAAGCAAAGCAGCTCGCTCCGCCTGTCGGGCTACTTCGTCTTCATCATCGCCCTGGTTGCCCTGGGCTTCTACGGCGCCTACCGCAACCTGCGCGCCGCCGTCGTCCAGGAGCTGCAGGAGGACATCGGCCACCAAGTCGACGACGTGCAGCAGCAGCTGGTCCTGACCTACGAGCTGTATCTCGACGAGGTGAAGTCCAGCATGCGGGTCCTCGAGGCCCTGGCGCTGGCGACGGGGGCCCCGTCCGCGGGGCCGACCGTGGCGGTCGGCACCCAGCACGTGCCCGACCTCCGCTTCGGCAACGCGACCGTCCTCGGGCATTTCGCCCTGGTGGACAAGAACGTGGAGCTGATGGGCGGGACCGCGACCCTCTTCACGCATGCCGGCGATTCCTTCGTGCGCCTCTCCACCAACGTCAAGCGCCCGGACGGCTCCCGCGCCGTCGGAACGATGCTCGACCCCAAGGGCCCCGCCATCGCGGTCGTCCGGCAGAACCGGATCTTCTACGGGGTCGTCGACATCCTCGGTCGCTCCTACATCACCGGCTATGGCCCGATTCACGACGCCGCCGGGGCGAACATCGGGCTCTATTACGTCGGCTACCCGGTGGAGACGCTGGGCCACATCGGCGACTCGCTGGCGGAGGCGCATCTGCTCGAGCATGGCTTCTTCGCCCTGCTCGACCAGAACAACAAGCTGCTCTTCAACACGACCGGCGCCGATGCGGCGACCATCCAGGCCGCGATCCCCCGGGCGGTGGCCGGCCAGGCCGCGTGGACCGAGGGCCCATGGTCCTGGCGGGCCGAGCGGTTTCCGCAGTGGCGCTTCACCCTGCTCGCCGCGACCTACCAGCCGGACGTCCAGCAGCAGACCTGGCAGCGGGTGATCCCGGTCTTCGCCTACCTCGTCCCGCTGATCCTGGTCGTCTTCATCCTGGTCTTCCTCTTTATCCGCCGGCTGACCCACACCCTGGCCACCGCCGAGCGCCTGCGCGAGGAGGCCCGCAAGCTCGCGGTGGTCGTCAGCAAGAGCCACAATGGCGTCCTGATCACCCGGCCCGACCGGGTGATCGAATGGGTCAACGACGGCTTCACCCGCACGACGGGCTTCACCGCCGAGGAAGCCATCGGCAAGAACCCGGATTCATTTCTGCACGGCCCGGAGACATCGGCCGAGACCCTGGGCATCGCCAAGGCCGCCCGCGCCGAGAATCGCAGCTTCCAGATCGACGTCCTCAACTACCACAAGTCCGGGCGCAAGATCTGGATCCACGCGGACGGCCAGCCGCTCTTCGATGAGTCCGGCCAGGTCGTCAACTACATCGTCATCCAGATCGACATCACCAAGCGCAAGCAGATGGAGGAGGACCTCCGGCTCGCCCGCGAGGCGGCGGAGGAGGCGAGCCGGACCAAGAGCTCCTTCCTCGCCAACATGAGCCACGAGCTGCGCACGCCCATGAACGCCATCATCGGCTACAGCGAGATGCTGGTGGAGGAGGCCGAGGACACGGGCCAGGACGGCTTCATCCCCGACCTCAGGAAGATCCATGCCGCCGGCAAGCACCTCCTGGGCCTGATCAACGACGTGCTCGACCTCTCGAAGATCGAGGCGGGCAAGACGACCCTCTACCTCGAGGAAATCAACGTGGCCGCGATGGTCGGCGAGGTCGCCTCGACCATCCAGACGCTCGTGGCCAAGAATGGCAACGAGCTCGTCATCAACTGCCCGCCGGAATTCGGGACCATGCGGGCGGACGTCACCAAGATCCGCCAGACCCTCTTCAACCTCCTGAGCAACGCCGCCAAATTCACCGAGAAGGGCCGGATCACGCTGACGGCGGCCCGCGAGGTGCGCGACGGCCGGGAACTGGTCCACTTTCACGTGGCGGACTCCGGCATCGGCATGACCCCGGCGCAGCTGGGCAAGCTCTTCCAGGCGTTCGTGCAGGCGGACGCCTCGACGACCCGCAAGTACGGCGGCACGGGCCTCGGCCTCGCGATCAGCCGCAAGTTCTGCCAGATGATGGGCGGCGACATCACCGTGGCCAGCGAGGTCGGCCAGGGCACCACCTTCACCGCCACGGTCCCCGCTCGCGTGATCGACGCGACGGACGGCCCCGCCCCGGCGGCTCCCGCCGCCCCCGCCGCGCCGGCCGCGGAAACCACCGCGGCGCCGTCCAACGCCCCGCTCGTCCTGGTCGTCGACGACGATCCGGCCGTCCTCGACCTGCTCACCCGCAGCCTGGCGAAGGAGGGGTATGCGGTCCGGACCTGCCTCTCCGGCCAGGAGGCGCTCGGCCTCGCCCGCGAGCTCCAGCCCCGGCTCATCACCCTCGACGTGATGATGCCGAGCATGGACGGCTGGTCGGTGCTCGCCGCGCTCAAGGCCGATCCCGGGACCCGCGACATCCCGGTGGTCATGTGCTCCATCGTGGACGACAAGCCGCTGGGCTTCTCCCTCGGCGCCGCCGACTACCTCACGAAGCCGCTGGACCGCAACCGGCTGGCGGACGTGCTGGCCAAGCACGCGCCGCGCGACGCGGAGCGCCTCGCGCTCGTGGTCGACGACCTGCCCGACAACCGTGCCGTGCTCCGCCATGCGCTGGAGCGCGAGGGCTGGGCGGTGGTCGAGGCCGAGAACGGGCGCGCGGGGCTCGAGCTCTTCGCGGACCGCAAGCCCGCGCTCATCCTGCTCGACCTGATGATGCCGGTGATGGACGGATTCGAGTTCCTGCGCGAGCTGCGCTACCGCGACGACGGCCGCGGCATCCCGGTGGTCGTCGTCACCGCCAAGGAGCTGACGGCCGCCGAGCGCGACATCCTGCGCGCCTCGGTGGAGAACGTCGTGCAGAAGGGGCCGAACGGGCCGGCCAGCCTCCTGACGGAAATCCGCGACAAGATCGCCGCCGCGACCCGCGCGCCCTGAGCCGAAGCCGCGGGCGCAGGAAAGCCGCCGCCCGGGGGCGGCGGCCTTCCGGTCCGGTCCGGGGGAATGCCGCGCTCAGTCGCGCCACTCGCCGCGGACCTGGCGATAGTGGCCTTCGTGATCCCTCTCCCAGCGCGGCGCGACCCAATGGGCATGGCCGTGCGGCGGGCGGTCCCAGTGGCCCGCGACCCAGCTGTAGTGGCCCGGGGCGCCATCCCAGTAGCCGGCGACCCAGATATAGTCCGCGCCGGGACGCTCGCGCTCGATGACGACCTCGTGGCGCGGCGGCGGGGGCGGCGCATCGAGGCGGATGTTGACCGAGACGTCGGCGCGCGCGAGCGCGGCGCCGAGCGCGAGGCCCGAGAGGGCGCCGGCGAGGAGGCCGATTTTTCCCAAGGTGCGGAGAGTGGTGGAGGGGGAAGACAGCTTTTCGAATGATGGGTTCATGGGGCCACAGACAGCCCCTGGGTCGGGTCGTGCCCGACAAACCGACGGTGCGGCCATGGGGTCAGGGCCCCAGTCGGAGCACGGCCGCGTCCCGGTCGCCGACCGCGGTCGTGACGGTCTGCCCCGCCACGGCGGGATGGTTTGACTCCTGCCAGACATCGGCCGCGGCGGAGCAGGCGAAGGGCAGGGTCAAGGTCACGGTCCGCGGCGTCCGGGTGGGATTCACCACCCAGAGATAGGTGCCGCCGGCCCCCCGGTGCAGCCGGGCCTTGACCTCGGGGTCGCTCGATTCGACCTGCGGCCGCACGCCCGCCCAGGCCAGCAGGCCCGCGTAGAATTCGCGGGTCCCGGCGGCATGGTTCCTGAAGTAGCTGCCGCCTGGGAAGGTGCCGATGAGCAGCGCGCGGCCGCGGCCGAAGGCATGCTCGACGGCGGCGACGTGGCCATTGGCGTACTGGCCCGCGGCCTGCCCGCCCGCCAGCTGGTATTCCTGGAGGAAGTATTGGCCGCCGATCGGGTGGCCCTGCACGGTCAGGGTGAGCTTGCCGAGGAGGTCCGGCGTAAACTGGACATAGGACTCGCGGGCCCCGAACACCTGGTCGAGTCCCAGGTTGGGCTGGACCTGGCCGACGGTGCCGCCGTCGCCGAAATATCCCGGGCAGCCCTCGCTGATCAGCTTGCCGCCCTGGGCGACATAGGCGCGGAGCTTGTCGGCGGTCGCCTGCTTCAGCATCTCCGGATAGGGAAGGTAGACCACCGGGTACCGGCCGATGTCGTCGATGCCGACGAAGTCGGCCTGGATGTTGGAATCGAAGAACCCCTGGTAGGCCCCCTGCGCGGCCTGGACGTACGGGTTGGGCCCTTCGCCGCCGGCCGCCGCCCGGCCGCCGCCGGCCCCGGTGCCCTGGATCGAGGCGAAGTCGAGCGACTCCTGGACGAAGACGATGCCGACATCGCCCCTGACCGGGTGGGATTGCCAGAGCTCGGGGTGGGCGTTGGTCCAGCGGGCCAGCCGGCCGGCCATCTCGGCCCGCGGCGTGACCGAGCCGTCCATCCCCATCGGGCCGAAGGCGCCGAAGAGCGGGCCGTCGAGCAGCGGCCGCCAGCGGGTGAAGAGGATGCCGGTGGCGCCGGCCGTCAGGTCGATCATGCTCCAGACGCGCACATCCTTCTCGTCGGTGCTCCGGCCGTCCTCCAGTGGCCGGCCGAGCACCTGCGGCTGCAGCCAGAGGGGGCCGCCCGTCGCCTCCGCGTGCCAGAACGGCTTGCCGCGCGCGGCGCCGCGCACGACGTCCACCGCCTGGAATTGCATCCAGGGGGCGTTGCCATGCCGGGAGGCGACCCAGGTGTAGCCGTACGAGTCCACCTCGTCCACCGTCCGCCACTCGATCTCGGTCAGGGCGCCCACGCCATGGGCGGTGATCTTGTTGCGGTGGTCCAGCCCGCGGATGAGGCCGATGCGCCAGCGCAGGAGGGCGATGGCGTCGTCGCGCCGGAAGGCCAGCCAGTCGAGCGAGTCGGGATAGCCGCCATTGTCATGCGGCGGATGGACGGATTCCCAGTCGCCGAGGCTGTAGCGGTGCCAGGCGCGCTCCAGGGCCTCGAGGGTGCCGTACTTGGCCTTGAGCCATGCGCGGAACTTGGCCTGGGTGCCCGGGCCGTAGTCGTCCGAGGTGTTGCCCTCGTTCCAGACATCGTAGCCCAGGGTCGCCGGGTTGTCGCGATACCGCTCGACCAGGGCGGTCAGGAACCGCCCGGCCCGTTCGCGCACGGCATCATCGTCCAGGGAGAGCGGCGCCCCGCCGGTCGCGCTGCCGGAGGCGACGCTCGGAAAGCCCTCGGCCCCGTCGGCGCCAATGTGCCGGCCCTGGGGATACTTGTCCCACATCCACTCGGGCGCGCCGGAGGTGATTTCGGCGATGACGACCTTGATGTGGTTCTGCGCCTCCAGGGCGAAGATCCGGTCATAGTCGCTCCAGTCATATTTCCCCGGCGAGGTCTCGATCGAGGCCCACATGAACCAGTGGCGGAACACATTGATGCCGAGCGCGGCGGCGGTCCGGTGGTCGCGCTCCCAGTCCTGCGCCGGCGGGCTCGACTTGCGGAAGTAGACCGCGCCGAAGGGGAAGACCGGGTCCGGCAGGGGCTTTTCCTGAGCCACCGCGGCCAGGGGGAGCGCGGCCAGGACGGCCAGGACGCCGCGGCGCCAGAAGGGGGATGGCTGCATGGCAGGGGGCGGCGCCGGAGCGGGTTCTTACCGGTAGGTCTTGTCGTCGAGGTGGGTGAGGTCCACGTCGTCCCCGAGGACGCCCAGGGTGACGATGGCAAAGGTAAAGACGGTTGTGCGCGGCTCAAGATGCCCGCCGAACGCATGTTTTTCATCCGCCAGCGTGATGTGGGGGTGGATCCGGCCGTTCATGACATAGCCGTTCATGCTCACGATGTCCGCGCAGCCCTCGGGATTCTCGACGAACAGGTCGTGCGAGGGAAAGGTCCGGTTGCTGACCATGTGGTACTGGTAGCTCCGCACCGAGCCGGCGGCGGCGAGGATGACCGCGTTCTTGATCTTCTGCTCCTTGACCATCCGCTCGAGGCCGGCGAGCAGGTCCGCCTGGTACTTGAACCGCAGGATCACGACACGCTCGAACTTCGTGGGAATGGCATAGACATCCGGCACGTCGCTGCTGTTCGGCTTGGCGTCCTGCTGAGGGGTCGTGGCGTTGACATGGTCGGTGCGGGTTTCACCGGCGAGCGCGGCGCTCGCCCAGGCGAGGGCGAGGAGGGCAATCGGGATGGATTTCATGGGGGTGGGATGGGCGTGAAAAAGAACGCGGCGGCGGCGCTAGCCGCCGGGCGTGGTCACGGCGGCGATGGCCGCGGTGAGCGCCGCGCTCGAGAAGGGCTTGGCCAGGATGCAGTCGGCGCCGAACCGCTTCGCCACGTTGAGATAGTCGTTCGCGCCCACCCGGGCCCCGCCCGACATCGCGATAATCTTCACCTGCGGATAGATCCGCCGGAATTCCTGGATGGTCTCAAGCCCTTCCTTGCCGGGCATGATCAGGTCGGTCAGGACCAGGTCGGCGCCGCCCTCGGCAAACCGGGCGAGCCCGTCGTCGCCATCGGCCGCCTCGATGACGGCGTGGCCCAGCCTTTCCAGGATCTGGCGGAGGATCTCCCGCTGGGCCTGATTGTCTTCAATAAGGAGGATTCGCGCCATGGGTCTATGGGGTATTGGGAGATC
>Ga0265319_1002198_pt1 | contig 10860 bp, 7 predicted proteins | sample 4824metaG_FD_192443 | JGI IMG/M metagenome (GOLD analysis project Ga0265319, IMG submission 192443) | Rhizosphere microbial communities from Carex aquatilis grown in University of Washington, Seatle, WA, United States - 4-8-24 metaG | ecosystem: Host-associated > Plants > Roots > Rhizosphere >...
CATAACTTTGGTGCAGCGAGTGCAGAAACGAAGATCTAGCTTAGTCCACCCCGGCTGGTCTATGAGATCACGAAGATAGTCTGCATCGGCGTGCCTGAAGCCATACAGAGCTTGATCATCGTCGCCAACTACCAGCGTCGGACTTCCTTCAGATAGGGCCGCAATGATCTTTGTCTCAAGAAGGCTAAAGTCTTGGTACTCATCAACAAGAACTTGAGAGTACTTCGGAATTGCCGACGGAGATGACTCGAACAGACGATACACTCTGTAGACCGAATCTGTATGCCCGACGGCGTTATAATAATCCCCGACCTTCAGGCCTGTGCTAATAAGCTTGTGTGAGTCGTTAAGCTTCATGAAGGCCTTGTCAAAATCACCAGTTGGGAGGTCCGCTAGTGCAGCGTCCTCCCTGATGATCATCATGAATGGCGGATAGTAATCAACTTCAGGCGTTATGCCGCTCACGTTATTAACGCGAAGTAGCCTGTGTGAATATCTATGCAGAGTACGAGTTGTGGCCCTCTCTCCTAACTCAAGAGACAACTCCGCTGCTAGTTTATTCAAGAAGGTGAGAGCAAGCACTGGGCCCTTAGTCCTGTCAGCCAGCTCCTTAAACGTGTGCGTCTTGCCCGTTCCCGGTCCGGCAACTACGACTTTGTTGTTCTCCAACGGCGCCAGAATAGCGGCCAGATCTTGGTCTCGAGCGGATGTCATTTCATCGTCAGTCATATGGTTACAGTCTACTCCGGAAGCTCTGCCTTTTACATCGTGAGCCAACTTACGGACTTGATGTGAGTTGGTCAACAAGAAAAAGCGCCATATTGAACCTCCGTAAGTTCGTAACAGAGGTCAAAAACAAGAAAAGCTTATGTTTTGGCATAAACATAAGCGATTTGGTGGGCGAGAAAGGACTTGAACCTTCACGTCTTGCGACACCAGGTCATAAACCTGGCGTGTCTACCAATTCCACCACTCGCCCACGGTTAACAGATGTATTTTACCTGATTTGAGCCCAAATAACTAGGCGCCGCGGATAATTATATGCCAGGCTTGCTTTGGACCGGCCCGCCAGCCGGATTTTTTTATCAGGGCTGCTGCTTCCTTGCCGGCAACTACAAGGCCGACAAAGCCCATCAGAATTTGTACTCCGTAGACAATAGCCAAAAATTGCGCGGATTCGGAGTCGCCTTGTAAGTAGCCATAGTGGTGCGCAATTGCCAAGATTAATACCGGGAACGGCAGCCACGAGGCCAACCACACCGCCAGGCCAATTCTTAAACGTTTGACGGATACAGGTTTTTGAATAGTCTCTACGTGCCTGGGCGCGGTGTTTTTGTCATCAGCCATCAGGCTTTGCCCCGCCCAGTTTTGCGGTAAAAGACTAGTTGGGCATCGCCATAATTTTTGTCGGTAACTATCTTGCAGCTATCAAAAGCTGGTGGCAGCTCGTGGCCAGGCCAAGAGACCACCACTATCCCACCCGTTTTGGCGTGCAGCACTAACTTATCTAGCAAATCGAACTGGGGGTGGTTATAGGGAGGATCCAGCAACACGATATCGAATTTCTTGGTCCGGTTGTGCGAGCTCCAGCTGGAAGCATCGGCATTTACGGCTTTAACTTCCTTGGAAATGCCCAAATCATTGATGCTATGTTTAATTGCTCCATACGGGGCTCGTTTTTGCTCTATGGCAACCGCGCTTTTTGCACCGCGGCTAATAGCCTCAAAGGCCAGCGCGCCGCTGCCAGCCATGGCGTCAAGAACGGTTAGCCCCTCAATGTCACCAAGCGCGTTAAACAGCCCGCCACGGGCTTTTTCGCTCATCGGATGGCTATGATGACCCGGTGGGTCGTGGAATATCCGTCCCTTTAGCCTGCCTGCAATTATTCTCATACTTCTATTTTAGTTCAGATTAGTGATTGCGCGAAGGGCGGTCACTTTGGTGTTGAGGTGAGGATACTTTTTGAGACTCTCTTTTTTCTCTATAAAGTCTTGGGCGGCACCCCTGGCGGCAGCAATTAACTTAGTGTCGGATAACTCCGCAACTCGTAGATCCAGGGCACCGTGCTGCATGGTGCCATAAATGGCGCCCGGACCGCGTAAATCAAGGTCAATCTGGGCCAGCTTAAAGCCATCGGTGATACTCTCTAATGCCCGCAGGCGTTGGCTGGGCGCTTTGCTATCGCTGAGCATTAAGAAACAGTAACTCTGGTGTGCTCCACGGCCAACCCGGCCTCGCAACTGGTGGATTTGCGCCAGGCCAAAGCGTTCGGCACCTTCTATTAGCATAATTGTGGCGTTAGGCACGTCTACGCCTACCTCAATTACTGTAGTACTAACTAAAATGTCATATTTTTTGGCCAAAAAACCTTGCATTACTTGGTCCTTTTCGGCCGATTTCATTTGGCCGTGCAGCAGCGCCACCTTGCGATGCTTAAAGTCGTGCTCGGAAAGTTTTTCATAGACTTCTTCTACGGATAGACCCTTGCTAAGTTCTGTGTCTGTTATAAGCGGACAGACCACAAACATTTGCCGGCCGGCGGCTAGTTCTTTGTCTATCTGCTCATATAAAGCTTTGCGGGAATTGGGCGAGCAAATTTTAGTTTTGATTGCCTGACGGCCGGGCGGCATTTCGTCCAGTACTGAGATGTCCAGCTCACCGTACAGAGTCAACGCAAGACTGCGTGGAATTGGTGTGGCTGTCATATGCAGCACATGCGGCATATGCCCGGCTTTGGCCTGCAGTTTTTTGCGCTGCTCCACGCCAAAGCGGTGCTGCTCATCAATGATTATCAATCCCAGTTTGTGCATGTCGACTTTTTCACTTATCAGAGCATGAGTACCAACAATCAGGCGAATTTCGCCACTGGCGATTTTTTTATGCCCCAAAGCCTTAGCCGCCGGTTTTAGGCCGCCAATCAGCAAGCTTACCTGGTCGCCATAACCAACATTGCTGAGCAAATTAAGCAGTGTGTCGGCGTGCTGCCGAGCCAAAATCTCGGTTGGTGCCATAAATGCCACTTGGTAGCCTTGCTCCATGGCCATTAAAGCTGCCATAGCGGCCACCACTGTTTTGCCAGAGCCAACATCGCCCTCAACCAGTCGGTTCATTGGCTGGGTTTTGGCAATATCCTGGTAAATTCGCCAGATTACTTTGCGTTGGGCATCGGTGAGTTTAAACGGCAATTTTGCAACAAAATCGCGGGCTAACTCCTCCTTGAATGGTATCGCTAACCCTTTATCTTTGGTTAATGCCTGCTTGTTCAACAGCGCTGCTAGGGTTAGCTGGAAGATTTCTTCAAAACCCAGACGTTTTTTGGCTATCGCTAGGGCTTTGATGCCCGATGGGAAATGCATTTCGGTAACCGCACGGGCGTAAACAACTAATTTTTGCTGCTTAAGCAACCAGTCCGGAAGGTGCTCTGGCAAGTCTTTAACTTGAACCAGGGCTTCGCGTACCAACTTGCGAATCTGCGATGATTTTATACCTTTAGTTTCGCGGTATATGGGAATAATGCGCGCGGTATTGATTGGAAAGTCGCTGACCAATTCGGCGGAGGGGTTCATGATGGCAAACCGCCCGCGGCCAAGCTGGTATTCACCGGCAATAAAATATTCCGCTCCGGGTTTTATAGCGCCTGCCCGGTAGGGTTGGTTGAACCAAATCAACCGTACACTGCCGGACTCGTCGCTAGCGATTGCTTCAGTAATGTGCAGTCCGCGGCGCACGTAACGACCCTTTACTTGGCCGATTTTGGCTTGGACAGTAACTGGCCCGGGTCGTAGTTGAGCAGTTGAGGTAATTTGGGAATAATCTTCGTAGCGACGAGGAAAATTGTCTACCAAATCGCCGACTGTATGCACGCCAAGAATCGCCAGCTTTTTTGCCAGCTCTTCCCCCACCCCTTTAAGTTCAGTGATAGGCGATGATAAATCCACTAGTTACCAGTGTAGCAACTTAAGTTGCCGGATGGCGCCAATCTGGCAGACCAAACCTTACACTCTGTTTAGCAGTCTTATTAAAATCATTCCTAGTCTCTAGTGAAATCCCCACCGGAGTATCTTTAAACCAAATTATCCTCAAAACATTTTGCGCTATAACATCTGGATTTATCTCGCTTGTAAGCGGGTGCACGCTAGTATGAATAAGGCCTGTCTCCACTAGCTTTTCAAAGTCCAAGCCTACCTCCCCAGCTGTATCGCGGGCTATTTCTTCCAGGTCTTCAATGCCCGACCTTGTTTCATCGAGACTCAGCTCTTGACGAACCTCACCTTTTTCCATGTAGTAAGTATACAGCTATTTTTTCTTGAGGCGTAGCCAGACGCTGGGACCAAAGTAAACCGGTGCTAGCAATGGTTGCATAACTTTTTCCAGGCCAAGGAGCACATTTTTTCCCAGGACTTTTTTAAGTCTTGGGGAGCGCAGATTGGAACCGCTAAGCCCAGTTTCTACTTCAAATCCAGCGTCATGCAGCATTTGTATGATGACTTTTGGGTGGTGGTTTACAAAAGCTATCTCTCCGGCTTGCTTACTGGCTTCGGAACGGATGTCTACCGGCGTTTTGGGAACTCTTTTGCCGTGGATACCGTAGCGAACCCGGTTCAAAAAGTGGGCATCGTTGGCAAACTCTAATATAAATGTGCCACCTGGTTGCAGAACACGGGCGATTTCGTTCAGCTCGGCCGCCGGGTCTGGCAAGTGGTGCAAAACCCTAACAACCAGCACTAAATCGACCGAATCATCGGGCATTTTAAGGTCAGCGGCTTGTAACAATTTGCGTTCAACAGTTGGCGAATCTTTAAGATAAATTTTGCCGATGTCTAGCTGTTGTTGGCTGGGCTCGGCCAGGGTGACTTTATCGGCATAGGCGGTTAAGAACTTGCTTAAGCGGCCATAGCCGCCACCGACATCTATAGCATGCTTAAAGTGTTTTCCTTTTATCAGGCGCTTAATAGCCATCTCTTCGGCGGCGTGTTCGTATTCCCGGCCCGTCCAGTAGTCCTGGTAGTTGTACTTGGGGTCGTCGTACTGGTCGGCTTTTTTGAGTGCTTTTTTGGTAGCTGGTTTTTTGTTTGCCATCTACTCTAATTCTACCAGAGCCGAGTTTTGCAGTTTCTTCCCGCGTCTAATGAGTAGTTTGCTATTTTCGAAGTTTTCTTTAGATAGAGATTCTTTGTGATAAGGCTCGTTATTAACGTAGACTCCATTTTCTTCAATGATTCTCCTAGCTTCAGAGTTTGATCCAACCAGTCCTGTTTGGACTAAAGCATCAACAAGACTAATACCCGAACCCAGTTTAATCGCATCTACTGTATGGTTGGCTGAATTTGAATACAGAGATTCAGCGTGTTCTACGGCCAACCTCTTACCTTCTTCATCGTGGACTAAGACGGTAACGGCATCCGCTAGTCTCTTTTGAGCAAGTCTCTTGGATGGATCGTTATGTTGCAGTGCCATGACTTGCTCAATCTCTTCCCCACCCAGTAGCGTGAAGATTTTTAAATAATCTTCGACATCGGCGTCATCGCTGTTAATCCAGAACTGGTAAAACTGGGTGGGTGTAGTTTTGGCAGCATCCAACCACACGGTTCCCTCCTCGGATTTACCGAACTTACGGCCGGTAGCTTTGTTGATAACCAGCGGCATAGATAAAGCTTGCACTTCCTGGCCTTCCTTTTTGCGAATAAGCGAAACTCCAGAGAGCATATTGCCCCACTGGTCAGATCCGCCAATCTGCAGCACAGTCTGGTGATTTTTGTATAGCTGCCAGTAATCGTATCCCTGGATCAAGGAATAGCTGAACTCGGCATAACTGATTCCGGAGTTCATACGTTCGTTGACGAATTCACGCTGCATCAGCTCGCTCATAGCAAAGTTTTTGCCAGTGTCACGCAGAAAATCCAAATAGCCGACATCTTTGAACCAATCATAATTGTCAGCCGGCGTGAACTCTTTGCCGGCGAAAAGCTTGCCAATCTGTTCCTTGATAGCCGCAACGTTTTTTTCTATCTCTTCGCGTGGTTTTAGTTCACGCTCCTCGTTATCTTTGGGGTCGCCAATCAGACTAGTAGCTCCGCCAGCCAGCAACACTGCTTTCCAGCCAGCATCAATCAGACGCCTTGCAGTTAGCATGGCGGCGAGATTACCAATATGTAAGCTGTCGGCGGAAGCATCCACTCCATGGTAAAAGGTCTGGGGATTATCCAACCAAGTTGCATCCGCAAAGGTCTTGTCTTTAATTAGCCCTCTAAAGGCTAGGTCTTCACTAAGGCTCATAAGCAAACTTTCAGCATAACTTTATTTACTTGCTACTAGTATAACGCAGGATTAACACTTTAACCTTTGAAATTTCAACCACAAACTCATAAAGCTTATGGAAAAGGTGTATTTTGTTATAATGGTGAGGAAACGAGATGAGATTTTAATTGATGGCCAAACTTAGCCCTAGTAACCGCCCGCGGCGTACTTCTAGCCGGCAAATAACCACGCGCAGCGGTAAGGTGCTAAAAGTTAACCGCAATGTGGGCCAGCGCTGGATGGCTATGAAAGATGGCAAAGCCCAACGCAAAGCCGCGCGCCTGCGCAGCTTACCTAAATCCCGCTTTAAACGATTGGTGTGGCGACTCGAACCCAAACGTCTAGCTGCCTATTGGTTTAGCCGCGACGGCGGCATCATGGCCCTAAAGATTTTTGGCCTTGGTATTTTGGCATTATTTATCCTTACCTTGGGGGTTTTTGCTTTTTTCCGCAAAGACTTGCCCAATGTTAGTGATATTTCCGGTAGCAACCTGGGCGGGAGCATTAGTTATTACGACCGAACTGGCAAAATCCTGCTTTGGCAGGATTACAGCGGCGTTAAACGCGTACCGGTATCAAGCGATAATATTTCGCCTTACGTAAAAGAAGCTACTATAGCGACCGAGGACCGCAATTTTTATAACGAACGCGGATTTGATATTAAGGGTATAGCCCGAGCGGTTTATGTCGACACGTTACACAAAGGCGGTACCCAAGGCGGCTCTACCATTACCCAGCAGCTAGTTAAACTTACCCAGGACTTTAACCAAAACCGTAGCTTAGCCCTAAAAGCCAAAGAACTTATTTTGGCAGTGGAGTTGGAGCGGACCTACAGCAAGGACCAAATCTTGACTGGCTATCTCAACTCTGCGCCTTATGGCAGTGTGGACTATGGTGTCCAAGCCGCATCTTCTGATTATTTTCATAAGAGCGCTAAAGATTTAACCCTGGCCGAGGCCGCTATGCTGGCAGCCATCCCCAAATCACCGGCTTACTACTCGCCATATGATAAAGAAACATTCGATCCATTGTTGTTCAAAAGCCGCTATAATTACGTGCTTGATTCTATGGTTCAAACCGGTAAAATTACCGCAGCCCAAGCCACAGCGGCCAAGAAAGTTGACGTGCTAGCCGAGGTACAACCACAGCAGACTAAATACGCCGGAATCCAGGCCCCCTATTTTGTGCTGGCAGCTAAAGATCAGGTCAACAAATTTGCTTCCGGGACCACCAGCGCCGCCAGTAAAAAAGTTGGCGGTTGGAAGGTGATAACAACACTAGATACGACCCTACAGGCCAAAGCCGAGCAAGTGGTGCAAAGTAATTACGCTAATGCCCACCGCTACGGTGCCGACGAGGAAGCGGTAGTACTAGAAGATGTTAAGACCGGCCAGTACGAGGCTTTGGTGGGGGGAACAGATTTTAGTAATGCCGATCACGGCCAGCTAAACTACGCTCACGACGTTAAGATTTCTCCAGGCTCGAGCTTTAAACCGTACGATTACACGACTTTGATAGAAAACAACACTAATGTCGGCGCCGGCTCGGTTTTGTATGACTCCCAAGGGCCAATCCCTGGCTACCCGTGTACCAATAAGTCTAAGCCTGTCTACACTGGCAATACGATAGGCGGCGGCAATTGTCTTGAGGATTATGACTTCCGCTACCCCGGGCCGCTAACATTGCGCTACGCCATGGGCGGCTCGCGTAACGTACCAGCCGTTAAGGCTATGCTAGAGTCCGTACCTAACGATGGCAGCGCCAATAAGACGACTTCCATAAATAAGGTCATTAGCACAGCGGACGCGTTAATGGGTGCTCCCGATGCATATCAGTGTTACAAGCCCGGCATAGACATCACAACGGCAACAGTAGCCGATGAAACCCAATGTTATGGGGCTTCGGCTATTGGCGACGGTGCCTATTTGCACTTAGACCAGCACGTTAACGGCGTTGCTTCGCTAGGCCGCTTGGGTAATGCACTCCCCAGTACATACGTACTTTCTATAACTGACGCGTCCGGCAAATCAATCTATAAGTGGACGCAGCCCAAAGGCACTCAGGTTGTCCGTCAAGACGCAGCCTATATCGTAGACAATATGGCATCCGACCCAAATGCCAGTTATCTGCCGGCTGGATATTATAAGTTCCAACATTATAACGGTTGGGTTAGCGGTGTTAAGACCGGTACCACCAACAACGGTTTTGACGGACTGATGATGAGCTGGAATACTCAGTTTGCCGTTGGCAGCTGGGTAGGCTACCACACCCGCAACCAACCGCTGAGCACTTTCATGGAAATCTTGACCACGCCCCTTACCCGGGGTTTGATGACCTACGCTTTGGATAATCTACACACTACGCCGGTTAACTGGACGCAGCCCAGCGACATTAAAACCGCTCCAGCCTTCGTTGTTACCGGTCACGTAGGTGAAGGCTCGGTAGAGCCCAGCCCCGGCAATGATTTGTATCCGGCCTGGTATAATCCCAAAAACACATCCGGCACTAGCCAAACGATTGATAGAGTTTCCAACAAAATTGCCACCAATTGTACGCCGGATTCGGCTAAGCAAACGCTCAGTGGCAGTTCCGCGCCCAACAAGTTCTCTATCGATATCTTCTACCCCCCAGGCCAGACTGGTAGTACTTCTGGCAGCATTGGCACCACTGCTAGCGACGACGTACACAGCTGTAGCGACGGCCCTAATGGCGGCTTGGGCATTACCCTAACCGTTACTGACGGCGTAGTGAATGAATGTAATGGTAGCTGTACGATTTCCGCCGCTATAAGCCAGGGTGTCCACCCGCTAGATGACCCCAACTACCCGCAATTCCCCGGTACCGTTAACTTTTCGGTAAATGGGACAGTTGTTAAATCAATTCCTACGGCCAGCGGAGGTCCGTACTCCTTTACCTACACGCCAACAGCCAGCGGCCAAATAACGGTTAGCGCACAGGTAGTAGATAGTGTTCTATATAGCGCTACGGACTCGGCAACAGTCAATGCTACATCCTCTAACCCTATATCAATACAGTCAGCCAAAGTCACAGGTAGCAATACAATTATTACCTGGCAAGGAGGCAGTGGAACAATCTCTGTTCAAGACAACGTGGGCGGGAATCTGACATGCAGCAATAGTCCTTGCACCGTCTTGTCAACACAAGCTCCTCTAGGAAGTACAGTGACCGTCAGTGATACAAGCGGCGACACCGACAGCAAGGTTGTGACGCACTAATCTAATCCTTTTCAAGAAAACTATTTAGGGCGCTGCGGACATCCGTCACCGGAAGAAGCAGCGCCGGTTTTTTGCCAGTGCGTACTTTTGGTCCAATAGCCGCTTCAAAGCCCAATTTCTTGGCTTCGGCGATGCGTTTTTCCAGGTACGGTACATGGCGGACTTCACCAGATAGTCCTACCTCGCCAAACACCACCGCGTTTTTCTTAAGCTGCAGGCCTTTGGCGGCGCTGCCAATAGCCATACATACGGCTAAGTCTGCCGCTGGCTCTGCCAGGCGGATACCGCCCACAATGTTTACGTAGATGTCTTTATCGGCCAATTTAAGTTTGGTGCGTTTTTCTAGCATGGCCACCAGCAGGTTTACGCGGTTAAGGTCTATGCCGCTGGCCGCGCGTTTTGGATAACCGTAGCTGGTGGTATTTACCAGCGCCTGCACCTCTACTAGTACCGGCCTAGTGCCCTCCATGGTTGCCGTGACAACTGAGCCATCGCTGACTTGCCGCTCGGCTAATAGCGCTGCCGAGGGGTTTAGCACCGCTTGCATGCCCTTATCGGTCATTTCAAAAATGCCGGCTTCACTAGTGGCGCCATAGCGGTTTTTAACCGGTCGCAACACCTTAAATCCGCCGTAACGGTCACCTTCTAGCTGCAGCACGACATCCACGATGTGCTCCAAAACTTTAGGGCCGGCGATTGAACCTTCTTTAGTAACATGACCAACCAGCAATAATGCTGTATTGGATGATTTGGCGGCTGCGGCTAGCAACTGGGTGCTGTTAGTAATTTGGCTGACCGTGCCCGCCGCCGAAGAAATTTCATTAACCGATACAGCCTGCACCGAATCCACAACTACCACGTCGTAGTTGCCGCTGCTAATGGTGCTGGCGATATCGTTGGCCACATTAGAAACCGCCAACTGTAAATCTTTATTGGTGGTGCCTAAGCGTTCGGCGCGCAGCGCTACTTGTCTGGCTGATTCCTCGCCGCTAACATATAAAACTTTATGCTTGGCCGAAATATTATAAGCGATTTGCAGCAGTAGCGTGCTTTTGCCAATACCGGGTTGTCCGGCTAGCAGATTTACACTGCCGGCAACAATACCGCCGCCCAGCACATCGTCGACATCTTTGATGCCGGTTGATAAACGGTCCATTTTAGTCTTGGCGGCGGCATTTACTGATTCGGTGTGCAGGCTTTTGCCGCTGGCGCCGGCTGTGGAGGTCGATACATCAATTTGCTCCTGCAGGGTATTCCACTCGCCGCAATTACTGCAGCGCCCGGTCCAGGTACTAAAGCCCTGGCCGCAATTGGAACAAACATACTT
>Ga0265319_1002202_pt1 | contig 10849 bp, 10 predicted proteins | sample 4824metaG_FD_192443 | JGI IMG/M metagenome (GOLD analysis project Ga0265319, IMG submission 192443) | Rhizosphere microbial communities from Carex aquatilis grown in University of Washington, Seatle, WA, United States - 4-8-24 metaG | ecosystem: Host-associated > Plants > Roots > Rhizosphere >...
AATAAGTTTTTTCGAAGCGGCACTTGGAATGACATTTTAAAACCTCAAAGTGGTTCCGGGGCCAAGGCGCCAGGTACCAGTTGGAACCTGGAACCTAGTTCCTGGTTTTCAATTTTCGCTTCTTGGGTAGGACCCAAGAACCTTGACTGTCAAGGAGGCCTTCTCGATTTCCGCAAGGGCTTTCTGCGCCTTGGGATCCGCCACATGGCCCAAGAAATCAATGAAGAAGTAATAGTCCCATGCTTTTTTCCGGGAAGGCCGGGATTCGATGCTGGATAAATTAATCCCCTGTTTCTCGAAGGGATAAAGCAGGGAGAAAAGGGCGCCGACCTTATCCTTGATCGAGACCATGATCGAGGTTTTATCGTTGCCGGTTTTCTCGGCGCTGGTTTTTCCAATGACCAAGAAGCGGGTAAAGTTATCCTGCATGTCCTCAATGCGCTTGGCGATGGGCTTTAACTTGTAAAGTTTCGCCGCCAATCCCGGGGCGATGGCAGCCGCCGACCCTTCCGACGAGGCCAACTGGGCCGCACGGGCCGTGCTGGCGCTTTCCGTGATGGCCACTCCCGGCAAGTTTGCCTCCAGCCAGACGCGGCATTGGGCCAAGGCTTGGGGATGGCTGTAAACTTTTTTCACTTTTTCGAAACTGCCGGATTTGGACATGAGCGTATACGAAATCGGCATGAAGATTTCCGAGCAGATTTTCAAGTCCGACTCCACGAACAAATCCAGCGTGTGATTGATGGTGCCCTCGGTTGAGTTCTCGATCGGAACGACCCCATAGTGGGCCCTGCCCCTTTCCACTTCCAGGAACACGTCCTTCAGCGTCGCGCCTGCGACATAAGAGGAGGAACTGCCGAATTTTTGCAAAGCGGCGATATGGGTATTGGTTCCCAATTGGCCGAAATAAGCGATTTTTAATTTGGACTCAAGGGCCAGTGAGCCGGACATGATTTCGCAGAAAATGGAGGTCAGGATCTCATTGGAAAAAGGGCCATGGTTGAGACGGGCGATCCGCCGGTACACTTCCATTTCCCGGTGGGGCGCGTAAAAATGGAGCTCCCCTTTGGATTTGACGGATTTTATTTTTAGCACATTTTTAGCCCTCTCGTTTAAAAGGGCGACCAATCGGGCGTCGATCCGGTCGATGGCATCACGGAATTTTTTCAACTCATTTTTTGTTGTTTTCACTGTCGAATCCCCGGAAAAATTCGATAAAATGCGAAGCGATCGGTCAGGATTATATTACATTTTACCGCGTTCATGGGAACATTATGAATCCACCGGCTTCCCCGGGAAAAATCCGCTTCGTTTTTTTCCTCGCGCTCCTTATTTTGATTTTCACTTTGGGATTTTTCCTTTCCTTCGCGCGGGATCAATCCCGGGCCCGGGACACGGGTCGGCTGGCATGGAGCCATTTAATTTACGTCCTGGACCTCAAGGATGACATGGCGGTGGTGGATTGGTCCAAAAATTTGGAAACTTTGGAGATTGTCGCAGCATTTCGGGTGAAGTCCGCAGGAAAGGTCGTCATTGACGGAGGCAACCTTGAATTCCTTCCCGCGGCTGTTCCTGAGGGCGTGTCTTTCAAGGCGCCCGACCGTTGGATTTTTGAACAAAGGGAGGAGAAGGCGGGCCGCGAACCCAGGGAATTTGTAATGGCGCTTCACTTCCATCCCGGTCCCCTTCTCTGGGGCTTATTCGGATTAACCGCCTGTCTCCTTTCCTACTGGTTCAACCGAGGATCCGGGAAGCAGGCTCTCCAATCCCCGGAAGGAGGAACCGCTCATAGTGAAGGCGGCAGCCGGACTTCCCCCCCTCCACCCCATCCTCCCACCTCCCCATCCCAAGTCCCTTCCGGCCTTCCTTATTTGTTTCTGGATAAACATTACGTTATTCAACAAATTTCGCCGGAAGCCTCCGCCCTTCTGCAAAGACCTTCCTCGGATCTGCTTCAAGGCCATCTTTTTGATTTGGAACCGGACCCCCTATTAATGGAGGCGCTTTCGAAAAACCAGGAGGTTAAACTTTTAAAGTCCTTTAAATCCTACCAGCACCTTTCGGCGGTCCTCAAACCGGACCAGAACGGAACCTTGGTTTTTTTGGAGAGGATTGAACCGGCGAAAACCACCTGAAATCATTGAATTTGTTGACTTTTTAAACTAAAAACCATAAACTGCGGTCAAATCTAATCCACTCCCCAGGAACGCCCGATTGCGCGAAACTTTAAAAAGTTTATCCATTTTCTCCTCCATGCTTTTACTGCTTCTTCTTATTTCCTCGGGTTGTGATGTCAACATTCCCGGGTGCGGGAAAAGGACCCTTCCTTTTTTTAAAAGAATCGCTCCACCCCCCACGCCCGTTCCCCAGCCGGTTCAATCGGCCCCCGTTAATCCTGTCGCGACCCCTGAACCAGCAGTTCCTATCCCGGTAACCCAGCCAGTGACCAAGACGAAGGACAAAAAAACCTCGCTGGAAGCCTCCACTGAAATGTCCATATCCAAGCCGAAAGCAGGGCCCACTTTTTCTCCCACGCCGACCTTTACCCCCATCGAAGCCGAAAAAATCGCCTATACCACCATTGAAAAGGACAAGCCCACCCTTTGGACCATGAACCCGGATGGCACCGGCAGGACCCGTTTGACGGCGGTTGGAACGGGAAGCTGGTTCCCGCTTTGGTCCCCGAACGGCAAGATTTTGGCTTTCTTATCCGACATGAACGACGAAAAGAAAATGAATCTTTACATGGTCAAAAAAGGCACCAATGATTTTACCCAAATAACCTTTTATCCCGACATGACGATCGAAAACTCGAATAACTTAAAATCCCCCTTTACCTGGTCCCCTCGAAGCGACGAGATCGCCTACACTTACCACAACCAGGTTTGGAAAGTGGACCTGACAACCCTGAGCCAGGTAACCTTAACCACTCTTGATCCCGCCTACTCGGTTTCAGCGGTCGAATGGGCCCCCCACCGCGACACGAAATTCGTGGCCTACCTGGCTAAAAAAGGCGTTGATTTCTTTGGCTTGGTATTAGTCAATCCCCGTCTGATGGATCAACTGAAGTTGGTGGACTCCTCCACCCTCATCTCCGACATGACCTGGTCCCCCGACGCCCGGAATATCGCCTATGTTTTAAATAAAACCTCCATTTATTTGGCCTCAGCGGAAAGATCCCTTCCCAAGCTGGTCCTCTTGGGCGGCAATGCCGAACTGGGTCCCTTGCTTTCTTATTCTCCCGCGGAATCCACTGTTTCCCCCCTGTTAACCTTGGCAAAGAAACTTTCGACCGATAATGGCTTTCGTGTAGCCGTGCTGGATAAGGCCGCCTCGGACAAGGACACGGGTTCGTTGAAATTCCTTACCGAGCCTGGTGCCGTGGACGCCATTTGGTCGCCGGACGGAGGCAAGATCGCCTATGTGATGAATGGCGAGCTTTGGGTCATGGATGGGTTGACGGGAGCGAATAAAACTAGAATCGCCGCCACTGGGATTATCACGCCCAATTGGTCGAAAAAGTGAGAACACAAATGAGGGCAGTCCTAAAATATCCGAGGTTCACGGCAGGCTTGGCCTTGCTCCTATTGATGGGTCTTGTGGCGACCACTGGCTGCAAGAAAAGAGCGGAGGCTCCGCCGCCCCCGCCCCCGACGCCGACCCCCGTCATTCCCCCGGGAAGCCTGGTGTTCATCCAAAAGGGCCATTTAGCGAGATTGGATATGGAATCGAACCAAATCACGCCCTTGACCAGCGGCAAAAGCACCGAGTGGTATCCCTCCTGTTCCCCCAAAGGCGACCAGGTCATTTATTGGTCCAATTACGCCGAAGGAAATTCCGGACAAGGAAGCTATAACCTTTGGAAAATGAATTTGGACGGGACCAACCGGATCCAACTCACCTTTGAGGAAACGGACGCGATCCAAACCAACGAGCAAAATCTCCGATTAAACGACGCGGCGTCATGGTCCATCGACGGCAAAAGGATCATTTACTCCATCGGCGGGGACATCTGGACGATTAACTCCGATGGTTATAACCCGGAAACAATCCTGCTGGGCCATCACGCCCTTTGCCCCCTTCTGTCCCCGGACGGCAAAACCGTCTTGTTCATCTCCAATGAGGGTGACGTGGTTTTCAATATTTGGGCCCTGAACCTGGAGGAAAAAACCGTGAAGAAAATAACCGAATATACCGATTGGAACGTCGGCTCCCCCTCCTATTCCATGGACGGGAAAAAGATCCTCTTTAATTTATACCGCTCCAATGTGACCCAGGTTTACACCGCCAACGCCGACGGTTCCGATCCCCTGAACATCACCAATAACAACCGCAGCTTGTGCCCCCGTTACGCCGTTAACGACCGTAAAATAGTCTTCAGCTCTTTTGGAACGGGCGAGGACGCGGGTCTTAATCTTTTCATCGTGAACGCCAACGGAACCGAGACAAAAACCCTCACCACCGAGGGGGGAGCCTCTCCCAGCTGGGCCCCCGCCCGGGTTGTCACTTCAACGTCCCTCCCGACTCCTGTCGGTAAATAACTAAACCACCCATTTCAGCAGTTCGGGATAGAGCGGGAATTTTTTCGTCAATTCCCCTATTTCCCCCTTCACCTTTTCTCGCACTTCCTTGTTTTCAGGCGCGGTGATGACCTCGTTGATCCATTTGGCGATCAACTTGAATTCCGCTTCCTTAAAGCCCCTGGTGGTCAGGGCGGGCGAGCCCAGCCTCAAACCGCTGGTTAAAAGCGGCGATTCGGTGTCGTAGGGCACGGAGTTCTTGTTGGTGGTGATATTGGCCTCATCCAGGGTCATTTGGGCCTGCTTTCCGTTGATCTTCTTGTTCCGCAGGTCAATCAGCATCAAGTGGTTATCCGTCCCCCCTGAGACGATGTTAAATCCATATCCCACGAGGGCCTCACAAAGTGTTTTCGCGTTGAGTTTCACCTGTTTGGCGTATTGCTTGAACTCCGGCTTCAGGGCCTCCCCAAAGGCCACGGCCTTGGCCGCGATGACGTGCATCAGCGGCCCGCCTTGGATTCCGGGGATCATTTGGCTGTCCAACAGTTCCCCCATTTTTTTAGTACGGCCGCTTTTGGGAGCCACCGCTCCAAAAGGGTTATCAAAGTCCTTCCCCATGAGGATCATGCCGCCTCGCGGGCCCCGGAGGGTTTTGTGGGTCGTCGTGGTGACCACATGACAATGGTCCATGGGGTTATTGAGCTCGCCCGCCACGATCAAACCCGCCGTATGGGCGATATCAGCCCAAAGGAAGGCGCCGACCTCGTCCGCGATCTGGCGGAAGGTCGCGTAATCCCAATCCCTCGAGTAGGCTGACGCGCCGATGGAGATCATCTTGGGCCTGTGTTTTTTGGCCAAATCCCTGGCCTGGTCCATATCCACCCGACCGTCCTCCTTGCGGACCTGGTAGGCGAAGAAGTTATACATCCTCCCGGAGAAATTTCCCTTGAAACCGTGGGTCAGGTGTCCGCCGTGGGACAAATCAAGGCCCAGGACCGTGTCGCCGGGATTGATGAAGGTAAAATAAACCGCCATGTTGGCCTGGCTGCCGGCGTGGGGCTGCACATTGACATATTGCGCCCCGAAAAAAAGTTTGGAAGCCCTTTCCCTGGCCAGGTTCTCCGCCACATCCACCCACTCGCAGCCGCCGTAATAGCGGTTGCCGGGATAGCCCTCGGCGTATTTATTGTTCATCACGTTGCCCAGAGTATCCAGGACGGCCACGCTTGGAAAATTTTCCGAGGCGATAAGTTCCAGCTTCTCGTTCTGCCGGTGAAGCTCCCCCACGGTCGCCCGGTAGATTTCAGGATCGGCGGCTTTTAGGTATTCCATGGACATGGGTGAGGCTCCTTTTCGAGTGGTTTAATTTTGCCGGCCAGGACGGGGCCCCCGCCGGCGGTTTTAAAAGCGAACGATCATCCCGACTTTTAGCCGCAATTTGCCGCATGAGCCGCGAGGCAGTTCCAAACAATGCTCGCTTTCCGGGGGCCCCCAAAAGAGGCGCCAAGGGCCGGCGGACGGAACAATTTCGAGTATTGTCCGGGTTTTATCCATAAAAACAAGGTCTGGTTTTAAAAAAGTGAAGAAGGTATGGACGGACCGGCAATGGGGGAAAAAAAGGCCCTTGGCCCCGGGGGGCCAGTTCCGCATCCCCATGAGGCCTAAAAATCTCGGCCAAAATGTCCCGGCGGTCAGGATGTTTTGAAGGGACAGGCTTCTCATGGCCGGAAGAATTGCAGGAGAATGGGCCCAAAGATGATCAAAAAAGTCACCGGCATGATGAAGAGGATCAAGGGGACCAGCATCTTAACGGGCATTTCCTGGACGGTTTTTTCGGCCCTTTGAGTTTGCTTGTCACGGGTGGTCAAGGAAAGCTGCCGCAGGATTTTCGAGACCCCTGTGCCGAAGCGCTCGGCCTGGATAAGGCTGGCGCAAAAGAGGCTGTAATCGGTCAAATGGAGCCGGCTGGCAGAGGATTCCAGCGCCTTTTTGCGGCTGGAACCGCTTTGGGTTTGCCCCAGGACAAGGGTGAATTCGGCCTGGAGGGGTCCTGGTTTTGAATGGCGGAGATATTGCTCCATCGACTGTTCCAGGGAAAGGCCAGCCTCGGAACATAAAGAGAGGATTTCCAACGCGTTCGGCAATTCCGACAGCAGAGCCCTTTCCCGCCTCCCGGCCTGGTCCCGAAGCCATTGCAGAGGGAGGATTCCTCCGGCCAAGAGGGCCAAGAGCCCCAGTCCCAGGCTGCCGGTCAAAAAAAGAACAAAAGCCGCAGCCACCAGGGCTGAAAATATTTGGGAAAAAACCAAATGGCGCTGGGTCAAGTCGCCGCGTCCCGCCCTTTGAAGAAGGCCCGAGAGGTAGAGGGCGTAATTCCCGGCCCATTTGAATCTCGAAAGCGATGGAAGCCTATTTCCGACGAGAAAAATGGTTCCGGCGGCCAGGGAGGTCTTTTGGGATTGGAGGAGGTTCGACAGCCTGATTTTTTGCCTCCAGGTGCGCCAGGAGGACAGGGCCTCGTCCGCCAGGTTGAAAGAAAGCCATCCCCACATGACCGCTGAAATGAGGAGAAAAAAGGTCGCCAAGTCAAAACTCCAAGCGTAAAAGCTGTCGAATCCAAAGGAACCCGATCGTTTCCAACAAACCAGCCAGCAGAAGGATGGCCCATCCTGTTTTTTCGGTGAAAAGCGGGAGGATAAGGCCGGGATCCATGAAAAAAAAGACGGCTCCCAGCAAAAGCGGCAGCAACCCCATGAGAAGTCCCGAAAGCCGGGCCTGGGCCGTAAGGGCTTCCCTCTTACGGAACATCCTGTTCTTTTCCTCCATGCCGTCCATTAGGACCTCCAGCAAATGGATCAAATTAGCCCCCGTTTGCCGGGAAATCCTGTAGGATTCCAGAAATTGCCTCAACTCGATGAAACCCTCAAAACGACCGCACATTTTGGACAGGGCCTGGTCGGCGGAAGCCCCCAGATTCAACTCGGAGCAAACCAAGGACCATTCCTCTTTTAATGGACTGGGACTTTCCGCCGACAAGTACTCAAAAACCTGTTGGACGGTTTGACCTGTTTTAAGCGATTGAACCATCATCCCCAGAGCTTGAGGGAAAAGCTCGCGCATCCCCTCCATTTTTTTATTCCGCTCGATTTTTTTCAGGTAAATCGGAATATTTTTGAGGGCGTACCAGCCCAAGGCGAGGGGAAAAAGGATGAAAAGGACCGGGAAACCAGCGAGCCCCAAGGCCGCCACCGCCGCCAGGGCGCAGAGGATGCCAAGGGGGGCGCGGATGGGGATTCTTCCGCTCCAGGCCTTTGTCGGGAGGGTGGAAGGCTTGACCAGGGCCGACATCCCTTGGGCGGCCCACCAGGATAAAAGTCCCGCGGATAAGGCCGCCAAGCCCACGCCAGCCAACAGGGATGGGTTCATTCGCTGACTCCCACCCCTTTATTGAAAGGCTCCTCTTCCTCGATTTGACGAAGGCTTTTCTGGGCGGATTGTTGGATGTCGCGATTTTGGGTCAATGCCATGAGTTTTCGAAGCTCGATTTTGGCCTGCTTGAAGTTCAATAATTTTAAAAAGGAGTTGGCGATCATCAATTGGGCCGAGGTCGCGGCCTGGTCCGTGGGATATTTCTCGATCAGGTCACGGTAGGCGTTGATGGCGTCTCCGACCTTGTCGTCCAACAGAAGGCAGTTTCCCGATTGGAGCTGGGCGTAGGGGGCAAAACCCTTATCGCCGTAGGAAGTTAGGAGCTTCTTATATTCCTTTCCGGCTTTTTCGTAATGGCCCTGCCAATACTCGCAATCGGCCAGGAGCTTTTGGGCGTTCGCCGCATAGAAGCCGCCCTGGTAAAAATCAAGGATTTGCTTGAGGGGAAGCTTGGCGCCGTGAAAATCCGATTGGCCGTAAACGAGGACATATGCTTGGAGGTAAAGGGCCTCCTCCGAGGAGGCGCTGGCCGGGACCAGGCTGGAAATTTCCCTCGCCAGCCTGAGGACTTCCTTGTAATCGCCTTCGGCCAATAACTCCCGGAGTTTTAACAGGGGCGCCTGGACCGGGGGCGGCGGCGGGGATTTCCTGCCGCAGCCGGCCGCCAGGACCGCAGTGAATAAAAAGATGAGGAACATTTTTCCCAAGACATTACCCCGTAATCCAGGATCCCGATGAGCCGCGCCGGACCTCACATTTGCTCCGGCGCGGATACGCCCAGGAGGGCCAAGGCGTTGTGAAGGACCGTTTTCACCCCCTTGACCAGGCTCAATCGGGCCTTGGCCACCTCCGGCGGGGCGTCCAATATCCGGTGTTTTGAGTAGAAAAGATGGAAACCGCCGGCAAGGTTTTGCAAGTAAGCCACCATCCGGTGCGGTTCGAAAGCCCTGCCGCTTTCCACGACCCATTGTGGATATTCCATGATTTCTTTCAAGAGTAAAAGGGACTCGGGTTCGACGAGTGGGGTAAATTCACCGGACCTTTGGCCCGGAGTCAACCCGTTCTCGGCGCATTTTTTCAGCAAACTGCAGATCCTGGCATGGGCATATTGGATGTAAAAGACGGGGTTTTCATCCGTCTGCTTCCGCGCCACCTCAATATCAAAATCAAAATGACTGTTCGCGCCCCTCATCACGAAAAAAAACCTCGCCGCGTCCTTCCCCACCTTTTCCAACAGCTCGTCCATCGTGACGAATTTTCCCTCGCGTTTGGACATCTTGACCTTTTCCGTCCCTTCCATCAGGTTGACCTGCTGGGCGATGAGGACCGTAAAATGGTCCACGGCGCAGCCAGCGGCCTGGAGGGCGGATTTCATCCGGAGGATATGGCCGTGGTGGTCCGGCCCCCAAATGTCCAGGACCTGGTTGAATCCACGGGAGAATTTTTGAAGGTGGTAGGCGATATCCGCGGCGAAATAAGCGAATTGTCCGTCGCTTTTCACGATGACCTCGTCCTTGGGGGCCCCAAAATCCGAGACCCTCATCCATTGAGCTCCGTCTTTTTCATATATCAGGCCGGATTTTTGGAGGTCCTCAACGGTTTTTCGGACCAACCCGGAGTCGTGCAATTCCCTTTTCTCCGAAAACCAACGGTCAAAGGAAACGCCGTAGCTTTCCAGGGACTTCTTGTGCCATCCCAGGACCTGTTCCATGCCCCACAAGGAAGCGTCGGGCGGAGGGAGAACCTTCACATATTCCCTGGCCAGGTCCTCCATATAGGCCCCTTGATAGCCGTTTTCCGGCGCTGGTGTGTTGAGGCCGTTGATCCGGTCGCGGGCCGCTAAAAGCGATTCCCCAAAAAGCCTGGCCTGGACCCCCGCGTCATTGACGTAATACTCGCGGGAAACCACCGCGCCGGAGGCGGCCAGGAGATTCGCGATACAGTCGCCCAGGGCCGCCGCCCTGGCGTTGACCACGTTCAGAGGGCCGGTGGGATTCGCGCTGACAAATTCCAAAATCACACGGGAGGTTTTTTCCTGGTTATTTTCCCCGAATCGATCCCCTTGATCCAGCGCCTGTTCCAAGGCGGAATAATAGACCCTTGGGTTCAGCCGCAAATTGATAAAGCCCGGTGAAGCCGCCTCGGCGGTCAAGACCAGTTCCGGATCGAACTTCAGGTTTTGGATCAGGTCCCGGGCGATGGCCAAGGGCGGCTTCTTGAGCTTTTTCGCCAGCAACATGGCCAAGGGAGCCGCGTAATCACCATGGTTTTTATCCTTGGGCCGCTCGATCGAAACGGGGGTTTCGCCGGCTCCGAGGGGCCCGGCGGCCTCGCGGAAAGCCTCCGCCAAGGTTTGATGAAGGGAAAAGATGTCGTTATTCATGGGGCTAGAGTTGGATCGTCAGGAGTGTTTTATAGTTCAGGGACCTCATTTTCAGTTCCACGGACTCGAAATCGCTTTTTCTCCCGTCAAACAGCTCCCATATGATTTTTTCCAAATCCGAGGTGGGGGGCGGCAGAAACTCGACCTGGCGCTCGCCCTGGGGATCCGTGATGACATGCACCAAACCCATTCCCGCGAAGGTTTGAAGCTTGGCTTCCAGGGCGTCTTCGGGCAGTGAAATGAGGTCCGCGACGGACTTGGTGGAATACCTGGTGCCTTTGGCCAGGAGCCAAATTCCCATTAAGAGGCGGGAGGTAGTGTTGGAAAATAGTTTCTTGAACTTATTGCGTTCAGTGTTGATTTCGCTCACGAACCCGCTCCTTTAATTTGCGGAAATCCCTGCCGATGATCACGACCACGTCCATGGCCGGGTCGGTGGAATCCTCAACCGAATCCTTGGCCAACCCCAGCCTTTCAAGGGCTTCCTCCAGCGCGATGGGAATTCCAAGGATTCGGT
>Ga0265319_1002203_pt1 | contig 10849 bp, 5 predicted proteins | sample 4824metaG_FD_192443 | JGI IMG/M metagenome (GOLD analysis project Ga0265319, IMG submission 192443) | Rhizosphere microbial communities from Carex aquatilis grown in University of Washington, Seatle, WA, United States - 4-8-24 metaG | ecosystem: Host-associated > Plants > Roots > Rhizosphere >...
CAGGACCTAGAGGAACGGATCACAAAAAAAGCCCGCGAAATCGACCAGCCGCTCGCCGCGCTCCTCGGCGACTTGAAACAGCGGGGCATGCTCGACTCCACGCTCGTCGTCTGGGGCGGCGAGTTCGGCCGCAAACCGACCCGCGACCGCAATTTCAACGAAAATCCCGGACGCGACCACAACTCCCGCGGCTTCGCAGCCTGGCTGGCCGGCGGCGGCATCAAGGGCGGCGTGGTCCACGGCGCCACCGACGAGACCGGCGCCGAGGCGGTCAAGGACAAGGTTCAGATCCACGACTTGCACGCCACGATCCTGCAATGCCTCGGGCTGGACCACACCAAGCTCACCTTCCGGCTGAACGGGCGCGATTTTCGCCTGACCGACGTCGCGGGTGAAGTCATCCGGCCGATTCTGGCCTAGGCCGATCCATGCAGCCAAACCATGATTTCATTTCATGCGGCCGCCACCTTTCGTTTGTAGGGCGGGATTTCCAAATCCCGCCTTCTTCCTCGGAGCCGCCCGGTTGTAGGGCGGGGTCGCCGACCCCGCCTCGAACGTTGCGCGATTTTCGCAAGATGGCGGGGTTCGGAGACCCCGCCCTACATTTTCCACTGTATCCTTCCGGTTTAGGCTGATCCCTTCCGCAATGCGCCTCTCGAAGTCCAGTCTCCGGCGCGGCGTCCTCGGCAGCCTCCTCGGCTTGGCGCTGTCCGTCCCGGCGCGCGCCGACGGCCCGGCGATCCCTCCCGCCACTCCGCTGTCCAAGTCCGACCAGGAATTTTTCGAAAACAAAATCCGGCCCCTCTTCGCGAACAATTGCTACAAGTGCCACAGCCGCGACGCCGACAAGATCAAGGGCGGCCTGCTGCTCGACACCCGCGAAGGCGTGCTGCAGGGCGGCGACACCGGACCGGCCATCATCCCCGGCAAGCCGGAAAAAAGCCTGCTCATCACCGCGATTCACTACACGGACGAGGATTTGAAAATGCCGAAGGACAAAAAACTGTCCGACGCGCAGGTCGCCGATCTGGAGGAATGGGTCCGCCGCGGTGCCCCCGATCCTCGCAGCCGCACCCCGCTCGGCAGCTCGGCCGCCTCGTACGGCGGCGTCGGTCGCGAGCATTGGTCGTTTCTCCCGGTCAAGAAGCCCAACGTTCCCGCTGTGCGCGACCAGAAATGGGGCCAGTCGCCGATCGATGCGTTTGTCCTCGCCAAGCTGGAGGACGCAGGCCTGCACCCGAACCCGATCGCCGACAAATACACCCTCATCCGCCGGGCCACCTTCGACCTGACCGGTCTGCCGCCCTCCGAGGCCGAGGTGCAGCGCTTCGTCGCCGATGAGTCGCCCGACGCCTTCGCGAAGGTCGTCGACCGCCTGCTCGCCTCGCCGCATTACGGCGAACGCTGGGCCCGCTACTGGCTCGATGTCGCCCGCTACGCCGACACCAAGGGCGAACCGGTCAAACGCACCGATGCGCGCTTCCCCTACGCCTGGACCTACCGCGACTACGTCATCGACGCCTTCAACTCCGACAAGCCCTACAACCAGTTCATCGTGGAACAGCTCGCCGCGGACCGCCTCGTCTACGATCCCGCCAAAAAACGCAGCAGCGATTCCGGCGTCCTCGACCAGAGCCCGTTGGCCGCCCTCGGGTTTCTCACGCTAGGCAACCAGTTTGAAGGCAATGTCCACGATATCATCAACGACCGCATTGACGTCACCTCGAAAGCCTTTCTCGGACTGACCGTTTCCTGCGCGCGCTGCCACGACCACAAGTTCGACCCGATTCCGCAAAAGGATTATTACTCGCTCTACGGCATCTTCGCGAACTCCGTCGTCCCGACCGTGCTGCCGACCGTCCGGCCCGTGCCGAAGACCCCTGAGGTCATCGCCTACCTCAACCAGGTCGCCGAACTCCAAAAGCAGCAGGAACAACTGCAGGAGCGTTTCCGCGCCGCCCGTCGCGCCGCGGGCGGCAAGCTCGAGCCGGACCAGCGGCGCGAGTTCCTGAAGCAGGAAAACCAGATCCAGCGGCAGCTCGGCGACGCCGAATCGTCTCCCGGCGCACCGCCGCGCGCGATGGCACTCGTCGACACACCCACCCCGAAGGATTATCCGGTGCTTCTCCGGGGCGAAGCCGGAAATCACGGTCCCGTGGTGCCGCGACGTTTCCTCGAAATCCTCTCCGGCCCGAAACGCCCCAACTACACCAAGGGCAGTGGCCGGCTCGAGCTGGCCGAGGCCATCGCCGACCCGAAAAATCCCCTCACCGCCCGGGTCCTCGTCAACCGCGTCTGGCAACAGCATTTCGGCACCGGCATCGTGGGCACCCCGGACGACCTGGGCAACGCCTCCGCGCCGCCCACGCACCCCGAACTGCTGGACTACCTCGCCAGCCGCTTTGTCGAGGAAGGCTGGTCCGTCAAAAAACTCCAGCGCCTCATCATGCTCAGCAGCGCCTACCAGCAGAGCAGCACGGTCAATCCGGAATGCGTCGCGGCCGATCCGGACAACAAGCTGCTCTGGCGGGCCAACGTGCGCCGGCTGGACTTCGAACAGATCCACGATTCGCTCCTCGCCATCGACGGCACCCTCGACCCGACCGTGGGCGGCAAGTCCGTTCCGCTGGGCAGCGAGGGCTTCGCCACGCGCCGTGCCCTCTATGTCTACATCGACCGCCGCAACCCGCCCGAACTCCTGATCCAGTTCGATTTTCCCAATCCGAACGTTCCCACCGGCAAACGCTTTGTCAGCATCGTGCCGCAGCAGTCGCTCTTCCTGATGAACAGCCCGCTCGTCATCGAAACCGCGCGCAAGCTGGTCCACCGCCCGGAATTCATGGACATGAACACCGACGAACTGCGCGTCGCCTCGCTCTATCTGGCCATCTACCAGCGCGCGCCGTCGCCCGAGGAAACCAAACTCTGCCTGCGCTACGTCTCGGCCAATCCCGGCGGCACCTCGACCAATGCCCCGGTGCCGCCGCCCGCCGTCGCCGCGCAGATGCAAAAAGCCGCCGAACGCCAGGCCCAGCTCGCGGAAAGGGTTTCCAACAACCTCGGCCGCAAAAATCTTCCGCAGGTCGAGGCGGCCGGCGCGGCCTTCAAAAGCCGCGCCCCGCTCGACGCCTGGACGAAACTCGCCCACGCCCTCTTCCAGACGAACGAAACCGTCTTCGTCAACTGAGCCCGGTTCCGCGCCCGGTCGCCCTTCCCCCGAAAACAGACCCATGAAAATGAAATCGTCTACCCTCTTCGTCGCAGGCGCGCTCGCGCTGGCGACTTTCGGTGTCACCGCCCTGGCCCAGACTCCGCCGAGCCCCGAGCCGCCGCCCTCGACAACGCCTCCTCCCGCCGGCGTCCCGCCAACCACCGGCCATCACGAGCACCATTCGACCATCCGCGCCGCCATCCACGCGCTGGAGAAAGCCAAGGCCGAGCTCGAGCACGCCGATCACGACTTCGGCGGCCACCGCGCCGATGCCCTCGCCGAATGCGACAAGGCGATCGAGCAACTGCACCTCGCCTTGCAGTTCGACAAGAAGTAACGATCGCTCGAGCGGGTTCCCGCAGCCCTCCGAAAAATCCAATTCACTTTGTGGGAGCGAGCTTGCTCGCGACTCGTCCGACCTCGCGAACAAGTTCGCTCCCACATTTTCAAGCGATGCCAAGGCACGCTTCGGGTATTGGCCGGGATCGTGTGGTTTGAACTGTAGGGCGGGGTCGCCGACCCCGCCTTTTTTCGCGGCCGGTGGTAGCGGTCGAAGCGGGGTCGGCGACCCCGCCCTACAAATTCGCGACCATGTCAGTCCCCGCCCACACTGCGCGTGGATTGTCCTCTCGCGGGCCAGTTTCACTTATATCGCCTGCGGCGGCACAATTTCACCCGCATCGCCCTTTCTATTCGCCGGCGCCAGATCTACGTTGGATCGTTTATGAACGTTCTGCTGCTCTATCCCGAGTTTCCCGAGACCTTCTGGAGTTTCAAACACGCGCTCAAGTTTGTCTGGAAACGCGCCGCCCTGCCCCCGCTCGGGCTCATGACCGTCGCCGCCATGCTGCCGGAAAAATGGAATCTGCGGCTCGTCGACATGAACGTCCAGTCGCTCACGGACGCCGACCTCGCCTGGGCCGATCAGATCTGGATCAGCGCCATGATCGCCCAGCGCGACTCCGTGCAGTCGGTGATCGCGCGCTGCCGCGCGGCCGGCAAGACCATCGTCGCCGGCGGCCCGCTCTTCACCAGCGAGCACGCGCGGTTTCCCGAGGTCGATCACTTCATCCTGAACGAAGCCGAGCTGACCCTGCCGCCATTCCTCGCCGATCTCGCCCAGGGCTGCGCCCGTCGTATCTACGCCACGACCGACTTCGCCGATGTCCAGACCAGCCCCGTCCCGCGCTGGGACCTCGCCCGCCTGCGCCGCTACGGCTCGATGAGCGTGCAATACTCCCGCGGCTGCCCCTTCGATTGCGAATTCTGCGACGTCACCGCCAAATTCGGTCACCGCCCGCGGATCAAGACGCCCTCACATGTCATTGCCGAGCTCGACGGCCTGTACGCCTCCGGCTGGCGGGGGCCGGTGTTTTTCGTCGACGACAACCTGATCGGCAACAAGCGCGCCCTGAAAACCGACCTGCTGCCGGCGTTGATCGCCTGGCAGCGCCAACGGTCGCGCGGTCTGCCATTCTACACCGAGGCGTCGATCAATCTCGCCGACGACGCCGAGCTGATGCAGCTCATGGCCGAGGCCGGATTCGACACGGTGTTCATCGGCATCGAAACCCCCGACGCCGCGGCCCTCGCGGAATGCAACAAGCGGCAGAACCAGGGCCGCGACCTCGTCGCCGACGTGAAACGCATCCAACGCGCCGGGCTGCAAGTGCAGGGCGGATTCATCGTCGGCTTCGACAGCGATCTGCCAAACATTTTTCAGCGTCAGGTGGAGTTCATCCAGAAGAGCGGCATCGTGACCGCGATGGTCGGCCTGCTGAATGCCCTGCCCGACACCAAGCTGCATTCCCGCCTGAAAAAAGAGGGCCGGCTCGTCGGCGACACTTCCGGCAACAACGTCGACGGCACGATGAACTTCTCCCCGCGCCTGCCGATGAAGCAACTGGCCGACGGCTACCGCGACATCTTGAAGCGCATTTATTCGCCGCGTCCGTACTACCAGCGCGTCCGCACTTTCCTGCGCGAGTACAAGCGCCCCCGGATTTCCGCGGCGTTCAGCTGGCGTCACCTGCTCGCGCTCGGAATGTCGAGCGTCCGGCTGGGCGTGTTCGGCCGCGAACGTTTTCATTATTGGCGCCTGATCGGTTGGACCCTCACCCACCGACCCGCGATGCTTCACGTGGCGGTCTCTCTCGCGATCTACGGTCACCACTTCCGCCGCTGCTGCGACGCGATGGGCATCGGCTGAACAGCTGTCCGGCTTCGCGCGATTGCTCGAAAGGCAGCGCGAGGCGTCCCGCCGAGCCTCAGGTTTTCGCTCGAGGTCGGGCGCGACCGCCGGGCGCGCCGCCGCAACCGGCCAAAGGCTGCCTACTATTATTGAAGCCCGGGGATCGACCGTCACGACTGCGCCAGGATACGATCCTGGATTTCCGCAGATTTTTTCCAATCGAGATGATTTCTTGCGCGGCCGGATAATAGTTGTCGAGCCACTCGCCTCTCCTCCTCGAGCGATGCTTTTTCTCAAGTGCTCTCATTTTCCGCGAATTTCTCGTTTCAATACGCCCTCTCTAAGATGACATATTAATAGTTCGACCCGCTCTGGGTGCGATCCAACTTTCCTGCAGGTCCTCCCCAATATCCCCAGCTCCCCATGAAACTCATTTCGAAAGCTTTCTACGGATTGATGCTTTTCGCGGTCTTAGCCTCCGCCAGTCAGACAAGTTCTGACGAGCGGAAAAATCTCGCGGAAAAGGCTTACAAAGACCGGATAGCATACTCCAAATCGAAGGACTACGAGCCGTATTCCACCGACGCGAAAGACGCAGTCCAGAGGAGCTGGGAGCTGATTGAAAAGAAATCGTTCAAGGCGGCGATCGAGGCGGCCGACAACGGTCTCAAACACAGCCATTTCTCAATCGACTTACTTATGGCGAAATCCGCGGCCTATCATGAACTCGGAGATGCGGCAAAAGCACAAGAATTCCAAGCGGCGTGGATTGGTGTCGCAGACTCAATTCTATCCCGCGGCGACGGAAAATCGTTCGAAACCGCCTTCACTGTGATCTCCGTGGACGAGGAATACTCCGTACTCAGGCTATTGAAACTCGTCTTGGTCCAACAAGCGCTCGTTGAGCATGACGGTAAAAGCTTCGACCGGCTAGACCTCAAAAAGGGAGACTCAGATCAAACCCTCACCTTGTTCTTCAATGTAGACCTTCCCTTTGGCTGGGAAAGGAGGCAATTTGAAGGTATTCCTAAGAAATAGAAACCTCGGGCAGGCTTCAAATTTGGACGGCAACCCCAGCCGATCAAAATCTACCGGACAAATTCGCGGAGTCCACGAGGCGTGTGTCGCGCCCGCCTCTCCCGTTGCTCATCGCTAATATTCGGTTTTCACGGGCGACACTCTCCGGTCGCTTGCACGCAACCTCCTATAACTCGGAGCACGGCAGTCCCCCGCACTATGCCCCCGATTGCGCATTGCGTTGCCCCGGCGGTTGCCGTTAGCTCCCCGGCATCGAAATGCCCACGTCGAGCCGCTTCTTTTCTGCGCGTAATGCCTTTCTCCTGCTCTTCGCGGTGACGGCTTTGGCGGGCCTCGGCGGCTCATACGGCTGGTGGACAGACCGGACGGCCTGGATCCAACCCTTATCTGACGAGCCTGCCCTGCCCCCGAGCTCTGCCCTGGCTTTCCTGTTGCTGGGTGCGGCGCCTTTGCTGATGGCGCTCCGCCTGCGAAAAGCTTCCTTCGCGCTCGGCCTCGCGGGCGCGCTGCTGGGGCTGCTGGCGCTGGTTGAAAAAGCCACCGGCGCCAACCTCGGTCTGGACAACCTCCTCGTGCGCCACCCGGAGCTGGTCGTCACCCAGGTCGGCCGCATCCCGCCTCTCCTCGCCAGCGTTTTCCTCTCCACGGGCCTGCTGCTGGCCTGGCGCGCCCTGCCGGTCCGGCGGCAGCCGTGGCAAATCGCGGTGGTCCTCGCCGGCTCGCTCACCGGCGCGTATGGCCTCGTCGCCCTGCTCGCGGAAAACACCGGACTGGCAGGGCTCGAATTCTGGCGACAGGCGGGTCTGGTTGACCCGTACACCGCCGCCGCGGTGCTGGTACTCGGCGTGGCCCTGGTTTTCCTGGCCGTCTTCGATCCGTCCGAGTCGGAGCGCGGCGCAGAGTCACGCTGGGTCTGGCTGCCCGTCGTGACCGCCGCCGCCACCGCCACCTTCCTGTTCTGGGTCACGCTCACCGAGCGCGAAATCACCCAGCTCAACACCACGACCCAGCTTACGATCAATCATATCGCCACGCTTTTCCACAGCGAGAGCGAACGCAAGATCGACGACCTCATCCGCCTGGCCTCCCGCTGGAATGAAAACCCGGCCCCGAACCAGGCGGCGTGGGAGCACGAAGCCCGTGAGGAGTTCGAGGGCTTCGCCGCCTACCGGCACATCTGCTGGGTCGACCGCACCCGCCACTCGCGCTGGCTCTGGCCGCACAACGGCAACGAGGAGGCGGTTTCATTCGACCACTCCAGCGATCCACTGCGCAACCACGCCATGGATGTGGCGCGCTCGTCGGCCCCGTTCGCCGTGGCCGCCCCACTCCACTCGCCCGTGGAACCCCCGTCGTTTGCCGTCTACGCCGCGGTCCGGAAGGAGGGCGAGTTCGACGGCTTCATCGTGGGCGAGTTCGGTTACGGGCCGCTGTTCGAACTGCTCGACCTGCGCCTCAACCTTTCGCCGCGCTACCGCCTGGAAGTCTCGGTGCCCGATCCGCTGCCCGTCGGATCCGGCCCGCCCGCCGCGCTCGCGATCTACGCCTCCGGCGAGCCCGACCGACACACCGATCCGCGCCTGCGGCAGTCCGCCACCTTCAACCTTTTCGGCCAGCGCCTGACCTTCACCCTCGCGCCGCGCTCCGGCTTCGACAATGCCGGCCACCAGTTCCTGCCGCAGCTCGCACTCTATTCCGGCCTGGGCCTGAGCGCCCTGCTCGGCCTCGTCGTCAATCTCATCCAGACCGCCCGCCACCGCCAGAAGCTGGCCGAACGCGCCAGCCGCGAACTCCGGACGGAAAATGACGAACGCCGCCGCATCGAGGAACAGCTCACCATCGCCGACGACCGCCTCAATCGCGCCCTCGACGCCACCCAGGTCGGCGTCTTCGAATGGGACGTCGTCACCGGTCAATTTCTCTTCAACCCCGGCTTCTGGTCCGCCCTCGGCCTCGTTCCGGAAAAAATGCCCTCCACCGCGCCGGCCTGGGAGAGCCTGATGCACCCGGACGACGCCCCGGCTTACGCGGAGGCGACCCGGATCCACTTCCGCGCCGAAACGCCCTTCATCGAGTGCGAATACCGTCTCCGCGACGCCCAGGGGCAGTGGCAGTGGTTCTCCACCCGGGCCAAATGCGTCGACTGGGACCGCAACAACCGCCCCCTGCGCGTGGCCGGCACCGCCCAGAACATCACCGCCCGCCGCGTGGCCGACGAAAAACTGCGCGCGAGCCAGACCGCCACCCGCGTGCTGACCCACGTCGCGCGCCGCACGCAGAACGTGGTCTTCATCACCACCCTCGCCGGCCGCATCGAATGGGTAAACGACAGTTTCACCCGGCTGACCGGTCGGGAGACCACCGCCGTCATCGGCCTGCCCCTGTTGGACGTGCTGGCCAACCCGGGAAATCTCCCGGACTCGCTCGCCCACCTTGACCGGGCCCTCCACCGGGGCGAGCCGCTCACCAGCGAAGTGCTCGTCCACGTGGCCACCGAACCCGGCAAAAATTTTCACCTGCGCCTGGAGCTCCAGCCGGTCCGCAATGAGCGGAACGAGTTGGAAAATTTCATCGCGATGGGCAGCGACATCACGACAAGCATCCAGACCGAGGCTGCCCTGCGCCAGGCCAAGGCCGATGCGGACGAGGCCTCCCGCGCCAAGTCCGAGTTCCTCGCCACCATGTCGCACGAGATCCGCACCCCGATGAACGGCGTCATCGGCATGACCAGCCTCCTGCTCGAAACCGACCTCAGCGCCGAACAGCGTGATTACGTCGGCACGATCCGCTCCGCCGGCAACTCCCTGCTTTCCGTGATCAACGAGATCCTGGATTTCTCCAAGATCGAGTCGGGTCGCATGGAAATCGAATACCAGCCGTTCGAGGTCGCCCATTGCGTGGACGAGGCCCTCGACATCTTTGCCCTGCAGGCCTCCGCCAAAAACATCGAGATCGCCAGCCGCATCGATCCCACCGTGCCCGCCTGGCTCCTGCTCGACATGTCCCGGGTGCGCCAGATCCTCGTGAATCTGCTGAGCAACGCGGTGAAGTTCACCGCGCGCGGCTGGATCACCGTCGAGGTCCGCCCCGCGCGCCCGCCCGGCACCGGCTCGGCGCCGCCAGTGTCCCCGCCCGCCGCCGGCGACCGTCAGCTGATCGAATTCTCGGTGCGCGACACCGGCGTCGGCATCCCCGCCGACCGCCGCCATCTGCTCTTCAAGCCGTTCAGCCAGGTGGACTCCTCCACCACCCGCCGCTACGACGGCGCGGGCCTCGGCCTGGCCATCAGCGACCGCCTCTGCCGGCTGATGGGCGGCTCGATCGACGTCGAGGACAATCCCGGCGGCGGTTCGGTGTTTCGTTTCCGCATTGCGGCCGAGGCGGTCAAGGCGCCGGGACCGGCGACCTTTCCGGCCCTGCCCTCGGCCATGCACCAAGCTCCAGTGCTGATCCTCGGCGATTTCCCGCTCAACCGCCTTGTCTTGCGCGAGGCGTTGGCCCGATTGCAGCTGCAAGGCCTGGAAGCGTCGAGTCCCGGCGACGGCGCCGAAATCGCCCTCCGGCAGCCCCTCGTCGCTGCGATTGTCGACAACAGTCTGCCCGCCGGCGCTGGCGCCGCCTTCGCGCACGATCTGCGCCAGCGCCATCCCCGCCTGCCGGTCATCCTGCTCGTCAATCCCCTCCAGTCTCCCCGCCGATCGGACGCCAACGACACCCGCCTGATCTACGTGCCCAAGCCGATCAAACCGGCCCAGATCCTCGAAACTCTCCACAACCAGCTTGTCAACGCTCCCGCCCAATCCCGCTCCGGCGGCGCCGGGGCGACACCGGCCGACACCGCGGCCTTGCTCGCGACCTCGACCCCGCTCGATGTGCTCCTCGTCGAGGACAACCCCGTCAATCAAAAGGTCGCCACCCGGCTTCTCGAGCGGCTGGGCTACCGGCCGGATGTCGCCGGCAACGGCTACGAAGCCCTGCAAGCCCTCGACGTCCGGAAGTTCGACCTGGTTTTCATGGACATGCAGATGCCCGAGATGGACGGGCTCACCGCCACCCGCGAAATCCGCCGGCGCTACCCCGCCGCCCGCCAGCCGCGCATCATCGCGCTGACCGCCAACGCCATCCCGGGCGACCGCGAGCGCTGCCTCGAATCCGGTATGGACGACTATGTCTCCAAGCCGGCCAAGCTCGAGGACCTGCGCGCCGTGATCATCAAGTATTTCAGCTCCGGCAAGCCGGCCTGAGACCGGGATCATGCAGCTGAAATGAGGTGGAACCGGACCTCCGGGCCGGTTTTCCCTGCGGCACCGCAATAGCCCGCCCGGAGGTCGGGCTCACCTTTCCGAAGAGCCCTGTAGGCGGGGTGCCCTCACCCCGCGAGGCATGCGCTACGAAAGTGGCAACAAGCG
>Ga0265319_1002207_pt1 | contig 10836 bp, 8 predicted proteins | sample 4824metaG_FD_192443 | JGI IMG/M metagenome (GOLD analysis project Ga0265319, IMG submission 192443) | Rhizosphere microbial communities from Carex aquatilis grown in University of Washington, Seatle, WA, United States - 4-8-24 metaG | ecosystem: Host-associated > Plants > Roots > Rhizosphere >...
AATTCTGGACTGTTTCGTGCACCCACCAGGCCTCGAACCTCGAACCCACTGATCAAGACTCCCTTAAACTCGGCGAATTCGATTTGATTTGCCGCTTCTGTGCAGTCTTGTGTGACCTGACTGCCATATGTCTTTGAAAATCTGTATTATTAGTATACAAATTCCAAATAAGTCCACAACCGCAATTCCACTCGAATCGACTGCTTATGCATTTTTCCTCTTCTCCCCCCGCTCGCCGCCTGAGCGGAGGGCGGGATTTAAGCGAATTATAGTATCATTAATGTCCAAACTAATCGGATCGTTCCGTAAACATTGACACTTTTTGACATGCTTACTCTAATTGGCACCAGACATTGCTCCAACGGGTACTAGATTTTTTAGCTTCAAAATATCAATGAGTCGACCTTTTGTTCCCGGTTGATCGACTTGATGCGAAACAAGATATCCGACCTCTACGCCGAGATCGTACAGTTGTTTGAAGTTATGTTATTACTTACTAGAAATGTCATGTCGCCCAGGTAGTGGGCTAGTTTGGTCTAGAAACCGCTTCACTGTCCTTCTCCCAAAGGGTCGATTGTGCAAATTAGCCCACTACCGTCGCCCTCTATAACTTGATTCTCCTTTCGATTTCTGTTACATTTCTGCGAATAGACGACCGATTCGAGCGAGACGGTTCAAATATGAAGCCTCTGGATTCGATGTTGAAGGATGGAGGTTTTTGTTTTTTATGGGGATGATCATTAACAGACCGGCTACGGTCCGTTAACCCAATTCATGAAAAGGATCAAATATGCCATTGCTAAAAAATCAGCTCGATCTTGACCGTTGTCCATATTGCAGTGTTGAAACTCCTAGTCTAATTAACCAAACTCAAATTGAGAGTATCGATTACACTGGCCAGAATCATCGATTTTGGCGGTTCTATAAATGTGCGAGATGTGGCGGCATCACCACAGCTGCATCAACAGCAAATTGGGATACTGCAGTTACGGAAATGTATCCAAGTCCTTCCTCCGTATCTGAGACAATCCCAGAACCGGCTCGCAGATATCTAAAACAAGCTTTGCAGACTTTACAATCGCCGGATGGATCACTACACAATATCGGAATTCCGGATTGGCATTCTGCGATTGGCACCCTCCGATCAATAGATTCTTTACATGTCCCGGCAATTCTACTACAAAGAAATTAATTGCTCATTCGATACTGTAATAATCGCGTATCGTGTTATGAAACAATTGAAAGATCTCTTAGAGAACAGACAAACATGTATGACAATCAAAACTATACAACGAAGAATTGAAAATGATAAGTTCTGAAATGGGCGCATACAACATGCCAGAGAATTGATAAATCTCCACGCGAACCTTACCAGTTGTTCAAGTCACACGGAGCACTATGGCGATAAGCGGTAACTCACGGAGCCATGGCTTCGTCCCTGTAGCTCGTTCGTTACGCGGCGCCAAAAAGTATTACGTTAACAATCCAAAAAAGGAGTACCCATCATGAGGATTCTAAAATTACAAATGCAAATGAGTGTTGACGGTTTCGTTGCAGGGCCGAACAGCGAAATGGATTGGTTGGAATGGAATTGGGATGACAAGCTAAAAGAGTATATAATCGAAATCACGGAGCCAGTTGATTGTATTTTGCTTGGGCGAAAACTTGCTCAGGGATTCATTCCAACTTGGGCTTCACAATTGGCTGATCCGAAAACTGCTGATGTTTTTGCTAAAAAAATGGTAGAAACACATAAGTTAGTTTTCACAAAAACGCTTGCGAGATCTGACTGGCAATACACGGACATTGTGAAAGGCGACTTGATTGAAGAGGTTAAAAACCTAAAGAATAAGAACGGCGGAGACATTATCGTATACGGTGGCGCTACCTTCGTATCGGATTTGATTAGCGCTGGACTTATCGACCAATTTCATTTGTTCATAAATCCTGTTGCCATCGGCAAGGGTATGACGATCTTCAAAGAACTGGCTCAGAAACAACACTTAACCTTAGTCAAATCGACTGCATTTGACTGCGGAATAGTATTACTCAACTATGAACGAAAGTGAGAATATTGCGTAAGAAGCTTGGCGCGCCTAACCCAGTCGGTCAAGCCGCGCGGCGCGTGATAGTGAATTCAATACTGCACATCGGCAGATCTGGCGGACGGAGTTAGCTCGCTTCTGCTCGAGTTAAGATGGTAATAATCGCAAACGACACATAAAGATATTTCTTTAATTATGAATTGGTCGACGATATTATTGTTTTTTATACTTTCATTGTTCTTTTCGAGCTGCCAGCAGTATCCAGTTGATGACGGATCTTATCCAACACAGTATCTTCAGGGTCCTTATAATATTTCGGTCGAATCAATAACAAAAACAACGGTAAAAATAAGTTGGCCTTCCGCTTACGGTTTGCCGGTTATCGTTGAACGTTCTCTAAACAAAGACTCTCTGTTTTCTGTAATACAACGACATGATTCTATAAGTTATTTCTATGATTCAAATGTGGTTGCCCCTCAGAAATATTATTACCGTTTTCGCGGTTTCACTGCTCAAGACACCTCTTACTTTACTACCTTGACAATAAGTTATGATTCATCCAGCGTGTTATTGCAATCTGTCTCGACAAATAAGAATACCAGTTCAATGACAATGTCCGATGACGGAACTTTAATATCCATTGTTACTGATTGGGGGTTTGAAATTCGTCGCTATTCGGATCTGTCCCTGGTAACGACAAGAAATCGCGGAGATCTTATTGGGAATGTAGGCTCCGTAACTCGATTCAGTGCTGATGCAAACAAGGTTCTTACCTGGAACTCCAATTATGCGACAAGCATTACGCTCTCTCCTGACAGTGAGACCGCATTACAGATCCCTGATTCGATCGGTTTTTATGATATGTTTTATATAGCTAACGATACAAAGATCCTTGCCCTTGCCTCAGCCTACCAAAGTCAACGACCGTTTGTGTATGTGTTCGATCTGCAAACGAAGACATTCGTCCAGCAAATTGATACTCTACAGGATTCATTCTTCTATGAAACTTCCTATGTTTCGAATGATAGGAACAAAGTGATCATACAAACGTCGGTTGGGTTCTATATGATAACAATATCACCGTCGTTATCCATTAAAAATGTCCTAACCTCATCATCGTATGAACGGTATACATTTCAAAATAAATCGAATAATGTAATCGCCGTAGGATATACTTCCTTTGCATTCATTAATAGTGGGACCGGCGCAATCTATAAGAGTGTCGCCACAAATGTATACAACAGTTTCTACCGAATGGCTGTGTATCCTGATGATTCCAGGATCATTACCTTTGATTCGTATGCGCGGGATGTGAGCATTTACAACTTGAGTACGGGCGTGAATGAACAGCGCGTGGGCGGTGTCAATCCAGATGTTACTGTGACGGGCGTTTGTTGCAGCAAGAGCGAGCAATCGTTTATCATCCTATACAATAACGGGATCATCAACAAATATTCGACGGTTGAATTTGCAAAGGGTTGGCAGAAGAAGGATGGTAATTGATGGCATCAAATTAATTTTCTATTCATCTTTACAAATTGACTGCCTAACCAGCGACTCAAGTCACGCTAAAGGCGATGGTGCTCTGGCAATCATTGGGGGCACACATCCGGTCGTAAAATCGAACGCGAGCAGCAGCTCTACGAGCCTGCTGCTCGCAGAGTCGTGGACAGCTTAGCTCGGTTCGTTAGGCGGCTATCAAAAGGAAGAAAAATGCACATTCGATTTCATTCATTTGTCGTCATAAGCATCATCTTCCTTCTCGTCGCATGCCAACATTCAAAACAAGAAAATCATCAGTCGCCGGAACAATCTTCACCTGCTATTAATGCAACGTTTGACACAACGTCACTTCCCCGTTATTTCGAGCCCTCTGATAGTTTGCAAACTGAGAACTTGCCATTATGGATGAGAGGCGGAAGATCTGGTCCTGTTAGGCAGATTACATTCATCAAGGATGGAAAATATGTTGTTACACGCGCAGAAGACGTAACCACATTTGTGCAAAGCGTGATCCGAGTTCATGAGTTTATAAGCGGCAAATTAGTACAAACAATCCGCTTTAATGGGTCAAGCAGCGCGGTTTCGCATAGCGGGCAATTGCTGGCTTCAGAAGAATACCATACAGACCATTATTGGCATGATATTCATATTTGGAATCTTCAAAAAGGGGTGGAACTCAGAAAATTTGCTGCACCAAGCGGAGTCAATGAGATCGCTTTTTCGTCGGATGATAAAACAATTGCAACGTCTGGCGATAAAGGATTTGTCTGTTTATGGGATGTTGATACGGGTAAATTGCTGCAATCATATCAAGGATTCAAGGAGGACGTGTGGAACATCATGTTTTCAATGGACGATAGCCTTCTTATCGCAAGAGGAGGATTTCAGCACGAATGCGGAATTAAAATATGGAACACCAAAACGGGAGAGCTAAAATTATCGATACCTACTCACAGTCTTGACGCAAGAGCAATTGCCCTTTCCCCAAATGGAGAATTCCTCGTTTTCAATAAATCATCTGATAGTCTGTCTCTGTTGCAGCTACGTTCAGGGCAAATCTCGACCCGTTTCACTGCAAAAGACAGATTTCCTCAAACTCTAACTATTTCACCCGACAGCAAGACGCTCTTGTTAGGAAGCGACGGTTTTCATGATATGCACATGGGGGACGATTATGAAAAAACTCTTCTCTTATGGAGGATGGATGATACCGTACCGCAATTGGAATTGACTGGCCATGATTCTGATGTCAAGACATCCGCGTTTAGTCCGGATGGCGCCTTGATTGTTTGCGGTCTTCAAAATGGAAGTGTTCCGCTTTGGGATGCAAGAACCGGAGATTTAATAAGAATAGATGTTAACAGAACTTCTCGAATAAGAGCAGCTGCATTTTCTGTGGATGGTGAATCTGTGTTAACGATCGACGCGGAAGGAGTCGTATGCAAATGGAATTCCGAGCGCGGTCATTTATTGTCAACCAGCCATTGTGATGGAGCAATTGGAATGGCGGCAGCTATCCACTCCGGTGAGGATCTTATCGCTATCAGTGAAACATACACGGGAATTATCAACTTCAATTCAGCTGCAACGGGGAAAACCATAAAGAGCATATCCATAGCAGAAGAGAAAACACCTTCAGAACAAGAGAATAGTTCTGAAGAAGAAACGGAGAATACTGCATCAGAAATAGAAATCCGTCAACTTGCATTTTCGCAATATGCGAACTTCTTATTGGCGCGCACGCAAGAAGAAATATCTTTGATAGACACCAAAACAGGTGCATCATTAAAACGATATAAGACGGATTCGCAGCCATATACATTTGTGGCATTTTCTCAGGATGAAAGACAATTTGCCGCATCACTAAATAATGCACAGACGGTTCTTGTTTGGAAAACAAATTCACAAGAATTGCCTATTAAGCTTTTGGTTACAGATCCTAATTATCCGCATCATATGATGTTTTCGAATGACGGAATGTATCTCGCTGTTGCGTATCATTATGGCCCTATGAGGATATGGAATCTTCGTGAGAAGAAAATCGAGCAACTCCTAGAACCTGAAGCGAGCAGTCTGGCGTATTCATGTGATGGCAACTATTTAGCAACTTCCGATATTCATGGAATTATCAATATTTGGGATACGAAGACATATTCCTTAGTCCTAAAATTAAATACGGCATTTGAAGCAAGATATGAGATGCTGCAATGGTCGTCTAGTAGAAAATATCTTCTTGGACTCACGAGAGATGGTGCGATCGCAGTTTGGAATATTCCAGAATTACGTAAATGAGAAGCCGCCCAACCACTCTTCAGCTATCCAGCAGTCGATGATTTGGCCGCGCGCAAAAAAAAATTAAGGAAAGGCGACGTGTGCCGCGCGTATGTTCTCATGGAACTGGCGCACGTCGCCGGAGATGCTCCGGTCCGTTATCCTTCGTTGGCTTTCCCGTAACTTAAACCAGCATTCAATGGAATGAAAAATGAAGAAGTTGTTCACCTATAATTTGCTGCTCAGAATAGTCTTTTTGATTCTGACGCCCATATTTTTCAGAGCGTTAAACTTTGCTTTCATTTGGCACTCAATTTATTGGGGAGTGGTTACGTGGGTTGTTGTTATCTGGGGAGGGCTGATGGTGCTTGCACCCCTCATTGGGAGAGCCGGATGCGGCTGGGTCTGTTTCTTTGGTACGCTGCAGGATTTCTCAGGCCAACAGTCTCTGTTTAAAATTCCATGGCGCAAGCCAGGCTGGGGGTTAAAAATGAATCGGATGATGGTGGTGCTTGCCTTCTTTACCACTGCTTTCGCATTTTTGTTCCTCAATCTGAAATCAGGGCTTGTAACGCATCTACAATTTAATCTTGGGTTCTTAGACATGAATTTCGACAGCCATTACAAACAAGTCTGGCTCTACGATTGCGGTGGAGCTGTTCTCTTCGGATGGTTATTGGACAGACGATGGATGTGTCGAAACCTATGTATGATGGGCAGTCTCTGTGCAGCAGGAGCAAGATATTCAAGATTGATACCAGTGGTTGATACAGATAAGTGCAACTCATGTGGCAAATGTGACAGGGACTGCTTGGTGAAGATCCCCATAACACAATATGTCGCCAACAATAACGGGCTCGTAACAAATTCAGAGTGTCTTATTTGCGGTAAGTGCATCGACAGTTGTTATCGAAAGGCAATTTCGATAAAATTCATCTGGAACAGAAAAAAATACGTCAAGAATCAATTGGCAGTTCAAACAGACGGCTGACAGCCAAAAAAAGGCATTTATCGTTTGTCAAGTAGTATGTCTCTTTCGAATGGAAGAAGAATAAATACAGGATAGGAGAAAACTCTACCATGGCCAATAAGTTTATGCAGATCATATTCGTCGTGTTGGTTTGTTCGTGCTATTCAAACGGACAACAGACATGTTTTCAGCCGGGCAAGATCTGGGAAGACAACAATGGGAAGCATATCAATGCACACGGCGGCGGTATCATGCTCTATCACGACACTTATTATTGGTATGGTGAACACAAAATAGAAGGAGAGGCAGGCAATTCCGCGCAAGTTGGAGTGCATGTGTATTCTTCGAAAGATCTCTATAACTGGATCGACGAAGGGATAGCACTTCCAGTAATTGACAATGACTCTTCTCATGAACTCTGCATAGGTTGTATCTTGGAAAGGCCGAAGGTAATCTATAACAATAAGACGAAGAAATTCGTCATGTGGTTTCATCTTGAACTCAAAGGCAAAGGGTATGATGCTGCGCGCAGCGGAATCGCTGTCGCAGATAATCCGACCGGTCCTTTTGTGTATGTCCGGAGTGTTCGGCCCAATGCTGAGAATTGGCCCATAAACGTCCAGCCATTCCATAAGTTGCCCGTAGCGGAGAAAGTGGAAAAGAAATATTGCGGCGGTTATGGATGCCTGCCTGCTCATCCAGACACGCTCAACCTTCTCGGCAGAGATTATGAAAGCGGTCAGATGGCACGGGATATGAATCTTTTTGTGGACGATGACGGAACCGCCTATCTTATTTATGCATCAGAGGAAAACAGCACACTGCATATCTCGCAGCTTACGGACGATTATCTCAACTATTCGGACAAGTATGCCAGATTCTTTGTTAATCGCTACATGGAAGGCCCGACGCTTTTCAAAGCGAGCGAAGGAAAATATTTTTTTATCGGCTCAGATTGTACCGGATGGGCTCCGAATGCCGCGAGGTCTGCCTGTGCACCCAGCATTTGGGGACCGTGGACTGAACTTGGTAATCCTTGTCGAGGAGAAGATTCAATCACCACGTTCCATTCTCAGAGTACTTATGTGTTGCCCGTGAAAGGAAAGAAAGACACATTTATCTTCATGGCTGACCGGTGGACACCGGAAAACGCAATTGATGGAAGATACGTTTGGCTCCCTTTGCAATTTGAGCAAGGAAAACCGGTGCTGAGGTGGCGAGACAGCTGGGGATTATGAAATAAAAGTAAAGCATAGAATGAATGGCAGCTTTGTGCAGACGAGAAATTTGGTTGCTTAGATAGCATGACTCGACACATTCGCATCAAATATTTATCTTTGCCGACCTGTGCAACGATGCCTCCCCTCATTAGTGCACACAGAAAGGATCAAGCCCGGAGCCACCACACCACATCGGGCTTTTATGTTGGTTGCATTTGTATTTGAATAACAGTAATTTTGCGGGAGAGGGGTGCTCTTAATCCTGCCGTCCAATCCTCATGAATATAAGCCTGCGGGATCCAACGCATGGCATCAGGATCCAACGCAAGTGACCTGCCATCGCTTTTCGACCTGAATAAAGTGAAATAAAATTCCTTGTTCATTGGCTTGTATACGATTTCCGTAGTTGTATTATTTGCCAGCGTTCATTCGCCAATGGCGTTCATGCCGCAGTGGTGTGATGTAGGACTATCAAAGGCGGTTGATACAGGGTTATTTCCCAAATACGCAGCAGAATATCTTACATCAAATAACTCGTTCGTTTAGCCCCGCCGTTCGCGCAAGTTGCTTGAGACCCTTCGACACGACTTCCGCGTTCAACCTTTGACTCTTCGACCCGAAAACCCTCTCCCATTCACTAACTTCTCGTCTTCGGTCGACGATCAAACCCAATGAGGTGTTGATTGGGAGCAACCTGTTCTTTCGGTTCCTGGTCAGAAATTCATCCGTGCACCTGACCAGGATCGTTTTATTCAATAGATTACCAATCTCTTTGACCTTTTTTAAGTGTTCTTCGAGCCTGAACCTTCGAAGAAACTCAATCGCCTCGCCCTTAGTCTTTCGACCAGTAGAAAGCCGTATCTTTTTTCCTTCTTCGTTCAGGAATGAGAGGTAATAGCGCGAGCCGCGTCTATAAAGGAACATGCCGGAAATCCTTTCCGGCAGTCAGGGAAGAAGTGTGTAGTTACATGTGTGGTGCACTATACATCTTACTGCACAGTTGGTCATCGGAGGGGATCCTCAAAAGCTCTAGAAATGGAAATGCCCAGAACTCTCATAGAATTCTGGGCTGTTTCGTGCACCCACCAGGACTCGAACCTGGAACCCACTGATTAAGAGTCAGTTGCTCTACCAATTGAGCCATGGGTGCGTGGAACACCTGAAACTCATTTTGGCGATGCAGTCGCGGGCGTCGGTTGAGTTTGTGGCGGAAGCTGCGACGGCGGAACCGAAGTCTGGCCGCTTTGAATGACACTTTCCTTCGAAGATGCACTCTTACCAGGCAAAAAGAAGAGGTTGATCAGAAGCGCAAGGACTATAAAGGTCGTAGCCAGAATTGTTGTGGCGCGGGTAAGGAAGTCGGCAGTTCGGCGAACACCGAAAACCGTTCCGAAGTTGCCGCCGCCGAACGCCCCTGCCAGCCCGCCCCCCTTGCTATTCTGCATAAGTATTACCCCAATAAGCAGGATACAAACAATTATCTCTATGGCAATAAAAAATGTATACATTAGTACTGCTCCTCCAAAATAAAAAAGCCCTACACATGGGCATTAGAATTTAATAAAAATAACGAAAGCAAATCCGAAAATCAAGAACTATTTTCCCCGGATGGCACCCTCATTGGGTTTCACGTCTCAATTGGCCAAATTCGTATTCATCGCAATAGAAACAGCACTGTTTGTTGATAGGAATTTGCTGCGCCGCGCACTTGTTCTTAGAGTAGTTTGCGTCAGATAATTTCGATAATTGACTATAAGCTTCTTTCCATACGTCACTTTAGCTCGAGTATTTTAGAACAACGAAAGTGCCTCCCCAAATAGCCGACAACCGATCACTTTAGGTGATTTCATTTAGCCGACCATCGAAGGAACCAACGCAGCCCGGATTTTGCAGAATTTTTTGACTATATTTAATAATATATAGATTTTATCGATCGAATTACTCTGTAGAAAAACATGAGCGGATCTCCCTTTTTTTTTATTTTCCGAATAATATTCCCAATTTTGCTCTTTTTAATTCAATGGTTTTTATATAAACGTGTTGTACGGTTCGTAAAAAGCTTCCCTGCCCCTCCCTTTTGGGCGATAAAGTCAGTATCATATCTTTTTATCTTCTTTGACCTCTCGTTTTTGATTCTTTTTCTCCCTCCCCACACGTACCTCGATGGATTCTCGAAATGGTTTATCTATTGTGTGGTTTTCCCGATATACGTCTGGCAGGGGGCAACATTCTTTATCTTCCTGGTATTATTGATTATACGAATTCTTCAGCTGCCGTTTGACGCAGTGTTTCGGGTTGGCAAAAGCATCCCACCAATAAAAGAAAGAATGATCGTCATGCGATCAACTCCCCATTTTGTGAAGTTTGATAACTCCCGTCGCGCATTTTTGAAAACGGGTGCGGTTGCCCTTTCCGCTTATTCTTTTATCGGCGCCACCAAGGGACTCATCGACCGAAACGATTATGATATTATTGAGCGGACCGTGCGCATTCAAAACTTGCCCGACGAATTTAAAGGGTTCACTATCGGCTTGATGAGCGATATCCATTCGAGCGTTTTTATGACAAAACCGGAAATGGATGATTATGTTGCAGCTCTCAATAATCTAAAAACCGATATTATTTTTGTCCCGGGGGATTTTGTCAATAGCCAGACGGAAGAAGTCTATCCATTCGTAGAAGCGTTCTCAGCCCTCCGAGCTCCATTCGGTGTGTATGGCTGTCTCGGTAATCATGATTACTATGCGGACGTCGATGTTGTTGCCAAAGAAGTCGACGGATGCGGCATCAAACTTCTTCGAAACGATGCAGTGAAAGTTCAAAAAGG
>Ga0265319_1002209_pt1 | contig 10831 bp, 10 predicted proteins | sample 4824metaG_FD_192443 | JGI IMG/M metagenome (GOLD analysis project Ga0265319, IMG submission 192443) | Rhizosphere microbial communities from Carex aquatilis grown in University of Washington, Seatle, WA, United States - 4-8-24 metaG | ecosystem: Host-associated > Plants > Roots > Rhizosphere >...
CGCTCTCTCGTCGACGGCCCGCTCACCGGTGCGCGTCAGCGTCGAAGTGCCGCGCACGGAGCTCGATTCGCTCAGCCAACTGCTCGACGGCGCGCAACTGTTGATCGAAGAGCTGCGCCAAGGTCTCGGGCTCGTGCCCGATTCCCTGCCTGACGGGGTTTAGCGCCTTTAGCTCGTCGTCGCGGAGCGGAACTTGTTCCGCGCAGCAGTGACCACGCTTACCGATAGCGGAGAAGAAGGGGGCCCACGGGGGAAACATGGTTTCCCCCGTGAAGCAAGCGAAGCGAAGCGTCAGTCCTTTGCTTCGCGCCAGTTGTCGCCGGCGCCCACGTCAACGGCGAGCGGCGGGTCGAGCGGATACGCGCTGCACATCTCCGAGCGCAGGATCTCCTTCACGGTCGACACCTCGGCGTCCGGCGCCTCGACGAGCAGCTCGTCGTGGACCTGGAGCACGAGCCGTGACGCGCGGCCTTCGTCGCGCAGGCGACGCTCGATGTTCACCATTGCGACCTTGATGACGTCGGCCGCCGTGCCCTGCATCACCGAGTTGACCGCGAGGCGCTCGCCGAGCGAGTGCGTCTGGCGGTTCGACGCGCGAATCTCGGGAACGGGGCGACGCCGTCCGAGCAAGGTCGTGACGTACCCGTCACGCTCCGCCTGCTCGATGGTGCGCTGGATGAAATCCTGCACCATCGGGAAGCGTGCGAGGTACGTGTCGATGTACTCCTGCGCCTGCTCGCGCGGGATCTCGAGGTTCTCCGAGAGCCCGAACGACGAGATGCCGTAGATGATCCCGAAGTTGACCATCTTCGCGACGTTGCGCTCGTCCTTCGTCAGGGTCGCCTGGTCCTTGCCCAGCACCTCGGCCGCGGTAGCCGCATGGATGTCCTCGCCGCGCGAGAAGGCGTCGCGAAGGCGCGGCTCGCCGGACACGTGCGCGAGGATGCGCAGCTCGACCTGCGAGTAGTCGGCCGACACGAGCCGATGGCCGGTCTCCGCGACGAACGCGCTGCGGATCTCGCGCCCCAGCTCGGTGCGGATCGGGATCGCCTGGAGGTTCGGGTTCGACGTCGAGAGGCGGCCGGTCGCCGCGACGGTCTGGTTGAAGGTCGTGTGCAGCCGGCCGTCAACGCCGAGGAGCGTCGGCAGCGGCCCGAGGTACGTGTTCATGAGCTTCGAGAGCTCGCGCCACTCCTCGAGCACCGGGACGATCTCGTGGTCCTGCCGGATCCTCTGCAGCACGCGCGTGTCGGTGGAGTAACCGGTCTTGCCCTTGCGGCCCGGCGTGAGCTCGAGCTTCTCGAAGAGGATCCGCGCAACCTGCTGCGTCGAGCCGAGCATGAACTCCTCGCCTGCGAGCTCGTACGCCTTCGACTCCAGCTCCTCGACGCGGTCGGCGAGCCGCGCGGTGATCTCCCCCATGCGGTACGTGTCGATCTTGACGCCCGCGTCCTCCATCGCGGCGAGCACTGCGGTGAGCGGCAGCTCGATGCGGTCGTAGAGCTGCTCGCTGCCGCGCTCGCGGAGCCGCTCGCGAAGCACGCCGGCGAGGCGCCGCGGCACTTCCGCTGCGCGCACGAGCGCCGCAGTCTCCTCTTCGGTCGCCGGCTCCGGCAGCGCCTCGACGCCGTACTCGGCCGCGAGGTCGTCGAGCTCGTACGCGGGACGCCCGGGCTCGATCAGATACGCGGCGATCATCGTGTCCTCGGCCGGCAGCATCGTGAGCCGCGGCAGCGCCTTGTAGTCGTGCGCGACGATCTGCGCGTCGCGAAGCCTCGACGCAAGCTCGGGCCGCCAGGCGCCGACGACGACGCCGTCGTCCTGCGCCAGCGCGAAGCGGTCGCCGGCGATCGCGAGACCGACACGACCCGCGAGCTGCTCGGGGAGCTCGCCTTCGCGCCACGGCACGGCCGTGCCTGCGACGATCCGCTCGAGCGCGGGCACCGCGTCGTCGAGCTCGTCGATCCGGTTCAGAAGATTGCGGAACTCGAAGCGCCTGAACATCTCGCGCAGCTCCGACCGGTCGGGTGGCGAGAGGACGAGCTGCGCCGGATCGGCGCCGAGGTCGAGGTCGCGGCGCATCGTCGCGAGCTCCTTCGACATGCGCGCCTGGTCGGCGTGCTCGATGACGTTCTTCTTGCGCGCCGGGGAAAGCTCGCCCGCGTGCTCGATCACGCTCTCGAGCGACCCGTACTGCGCGACCAGTTGGCCCGCGGTCTTGTCCCCGATGCCCGGGATGCCGGGAATGTTGTCGGAGCTGTCGCCCTTGAGCCCGATGAAGTCAGGAATCTGCTCGGGGCGAATCCCGTAACGCGCCTCGACCCGCGCCGGTGTGTAGACGTGCACGTCGCTCACGCCACGCGGCGTCATCATCAGCGTGACGTTTTCGGTGACGAGCTGGAACGCGTCGCGGTCGGTCGAGACGACGGTTGTCTTGATGCCGGCCTCGTCGGCGAGCGTCGCGAGCGTCGCGATCACGTCGTCGGCTTCCCAGCCCTCGAACTCGAGGTTGCGGTACCCGAACGCCTCGACGATCGGCCGGAAGTACGGGAACTGCTCGCGTAGGAGGTCTGCCATCGGCCGGCGGCCCTCCTTGTAGACGACGTCACCCGCCTCGGCGACCGCAGCGCGGTGCACGGGCCTCGTGTCCCACGCGACGGCGACACCCTTCGGCTTGTAGTCGGCGAGCAGCTTGAAGAGCATGTTCGTGAAGCCGAGCAGCGCGTTCGTGGGGAACCCGTCCGTCGTCGCGAGCTCCTCGGGAAGGGCGAAGAACGCGCGGTAGGCGAGGTTGTTCCCGTCGACGAGGAAGAGCTCGGAGTCGCGCGCAGGCGCGTCGTCGACGTCGAGCTCGAGACCCGTGAGCGTCTTCGGAGACATCGATCGAGTCTAGACGGCTACTACGACTTCGACCGCGAACCGGGCTTCGTGGTGAGCTTGAGCAGCGGCTTCGACGCCAGCTTGATCTTCTCGGGCAGCCGCCTGAGCTTCGGCCTCACCATCTCGCCAGGGTAGCGCTGCCTGCTTGAATCCCGCGGTGACGCGCGTCCCCCTCCTGTCCGGCTCGCGGCTCGTGATCGCGGCCGCCCCGGACGACGCGGTCGTCCTGCGCCCTTCGCCGCCGGCGCGGGCGGTCGCGGACGTCACGGCCGCCGTCCGCGACGCGCTGCGCTTCCCGCTCGAGGGCGAGTCGCTCGAAGAGCTGGCCCGCCGGCGTACGCGGGCGACGATCGTCGTCGAGCCCCCGGCGCTGCCTATCCCCGCCGCCCCGAACGACGCGCGCCAGCTCGCGATAAGTGCGGTCGTCGACGAGCTCGAGCGGCTCGGCATCGCGACGGGATACCAGACGATCCTCGTTGCAGGCGGGCTGGCGCGACGGCTCGGGCAGCGCGAGCTCGAGTCGCTCGTCACACCCGAGCTGGCGCGCCGCTTCCACGGACGCGTCGTCGTCCACGACGTCGAAGACCCCGACCTGGTCGAGCTCGACGGCGCCTCGCGGCCGCCGCTGCGCGTGAACCCGTTGATCGTCGAGACGGACCTCGTCGTCGTGGTCACCGCCGCCGAGTCGGTGCTCCACGGTGGGCCGGCGGCGCTGCTCGCCGCTGCGGGCGCCGACGCATTGCGGGCGGCGGGCGCGTACTCGCTACTCGAGACGACGGCCTCGCAGGGCTGGCACCTCGCCGTGGCGCTCGAGCGAACGCTCGCCCAGCGCGTGCCGCTGCTCGGCGTGTCGCTCGTGCTCAACCACCCGGAGGTGTCGGGCGCGCTGCGTGGCTTTCCGTACGATCCCGAGGCGCTGGAGCGGGTCGCACGCTCGCCGCTTCGTTACGTCTTCGCGGCACTGCCCGAAGGCGCGCGCCGGATGATCCTGGGATCCGTATCGACCGAGCGCACGGTCGCCGCCGTGTTCGGCGGCCCGCCGTCGGTCGCGCACGCCGAAGCCCTGCTGCGCGCCGTCGAGCTGCGGCGGACAGAGCTCGACCGGCCGCTCGACGCGATTGTGATCGGCGTACCGGGCACGACGCCGTTCCTCCCGCGCGAGCGCCCGAACCCGCTGCTCGCCGCGTACCTCGGGCTTGGACTCGCACTGCGCATGTGGCGCGACGCGTTTCCCGTGGTGGACGGCGGCACCGCGATCCTCGTCAACCGGTTCTCGCGCCGCTTCGCGCACCCGACGCAGCAGCCCTACCGCGCGTTCTTCCATGCGACGCGCACCGGACGCGACCCGCAGCTGCTCGCGGATGCAGAGCGCGGCGTCGCCCTCGACCCACGCGCGATCGACCTGTATCGGTCGAGCCGCACGGTGCATCCGCTGCTGCCGTTTCGCGACTGGAACGCGTGCCAGCCGGCGCTCGGACGCCTCGGCGCGGTGATCGTCGCCGGCACCGGCGACGCGGCCGTCGTCCGGCAACTCGGCTTCGTGCCGGCGCACGGCGTCGGCGCCGCGCTGCTGATGGCCCGCGGACGGGCCGAAGGGGAGCCGCGGATCGGCTTCCTGCTCTCGCCGCCGTACTTCCCGCTCCGCGTCGGTCGCGGCGGGGATCAGGTCTCGCCGAGGTAGGTCTTGCGCACCTCGGGATTCTGTGCCAAAGCCTTCGCGTCGTCGGCGAGTGCGACGTGGCCCGTCTCGAGCACGTAGCCCCGGTTCGCGACCTCGAGGGCCATCAGCGCGTTCTGCTCGACGAGCAGGATCGAGGTGCCCTGCTTGTTCACCTCGACGATCGTCTCGAAGATCCGCTGCACGAAGATCGGCGCGAGCCCCATCGACGGCTCGTCGAGCATCAGCAGCGCCGGACGCGCCATCAGCGCGCGCCCGATTGCGCACATCTGCTGCTCGCCGCCGGACATCGTTCCCGCCTTCTGCGTCCGCCGTTCGGCGAGCCGCGGGAAGAGCTCGAACACGCGGTCCATGTCCTCTTTCATGCCGCCCTTGTCGTTCCGCTGGAACGCGCCCATCTCGAGGTTCTCCGTCACCGTCATGCGCGGGAAGAGCTTGCGCCCCTCCGGCGACTGCGCGATGCCCATTCGCACGATGTCGTGCGCCGCGTCGTTCGTGATGTCCTTGCCCATGAACTCGATCGTCCCGCGGCGCGGGTGGTTGAGCCCGTTGATCGACCGCAGCGTCGTCGACTTCCCGGCGCCGTTTGCGCCGATCAGTGTCACGATCTCTCCCTCGTACACCTCGATCGACACGCCCTTGAGCGCCTGGATCGAGCCGTAGTACGTCTCGACGTTCTCCAGCCGGAGCAACGCCTTCGGCGTCGCGTTCACGAGCTCACCGCAGCCGCGCCGAGGTATGCCTCGATCACGCGCTCGTTCTTCTGGATCTCCTGGGGTGTGCCTTGCGCGATCAGTTCCCCGTAGTCGAGGACGGTGACTCGATCCGAGATCTCCATCACGACGCGCATGTCGTGCTCGATCAACAGCACTGAGAGACTGCGCTCCTTGCGCAGCCTTACCACGAAGCTCGTGAAGTCGGCGGTCTCCTGCGGGTTCATGCCGGCCGTCGGCTCGTCGAGCAACAGCAGCTTCGGCTCTGTCGCGAGTGCGCGCGCAACCTCGAGCCGCCGCTGGTCGCCGTACGACAGGTTGCGCCCGATCACGCCGTCCTTGCGCACGAGGCCCGAGAACTCGAGCAACTCGCGCGCGCGCTTGCGTGCCGCGGCCTCTTCCTTGCGAACGCGTGGAGTGCGCACGATCGCCTCGAACAGGTTCCCTTTCAGGCGAACGTGCATACCGACCAGCACGTTCTCGAGGGCAGTCATGTTCTGGAAGAGGCGAATGTTCTGGAACGTGCGACCGATGCCGCGGTGCGTGAAAGCGTGCGGCGGCTTTCCGGTCATGTCCTCGCCGGCGAAGACGACGCGACCGGCACTCGGCTTGTAGACGCCGGTGAGCATGTTGAAGAACGTCGTCTTGCCTGCGCCGTTCGGCCCGATCAGGCTGACGATCCCGTTCTCGGGGACGGTGAAATCGACGTCGTCCACGGCCACCAACCCACCGAATTCCTTGCGGAGCTGCTGCGTCGCGAGGAGCGGCTCGGTCATTCGGTCACCACGTCGTAGAGAGGCTCGTCGTGGACACCTTCGTGGAACTCCGCCGCGCGCCGCGAGCTCGGGATGAGCCCCTCCGGCCGGAACAACATCACGACCACGAGAATGATCCCGTAGATGCCGTACGCATATTTCGGCACATCGAGCGGGCTGTGCCAGACCTGAACGTCCGAGCCGCCGGGGCCGAAATGGTTGTTCAGCCAGGCCCCGATGTTGGAGAGGCCCTCCAGGTTCAGATAGGTGAGGAAGCACGCGCCGAAGATGACGCCCCAGATGTTCCCCATTCCGCCCAGGATGACCATGCAGAGGATGAACACGGAGATCTGGAAGAAGAACGAGTCGGGGAACGCACCGCCGACGTAGCTCGCGTAGTACGCACCGGCGACACCGCCGAAGAACGCGCCGGTCGCGTATGCCCACGTCTTGGTGCGCATCAGCGGCACACCCATCGCCGCCGCCGCGACTTCGTCCTCCCGGATCGCAATCCACGCGCGCCCGAGCCGGGAGTCGCGTAGACGCGCGCTGACGAAGATCGTCACGAGCACCATCGCGAGCGCAGTCCAGAAGAACGCGCGGTCGGCGTTCGTGCCGAGCGTCAGATATTGCGACGGCAGATGCAGGTTGTGATGCAGCCAGTGCCCGAAGCCCGGCCCGTCGATGGGCGTGATGCCGCCGGTGCCGTTCGTGAGATTGAAGCCCGTCCCGAACAGGTTGTCCCCGTTGCGCGCGATCTGCGGCATGATCTCGCCGAAGCCGAGCGTCACGATCGCGAGGTAGTCGCCGCGCAGACGAAGGGTCGGCAACCCGATGATCACACCGATGATCGCCGTGGCGATGCCTGCCATCAGGAGGACGAGCCACATCGAGAAGTGGAAGCCGGTGGTTCCGGGCACGACGCCGACGGCACCGAACTTGATGTCCTGCTTCGCGAACTGCGACGAGGCGAACCACCCCGCCATGTACGAGCCCATCGCGTAGAACGCGACGTAGCCGAGGTCGAGGAGGCCCGCGTAGCCGACGACGAAGTTGAGGCCGAGCGCCATCATCGCGAACACGCCCATGCCGACCATCGTGCTCATCTGCGGGAACGGCCCGAAGATCGGCAGCTGCGGCAGGCCGGGATTCACCGACCCTCCCGAGCTCGCGTAGTAGGGATACGCCACTGCAATTGCGAGCACCGCGACCGGAACGATGTAGCGGCCGACGCGGCGACCGCGGATGACGAGTCGCTTGTACGGAGGCACGATCACCAGCAGCACAACTGCCGCGATCGCGAGCGCCGAGATCTTCCAGACGCCGAGGAAGCCGACGAGCGCGAGCGCGATCCCGGCCCACGTGAACGCGATCACGGCACGACGCGTGAGGGGAGACAGTCCGCGCCAGCGTTCGGGGCTCAGGCCGAAGACCGTGAGCAGCCGCCACCACGCTGCCGAGATCGCTGACCGGACGCCGCGCATCTCAGGCGCCTTCCGGCGTCCGCTCGCCCAGCAGACCTTCCGGGCGGAAGACGAGGATGAGGATCAGGATCGAGAAGACGATCGACTCCGTCCAGTCGCTGCCCGGCGTGTGCCAGCGCAGGCCTTCGTTGAACGCCTGGATGAAGCCGATGCAGAGGGCGCCGAGCACGGCGCCCGGCAGGTTGCCGATGCCGCCGAGCACCGCGGCGGTGAATGCGATCAGGCCGAGCTGGAAGCCGGTGTCGAACCGGATCTGCCCGAAGTAGAGCGCGTAGACGAGACCACCGGCCCCACCGAGCGCGCCGGCGATCAGGAAGGTGAAGGAGATCGTCCGGTCGACGTTGATGCCCATCATCGCGGCGGCATCACGGTCTTGTGCGGTGGCGCGCATGGCCTTGCCCTGCCGCGTGCGCTTCACGAGCCAGACGAGCGCGAGCAGCACCGGCACGGTGATGAGCACGACGATCAGCTTCTCCCACGTGTACGTGATCCCGTGCGTCGAGAAGACGGCTCCGCGCGGGAGGACGTTTGGCACCGCGGTGTAGCCGGAGCCCTTCCAGGCCTGCGCAACGTCCTCGAGGATGAACGACACGCCGATCGCGGTGATCAGCGGCGCAAGTCGTGGCGCTCCGCGTAACGGCCGGTAGGCGACTCGCTCGATCGTCGCATTGAGCACGCCGCAGGCGGCCATCGCGACGACCAGCGAGCCGACGATCCCCCCGATCAGCGCGCCGGTCGACCCGTTCGCGGAAAGGTGGAAGACCGAGAGGATCATCGTCGCCGAGAACATCCCGCCGAGCATGAACACGTCGCCGTGCGCGAAGTTGATCAGCTCCAGGATCCCGTAGACGAGCGTGTAGCCGAGCGCGACGAGCGCGTACAAGGCGCCGTTCGTCAGACCGATGAACGAGATGGTCGTGAAGTACGCAGGCCCCTTGTAGAAGTTGATCGCGAGCCACACGAACAACAGCCCGATGAGCAGGGACGCCATCAGCGGCATCACGAACGAGAGCGCGGAGCGTCTCAGCCTGAGCGGCTCTCGAATGTGGGCTTGAGTGGCCAAGAGCGGAAACGAGGTCGAACACGAACGCCGAGGGAGGCCAGATGCCTCCCCCGGCGATGCGTGCTCTGTCTTGCGTCAGCCGATGAGGCTCGCGGTGGGCACGAGCGTCTTGACCGGGTTGAGGTTCTTGCCGGCCTGCTTGTAGATCGTGATCGGCGTCAGGTTCGTGTCACCCGCGGCGTTGATCGTGAAGTTGCCGAGGATGCCGTTGGTGATGGTGATGCCGAAGATCGACTTCGTCGTCTTGGCACGGTCACCACCGCCGGCGGCGACGGCCTGCAGCATCACGAGCATCGACTGTGCGCCGTACGCGGCGTACGGGTTCGGAGTCGTGCCGATCTGCTTGCCGAAGCTCTTCACGAACGTTGCGCCCTGACCCGTGAGTGCCTTCGGCGGCTCACCGGCGACGCTGATGTACGCGCCGTTGCCGACCGCACCGTTGGCGCCCGGATCGCTGAAGCCGTCCGGCATCTGGAGCTGGATCTTCGGATTGACCGCACGGATGTCCTGCATCAGCTTCGCACCGTTGTTGCATGCGATACCGCCGAGGAACACCGCCTGCGCGCCGGAGGCCTTGATGCTCGTTGCGAGCGCCTCGTAGCTCGACGCCTTCGCGTCCCAACCCTGGAAGCCGACAACGTTGATGCCGAGCTTCTTCGCCGCGGCCCGGTACGTCGTGGCGACGCCGAAGCCGTAGGTCTGCTTGTCGTTCAGCACGAAGACCTTCTTGAACCCGAGCGACTGTGACCAGAGTGCGTCCGCCGGGCCCTGGATGTCGTCGGTCGCCACTACGCGGGCGTAGTTCCGGGTGCCGGTCGGGTAGTACTTGTTCGGCTCCCCGACATCCCACTTCTTCGTGAGACCCGGGTTCGTGTTCGCCGGGCTGACCATGGCGAGCGAGGCGCGGTTCAGCACCGGCACCTCGATCTTCGCGCAGCCCGAGTTGAAGGTGCCGAGCACACCGATCACGGACTTGCTGTTCGCGTAGAGGTGCGCGTTCGTTGCGCACTTCGCCGTGTCCCAGCCGCCGGTCTGTGCGGTCGAGTCGTCACAGGACTGATAGCCGATCTTGTAGCTGCCGGCCTTCCACCCCTTCTCTGCGAGCGCCCAGATCATCGCGCGCGAGATCTCCACTGTCTGGTGACGGATCGCACCCTGCAGCGGCAGGTCTGACGCGATGATGAAGTCCGGCGATCCGGACCCCTTGTAGACGACGGGGCCGCACGACGACGACGGGAGCGGTGTCGCGCTCGACGTCGCGCTCCGCGCGCTGCCCGAATAGCCGGCGGCGACAGCGGCGACCACGACGGCCGCACCCGCCAACGCCAGCAACGAGAACCTTCTACTCACAAGTCCCTCCTCCGATGACCCATTGCACTTGTCCGCGGGAACTCAGGTCCAGCGAAGGACGGAGTATTTCCTGGTCACCCTCCAGTTGCAATAGGCCCTGGACTTTCTCTGAAAGTCAAGATGCCCCCGCCTGGGGGCCCGGCGAGAGGCTCTACGATGCATTCCAGGCCGAAGTGGCGGAACTGGCAGACGCGCCGGACTCAAAATCCGGTTCCCTCCGGGGAGTGTGGGTTCGATTCCCACCTTCGGCATTACCCCAGGCGTGATCGGCCCCAGGCACAATCGTCGCTGTGCCGGAGGACGCCGACCGCTTCGTCCGCTTCCGGAGGGCCGTGCTGGACGAGCCGGAGCTCGAGCAGCGCCTGCGCGCGCTCGACGACTGGGCCACGTTCGCGGCCGTAGCGACCGCCGAGGCCGGCGCGCGGGGCATCGAGCTGACGGCGGATGAGCTCGAGGCCGAGCGCCGGCGGGCGCAGCTCGGCTGGCTCACGCGGTGGGTATGAGGAGCCGGCCGTCGATCTGACCGGCTGGACGCCCGTTCGCGCCCGGCCGCGAGACGGCGAGCTCGCCGTCGAATGGCGCTGGCTCGACAACGCGCCGTTTCGCGAGCCGTTCTTCGCCGACACGGTCCAGCTCGCGCTGGAGCGGCCGTTCACGCTGCTCTTCCCACGCGAGACGACGATCGACGCGACCGCCGAGCTCCGCTATCTGCCGAAGGGCGTTCGGGTGGGCGACCGCCGTGCCGCGTTCCGCGTGATCGCGACTACCCCTATCCCGGCGCGCTCGCCGGGCTGACCGCCGTCGCCGGCAAGACGGGCCAGCGGCTGCCGCGTGGCGGCCTGATGGTTCCGAGCGCCCGCTATCCGAAGAGCGTGCACCTGGCCTGTCCCGGCGGCGCGTACGAGATC
>Ga0265319_1002212_pt1 | contig 10824 bp, 10 predicted proteins | sample 4824metaG_FD_192443 | JGI IMG/M metagenome (GOLD analysis project Ga0265319, IMG submission 192443) | Rhizosphere microbial communities from Carex aquatilis grown in University of Washington, Seatle, WA, United States - 4-8-24 metaG | ecosystem: Host-associated > Plants > Roots > Rhizosphere >...
CGTCGCGCGCGCGGCAGAAGAAGACGGAGTGGCGCGACGTCCGCGTGAGCCGGCGGACTCGTCCGCCGCCTGAGCGAACTACGATCCGTCCCGTGGCCACGGCCGACGAGCCCCGGACGGAGTCCGGCATCGAGTTGAAGCCGGTCTATACGGCGGCGGACGCGCCAAGGCCGCTCGAGCCGCCGGGCGAGCATCCGTACACCCGCGGGCCCTATCGGGATATGTATCGCGGCCGCCCGTGGACGATCCGGCAGTACGCGGGGTTCGCGTCGGCCGAGGAGTCGAACGAGCGCTACCGGTATCTCCTGGCGGCGGGGCAGACGGGCCTCTCGGTCGCCTTCGACCTGCCGACGCAGCTCGGCTACGACTCCGACGATCCGCGCTCGCTCGGCGAGGTCGGGCGCACCGGCGTCGCGATCGACTCGCTCGCCGACATGGAGATCCTGCTGGACGGCATCCCGCTCGGCGAGGTGTCGACGTCGATGACGATCAACGCGCCCGCGTCGGTCTTGCTGCTCCTCTACGAGCTGGTGGCGGAGAAGCAGGGCGTCGATCCGGCCGCGCTGCGCGGGACGGTGCAGAACGACATCCTCAAGGAGTACGTCGCGCGCGGGAACTACATCTTCCCGCCGAAGCCGTCGATGCGGCTGACCACCGACCTGTTCGCCTACTGCGCCGAACGGATCCCGCGCTGGAACACGATCTCGATCTCCGGGTATCACATCCGCGAGGCCGGCTCGACCGCGGTGCAGGAGCTCGCGTTCACGCTCTCGAACGGGATCGCGTACTGCCGCGCCGCGGTCGACGCCGGTCTCTCGCCCGACGAGTTCGGTGAGCGCCTCTCCTTCTTCTTCAACGCGCACAACGACTTCTTCCAGGAGGTGGCGAAGTTCCGTGCCGCCCGCCGGATCTGGGCGCGGATCATGCAGGAGCGTTTCGGCGCCACGAATCCGAAGGCGACGGCGCTGCGCTTCCACGCGCAGACAGGCGGCTCGACGCTGACGGCGCAGCAGCCCGACAACAACGTCGTCCGCGTCGCGATCCAGGCGTTCTCCGCCGTGTGCGGCGGCGCGCAGTCGCTGCACACGAACGCGTTCGACGAGGCGCTCGCCCTGCCGACGGAGCAGTCGGCGAAGCTCGCGCTGCGTACGCAGCAGCTGCTCGCAGCCGAGGCGGGTGCGCTCGACACGGCCGACCCGCTGGGCGGCTCGTACTTCATCGAGGCGTTGACGGACGAGCTCGAGGCGCGCGCCTGGGAGCTGATCGGGCGCGTGGACGAGCTCGGAGGCGCGGTCGCCGCGATCGAGCGGGGCTTCGTCCAGGGTGAGATCGAGCAGGCCGCGTTCGAGTGGCAGCGCGCCGTCGAGAGCGGCGAGCGCGTGATCGTCGGCGTGAACCGGTTCCAGGAGGAGACGGAGCTGCACGTCGAGCTGCAGAGGATCGACCCCGCCGGCGAGCGTCGCCAGGTCGAGCGGACGGCCCGTGTGCGCGCCGAGCGAAACGCGGACGACGCTGCGCGGACGCTCGAGGCGGTTCGCAACGCGGCGCTCGGCGAGGAGAACCTCCTGCCCCTTCTGCGCGAGGCCCTTCGGGCGTACTGCACGGTCGGGGAGCTCTGCGAAGCGCTCCGCGCGGAGTGGGGTATGTACGACGCGGTTCGTTCGCGTCTCTGAGCCGCAGCGGGCGCTACCGGCGTCGGGCCGTCATCAGCACCGCCGCCAGCGAGAAGCGGACGGTGCCGCCGAGCCCTTCGACCAGGCGCCGGTCGTCCTCCTCGAGCGCCGCGCGGTGTGCGGGATCGATCCGGAAGTAGAGCGACGTCGTGCGGAAGTGATCGCGGAGCTCGTCGGCCGTCTGCTCGAGCGTCGACACCTTGGTCGCGACCTCGACGTCCTCGAAGAGCCCCGCGGCGTCGTCGGTCGCAAGGTCGTGGTGCTCGTGCATCACCCAGTCCCAGACCGCCGAGGCGTTGTCGCGTCGCTCCTCCGCTCCGGCGAGGATCTCCTCCAGATCTCGGGACGGTGAGAGCTCTTTGGCGACATCGGGAGCATGTTTCCGCAACAGCGCGCGAAAGCCCTCTTCGGCCGCTGCGGATCCCTCGTCCTCGAGGCCGCAGTGGGTCAGCAGTGCGAGCAGCCCGCCGGGCTCGAGGCAAGAGGCGGCCTTGCTCCACCCGACCGCCGGATCGACCCAGTGGAACGCCGTTGCCGAGAAGAGCGCAGCAAAGGCGTCCTCCGGGAGGTTCACGTCCTCGAACCTGCCGAGGTGGAAGCGCACGCGGCCGGTTGCACCGACCCGCTTCCGCGCTGCCTCGATCATGTTCGGCCCGGGCTCCACCGCGTCCACGTCCAGGCCGCGAGCCGCCAGCAGCTCGGTCAACTTCCCCGTGCCGCTGCCGACCTCGAGGACGCGCGATCCGGCAACGAGCGCCCCGCGCTCCAGCGCCGTGTCGACGAGGCTCGCGGGATAGCTCGGGCGAACCTCGTCATAGGCCGCCGCCACGTCGTCGAACACCTGGCCAAAGCGGCGGATGGACTCGCCCGAGCTCACCGAGAGCACGATAGTTCAGGCAGACGCGCCGGAGCAGCGGCGTCGGCACGCGCGGCGCATACGCTGACCGCCGTGCGGATCCTGCTCGTCTCGCAGATGTACCCCGGGCCCGACGCACCCGATCTCGGGACGTTCGTCGCGCAGGTCGAGCGCGAGCTTGTCGCGCGCGGTAACGAGGTGCAGCGTGCGGTGCTCGACACGCGTGCGGGCGGGAAGGCTCGTTACCTGACGCTCGCGCGTGAGACCTTGCGTGCCGCGAAGCCCGACGTCGTCTACGCGCACTTTCTCGTCCCGAGCGGTCTGATCGCCGCGCTCGCGGGGCGCGCGCCGCTCGTCGTGACGGCGCACGGGCGCGACGTGCGGAACATCGGGGCGATCCCCGGGATCGCTGCCGCGACTCGCTTCGTCGTCCGGCGCGCCGCGACCGTCGTCTGCGTCTCCGACTACCTGCGGCGCGAGCTCGAGACGAAGCTGCCCGAGGCGTGCGGCAAGACGGAGGTCGTCTCGAGCGGCGTCGACCTCGAGCAGTTCGCCGTCTCTGCGCCGCCGGACGGCCCGCCGCGCTACCTCTGCGTGGGCTCGCTCGAGCAGCGCAAGAACGTCGTGCGCCTTGCCGACGCGTTCGCGCTGCTCGGTGAAGGGACGCTCGCGTACGCCGGCGACGGGCAGCTCCGCGCGAAGCTCGAAGGCCGCCCCGGCGTGCGGCTGCTCGGCCGCGTCCCGCACGACGAGATCGCGCGGTTGCTCGGCGAGAGCCACGTGCTCTGCCAGCCCAGCCTGATCGAGCCGCTCGGGCAGGCTCTGCTCGAGGCGATGGCCTGCGGCCGCTCGGTCGTCGCCAGCCGCATCGGCGGACCGCCGGAGTTCGTCCCGCCCGAGGCCGGCGTGCTCGTCGATCCGCTCGACGTCGCCGGGATCGCCGACGCGATGCGTGCGGCTGCGGCGTTCCCGCGGCCGAACGAGGCCGCGCGCGCGGCCGTTGCCGAGCACGACGTGCGGCGTCAGGCGGAGCGGATCGAGGCGATCCTCAGCCGGGCCGTTTCTCGAGGTCGGCCAGCCTGACCTCGACGAGCGGGCGAACGGCGTCCTCGAGGCCCGCTTCCCGCGCGACCTCGAGCGCCTGCTCCCAGCTCGCGCGCGCCTTTTCCGGGTTTACGCCCTGTTTCAGCCGGTTGTCGCCCGTGACGAGCAGGTGCTGGATCCGCGCATGGGCGTCCTGGTCGCCTTCCACGCGCGGAGCCTAACAAGGCGGATTCTCGTTGTAGGACCGGCATGCCGATCCGCGTTCTCATCGCCGACGACCACCGCCTCTTCGCGGAGGCGCTCGAGGCGATCCTCGCCGGGGACGCACGGATCACGGTCGTCGGCCAGGCGAGAGACGGCCGCGAGGCGGTGGAGCTCGCCCGCGAGCTCCGGCCCGACGTGATGCTGATGGACGTCAGCATGCCGGTGCTGGACGGGTTCGAGGCCGCCCGCGCGATCCGCGCCGACCGGGCGGACACGCGCATCCTCATGCTGACCGGCTCGAGCTCGCGCGCGGACGTCGACCTGGCCCGCGAGGCGGGCGCTGCGGGTTATGTGACGAAGGATCGGATCGCCGCGGAGCTGATCGCGGCGATCGTCGAGATCGCCGCGACGTAGTTTGGCTACCCTGCCCCTGTGACCAGCATCCTCGCCGTCTTCCAGGTCCTGATCGTCTTCGTCCTCGTGGCGCTGATCCTGATGCACTCGGGCCGCGACGCCGGCATGGGCGGCATGGGCTTCACGCCCGCCTCGCAGGGCGGCACCCACATCGTCGAGCGCAACCTGACGCGCTTCACGCTCGTGGTGGGGATCCTGTTCTTCGTGAACAGCGTCGCCCTGTTCCATTACCTCAAGTAGCGGGATTCGCGCCGACGCTACAATGCGCCGCTCTGGCGCTGGTGGCGGAATTGGTAGACGCGCTAGCTTGAGGGGCTAGTGGCCGCAAGGCCGTGGAGGTTCAAGTCCTCTCCAGCGCATTCGATCGAGGGTCGCCTACGGGCGGCCCTTTCGCAGTTCAGGGGCGCTGACGTGTTTGACGCCGTCCGCAGGAGTCTCTACCCTGATAGCGAACACACGTTCGACCTGAACCTTTCCCCGCAGGAGGACACCAAGTGGAACTGACCGGACGGCAACAGGAAATCTGGAGCTTCCTCGTCGAGTACGTGGATCTCCACGGCTACCCGCCGACCGTTCGCGAGATCGGTGAGGCGGTCGGGCTGGCGTCGCCCTCGACGGTCCACGCCCATCTGGCGAACCTCGAGCGGGCGGGCCTGCTCAAGCGCGACCCGACGAAGCCGCGCGCGCTCGAGCTCGTCGGCCGGGAGAAACCGGCCGAGGCCGCCGTCGTCGAGCTGCCGAAGCTGCCGCTGCTCGGCCAGATCGCCGCGGGCGGGCCGCTGCTCGCCGAGCAAAACATCGAGGACCAGATCGCGGTGCCCGAGACGCTGCGCGGCGACTTCGTGCTGCGCGTCAAGGGCGAGTCGATGATCGACGCCGGCATCCTCGACGGCGACCTCGTGATCGTGCAGCGCGCGCAGGACGCTCGCAACGGCGACATCGTCGTCGCGCTCGCCGGAGACGACGAGTCGGCTGACGAGGCGACGGTCAAGACGTTCTACCGGGAGAAGGGCCGCGTGCGCCTGCAGCCGGAGAACGCGTCGCTCGAGCCGATCTATGCCGAGCACGTGCAGATCCTGGGCAAGGTCGTGGGGGTCTTCCGGACGCTATGAACGTCTCGTCCGTACACCGGACGCTCGAGCACGAGCTCTTCGCCCTCCTGCGGGGGGCGTCGCTCGAGTGCCCGGTGTGCGGCGAGTTCGTGCTGCACGAGGGAGCGGCCGTCCGCTGCCCCGAGTGCGAGATGCTCCTGCGCGGCCGGATCGAGCCGTCGAACGTCCTCCAGGTGGAGTTCGGCTCGCAGGCCGGTTGAGGCGCCTCACGGCTCCATGTTGTCGAGGCCGGCCAGCAGCAACAGCCCGAAGCACAGGAGACCGACCAGGAAGTTGGCCAGCGCCCAGCCGCGCCCACGCTTTCGCACCGTGCCGGCCGGGAGCGTTTCCGCAAGCAGCCCGGCGACGATTCCGATCAGGCTCGCGATCCCACTGACGACGAACGCCGCGATCTGAGTCGTCGACGCGCCGGTCGCGACCGCGAAGCCCAGGAACGCCGAGACGAACGCGACGGCAGGTGCGGCGGCAGACACGCCCAGGGCGACGAACGATGGGCGCCAGTCACGGGTCACTGCGCCACGACCGCGATCGTCGACCGCGCGCGTACTCCGCGCGCCGTGAGACGTTCGGGCGAGCCGGCCACGAGTTCTCATGCCCGCGGTCGGATCGAATCGAACGTTCTCCAGGTAGAATTCGGCTCGCAGGCCGGGTGACCGCGTCGCCGCGCATGCGGCGCCGAGGAAAGTCCGGACACCACAGGGCAGGACGCTCCCAACGTGCTCGCACGGCAGGGAGGCGGCGAAAGCCGACGGAAAGTGGCACAGAAAACAGACCGCCGGCGGCGTGTTCTCCGGAGACGCCGCCGGTAAGGGTGAAACGGTGGGGTAAGAGCCCACCAGCGACCGTGGTGACACGGCGGCTCGCTAAACCCCGTCCGGTGCAAGGCGAACAGGCTCCGCCAAGACGGCCCGTCAAGGAGCCGGGTAGCCGCAAAGATGGATGGTCACCCTCGACAGAATCCGGCTTACAGGCCTGCTACGGAGAAAGCCCCGGAAACGGGGCTTTCTCTATTCGGGTCCCCGCCGGTGCACGGCTCGGCAACTGTGCGCGCATCGTCAACGCGGCCGCCTGCAGTGTGCGCCCGCTGTGAAGAGCCTCCAGATGTGACGCGCGAGGATCGCCCTCATGTTCGGCTGGGCCGCGATCGCGACCTGATTCGCTGCGCCAGCACGGAGCGAAGCTAGAAGGAGGGTCCAGCACGTATGAGGTCTGCAGAGCGAAACCCGATCGGACGCCTTGCGATCGTCGTCGGAGTCCTCGCAATCGTGTTCGCCGTCACCGTTCCCGGCGCGCTCGGGCGCAGCACGGCGGGCGGGCCCGTCACGAACTATCTGACGTACGTCGGCGGCAAGGCCGGCAAGGCCAACCCGAAACTCTCGCCGGTCGTGATCGGCGTGCTCAACACCCAGGGCGGCCAGGTCCTCATCGGGCCCAACTGGACGAAGGGCGCCGAGCTCGCGGCGAAGTACGTCAACACGTATCTCGGCGGCGTGCAGGGCCACCCGCTCGTGCTCAGCGAGTGCTTCACCACCTCGGCTGAGGAGGACGGGACGAAGTGCGGCCAGAAGTTCGCGAACGACAAGCGCATCTCCGTGATCGCGATGGGCGCGGTCGCGGTCGGGAACCAGTCGTTCTACGCGGCTCTCGGCGGCAAGAAGCCGATCGTGAGCGGCGTGGCGCTCTTGCCCGTCGACGCGACGCAGAAGAACGAGTTCGCCCTCTTCGGGACGAACGACTCGGTGCTCGGGCCGTGGGGCACGTTCGCGAAGGTGCAGCTCCACGCCAAGACCGCAGCCGTCATCTACCCGCAGGTTCCGGGGATCGACGTCGGCGCCAAGGTCGAGAAGACGAGCCTCGAGGATGCCGGGATCACGACGAAGCTCGTCGGCTTCGACCCGACTGCCACCGATCTGACCGGGCCGCTCACTGCGGCGGGCGCTCAGACGGCGGACATCGTCGTTCCGCAGAGCAATGCGGCCGGCTGTGTCAACGTTGCGAAGACGCTGCAGCAGCTCGGCGTGCCGGGCTCGAAGGTCGTCTCGAATCCGCTCTGCCTGAGCGGCGATGTGGTGGCGGGCCTCGGCGGCGATCTGGCGCCGTGGATCTACGGCATCGCGTCGACGCTTCCGGGCGACAAGACCGACAAGGCGGCCGTTCCCTACAACAAGGCGATGACGCAACTGGGCCAGGCGAAGCTCGCCGGTGACGCGTGGGTCATCGTCTCGTGGGGCGAGATCCTCACGATCGTCAAGCAGATGAACGCGCTCGGCGTCGCGAACAGCACGGCTGCAAAGCTGACGACGGCCATCCGCGGGTTCAAGGGGCCGCAGGCGCTCGGTGCGCCGAGCCTCGACTGCGGCAAGTACAAGACCGAGCCGGCGGCGTGCAACGACCAGACGCAGTTCTTCCAGTACGAGGGGAAGGGCGTCTTCAAGCGCCTCACCGGCTGGTTGAGACCGCCCGCCAACTTCACGCCCGAGGGCTAGCGGCTCTAGCCGTCTTCCCAGGGGCCGGGCCGCGGACCTTCTTCCCGCGGCCCGGCCCCTACGACGCACGCTTCTGCAGGCATGGACTGGACCCAACTCCTCCTCTTCGCGCTCCTCGGCCTCGGGTCGGGATCGCTCATCGCCGGTATCTCGATGGGCGTCGTCCTCACGTATCGCGGCTCCGGCATCATCAACCTCGCGACCGGGGCGGTCGCGATGCTCGGCGGCTACTCGTACTGGTCGCTGAGAGCCGGGATCTACGGCTGGCACGTCCCGACTGCAGCGGCGCTCGTCCTGACGCTCTTCGTCCTGGTCGCGCTCGGCGTCTTGATCGAGTTCATCGCCTTCAGGCCGCTGCGGACCTCATCGCCGCTCGCGAAGCTCGCCGCCTCGCTCGGCGTGCTGCTCGTCGCGCAAGCTTCCGTCTCGCTCGCGTTCGGGATCCAGACGAAGCCACAGCCGCCCGTGCTGCCACGCAGCGTCGTCACCCTGTTCGGCGCGACGGTGCCGATCGACCGGCTGATCCTGCCGGGGATCGTCCTCGGAGCCACACTCGCGCTCTCCGTTCTCTTCAGGGTCACCCGCTTCGGGCTCGCCACGCGCGCGGCGTCGGAAAACGAAGTGGGCGCGATGCTGCTGGGCCTCTCGCCGAATCAGCTCGCGCTGGCGAACACGATCCTGGCCACCGTCGTCGCGGGTGGCCTCGGCGTCCTCGCAGCGTCGATCACCCAGCTCGACTCGACCTCGCTGCCCCTTCAGGTCGTACCGGCACTGACAGCGGCGCTCTTCGCCCGTTTTACGTCGCTCTGGATCGCGACCCTGGTCGGCCTCGCGATCGGAATGCTCGAGAACATCCTCTACTACCTCCAGACCTTCAGCTGGTTCCCGACCGACCACGGTGTCGCGATGCCGGGCGTGCAGCCGCTGCTCGTCTTCGGGTTGATGGTCGTCGCGATGTTCGTGCGCGGGACGAACCTGCCGAATCGCGGTGAGCTCGTCGAGCACCGGCTGCCGCTTGCGCCGCGCGCGCAGCGACTGTGGCAGATGTCGAGCGCCGCCACCGCGATTGCCGTCGTCGCCCTGATCGTCCTCCCGTACGACTTCCGCCAGGCGCTGATCACGTCGCTGCTTGCGACCATCATGTGCCTGTCGCTCGTCGTGATCACCGGCTTCGTCGGTCAGATCTCGGTCGTCCAGCTCGCGCTCGCCGGTGTCGCCGGCTTCATCCTCTCGCACCTCTCGACCGACCACGGCGTCGGGTTCCCGTGGGCGATGCTGATCGGCGCCTGCGGTGCGACGGTGTGCGGGCTCGTCGTGGCCGTGTCGGCGCTGCGCGTTCGCGGCGTCAGCCTCGCCGTCGTGACGCTCGCGGCGGCCGTCGCGATCGAGCAGTTCGTCTTCCTGAGCACGACGTGGGGAGGCGGCAGCTCGAGCTCGCCGGTGCCCGAGCCCAAGCTGTTCGGCCTCGACCTCGGCCCGTACGGGCCCTTCAAGGGTGTCGACGGCAAGCTCCCGAGTCCCGTGTTCGGCTTCTTCGTCGTCGGGGTCACGCTCGCTCTCGGCTTGCTCGTCGCGAACCTGCGCCGTTCGAATCTGGGCCAGCGCATGCTCGCCGTTCGCTCGAACGAGCGCGCAGCTGCAGCCGCCGGCATCAACGTGCGCAACGTGAAGCTCGCGGCGTTTGCGATCAGCTCGTTCATCGCGGGGATCGGCGGGTCGCTGTACGGCTACAACTTCAGCTCGGTCACGGTGACGCGCTTCTCGGCGTTGACCGCGCTGAGCCTGATCGCCTTCGCGTACGTGGGCGGCATCACGATGGTCTCGGGCGCGATCTTCGCGGGGCTGATCTCCGTCGAGGCGCTGTTCCCGTACGCCCTCGAGAAATGGTTCGGGATCTCGGGCAACTGGGCGCTGCTGTTCGGGGGCCTGGCGCTGATCGTGACGCTCTTCCAGAACCCCGACGGCGTCGCCGGCGCGACGTATCGAAAACGCAAGCTGAAGCAGAAGCAGCAGGGGCTAAAGGGGCCACGCCGTGGCGTGCTCATATCCACGGGAAAGGAACTCTGATGCACCGGATCCTGACGACGCACGTCGGCAGTCTCGCCCGCCCGCGCGAGCTCTTCCCTTTTCTCGGCGCGATCGATCGCGGTGAGCCGTACGACGAGGCTGCATACGAGCAGGTGCTCGTCGACGCTGTCTCGGACGTCGTGCGCCGCCAGCTGGAGGCCGGGATCGACGTCATCGACGACGGCGAGATGGGCAAGCCGAACTGGATCACGTACCTCTACGAGCGCGTGAGCGGCCTCGAAGCCCGCCGCGTCGAGGGCGGCGGGAGGCTGCCTCCGAGTCGAGACCGCGAGGCGTTCCCGGAGTTCTACGCACAACACGATGCGGGGCTCGCTCGCGATCTCGTCGACCTCGTCGGAACGGAGGAGGCCGAGGCGGGAAGCAACAACAAAGGCAAGGTCTGGGTCTGCACCGGTCCGATCGCCTACGACGGCACGGCCCTGCAGCGTGACGTCGCACGCTTCAAGCGCGCGCTCGCCGGCGTCGAGGCGACGGACGCCTTCCTGCCGGTGGTCGCTCCGGCGAGCGTCTACTGGCTGCAAAACGAGTACTACCCGAGCGACGAGGAGTTCGTCTTCGCGATCGCCGACGCGCTGCACCACGAGTACAAGGCGATCGTCGACGCCGGTCTCCTGCTCCAGGTCGACGACGCCGTGCTCATGCACGAGTACGACTCGATCCTGTCGCTCGGCGGAACGGTCGAGGACTACCGGCGGTGGGCCGAGCTGCGAATCGAGGCGCTCAACCACGCGCTCTCCGGCATTCCCGAAGAGCGCATCCGCTATCACGTCTGCTTCGGCAGCTGGCACGGCCCGCACGCCTTCGATCCGCCGCTCGCGGACGTGATCGACCTCGTCCTGAAGGTGAACGCGCGCTACTACCTGATGGAGCAGGCGAATCCGCGGCACGAGCACGAGTGGAGGATCTGGGAGGACGTGAATCTGCCCGAGGAGAAGGTGCTCGTTCCG
>Ga0265319_1002213_pt1 | contig 10823 bp, 3 predicted proteins | sample 4824metaG_FD_192443 | JGI IMG/M metagenome (GOLD analysis project Ga0265319, IMG submission 192443) | Rhizosphere microbial communities from Carex aquatilis grown in University of Washington, Seatle, WA, United States - 4-8-24 metaG | ecosystem: Host-associated > Plants > Roots > Rhizosphere >...
CGGGGCGGTACAGCGTGAACTTGGGAGTTATGGGAGTTATGCGAGCTATGGGAGAAATGGGTGCAATGGGAAGCGTGAGCGGAAAGTCCCAGCAGCGTTGGCCATGGGTCACTGTCCGGCTACAGAATTGATTAATACGCTCTAGCGCTCCCTTCGGGACTCGCCTATTTTTTTGGACCGGATCCCGGCGTTAAGGGGCGCGTTGCTGAACGTACAAAATTTGTGATTTCATTCGAGCAGCAACGAGTTCCGAATATAATTTGCCGACTGTCCCCGAAATTTGGAACTGGGCAACCGGCCACGTAACGCTGGGCTTTAGCCAGCGCTTTTTTCAATTTCAAAGGACCCAGAGCGCTGGCTAAAGCCCAGCGCTTCGACCAAGGGCGAGCCCGCGTTTAGAACGAGAACGACAGGCCGGCGGAGAAGGTATTGGACACCGTCGAGTCCGGCGAAAAGCCGGCTTCATAATCGGCATGAAGGCGCAGGGCCTTCGTGATGTAATAATTCGCGCCGACGCCGATGGTATACTCCATGTCGCCCATGCCGGGCGCGCGCACCTTGAAGGAGGTCGGCTCACCCACCACATTGGCGGTGACATCACGGGACGTGCGCTCGAAGTCGTGGGCGACGCCGACGTGGGCGTTGACATCGAAGGCGGTCGTCACCACATACATGCCGCTCAGGGTGCCCTCGAGGCGGAAACTGGAGTCGTTCTGGCCGTGAACCTGCAGAGCTTGGGCGGTATCGGTGGGGTTGGATTCAGAGAAACCATCCACATGGGAACTGCTGTAAGCAAGACCCAGCTCCGGAACGATGGAGTACTTGGGCTGCTGCACCACTGCGTATTGGAGGCCGAGGGTGCCAGTGAAATCATTGGAATTGGCGCCCGAGAAGTACGACAGGCCGGAGAAGGTGTTGCGCTGGCCGTGCGTCTTGAAGTCGCCATAAGAGAAGCTGGCGGAGGCGATCAAGCGGTGGTCCTTCAGGGGGTCGAGCGTGGCGAATCCGCCGAAGACGTTGCCGGTCACCGTGCTATGCAGGTAGGTGGAGTCCACCGTGCCCGTGTCATAGCCGCCGTAGACGCCAAGGGAGATATTGTGCGGGACGGTAACCCGGGCACCGGCAACGGCGCCAGGCGCACTGAGTTTGTAATCAGCCTGGCTCTTGGAACTATCCGAGCCGCCTTGATAGCCACTGTAGCCGGCGAAGAGGGAGAAATTGCCGGAAGCCACCAACGGGGACATGGCGCGGGCGGCGTCCAAATAGGAGCGCGTGACGCGAATCGTGTAATCAGTGAAGCCGGCGTAGGCTTCGGGCGAACTTTGATTGAAGACCTGCTGGGTGGCGCCCGGATTATTCAGAAGGAGCCGCAACAGGTCACCGCCAGCGTACTGGTGGTCGGCCACTTGCAACTGGCTGAGCATGCCGAGCTGGTTGGAATTCAAGCCGGTGAAGGCGTTGGCGATGTTTGACCCGGTGGTCGCGGCCAGCAAGCCGGTGCCGATGAGTTCGCCGGTGGAAATATCGAAGACCATGTCGTTCGTGAAGTTGGTCACGAAGGTGCCGAAGTGACCGCTGATGGAGCCGGGGGCGCCGCTGATGATCTTGAAGGTGTCGCCCTTGGCCGGCTCGAACGCCGGTGAGAATTTGTTCAGGGAGAGGGTGGCGACGGGAGAAATCACCGTGTTGCCGCCGACGATAACCTGGTCCCACCCGTCGGGATTATTACCGGGGCCGCCCACCAGCCCGCCAACGTCAATCAACAGCGTGCCGGCCTCGGTGTAGTTGCCCGCCACGTGAAGAATACCGGGGGAGTTGCCGGGCGAAGTGATGCCGCCGGTGTCCGTGACATTGCCGCTAATGTTGCCATGGCCGCCGAGCGTGCCACCCGAGGTGACATTGACATCCGGCGTGGTCAAATTGCCATTCACGAAGAGCGTGCCGTTGCTTACCGTGGTGGTATTGGTCGTCAACGTGCCATTCACAATCAGCGTGCTGTTGTTGTCCACATTGGTGCCCGAGGCAAAGGTGCTGTTGCTGGTGTTGCCCAGGGTCAAATTGCCACCCGAGCTTTCCAAAGTGCCGGTGCTGTTGGCCGTGCCGGTGTAAGATCCGCCGGAGGTAACGTTCAGGCTGAACGCATTCTGCGTGACGTTGCCGTCACCGGACAACGTAGCGATGGTCGCATCGCCATTGCCGAGAATCAAGTCGGCGCCGGCGGTGATGTTGACCGCAGCGCTGTGGTTGAGCAGATCCTTGCCCTGCAAAGTCATGTTGCCAGTCTGAATGGAAATATTAGTGCTGGCCAAGAAGGCGTTGATGCCAACATTGCCATTGCTGACGACATTGCCGGCACCGAGATTGGTGTTGATTTGGGCGCCATCGTTCAAGTTGTAAGTGTTGGCGGTCAGAGTGCTGGTGCCGGAAATCAAGCCTTTGGTATTCAGCGTGGCGATCGTGCTGTTATTGTTTACCTGGAATTCGGCGCCGCTGGAGACGGAGACGACTTGAGACGAAGCCAGCGAGGCATTGGCGGAAATTACCAGCGTACCCGCGGTGATGTTGGTCGGGCCGGTATAGGTATTATTGCCGTTGAGGGTCACGGTGCCGTTGGAAGATTTAGTCAGGAAACCGGTGCCGGCGAGGATGGCGTTGACGGTGCCATTCAGCACTTGGAAGCTGTTATTGCTCGTCAGCGTGGAGTTGCCGGTGCCGTTGATGACTCCGTTGCCATCGAGGGTGACGATGCCAACGGTGTCGCTGTGGTTGGCGCCGAGTTCAAACACCGCAGTGGTGCCGTTAACGGTGAGGGCACTGGTGTCGGCCAGGGAACCGGTGGCACTTTCGGCGAGAATGCCGGCAGTGATCAGGGTGGTGCCGCCGTAAGTGTTGGCGCCGGCCAGGGTCAAAGTGCCTGAATTGGTTTTCGTGAAACTACCCGTGTTTCCGCTCATCACGCCGGAGAAGGTGGTGTTGGCGGAATTGTTGGCGGCCAGCGTGACGTTGCCGCCGAGCACAACCTGGCTGCCAACGGCGCCCGAAAGGGAGCCAATGGTCTCGCTCGAATTCACCACCAAGGTGCCATTGGCGTCCACGGTCACGGGAGAAACGTCGCTCAACGCGTTGCCATTGGAGAGGGAGAGCGTGCCGGCGCTGACTTCGGTATTGCCCGTGAAGGTGTCGTTGCCCGTAAGGGAAAGGTTGCCGGTGCCGACTTTGGTGAGCGAACCGTTGCCGCTCAGGCCACCGCTGTAAGAAGTGGTGGCATTGTCGCTGCCGACGGTCAAGGCAACCGCGGTGGAATTATTGTTGTCGAGGTCAATGGCGATATTGCCGGCGAGGCCGCCGATGTTGGCCGAGGTGATGTTGAGCACGAACGCGAGGTTGCCACCGGTGATGTTGAGCGTGCTGTTCTGGAGGGCCAGGGTGTTGCCGAGGGCGAGGGTGCCACCCGTCACCGAGGAATTGCCGGTAAAGGTGTTGGCGGCGGTGAGCGTGACCGTGCCGTTCGTCGTCTTGTTCAGGGGAATGCCGGTGCCCGCGAGAATGGCGGTGACAGTGCCATTCATGACATCATACCGGGTCGTGCTGGTCAGGGTGGAATTTCCCGTGCCGGTAATGGAGCCGTTGCCGTTCAGCGTGACGATGCCGACGGTGTCGCTGTGGTTGGCACCGAGGTCCAATTGGGCGGTGTTGCCGTTCACCGTCACATTGCTGTTGTCGGAAATGAAGCCGGTGGCGGATTCGAAGAGGGTGCCGGCGGTGATGTTGGTCAACCCGGTGTAGGTGTTGCTGTTGGAGAGCGTAACGAGGCCGGTCGTCGTCTTGTTCAACGGAATGTTGGCGCCCGCGAGGATGGCGGTTACGGTGCCATTCTTTACGTCAAATTCGGTGGTGCTGGTAAGCGCGGATGTGCCGGTGCCGGTGATGCGGCCGTTGCCGTCGAGGGTGACGATACCCACGGTGTCGCTGTGGTTGGCACCGAGGTCCAATTGGGCGGTGTTGCCGTTCACCGTTACATTGCTGCTGTCGGAAATAAAGCCGGTGGCGGATTCGAAGAGGGTGCCGGCGGTGATGTTGGTCAACCCGGTGTAGGTGTTGCTGTTGGAGAGAGTTACGAGGCCGGTCGTCGTCTTGTTCAACGGAATGTTGGCGCCCGCGAGGATGGCCGTAACCGTGCCGTTCTTTACATCAAATTCGGTGGTGCTGGTAAGCGCGGATGTGCCGGTGCCCGTGATGCTGCCGTTGCCGTCAAGGGTGACGATGCCCACGGTGTCGCTGTGGTTGGCACCGAGATCCAATTGGGCGGTGTTGCCGTTCACCGTTACATTGCTGCTGTCGGAAATAAAGCCGGTGGCGGATTCGAACAGTGTGCCCGCCGTGATGTTGGTCAGGCCCGTGTAGGTATTATTGCCGGACAGCGTGACCAAGCTGGTCGTCGTTTTATTCAAGGGAATGTTGGTGCCGGCGAGAATGGCGGTGACGGTGCCGTTCATCAGGTCAAATTCCGTGGTGCTGGTAAGCGCGGAGCTCCCGGTGCCGGTGATGCTGCCGTTAGCCTGGAGGGTCACGATGCCGACGGTGTCGCTGTGATTCGCGCCGAGGTCGAACTGGGCCGTCGCGCCGTTGACGGTCAGGTTGCTGCTGTCGGAAATGAACCCGGTGGCGGATTCGAAGAGCGTGCCCGCCGTGATGTTGGTCAGGCCCGTATAGGTATTATTGCCGGACAGGGTTACCAAATCGGTGGTGGTTTTGTTCAGGGGAATGCCGGCGCCAGCGAGGATGGCAGTAACCGTCCCGTTCAACACGTCAAATTCGGTGGTGCTGCCCAGGGCCGAGGAGCCGGTGCCGGAGATGAGGCCGTTGCCTTCGAGGGTCACGATGCCGACGGTGTCGAGGGAATGGTTGGCGCCAAGGTCCAACTGGGCCGTCGCGCCATTGACGGTGACGTTGCTGCCGCTGGCGATGAACCCGGTGGAACTCAGAAATAGGGTACCAGCCGTGATGTTGGTCAGACCCGTATAGGTATTATTGCCGGACAGGGTTACCAAATCGGTGGTGGTTTTGTTCAGGGGAATGCCGGAGCTGGGAATCAAGGGTACGATCAGCGGCCCAACCCCATGGGAATCGGCGAGAATGGCGGTTACGGTTCCATTCATCACGTCAAATTCCGTGGTGCTGGAGAGTGCCGAGGTGCCGGTGCCCGTTATGGAGCCGTTGCCATCGAGGGTGACAATGCCGACGGTGTCACTGTGGTTGGCACCGAGATCAAAAACGGCCGTGGTGCCATTTACGGTCAAATTGCTGCTGTCGGAAATCGACACGTTCGCGCTTTCGGCCAAAGTTCCGGCGGTGATCAGGGTGTCCCCGGCGTAAGTGTTGGCGCCATCGAAGGTCAAAATACCGGAATTAATCTTGGTAACATTGCCGGTGGCGCCGCTGATTACGCCGGAGAAGGTGGTGTTGGCGGAATTATTGATCGTCAACAAGACGTTGCTGCCCAATTGTACGCTGCCACCGGCCGCGCCGGACAGGGAACCAATTTCCTCGCTGTTATTGACGATAAGAGTGCCATTGGCATCCACGGTGACGGGCGACGTATCAGCAAGGGCGCTGCCGCCGAAAAGTGAGACCGTACCCGCGCTGACTTCCGTGCCCCCGACAAACGTGTTGGTGCCGTTGAGGGTGAGGGTGCCCGTGCCGGTCTTGATCAGCGAGCCGTTGCCGCTGAGGGTGCCGCTATAATTTGTGCTGGAATTGTCACTGCCGGCGGATAAAGCGACAGGACTGGACGAGTCGTTTTCGAGCACAATCGGCGTATTGCCGGCGAGGGCGCCAACGCTGGCGTCGGTGATGCCGGTGAACAGGAGCTGACCGCTGGTGATGTTCACGGTGCTGTTTTGCAGCGCCAGGTTGTTCGTGATGGAGAGGATGCCGCCAGAGATGTTGGTGTTGCCGGAGAACGTGTTGGCGTTCGTGAGCGTCACGACGCCGCCCGTGGTTTTGTTCAACGGCACGCTGCCGGCAAGAATCGCGTTCACGGTGCCGTTCATGAGTTCGAAACTGACCGAGCTGGTCACGGTCGAGGTACCGGTGCCGGTGATGGTGCCATTGCCGTCGAGGGTGACCTTCGCAAAGGAGTTGCTATGGCTGTCGCCGAGGTCGAATACGGCGGTGCTGCCGTTGACGGTCAGGGCACTGGCGGAGTTAATCGAACCGTTGACGCCAAGCATCAGCGTGCCGCCGAAAACGGTGGTGTTGCCCGTGTAAGTGTTGGTGCCATTCAAAATGAGAATGCCGGTGTGGGTGGCGTCGCCGACGGTGAGGCTGCCGTTCGAGAGCGCGCCGCGAAGCGTCGCCGTATCCACGTTGGCATCCACCTCATCCGAGTCCAGCGTGGCCGCGATATTGCCATTGGCCGTCACGAGCACCGTGCGGTTGCCGCCGCCGAGGTCAATTGCGTTCTTGAACAGCACATTCGAGTCAGCCGAGGGCGATCCGAAGAGCAGGGCGCTGCCGTCGGGGACAAAATTGCCGCTGGCCCATTTCAACTGTTGGCCGTTGGACAACCGGACACTGAGGTCGCCACCCTGGGCCGAGAAACCGCCGTTGCCAGTCCACATCACGTCCGTGGAGGCAGTGCCCACATAACGGGTAAAATCACCGTTGGATTGGAGTACGCCGCCCGCGAGATTGATGCGGCTTTCGAAATTGATGCCGACGGTGTCTTGGGCCTGAAGCGCGCCACCGGTGATCTTGGTTTCGCCGGAATAGGTGTCCGCCCCGTTGAAGATGACGAGGCCGCTGGCGATGGTGATGTTCGCGCCTTGGCCGGCGGGAATATACGAACCAGTGCCGGCGTTGAGCAGCGTCTGGGCGCTGTCGTCGGAGATCGAGAAGCCGGCGGGATTGCCGCCAAAGGTAATCGTATTGCCGGTGCCGGGGTCGAGCGTGACATTCGAACCTGTCTGCATAAAGAGATCAGAACCGGCGCCGATGCCGGTGGTGCCATTGACCACCGATCCTTGAACTCCCGCCTGGCCCAAGCCCTGAATAAACTGATTATTATCAAATGTAGCGTTGCCCTGAATAATGAGCGAGCCGCCCTTGCGCACGAAAATCGCGCCACCCAAGGCGTTGCCACCACTGCCACCGAAGATCAGCCCGCTGGGGGTATAGCCTGAAGCACCCGTGCCGCCGCCGAAGCCGCCGGTACCACCCCCGCCGCCGGTGCCGTCCAACCCATTGGGCCGCGAACCACCATTGCTGGCGGGAACCGCCGGAATCGCCGGGCTGGTGGTGATGGTAATCGTGTGTTCGGGAATCAGAATGGAATAAGCATTGACCATCGTGCCATTTGTCAGTGTCACGGTCGTGTTCGCGATGGGGGAATTGAGCCCGGTTTGCAGGTTGGTAACGTTTCCAGTTGTCGTGTCGTTATAGACTTGGCTGTAGGAAGCCACAATATCCTGCTGGGTCGTTTGGGCGGCAATGGCCGGAGTCCCGGACGTTGCGGTCAACCCTGCGCCGCCGCCGCCAATGCCACCGGAACCGCCGGAGCCACCACCAGCGCCGAAGCCGCCGAGGCCACCATTGCCGCCGCTACCGGCGTCACCGCCCGCTGCGCCACCGGAGAATGCGGAACCACTCCAATTAGCGCCACCCGTGCCGCCATTGCCGCCATTGCCGCCGGGGCCACCACCCAAGAAATCACTGCCGGTGCCGCCGTTGCCGCCCGTGCCGCCACCACCGCCGAGACCAATTTGACCGGAAGCCAGGGCTTGGTCAAACGTCACCAAGGCCGTAATCGCATCCGCTTCGGAAATGACCGCATTGGCAATCTTCCCCAACAAACCAGCGCCGACATTGAGGGTAAAGGGACTGGCGTCGTCCGCCGCTTCTTCGGTAAGCAAGTCAACGAGACCGAGGGTGGCCGTGGTCACACCGAGAATCAGGGAGGGGCTGCGATCGCCGCCGTTGCCACCCGCACCACCGTTGCCACCCGCACCGCCAAAGCTGTTGGTTCCATCAACCCCGCGCAAGCCCTTGGTGCCTGTCGTACCACCAATGTCCACGTAGATGAATTGGTCGGGCGTGTAACCGCTGGTTGCTTGCGCGGGAACGGTGCCGTTATTGAAAAGGTTATTCAGCGTACCGCCCGTGTTGCCGACGCCGCCCGCGCCGCCTACGACGGTGTCCGAAATGAAGCTGACGTTGTTGAGCGTCACCGAGGCTCCGGAATTAATAAAGATTGCGCCGCCCATGCCCGCGCCGCCGCCGCTGCCATTGCCGCCGGTCGTCGTAAAGTTCGACAGCACAGCATTGTTGACGGAAAGGTTGCCGGCCTCGACGAAATAGCCCGATTTGCCCCCGCCATCCACATTGCCGGAGACGGTCTGGCTGCCGCCCGTCTGGATGGTCATTTGCGCGTGGGCAAAGGCTGGCAAAAGCAGCGACGCACCGAGGATCATGCCAGCAATTTTCGGGAAACGGAGACGGCGGAGCATAGTGGAGGAGTTCATGAGATAATCGTTAATTGTAAAAGATTTGTTCCAGTGACAGCTAAAGCAAAACGCCCAATCTGAACAAGCTAAATAATCTGAATTCGATGGAATTTTACCCCAATTTATTAACATTTTCATTTTCCAGGTACGGCAAAGGCGATTTTGGCTATTCCATCGGGTATATCTCCCTCTCAAAATATGGTTGTCTGCCAAAGGCTGCATCGGGAGGTTATTAACAAAGTTATTAACAAAACCCCCAGAAAACTCGCCTTCAAACGTAATCAAGCATAAGTAAACACCCTATTATTCAGCCAAAAACCCTGTAGCAATCCGTCGATTTGCCAATCCTTCGACACCCCTGCGTGGATGCTCTTAAACTGGGCCCGTTTTTGGGGTTCGCTTTTAGAATTTGGGCCAAAATACTGCACCTGTACAACTTGGGGCCTTTACGGAGGTTGACAGGCGCGGGCCGTTCAGTTTCCGCGCCGGCCTTTACCTCGATTCGCAGAGGGGCTGCGTTTTGGCTGTGCGTTGATGCGGTCACCGCACACTTAAGAAAATCGCCTCGCTCACGGCTACAGCCACCCATGGCTGGTGAAAACTGTGCCAATGAGGTAAGAGCATAAATTGGCGGCGATGACCGCAATCCAGTCGCGGATGCGGTCGGCACGCTTGATTTCCGGAGTGTGGAACGCCAGCGCGAACAGGGCGGCTTCGCCCAGCGCCGCAAATGTTTCGGCAATCGGGATATAATATGGCGAATTGAAGCCGATGACCAACGGCATCGCAACCACCACGATCGGATAGGAACAGGCCGTCAGCCAAAAGCCCGCAACCAGCCGGCGTTTGAAGGAGTGCGGGCGAGACAAGCCGATGAGCAGCACCGGCGTCTCAATCGCAATGGAGAAAAAGTAGCCGGGGATGAGAAATCGCCACAGATCGGCCGAACTTGGCGCAACATCCGCGACGGGCCGGAGGTCGGCGAGCGGCAGGAGCGAAATTCCGTGGAGCATTTGGGCCAGGCCGGTCATAGCAACCTCAAGAGAAAGGAGGCTTCGGCCAGAACGTGGGCGATGGCGACCGTGAAATAGACATCGCGGGTCAGGGGATAATTGACGAGAAACGCTCCCCAAAGGAACAACACGATAAAGAGGCCGGCGATGCCTGTCGCCGTGACGAACCATTTCCATCCGACGGAGCGGCGCGACAGGGGCGCGTCCATTAAATCCCAGGGGCGCGCGCGCATGGCGACGAGCGGAATGGCGACGAGCCAGACGGCATAGTGAATCATTTCCAAAAACGTGTGGGTGGCCACCAACGCATGGGAGGAAATTCCCGTGAGAATTTCTGCGCCGGCGTGGCGGGTGATGCGCAAAGTGAGCATATCATCGCCCTCAAGTGGCGGCGCGTGAATCAGCCGCCACCAGAGGAGCACCAGCAAACCCGGTATCGCGAGCAGGCAGCGGCGGTAAGTGCGCAGCCAGGCTGGACGGCGGCGGGCGATTTCGCGGTCGAGGAACCACAGGGCGATCAACGGATGCAGGTAGACGATGCCGATGTCCCAGGCAGCGGGATAGGCCCACACGCCGCTGACGAGGAGAAAGCCGACGGCCATGGGAAGCAGCCAGGGGTTCGGCAGCGCGACGGCAGCGTCCGCAGTTGCACCGCGAACTTTTTGGCCGTTGCGCATGGCGACGAGCGAGGCAATCCAGAGCACCAGCGCGCTGTTCCACAGGGCCGAGGCATTGGAAATCGTCGGGCCATACCAATCGTACTGGCGGCTGAGGATGGGAATGGAAATGAATGCGGCAGTGAGCGACAAGGTTCCGATAATCGCCGTGAGATAATAAACGCGCAGGGGACCCCAGCGCGCAGGCATCCGGGAGAGGAAGTAGCGCAGCTCGATCCAATTGTGCGGGCCGGCGAAGAGAAAAACCGTGACGATGGAAAACTGTAGTGGCACAAACCCGGCAAAAACTGCGGAAAGCACAATGACCGCCAACGCAACCGCTCCAAAACGCGCGGCAGACCGGTCCGCGGGCTGGCCGGCGGCGGAAAAATTGGCGGTGGAAATGGCGGCTTCGGACATGGGATTTAGGCGCGAAAGAGGGAATGAATCGTACAATTAGAAAGAGGGCGCAGCAAGACTGCGCCCCTACGTTGGTTGCGAGGTCGAATATTCATTGGCGCGAACGCAGGGGCGCAGGCTTGCTGCGCCCTCTTACCTCCCATGGTTCGCCGATTCATTTAATTATTCTAAAAACTTTCATCAAATTACTTCTGGCCGGTGACGGGCGGTTGCTTGAGGAGGGCCGCGAG
>Ga0265319_1002214_pt1 | contig 10822 bp, 24 predicted proteins | sample 4824metaG_FD_192443 | JGI IMG/M metagenome (GOLD analysis project Ga0265319, IMG submission 192443) | Rhizosphere microbial communities from Carex aquatilis grown in University of Washington, Seatle, WA, United States - 4-8-24 metaG | ecosystem: Host-associated > Plants > Roots > Rhizosphere >...
CTATCTCCGTGTCCTGAAAGTCTAGGCGCTGAAAATAGGTCCGCAGGAAGTTGTAGAGATCTAGGTCTATCACGGCGCCCCTGCTGTTGAGGACTTGGAGCCGTGGGTTTTTAATTTTCTTCTTTTTAAAAGGCCAAAAATTAAACAGCATCGGGCGCGAGCTCCACTTTTAAAACTTTAATTCCCAGGGCGGACCCAGCCATCGCCAACTTCTTTTGAGCGCCTTCCATATCGGCGCCGGTGACGGCTGGGGCCCACTTGTCGGGGATTTCTACGGTGACGAGTAGTTTCTTGGGCATGGGGTCCAGATACTACTTTTAAATTTAAAAGTCAAATTTAAAACTCCTCCCTTGTTTTAAAATTCGGGCGCGGCCTTAAAATCTGACCGTCCTGCTTGGCGATCTTGGTACCGGCCCCGAAGCCGGCACCGAATATAAAAACGCTTTCCTCGTCCTTCGAGAGCTTGCGCGACAACATCATGCCGGCGAGCTTTTTACCGGCTTCCAACTCTTTGGGGTTTAAAGATGACATTTAAAACCTCTCTCTGGCTCATTTTTTAAATTCTTCCTCTATCTTCCCCAGCCGGGCTCTCTCGTAGCGCCGGCTATTAACCAGATAGAAAAAGAAGACGGTTGTTTTGAAACCAATGAGCGCCGAGCACCATAAAATGCACCCGGCACAATAGACTTCAATTAAAAATTTAAACATTAATTGAACCAATACCGAAGCCCTGCGCGGACCTGGTATTCCTCGTTTCCGATAGTGTCATCCCCTAAGATATGCCACTCGCGCCCGGTGTTGTCCATGGCTTTTTTAGAAATATCGGTCGCAAAGTAGTCGGCTTCGATGTTGAAAGCCCAGCGGTCGTTGATTTTGTAGTCCAAACCGACGCCGATCTGCCGCGCGAATGACGGTTTTACGCTTACGGTGACGTGGTTGTCCTGTAAAAATGGGTTCTCGTGGAAGTCCCAGGTAAAAAAGCCGGCGCCGGCGACAACATAAGGCGAGACTTTTTTTGAAACGACCGGCCGAAAGATTAAATCGACCATGCCTCCGAAGCCGTCCAGGCTTCCGAAAGATCCCTTCACGTCATCGACTGACGGAAAATACTTCCGTCCGTGGTAATCGGCTTCGAGTGCGGCCGATAGCTCGTGATAAATCGGCTTTTCTACGCGCACCATGACCGCGCCGGCGTCATCGGCGCCGTTGTTTTTGCTGTTTAGATATCCTCCATCCACCAAAACAGAGATATCCGAGACTTCGGCGGCGTGAGCTCTCCGGGGATGACGTAGCTCAAGCCCCAAAAATACCATCAAAAACAAAACGACTATTAAAAACTGAACCAATAAATTACTATCCCTCTCCTGACTTTTCATCATTTAACCCTCCACGGATTTAATTACCAGGTCTTGCAGTTTTGCGCGGACATTTTTAAACGGTACAGCCTCCGCGTGTGTGCTGTATTTGATAATTTCATCCAGAGCCAAGATCGTTGTCTTGATCTCGTCGACGGATAGGACTATCAAAATTTTTGGCATTTTTTCTCTCGGCCTCTTTTTGTCGCTGACGCTTTTTCTCGGCGTTAACGGCTTTTAAAAGTTGTGCTTTGTTGTCCTGCTGGTTCGGTCGATACCCTTTCAAAATTCGCCTCCTTTTCTCCTGCGATCGTCATGTCTTTCGCAAAACGTTTTATCGCATCAAGCGAATCCTCTCCGATCTGACAATGACTCACGACAACCTGATTAGTTTGGTCATCGATTAATTGAAGTGTGTACGTTTTCATGGCTACTCCTCCCTGATTTTTTAAATTCCTTGCCCCAATTTTTGGCGGCAGTAACGGCATAGGCCGATAGATTTTTCATGCCGCCGGCCGGCCTGACCTTACTCACTTTTGACAAAAGTTCACGGAGAGCCACTTCAAGAGCTTCGGACCCGAGGGGATAGCCAGACGATTTTGAGAGCTCGTATTTTATGGCTTCTAAGTTGGTGGGAGAGAATTGGGCGAAGGTGCTTTTTAGGGTGAAATTTTTAATGTCGCTATCGATTCTTTCAATCATTCTTTCAATCATTCTTTCTTCTTTATAAATAGGTGTCTGTGTAGACACTCCCTCCCCTGTCTGTAGAGACACTCCCTCCCCTGTCTGTAGAGACACCCCCCCTCCTGTCTGTATAGACAGGGGGATGTGGATAACTTTTGGATTTATTCCGTACTCTGGAAGGTTGTTTTTTAGGCGCTTTAAAATGATTTTTTTGGCGAGAAGAGTCCGCAGACCTCTTAAGATATTGGTACCGTCCTTAATGCCGGTGCGGATTCTAAATTCAGCGTTTGGAATCCTAGTAAAAAGTCTGTCCTCTTGAAACCAGCCGACAGTATCACGGCCGATCACCAAAAGAATTTTTGTCTCGTATTGATTTAATGGGAGGTGTGGGAGTAGTTCAAAAAACCGATTAAATTTTTTTAAGCGGCCTATGAATTCGCTGTCTAGTTTTTTCATAGGCCCCCCAATGACTTAAGGGGATATATTGACGCTAAACAGAGGTTATTTAAATATCTTTTTAAATATATCCTTGAGTGTATCTTATGTAAGGTATTTATAGAGAGGGATAGCATCTGGCTCGGTTCCATTAAGAGATTTTACTTAAGATAAGACGCGTGTTTTGCGATAAATCGATCAATGGCGGCTTTTATTGCCTCAACCTTAGTCTCTTTGCCGAGATTCAACCAGCCATGAACGGCGTTAATTTGCACCCCGCACTCGGCCGCTATTTGTCTATTTGGAAGCTTGTCTCCGGCCTTTCTTTTGATACGCCGGAGAGCCGTCATCCGATCTATCTCTGTTACCGTGGTCATATAATTTTATCTCCTTGTTTGTAGATGTTGCTTAAACAAGAAAATTATAGTATATGTTTGAGGGTATTGTCAAGAGTAACCAAAAAAATACTTGGATCTAAAAAAGGCGTTATATCTTTAGCTATGACGCTTGACGGACCATAATAATGGCTGTCGGTCTAGATTTTGGATCGCAGATAGTTGATGCCGGCCGGCGGACCGTGGCGCATCCTGTAAGTTGTAGGACAAAGAAAAAAATAATCGCCGTTGTCACTTTGTGATGGACGCTATAGTCGGAGATATGCTGATCGACTTTTTTCTCAACAGCTGTGAAGCGCTTGCCGATGCCGGAAAGGTTGGCCGCGATGACGCCGGCGAGGATATTTAAAGAGCAAAGTAATAAGATTTCAAGGTTCTGAGCGTTCATTTTTGCTTAGTGTTATTGTCCTGGCGCCCAAAGAGGCCGGCCAGAGGCAGGTTGATATTGGTGACGTGGGTATCGCTCTGAGACTTGTCGATCTGTGCAGTCTGCGCGGTTATCGTGTCGGGTGCCGGCGGCGCGACTACCGGCCGCGGAGGCGTAAGGACACCACGAATCCAGCCGAAGAAAAGACACACGCCGGCGATGATGACCGCAACGACAATGATATCGAGCAAGATCCCAAAAGACTTAGCCAGGCGCCGGCCAGAGAAACGACTTTTGAGCCAGCGTGACCAGGACCAGGGCTCTTGATCGGTATGATAGACCGGCTTTGTGGGTGTTATTTCTTGAGAGTCTGCCATTTTGTCTGGATCATTCCCCAAACGAGGCGAAGGGTCCCGGTGATCCTGGGACGCACCAGGGGCCACGTCCAAGCGCCGGCAAGGTAAGAGATTACGCATGCCCGGATCATCCTGTCACCTCTTCGAGAACGAAGCGGTATCTCTTCCCTTCCTGGAAAGCTCCCCCGCCCTTCTCACACAAGAAAACCGGCTCGCTGGGCGCGGTATCAGCTGATCCCAGCGTCACCGGCGCGGCCGAGGCCGTCACCGTTTCGGCGGCCGGCTTGGAAGAGTTCGAGTCCTGAGCAGGGGCGTTTGTGGTGTTATCGAACGCTTCAAATTCCTGCCCCGGAGTCATCGCGGAAAAAATCTTGTCGTTGGCGTCACTCTTCTCGTAAATCTGCTCGTACTCGCCACGGCCCGGGATCTGCGGAAAAAGGACCTTGTAGCCATTCTCGACGAGTCCCACATAAGTTAATCTTAAATTTTCCATCGGATCTCCTTTTTATTTGAAAAACTTTTTGACGGCAAAATACACTATAACAGCGACGATTAAGATGATGACCAACGACACTTGCCAGGGGATTTTAAATCCGCTGGTGGGCGAAGAAGTCACGTTGCTAACGGCATGATCGGCCAGACTGCCGCCAAAAAGACCGACAGCGCCGGCGACCAAAGGAATCAAAAACTCAGGGGCGAGTAAGAAAAGAGGCATTTTTATAGCTCCGCGTCTATTGTGTAGTGAAAAGCGTATTGATGGCCGGCCGTAGTGTTGGCGTTCGGCCTGGCCGTGACATTTTCATCGCCCGGATTCTCCGTGATAGCGGAAAGATCAGCCGCGCCGGTGACGTCACGAAATCTCGCCGTAACGCCGCTGACGGTCGAATAAAGAGTTGTTGCATAACCAACATTAGCCTTAACGGCTTTAAATTCTATCGTCAGTCTGTCCAACTGGTCCGCAGTTCTTGAGACGAAGGCCAAAGATCCGTTCGTGTCATTGGTGCCGGGTGCGACGGTGAGTTTATAGCTTTTCTCGTAATACCGCTGGCACCTTAAAAGCTCTTGCGTTAAGTCCATCTGATCCAGCGGAAACGCGCGATCTGCTGGGGCCATTTCAAAACCCGCGAACTGAATATAATTATTAATCGTCGCCAACAAGTTTACTTGATTCGGTGAAGCGCGTTTATTTGCGCTTACCGTCCAAGTGCCGTCTGCGGTCTGTGTATAAGTAGCTCCCGCCTTTAACGCCAAAAATAGATAGCATCCGACGGCGTCCTTATAATTCCACGTTCCCGCGCTGGGTGAAGCCGGCACAACTATTGTTTTCTGCTCCCAAGTGTCGGCGGCGTTAATGGTATACTCAAAAATAAAATTTCTATCTAATGCACCTGATCCAAGAGCGCCGGTAAAAATCCCGGTGACATTGGATTTTACCCAAAACTTTAAAATAAAGGGACGTTGAGCCAACCGCGACCAGTTAAAACCCTCAATGGTGTTAGTTATAGCGCATATGTGCGCCGCGTTGACTGTTGCGTCGGCGGTTGTAATCAAAATCTTTAAAGAGTAGGGCATTATTATTTTGGACTGCGCGAAGGTCGGGACACTCGCATCCTGGGAAGCCGTGACGACTGCGCCGCTATTATTGCCCCACTTCAAACGGTCTGCCATAAAAAGACCGTCGGCAATAGCGGCAAAGCTCGTGCCTCTCTGCCAAAAATAAAGCAGACCGTTGATAAACTCGTTTCTTCCCTTCGGAGGCGGTTGAAGAACTGCTGACATTTTAGCTCCCGAGTACCGCGATTCCGCAGTCGCAAGCGGCCACAACGGACCGAAGATAAATCGCGGCGGCGGTGTCAATGATGGCTGTTTGACCGGGCGCGATAGGAATACCCCTCACGCTTGATCCGTCGACGTTGGCGTCACCCATCCAAACGGTATCGCCTCCTCCATTGTAGATCCAGACTTCACGTGTGGAGGCGGCGGCCGCGACGGCCGGCGCACCGGGAGCGCCGGTGCCGGTTGTATACTTCACCGGCGTCGTAAGCGTGCCGCCGGTGCTGTTGACCAAAAGAACTGTCGCCGAAGAAATAACAATTCGGTTGTCGTAAATGTGACCGCTTGAGACGGCGATGGTGATAGTGGCGGCGGCGCCGGTGGTGTTGCGGATCTGGATCTGACCAAAAAAATTATCTGTGCCGTCCGGGTTGGTCGGCAATTCTACCGAGATACCCTTCGGGATCGCCTGGAAAACTTCGTCGCCGATCGCAAACTCAAGATCTGTCGCGGAAGTATTGTCGAGGATCGTCAAAAACCGGCCGTTCACGTCGACCGTGGCGACGTCGTTGTTGTTCAGGACTTTCTGGAACCTTCTATAAACCATCCTCATTTATTTACCCTTTCCAAAGTAGTAGACGATCAAAAAGACGCCGAGGACCGCCACGACAACAAAAGGCGCGATCTGCGCGATGACGGTCGCGGAGCCTTGAGTCTGCGCGTTGAGCGTCGAGGTGACGGCCTTCGACGTGTCGCTGGCGTTCTGTGCGACTGCCGACGTGGCCGCTTCGCTGGCGGAGATCGCTTTCTGAGAAAAATCAACGGCTTGCTGGCCGGCGTCTCGGACCAGGCCCACGAGCTCCTGAACCGCCGTCAAAACATTGTCCGAAAAATTATTATTGTTTGTGTAATTGAGTGCCGCGCCGGCTCCGAGCGCTACTCCGTTGCTGTCGGCCGCGACGCGGTTGTCCTGGCTGGTCGTGGTCGTCGAGGTGCTTGACTGTGTGTCAGAACTCGATCCACCTTTAGCCCAGGCCGGGGAAGCGAACAGAAAAAAACCGATGATGAGGCAAGAAGTGAGGATCATTCGAGCCTCTTTCTGAAAACCGATTCCAAAAACTTGTAGCCGTTTTCTTCGGCGATCGCGTCCAGGCCCTTGCGCTCGGAGTGAATCCGGATGGACTTCACGCCGGCTTCGCGTGCGATCTGTTCAATAAAAGGCGCGGCAAGACTCGTAAAAGGTACTTTGATTTTGCTCTCGGCGGCGCCGTAGAGGATCGCAAGCTCCGGGATTCCTCCCCAAAGCTGTTCGATACGCACAAGGAAGATCCCGATAGAAAGGCCGTCGGCTTTCATCTCATAAAGCGAGATCTCTCCCCTGTCCACGCCGCCCTTGATGGACTCCATCGGGACGGCAAGATCAATTTTTCCCATGAGTCTGGTCGTGTCTTCGTCCCAGGATTTCTTGAAGATCTCGATTTCGGGATAGGTGGAGGTTTTCATTTGTGGGCTTTCAGGATAAAAAAGAGGGCCGCGCCGATGACCGCCGCCACAAAAAAGAGCATGGAAAACGAGGGCGCGGCGATGTTGAAGGACCCGGTGGAAAAGGTAACTCCGCTTGTGCTGTCAGCGCGGCCGGCCGCGGAACTCACGGTCGGAGGGCTTGAGGTAAGCTGTTTTGCGGTCATGCCAAAAACTTGACTGGCCGCCGAAGTTAAAGGGTCCATCGAATTTCCTTTCGTCGGCCCGGATAATCCGGGCGTCGGTTATTTCTTAAAACTGCGAACCAGCCAGAAAAAGATCACAACCGCGACGAGAAGCAGAACAATAGTCAAGATTTTGTCATTCGTCGCGGCCGGTGTCGCGGCGGTCGTGGTGCTGGCCGGCGTCGTGGTCGTGTTTGCTCCCAGGATATTGAGCGCCCGGAGGCGGTTCGTCACGGAAGCGTAGACGTTAAGACCGTTGTCAAAAAGCTGTCCCACGCCGTTGGCGAGACTCGTCAAAAAATCCGGTGAGTTTGCGGCCGCCGGGCTTGAAAGAGCCGATGTGTCCTGTGGAGACTGATAATCATAAATGCTCGGAAGACTTGTAATCGGATCGGGCAAAACAAAAGGGTCCATGAGTTTCTCCTGCTAGACGCGGCCGGCCGGCTTCGTGCCGGCGCGGCCTTGTCTGGTGTTTACGACTTGACGTTCAAGCCTTGCAGAACTTCCCCGAAGATCGGGAACGCGTTCGGCGCGGCTGTCGCCCAGGTGATGACAAAACGGAAATCCGTCACGCCGGCCATCGGGAGAAATGCCCCGAGGTCGTCCTGACGCGCGAAATCCAGCGTGTCGTAACCCGACTGGATCGTGCGATTTCTTTCGGCGAGCTGAACAGTTTTCACGTTCAGCGGGATCGACTGATCCAGATTGTCGCCGTTCACGGCCACGTTAACCTTCGTGATCGTGCTGGCGCCCGGCTTGCGGATGAAAAGCGCCATGTACCCGGAGTCCGCTCCGAACTTGGGAAGGCTGTCGATTTCCTGGTCGCCGGTGGTTGCGAAGGAATAGGTAAACTTCTTGAGCTTGACGTGCTGGCCCAGGTTGCGCACCGACTCCTCGAACTCGGCATAAACTTCCACCGAGGAAACCTGCACGACGCCGATGACGTCGACTTCGAGCGTCACCGAGGAAACCGGCTTGCCGGTCTTGGGGTTCAGTCCCATGCCCAGGGCGTAAACTGCGCGCTCCTGATAAGAGGACATATCGCGCCGCACAAAATTGATCGGCACGATGCCGTTGACGTTGCCGTCGCCGGCGAAGTCACCGTAATACTTCTGGCGATCCAGAAGGAACGTGACGTCGGTATCGACGAAGATCTCGCCGTCGACGAGAAGACGGATATTGCTGATGTCGGCGATGATCTGAGCGCGTGTGAGCTCAACGCCGCCGGCCGTCAGGAAACGAAGCTTCACGCCCAAAAGCGAGAAGGTCGGCGAGATCCTGCCGGTAGCGGTACCGACGGCCACGCCGTTTAAGTTTCCCTGTTTGAGGGTACGCACCAGGATCGCTTTCGGGATCGCGGAGGCGTGCGCCGGCTTCGCGTAGAAAAACGCGAGGATCGCGGCAAAAAAGATGGTTGAGAGTACGATCGGGGTCATGTGGTGCTCCTTGGATTAAGCCGGTGCACCGTAACCCGTCGTGATATTTTTGGCGATCCCCTGGACTCCAACTCCGAAGGTGCCTTTGCCGGCTTCTTCAAGAATGAGCCCGGCGGCAAATATCCCGGCGACTACAGCGCCAGCAGTGAGTAAAAAGTGTTTCATTGAAAATCTCCTTTGTTCAAATAAGCAAAAGGCCGGCCTTTGTGGGGCCGGCCTAAAACTTAAGGGACGAGCTGGGGCATCTTCTTCGTCGCGTAAACCACGGCGTAAGCGATGACCGCGATCGTGATGATGGTCTTCAGATTCGGAAGCATTGGACTCTCCTGTTTATGTTTCAAGAAAAGGGAGAGCCGGAGGAAGGGACAAAAAACCGAGCCAGGTTAAATTGTCTTCTTCACTCCGGCTCGGTTTTTCTTGTTGCAAGGTCCAGATACGCCCAGCGGATTTTTTTGTCAACTACTTTTTTTAAATTATTTTTTTACCGCGAATATCCTCCGTTTAAATCTATCGCACTCAGAAATTTTTCCGCACCAACGAGCTCGCCGTTTTCAAGGTGCATCGCGTCGAAGCCCATCTCGGCGCCGTTGGTCCAGGCGAAGTGCCAAGTCTCAAGAGTCGGGATCTTGTCGGCGAGGCTTCCGATGTACCGGCTCATATATTTGACGTCCTCGGGTAAAGTCTGCTTGAAGCTGACCAAAATATCCTGCTGACTCGTAATCATGTTGTGAGTCTCGGCCTTGCGGCGCACCGTGGCGATGATGTCGATATACTCGCGCCGGCCTTGCGCGATCAAAACTTTTAATCCCTCGGGTATTCTTCCAGGATCTGTATAGAGTCCGACTTCGTTGATAAAAAGAACCATATCGGGGACATTGAAAATAAATCGACAGAATCGGTTGAACTCGGAGTCATCCTCGAACGGATCGACCGGCATTTTCTCGGAAGTGTAAAGAACCTTGAAAGGCTTGTCGCAGTTGTCATAGAGATAGGCCACGAGATCCGGGAAAGCGCGGATTCGCACGCCTTCCGAAAATTCCTCGTGATCGTCGACAACGATCGAGCGGCTAAGCCGCCTGTGAATGAGACGTAAGAGCGAGGTCTTTCCCTGCCCCTTCAGTCCCAGCACCGGCATCAGGCTGTTTTTTATCTGTTGTCTGTGGTTCTGATTTTGGTGCATGGGCTCTTTTCTTGAAGAAGTTTAGCCAGGCGTATGATTCAGGGTGAAGCATCGCGTCCATAAAAAGAGAGGGCCCGAGGACCGCAACGATCGCGCCGATCCTGTAAGTCCATTTATTCGCGGAGATACCCGGAAGGATCTCGTCCAAAATGTCGGATAGCGGCGCCGCCAGCGCTTTTACTTTCTCGGGCTCGAGCTTCCAATGCTCGCCGCGCACCGGCGTGAGGATTCCGTTGAAAATAACTTCGACGAGTGCCTCAACGGATTCGCCGACATTGATCTCGTAGCCTCCGAAATTGATGCTCGTGTCACGCGCATCGGGACCGGCGCCCTCCCCCGGCCTGGGCTGTTGGAAGATCTTCTCATGCCCCGGCGCGGCCTGTTCTCCGGGCTTTTTTTCCTGTGCCGGCGCGGCCGGCTGGGCCGGTGGCGGCTGAGAGGGATTAAGATTTTTTAATCTTGCCTCTTTATAACCCCCCGGAAACCGCGTTCCTGGCTTCCTGCCGCGTTTTTCCTGGGCTGGCGCGGCTCCTGGCTTGGCTGGGGCCGGCTTCAAGTCGGGTTTAACGGCCTCCCGGGCCTTCTCAAGAAGCTTTGTTTTGTCGGGGTTTTTTCTAAGCGAAGAACGGGTCATCGTGAAATAGCTCTCGGGTTTTATTCGCTGGCGCGGCCGGCTTCGGCTGTTGGGCGGGCTTCTGTTTATTTTTCTTGTCGCCGGGCTTCGACGCGGTGAAGGTCGCCTCTTTGCCGGCGGCCGGGATCTCGGCCTGGCACGCTTCGCACTTCTTGGCGCCGGCCGGCACTTCCTTCTGACATGACGGACACTTCATAAAAACTCCTATAAAATAAAAAGACCACGGACTTTTAATCCGTGGCTCGGTTTAATTTTTAAGACAGTATTTATTTAAAAAGATGTCTAACTTTTTATATTCTCTACTAAAGCGCCTGGACCTTTGCCTTGCGCTCGACTTCGCGCCCATCCAATAAAATTTTAAATTCGCCGGCCACGATCTCCGTGTCCTGAAAGTCTAGGCGCTGAAAATAGGTCCGCAGGAAGTTGTAGAGATCTAGGTCTATCACGGCGCCCCTGCTGTTGAGGACTTGGAGCCGTGGGTTTTTAATTTTCTTCTTTTTA
>Ga0265319_1002215_pt1 | contig 10811 bp, 11 predicted proteins | sample 4824metaG_FD_192443 | JGI IMG/M metagenome (GOLD analysis project Ga0265319, IMG submission 192443) | Rhizosphere microbial communities from Carex aquatilis grown in University of Washington, Seatle, WA, United States - 4-8-24 metaG | ecosystem: Host-associated > Plants > Roots > Rhizosphere >...
ACAACTGCGACCACGGTCGCCAGGGCAGCAAGCGTCGCGACTGCCGCGGCCCGACCTGCGGGCCAGCATCGCTCGCCACGGAGGTAGCGGACGATCGGGAACACGGTCGTTCCGACGACCGCGCCGGCCAGGATCGCCAGGGTGACGGTCGTCAGCTTCAGGGCCAGCTCGGCGCACACGGCGCCGAAGGCCGCGATCACCAGGACCCGCCAGCTGAGCGCCGTCATCCGGCGCAGCCAGGCGGGCACGAGCTCGCTCTCCCGGACGATCGACGCCGTCAGGCCCCGTTCCGTGGGCCGGGCGGCTGCGTCAGTCGCGTCGGCTTGGGCGCCCTTCATGGGTGAAGGCTAGGACCTGGCGTTCGCCATGTCACGGTTACCCGGGCTGGACGCGTAGGGGGCCGAGGATATCGAGCGGATATCCCCGGGGCCCCACTTCGTGCACAGGTCGTCAGTCACCTTCCTCAGGCCGGAGGCGTCTCCCCGACAGGAACTCGGAGATCTTGGCTGCCAGCTCGCGCGGGATCTCTTCGGCCATGTGATGGCCGGAATCCATTGGCTCACCTCGCAGGTCCGGCGCCCAGGCGCGTCAGCGTGCAGCGCGAGCGGGCGAAACGTCGGGGGGCTGCAGCGAGAGCTCCATGAACACGAGCCAGTCCACGAGATCATCGGGCAGCTCGTAGTACGGACCGATCCTGGTGAAGCCCATTCGCTCGTACAGGCCGATGGCCTCGAGCTGCCGGACGCTCGTGTCGAGGCGCATTGTCCGATAGCCGGCCAAGCGCGCCTCTTCGATCACCCTGACGGCCAGGGCCTTTCCCGCGCCGCGACCACGGAACGCGGGGTCGACAAACATCCGCTTCATCTCGCTGGACCCGCCACCAAGCGATCGCAGGGCGACACAGCCGGCGGCCCTGCCGTCGACCGACGCGAGGAGCAGCCGGCCGTCGGGCCGGGCGTACTTGCCGGGCAGGCCCGCCACCTCCTCGTCGAACGCGGCTCCGTCGAAGTAGCGGTCGATCAGGCTCAAATCGGCAGCATGGCGTTCCCGGTGCCAGGCAACGAACGAGCGCATGAGCGTCCGAACCGCGTCGAGCTGCTCGTCGCTGGTCGCCTCAGTGACCGTGATGCCCGGTTCGTCGGCCATGCCGTCGGGGTCGTGCGTCATCGACCCCAATCTTATCGCCGCATCGGCCAGCTCTTAGGCTGACCGGAGGCGGTCAGGCGTCGGCGGCACGGCGCAGGCGCTCAAACTCGCGTCGCAGACGCTTGCTTGGCCGGCCCTCCCCGCGCACGAGCACGGTCCCTGGCCGGGCATCCGCAACGACGGGCGGGCTGTGGTCCACGTAGCAGGTTGCGGCGACGGCGGCACTGACTCGCGACTCGATCGGCAGCACGACCTCGACGCTGCGCTGGCGATCAGCGATGAGCGCCTCGACCCGATCGCCCGGGTGAATCTTTGTCGACGGCTTTGCCGGCGATCCATTGACAAGGACGTGGCCGCCCTCGCACAGCCGGGTCGCGAGGGGGCGGGTCTTGACCAGGCGCACCGAACACAGCCAGCGATCGACCCGCGTCTCTCCGGCAGCGACAGGCTCAATTGCGCTCAGCTCGTGATCGCCCCAACGGCTCGCAGGCCGCGTGAGGCCGCGAGAAATGCCTGGCGGCCGGCCGGAGCGCCGCAGTAGGCCATCACGTGAACCAGGACATCCCGAATGTCCTCCACGGAGGCCCCCGTCCGAATCGCCGCCTTGGCGTAGATCTCGACCTCGTCGACCTTCCCCAGGGCCGCCAGGATGCCGAGCGTTACGAGGGCCCGGGTCCGGTCGTCGAGGGCATCGCCCGCCCAGGCGCGGCCCCAGACCTGAACCGTCACGAGCTCCTGGAACGTCCGAGTCAGCTCGTCCGCACCGGCCAGGTTCGCGTCGACATACTCGTCGCCCAGGACGTCGCGTCGGCGCCGCATACCGAGTTCATAGCTATCGCGATCAGTCACCGGGGTCACCTCCATGGATTCAGCGGAAGTCTAGATGACGGCACCAGGCCGACACGCTCACGAAAGGTTTGCGTGTGCGCTACGGATTGATCATCACGACCGGCGATCCGCGGACCGTCGCAACGCTGGCGGCGGAAGCCGAGGCGGCAGGCCATGACGATGCCGGCGGGCAACTCGACTTGACGCCGGGCCACCCGCGGCCTGAGGTCCAGCGACGTTGATCCCGTGGCGCTCAGCGCGTAGCGATCAGAAGTGCCAGGCCGAGCACCAGCAACACGGCGCCGGCGATATAGCCGGTCCTGCGCGAAAGACCCAGGTTCGGTCCCCGAACGGCGGTGACCACGAGGGCAATGACTCCGATGACCGTGAGGATGATGCCGAGTGCCATGTGCGTCTCCTGAGTTGACAGTGTGATCGGGTCGGCTCAGCGTAGCCCGGTGAGCAGCGTCCGCCCGACGGCTGACCAGTCCGATGGAGCGACCGAGGTTGTTGGCGCCTTGACCCTGGCCGACCTCGGCCCGCTCCGGCGTCGTCCCTTGAGCCTCGTGTTCGTTGTCGCGGCCGCGGGCGTGGCTCTGGCTCGTGCCTCACTCATCTCGAGCGACCTCGGCAACGGTGGGCCGCTCGACATGGCCGTGTTCGGGGCGATCGCAGCCGCAACGGAGACGGTTGCAGTCGCACTGCCAGCGGCCCTGCTCTGGCGCGTGCCGACAGCCCTACGAACCCAGTGGATCCTGCTGGCTGGATTGGTGCTGAATGCTCTCGCCGAAGTTCTGCGACTCGGTTCGGCACTCGCCTCCAGGAGCTTCAGCGATCCTTCGCTCGAATCGACCCTGGGCACGCTCGGATTGGCGGTCCTGCCCATCGCGAGCTTGCTCGTTGGACTCGGCCTGCTCCGCCTTCGAGATGGACCGATCATGCGGCGCGGGATGCTGTTGGTGATCGCCAGCGCGTACCTCGTGGTGAGCCTGGTCCCGGTCGGGGCCGAGCTTCTCGGGAATGCACAGGTCTCCTTCACACCAGATTTCGCCTTGGGCGGAATCCTGGTCCCGCTCTCGGCCGCGTTTGCCGGGTGGGTGTCAGTCGATGCCTGGCGCGCAGGGGAGCGGCCCAGTCGGTTCTGGGTCTTCCTCGCGCTCGGCGTGCCGTTCTACCTCGTGAACGCGCTCCTCGGGTTCGGATGGGCGCTGCCGGCGTGGGTCGTCACGCCGGCCGATCCGGCAACCGCGAACGGCATTTTCACCGCGAGCGCGGCGCTAGGCCAGATCTTCGCCCTCGCAGCGCTCAGCCTCGCCTTCGTCGCCTATGCCCGCCTGACCCCGTCAGCAGCCGAGACCTCGTAAGCCGTGCGCTGCTTGGCGGCGTGAACTAGGCGCTGTCGGGTTCGTCGTGGTCGCGGACCCGCGGGACGAATTCGACCGTCGGAACGATGTCCTTGACGCGGTACGTCCCAGCCGGGAGGATGCTGGCCATGCGCGTCACAGCCGGCCGGCGATGACAACGTCGCCCGCGGCCCGGACCGCCACGTTCCTCCTGACCGACATCGAAGGGAGCACGCGGCTCTGGGAGGAGCAGCGGGCCGCCATGAACGTCGCGCTCGAAGCGCACGACGTGCTGCTGCGAGCGGCCGTGGAGCAAGCGGGCGGGACGGTCGTCAAGACGACCGGCGACGGTGTGCTGGCGGCCTTCGACCGGCCCGAGGCGGGGCTCATCGCAGCCGTCGAGGCCCAGCGAGCGCTCGAGGGCCACGCCTGGCCGACGACCGGGCCGCTGCGGGTCCGGATGGCCATTCACTCCGGGAGCGCCGAGGTCCGCGACGGCGACTTCTTCGGGCCTGCCCTGAACCGGACGGCACGCCTGATGGCAATCGGCCACGGCGGTCAGGTCCTCGTGTCCTCGACAACTTCGGCGCTCGTGGCCGACGACCGGGCGCTGGGGTCCGAGCTCATCGACCTTGGCGAGCACCGCCTGCGCGACCTGGATCGGCCCGAGCATGTCTTCCAGGTCGTTGCGACGGGGCTGCGCAGCGAATTCCCGCCACTCCGCACGGTGACCGAGCACCCGACCAACCTCCGACCACAGGTCACGTCGTTCGTCGGCCGCGAGCGGGAGCTGGCCGAAATCAGGCGCCTGCTCGAGCGGAGTCGCCTGGTCACGCTGGTCGGTGTCGGTGGCACCGGCAAAACGCGCCTCGAGCTGCAGGTCGCCGCCGATGCCCTCGAAGGCTATGGCGACGGCGCCTGGCTGGTCGAGCTCGCGCCGCTCAGCGATCCCGAGCTCGTCGTCGGCGAGATCGGGCGTGTCCTGCGGGTCCAGCAAGAGCCCGGCCAGCCCCCGATCGACACCATCGCCGTCTACCTGCGCTCCAAGGAGCTCCTGCTAATCCTCGACAACTGCGAACACCTCATCGTGGCAGTTGCCGAAGTCGCCGACCGCTTGCTCGGCAGCTGCCCCGCCTTAAGCGTGCTGACGACGAGTCGCGAACCCCTCGGCATCGACGGGGAGGCACTCTTCGCGGTGCCCTCCCTGGCACTGCCGGCCGCGGTGGAGGAGGAGGGCGGCCAGCAGATCCATGACGACGAGGCCCTCGATCGGGCGGGCCGGTCGGAGGCCGTCTCGCTCTTCGTCGATCGCGCCCGGGCGACCCTGCCGGCATTCGTCCTCGATCGCTCGAACGTCGGCGCGGTCGTGGAGATCTGCAGGCGGCTGGACGGGATCCCGCTGGCCCTCGAGCTGGCGGCCGCGCGGGTGAACGTGCTGTCGGCCGATGAGATTGCCCAAGGCCTGAGCGACCGGTTCCGCCTGCTCACCGGCGGACGACGGATGGCGGTGCCGCGGCAGCGGACGCTGCAGGCGCTCATCGACTGGAGCTGGGACCTGCTCGAGGACGATGACCGCCGGCTCCTGCGCCGGCTCGCCGTCTTCGCCGGGGGCTGGACCCTCGACTGCGCGACGAGCGTGACCGTCGATCTTCCGGCGGAGAATGGATCCGACGGCACGGGCCGAAACGACGGCAGCGCCCGGCTCGCCACGCTGGACGGCCTCGGGCGCCTCGTCGACCGCTCGCTCGTCGTGGTCGACCACACCGGCGCCACCCGCTACCGGATGCTGGAGACGATCCGCCAGTACGCGGCCGATCAGCTCGCGGCAAGCGGTGAGACGGTCCTGCTCCGTGACCGCCACCTCGCCGTCTTCCTCCGTCTGGCGCGCGACGCTGGGCAAGGGCTCGAGGGGCCCGAGCTGCCGGCCTGGATGGAGCGGCTCGATGCCGAGATCGACAACCTTCGCACCGCGCTCGACTGGGCCGACGGCGCGAACCCCGATGAGGCGCTCGAGATGTGCGTCGCGCTGACCCGCTACTGGGAGTCGCGGGCGATGGGCTCCGAAGGGCTCGACCGGTTGCGACATGCGGTGGAGCGCGTGCGGGCCCTGCCCGAGCCCGCCGCTGCGCCGGTGGCTCGGGAACGGGCGATTCTCGTTGCTCGTGGCCTCACGGGTGCCAGCGTCGTGGCGGAGTCGATTGGCCACGCCAAAGCAGCCTCGCTCGCCCAGGAAGCGCTGGGCCTGGCCCGCCAGTCAGGCGATCCCGCGGCCATCGCGGACGCCATCGCCATCCTGGCGATCACCCGTGCCCTCGCCGCCGCCGAAGGCGACCTCGAGGACCTCCGAGTGCTGCTCGACGACGCGATGGACATCGCGAACGAGCTTGGGTATTGGGCAGGCGCCGGCCGGATCGCCGGTGGGCGGGCGCTGGTCGAGGCCTCGCTCGACCTCGACGCCGCGGACCGCTGGCTGGTGCGGGCCAACGAGGCGGCCGTGCGATCGGGCAACCCGCAGGAACTCGCGTGGGTCACCCAGATCCGCGGTCGCGTCGCAAGCCAGATCGGCCGGCTGGAGGATGCCGAGCGGTGCTTCCGGCAGTCGCAAGCCCAGTTTCACGCGATCGGCGATCAGCGGTTCGAGCTGTCAGTCCAAAGCGAGCTGGGTCACGTCCTGCGCAGGTCCGGCCGGATCGACGAGGCCGAGGCGGAGTACCGCCAGACGCTCCGCGGCTGGCAGCGGAGCGGCAATCGCGGCGCGGTCGCCAATCAGCTCGAATCCTTCGCGTACGTAGCGATGGCGCGGGGGAACGACCTCCGGGCAGCGCGGCTGCTCGGGGCGGCCGAAGCCCTGCGGGAAGTCGCCGGCGCCGCGATGTCGAGCTTCGAACGCGACGAGTACGACTCTGCTGTCGTCCGGCTGCGCGGCGAGCTCGATCGGGGATCCCTCGACTCGGCCTGGACCGAGGGTGGCGGGATGACCGTGGATGCGGCCGTGGCGTTCGCTCTGACGATCCAGGAGGTCGACCGTTAGCCGGGACTGCGCCTGTTGACCACGATCAGGCCGGCACCGAGGAAGAGCAGCGCGACCGCGCCCAGCGCGGCGGACTCGCCCGTATCGACCAGGTGGTACTGGTCCCCCGGGAGGATGAGATCGACCAGCTCGTAGTGGGCGTTGATCCAGTCCGAATCGGCCCCGCCGTTCACCTGGGGAGCCAGCTGGTTGACGCTGTTCTCATCGACGAGCGCGGTGGTCGCCCGGTCTCGATATGCCTGATTGAACAGGAGACTACCGGCGCCACTCGTGGACGAGGAATCCGGGCGCCAGACGGCGAGTGCCATCTTCCAGTTGCTGACGCCGGCCTCGAAGCCGACCAGGACGATCACGGCCAGGGCAAGGGCCACGATCAACGCCGGCAGCTGTCGGCCGATCAATGCCCCGGCGACAACGCCGACGCCGAAGGACATCACGCCCCGCAAGACGAAGACAGATCCCCTCACGCCGCTGTCCGCAAACGAGGATCCCGGGTCCACCTGGGGCTGGCGGGCGCCCTCCAGCACGTTCGCAGCAAGCGCCGGCAAGGCCAGGGCAATGCCCAGGATCGCTGCGAGGGCCAGGCAGCGGGTGACGAACCAGCGCGTCCGTGACCGACCGAGCGTCCAGGCCAGGGACGCCGTGCCCGTCTCGAGCTCGCGACCGACCACCGCCACGCCGAGGAGGATCCCGGCCAGGATGGGCAGGGCCGCCCCGAAGCCGAGGGCCTCCGTGGTCTTGCCCTGGAGCGCATCGAGGGCGTCGTTCCGGGCCTGGCAATCCAGGTCCTGGGCGGAGCCGGCGACCGGGGGCTGGGGCCCGCTGCCGGGGACGAACACGCAGGCCGCGGGCAACGCAGCGGCGTCGAGCTGGTTGGCCAGGAACAGGTCGGCGCCGGCGAGGAGGATGCAGGCGAGAACGACGGCAACGACTTCGAAGCGATGGATCTTGAGCAGCAGGCGCAGCGTCGTGCGCATCAGGTCAGGCCCTGGCTGGTTGCACGCTGCGGCCGGCTCGCTGCCAGCTGGCCAAGGACGACCTCCTCGAGCGTCGCCGGGCGGAGCGCCGGATCGGCAGGGCCGTCCGCGGCCACCTGCCACAGGGTGACGGGCCGGCCAGCCGAGTCGAGGAACGTCGCGACCGGGGACCCAGCGTTCGTATCGGGCAGGGCACCGGCCGTCGCGACGCGATGACCGGCGACCGCCGCGGTGATCGATGCGTCGAGGACCTTGCGGCCGCCGCCCAGCACGACGATCCGGTCGCACGCCTGTTCGACATCGGTGATGACGTGCGATGACAGGATCGCCGTCGCGCGATCAGTGCGGACCGCGTCGACCAGGACGTGCAGGAATTCGCGGCGGGCCAGTGGGTCGAGGCTGGCCAGCGGCTCGTCGAGGATGAAGACCCGGGCATGGGTGCCGAGGGCGAGGGCCAGCATCACCTGGGCCTGCTGGCCGCCCGACAGAGTCCGTGCGTCCTGGCGGAGCGGGATCTCGAGCTCATCGAGGCGGCCTTCGGCGAGGACCGGGTCGAACCCGGACCGCAGGCTGCCGGCCAGGGCCACGTGGTCGGCGACCGTCAGGCCCCGGTAGAGGGCCGGCTTCTGGGAGACGTAGCCGATCCGGTCCAGGGCAGCTGGCTTGTCCTGCCAGGGATCGATCCCAAACACCGCGACCGCCCCGGTACTGGGTCGCTCGAAGCCCACCCACGCCTTCATCAAGGTGGACTTGCCAGCCCCATTTGGGCCGACGAGGGCACAGATGCTACCAATGGGAATGTCCAGGTCCAGTCCGTCCAGAGCACGGACCCCGCCGCGAAAGTGCTTCGTGATCGAGCGCGCCTGGAGAGCGACCTCCGCGCTGATCGGCGCGGGCGATCCGCGCTCACTCACGGAGGCGGTCGCTGACAGATTGGCCATCGAAATGCCCCCGAACGTGGGTGCCCGGCGGGTCGACCACTCGACCCACCGGGCAGGATGTCGCTAGAAGCACACCCCGTTGCAGTAGTTGATGCTGTAGTAGTCCGTCCAGCCGGTCACCACGTTGGGCGGATTGTGAACGAGCTGGACGCCCTCGGTCGCCTGATAGTTCGAGACCCCCTGGACATTGCCTGTCCAGATCGCTCCGGAGTTTGGATACGTCGAGCCGAGACGAAGGTTCCACGGCCCGAGCGTACTCGGGCAGATCTGCCCCGCGATGCTGCCGCCGATGTTGACGCCGTTCTGACCGGCGCTGACCGAGACGGTCCAATTCTGGCAGCCCCCGAACCCCTGGGTGCTCGTCGGCGCGACCGCGTAGATCGTATTGCCGGGATGCCAAGTGGATTCGAACGCGACGCCCTGCAGGTGCAGGCCAAGCGGACCTTGCCAGTCGGCCAACGATGCGCTTGCCCAGTACTCGTTGGCCAGGTACCAGTCGGTTCCATTCACGTATTTCTTGTACACGTTGTTGCAGCCCGAGCCGGTGATGGCCGCGCCCAGGACACTGATGTTGATGCACGACGAGGCCCATGGGGTACCGCCGCCGGGCGCCGGCGACGCAGCGGCCGTCGCAGCCGACACGCCCAGGTCGGCCAGGTTCTGGGCCTGGCTGGCGACCGCGCCCTGAGACTTCGAGGCCGCACTGCCCATCTGGACACGGATCGAACCGTGACCCGCTGCATCAGGGGCACCGACCTCAAAGGAGATCGTGGATCCCGGGAGGCCGGCCATCCTGACCGTTCCCAGCGATCCCCGGAAGGTATCGACCACCGTTCCGTGGGCCGTGCGGAGCTCGGCCACGGGGGCAAAGCCGTGGCTGTCTCCCACGATCGAGATCGAGGCGACGAATGGTGTCGCGGCATGCGTGGCACCGACCGTCCCGAGGGTCAGCGCCAGGGATGCCCCGATCGGGAGCAGGCGCGTCAACGTTGTCAATCGAACCCCCTTCGTCCATGTGGGATGGCTGGGCCCCGGTCCCTTTTGCGCGACACGCCTCCCCCGAAGGAGCGTCGTCTGAAACGAACCGGGACCGATCCAACCTACGAAGGGCGGCTTATCTGGCGCTTATCTGGGGCTCACCCTGACCCCACCCGCCGCCAAACCGCGACCCAGCCCGAACCCGTTAGTTCTGGAAGCGCTGGACCACCGAGCAGACGAGCGTCGCGTCGATGGTCTCGTCGAAGCTGTCGCCATGGGCGCTGATGGTCACGTCCTGTCCACCGTGGTCCTGGATGTTGACCTGCACACTGCCTTCAATCGCGGACACCTGCCAGTCGCCCAGGTTGGTGGTGTCGCCGGAGATGATGGCGCTGACGATCGCGGGCGGGCCGGTGGTGATGTCGATCGAGTTCACGCCGTTGACCGCTTGGGAGCCCGTGCCGAAGTAGGCATGCCATTTATTGGCGGTCGGGCTCGAGAATTCATCGCATTCGATGTCCCCCGGTCCCGAGTAGGCGCCGGCGGCGGGTCGCGGAACCGGGATGCCGGGCTTGTTCTCCACGTCGACCTTCCAGGCCGTGGGCGTGCACGGATCGCTGACCGCCTGGAGGGTCCACTGTCCGGCAACGTCGCCGTTGGCGGCATAGCCGTGGTCGTCCAGCACGAAGACGATCTGGTCGATGTCCCCGTCTGAAGGGAGGCACCAGCTGTCCTGCCCGGTCTTGAGTGGCTTGAGCGTCCAGCTGTGGGCGGTCTTGTCGTGGATGAATGCCTGCACGTCCAGGCTGCCGGACGGCTGCATCCCGGAGAAGTCCGCAACCAGCTTGTGCACGTCCCGGGGCACGTTGAGGATCCGATAGCGCTCCCCCGAGCCACCAGGGCAACCGCTCCAGCGGCGACGACCAGGGATCTTGACCGTCTCACTGCGCCATTCTGGTCCCGCTCGCCAGGCCGGGCCGAAGTGAGCGCTCTTCAGAAGCCGAAGCCGGTCGCTCCCGGGACGAGCGGCGAGACCCGTATGACGCCGCCGCAGGGCGTCGTCGGAAGCGCTGCCGTCCCGTACTGATCGGTCCCAGGAAGCGTGACCCGGACCGAGGTCGCCGACGGACAGGCAACGGCGTAGGACTCGTTATTGGCCGCCCCCGACGGATTGAGGTTGTAGTCGAGGTCGAAGGAGCTGATGCCGCCCGGAACGAGGGCGACACGGCGAGGGTGCGATGCGGGAAAGGTCATGGAGCCGTCGGCTGGGGTGACCGCGGTTGTCGGCAGCAGCCGACCGTTCGCGGCGATGAGCTGGAGGCCCGGGTATCCGTCCAGTTGGCAATGACTCGACGACACGTTCTGCAACCTCACAAGGTCGCCAGCCGTGCCCATCGCCCCGCCGAGGGTGCGCCCGGTGATCTGGATCTGGAACGTGCTGCACGCAGGCCAGTCCGCACTTGCCGCTGGTGCACTCGCGAAGATGAGCAACTGGGTATAGGAGAAGGACAGGTCAGGTGCACCCGCGAAGGCGCAGATCGACGCGGCAGTCACTGTCGGCTGGAAG
>Ga0265319_1002217_pt1 | contig 10810 bp, 8 predicted proteins | sample 4824metaG_FD_192443 | JGI IMG/M metagenome (GOLD analysis project Ga0265319, IMG submission 192443) | Rhizosphere microbial communities from Carex aquatilis grown in University of Washington, Seatle, WA, United States - 4-8-24 metaG | ecosystem: Host-associated > Plants > Roots > Rhizosphere >...
CACGCGGACCTCGTCGGGAACGGGGAAGATCCAGCCGGTCTCGGCGTCGGCCTTCTCGCCGACGTAGCCGGCGGGGCGCTCGACGAAGGCCTTGAGCGAGCCCACGGCGATGTCCTCGATCAGCCGGCCCGCATCGCCGTAGACCTCGAAGCGACCCTCGAGGCCGCCCTTCGATGACCACGACACGTCGCACGTCGCGGCACGGCCGTCGGCGAAGCGGATGACCATGATCGCGTTGTCCTCGCCGGTCGTGCGCTCCGCGTGGACGAGCGTGGCGCCCCAGGCGAAGACGTCCTTGACCGGCACGTCCTTGCCGAAGAAGAAGCGCGCCACCTCTGTTCCGTGCGAGGCCATGTCGAGCAGCGCGCCGCCGCCCGCGACCTCGGCGTTCCAGAAGTGGGCTGCGTGCGGCCCGGAGTGGCCCTCGCGCGCGCGAACCGTGGTCAGCCGGCCGATCGCACCGGCCTCGACCATCTCGTGCATGCGGATCATGTCCGGGTTGAAGATCACGTTCTCGAGATAGGCGTTGAAGACGCCCGCGCCACGGACGAGGCGGAGCATCTCGGCGGCCTCCGTGCCGTTGCGGCCGAGCGGCTTGGTGCACGCCACGGCCTTGCCGGCGGCGACGGCCTTGCGCACGGCCTCGAGGTGGAACTGGTTGGGCACCGAGACGATCACCAGATCTACTTCAGGATCCGAGCACAGCTCGTCGATCGAACCGACGGGGCGGCTGCCGAAGCGCTCCGCGAAGGCAGCCGCGCGCTGCGCGTCGGCGTCGGCGTTGACCGAGACGCGCACGTCACTGATGTAGCGCAGGCCCTGGGCGTGGAACTCGCCGATGAAGCCCGATCCGAGCATCCCCACGCGAACCTCGCGTGGGGCACGCTGAGCGGGTGCGATGTCAGGCTCAGCCACGACAGCCATCAGTACGTGCCCTGCTCGAGCGCGCCGCTCGTCATGCCGGCCGCAACTTGCGTGTCAGCCACGGCCTTGCGCGCCTTGAAGTCGTCAAGGATGGTCTTGGTCGCGGTCGCCCCGATGCGCGTCACGCCGAGGCACATCACGGCCAGCAGCGCGTCGAGTGTCCGTACGCCGCCCGCGGCCTTGACCTCGATGTGCGGCGAGGTGTTCGCGCGCATCAGCATCAGGTCCTCGTGCGTGGCGCCAGTGGGCGCGAAGCCGGTCGAGGTCTTGACGAAGTCGGCGCCGGCGGCTTCGGTGAGGCGACAAGCGCGGACCTTCTCCTCGTCGGTCAGGTACGCGTTCTCGAAGATGACCTTGACGATGCCGCCGGCGCCGTGCGTCACGTCGACCACGGCGCGGATGTCGCTCTCGACGTCCCGGTCGCGGCCGCTGCGCAGGGCCGCGATCTGGATGACCATGTCGATCTCGACGGCGCCCTGCTCCAGCGCGCGCTGCGTCTCGAAGACCTTGACCGAAGTCAGGTGGTTGCCGTGCGGGAAGCCGACGACCGTGCCGACCTTGACGGACGTGCCACGCAGCGCATCCGCCGCGCGGACCACGTCGGCCGGCCGCATCGTCGCCGACGCGACCTCGTATTCGGCGGCCAGGGGCAGGTTGTCGGCGATGAACTTGTCGTCGAGCTCCGGCCGCAGCAGCGAGTGGTCGATCGTCTTGGCGACGTCGGCGTAGGTCAGCTGGTCGAAGAGCGCCTGCATCTCGAGCGCGGTCGGCTCATGGGTCAGTGGCGTCCAGTCGGCCGCCCAGGCGGGTTTCGTCATCAATAGCCCCTGGGGATGTACGGGCGGAGGATGTTGCGGGCGAGGATGAAGCCGCGCTTGACGAGCGCATCGGTGCCCTCGAAGCGCCGATCCTCGTGCTCGATGATGCAGTCGCCGTCGTAGCCGACGCGGTACAGGTTCGAGAAGATCTCGGCCCACGGCGCGTCGCCCAGGCCGGGCAGGCGCGGGATCTGCCAGCCGATGCCGGACGACATCGAGCCGCGCTCGTAGAGGCCGTCACGGTCGATCTGCACGTCCTTGGCCTGGAAGTGGAAGATGTGCGGCCCGAACTCGCGGATGAAGCGACCCTGGTCGATCATCAGCCAGACGAGGTGCGACGGGTCGTAGTTGAGCCCGATCGTTCCGCCCCACGTCTCGAGGATCCGGCGCCAGATCATGGGCGACCAGGCGATGTTGTTGCCGCCCGGCCACTCATCGAAGCTGAAGATCATCGGGCAGTTCTCGATCGTCAGGCGCACGCCGTTGTCCCTGGCGTGCTTGACGATGTCGGGCCAGACGCGCAGCGCCTCGGCCCAGTTCTCGTCGAGGTTCTTCTTCGAGTCGCCACCCATGAACGTGTTCATGAACGGCACGCCCATCTTGCAGCACGCCTCGATGACGAGCTTGATGTGGGCGATGGCGGGCTCGCTCACCGCCGGGTCGGGATGGAGCGGGTTCGGATAGAAGCCGAGGCCGCTGATCGCCAGGCCCTTGCCCTCGATCTCGGCGCGGATGTCCTTCGCCTGGCTGTGGCTCAGCTGCGCGACATCGATGTGGCTGGTGCCTGCGTAGCGGCGCTTGACTCCTCCGCTCGCCGGCCAGCACGCGATCTCGAGCGAATCAAAATCATTTGCCGCCGCCCAGTCGGCGACGTCCATCATGGGCGTCTCGGAAAACGGTGCGGTAAGGAATCCGAGTCTCACTGCTGAACCTCCGCGGCGGCGTCGCGCTTGATCTGCACCCAGCGCGATTCACGTGCGCTGAGCGCGACCGCCTCGCCAACCAGCATCTCCTCGTGTCCATCGGCGAAAGTCGCGTAGGGCGGCGCGGCGCGCGTCTGCCCGGCGGCAACGTCGGCGTAGACGGCCCTGAACGAGGCGGCGAAAGTGTCGGCAAACCCTTCGACGTGGCCGCCGGGCAGTGCCTCGGCCGACCGGCCCTGATCGTTGAGCAGGGCGAAGTCCCGTTGCAGCAGCTCGTTCGGCCGGCCGCGGTGGCCGATCCAGAGCGAGTCGGGCTGCTCCGACTCCCAGGCCACTGCCGCGCTCGAGCCATCGACCTCGTATTGCAGGGAGTTCTTGCGCCCGGCACTGATCTGGCTGACGCACATCACGCCGCGCGCGCCGTTGTCGTAGCGCACCAGGATCGTCGCCGCGTCCTCGGTCTTGATGTCGACCGGGACGGTATCCGTGGCACGCTCGAGCGAGAACGTCTCGACCCGGCCGGCGGGCTTGTGGCGGACCTTGATGAACGTGGCCAGGTCGGCCATGACCTCGGTCACGCGCCGGCCGGTGACGAATGACGTCAGGTCGAACCAGTGCGAGCCGATATCGCCCACAGCGCGCAGCGCGCCGCCATGCTCGACCTCGAGGCGCCAGTTCCAGTCGGTGTCGAACATCAGCCAGTCCTGGAAGTAGCGGCCGCTGACCAGCCGAACCTCGCCCACCTCGCCCGCCGCGACGGCGGCGTGCAGATGCTGGTTGATCGGGTAGAAGCGGATGTTGAAGTTGACCGTCGCGACCTTGCCGCTGGCCCTGGCCCGCTTGACGAGCTCAGCCGACTCAGCGGCCGTCAGCGCCAGCGGCTTCTCACAGATGATGTTCCTGCCCGCCGCGAGGACCGCGCTGGCATGCTCGAAGTGCAGGTGGTTGGGCGACGTGACGTGGACGACCTCGACCCGGTCGTCGGCGAGCAGCTCGTCGAGGCTGGCGTATGCCTTGGCCACGCCGAGCGCAGTCGCGCGCTCAGCACCGAGCTCGGGCGTCGTCTCGAGCATGCCGACGATCGGCACGCCAATGCGGCGCAGGGCCTCGATGTGGACGGTTCCGATGAAACCGCTCCCGATCACCGCGGCTCCGATGCTGCTCAGGGCTCGCCCCGGCAAATGAATCCTCCTGTCGTCGGCGTGGGTCCGTCGGGATTTCGACGTCTTGCGTCATCGTGACGCGAGGCTGGGACACCGACAGTGCCAATCGACGGATTACGTCGGGGCGAATGGTACTTCCCAAAACGCCGGACAGAAAGCGGTTTCTGTCGATTCTTTCGATAATCGATCAAATCTGATCGATTATCGCAGACGGATCGCCCTACTCCGGCGCGGCGACGATGCGGTCGATGTAGTCCCCGGATGCTGGGTCCTTGAGGATCAGCTTGTGCCGGCCGTCGGGCAGGATCTCGCGCTTGATGACGACCATGCCCTCGCGCGTCTCGGGCGCAGTGCCACTGCCGATGCGCGCAACGTCGCCGCCGCGCCAATCGGCCAGCATTACCGGCTCCCACGCGCGCGAGCGCGCGGACTTGAACGCCGCGTCCATGACCGCGTTGACGACGTAGGCGTCGTAGAACGTCTCGCGCGGCGGCGTGCCCGCTTCGAGGGACCGGAACATGTCCGTGAACATGTCGATGTAGCCCAGCTCGGCCGCTTCGTCGCCGACGGGGAACATCCAGCCTCTCTCGGATTCGCTCTTCTCGGCCACGTACGAACCCGAACCACCGGCGGAGAACATCTCGAAGCCCGTGCGCAGGAAGTTGTTGACCCAGATCGTGCCCTCGGTGCCGGCCACCTCGTCGCGCAGGTCCATGCCGCCGCGGAAGGTCCACGACACCTCGAACTGGCCCAGCGCGCCACTCGCGAAGCGGATCAGGGCGACGGCGTTGTCCTCGTCCGAGATCGGGTGCACGAGCGTGTCGGCGTGGCACAGCACCTCGAGCGGCCTGTTGTCCTTGCCGACGTAGTTGCGGATGATCTCGATGCAGTGGCAGCCAAGGTCGACGATGGCTCCACCGCCGGTCAGTCGGCCGTCCCAGAACCATGCCGAATGCGGCCCGGGATGCGCCTCGCGCGACCGAACCCAGGTCACCTCGCCGATCGTGCCCGCGCGTGCGGCGCGAATCGCCTTGGTCGTCTTGGGCGTGTAGCACAGGTCCTCGAGGTAGCCGGCAAAGACGCCTGCCTTCTCGACCACCTCGAGCATCCGGCGCGCTTCCTCCGCGTTCCGACCGAGCGGCTTGGTGCACAGCACCGCCTTGCCCGCCCGCGCCGCGAGCGACACGGCTTCCTCGTGCAGGAAGTTCGGGACGCCGATCACGACCACATCGACGGCCGGATGCTCGATCGCGGTTTTCATGTCCGTGGTCGACTCGGCAATGCCCCAGCGCTCGCGGAACGCACGGCCGCGCTCCTCGCTGCGCGAGTAGACGATGTGCACCTGGTCACGCGAGCGCTGTGCGTGGAGCGACATCGTGTAGAAGTCGCCGATCAGTCCGGTCCCGAGCATGGCGATCTGATGCTGTTGCATGTGCCCCTCCTGCATACAGCCGAATTCTAGGATCGGGCCTGGCGGAGTCATTCGAATCGCGGCGTGCTGCGCCATACTGCCCGCATCCGTCACGTGCGTCCCGAATGAGATCCGACCCTCGCCGCCTGATCGCGCTTGCGCTCGCGCTCGTGCTCGTCATCGGCGTGGCCGTCGCCGTCGGCAGCCAGGTGCTCGGCCGTCTCACGCCCGCCGCAGCGCCGGTCCAGGGCCTGATCGGCTCGGAGAAGCTGCCCTTCTTCCAGGACCAGCGCGTGATCGATGCTTTCAGGCAGGCGGGCTTCGATGTCTCGGTCGCGACCGCCGGCTCGCGCACGATCGCGAGCAGCAACCTGACCGGGCAGGACTTCGCGTTCCCCGCGGGCGTGCCTGCGGCGCAGAAGATCCGCACCGACCACCCGGGATCGACGAGCTACGTGCCCTTCTACACGCCGATGGCGATCGCGACGTGGAAGCCGATCGTCGATCTGCTGACCCAGGCAGGCGTCATCCACCAGCGCAACGGCTATCTCGCGCTCGACGTTGCCGCGTACATGGATCTCGTGAACAAGGACACGCGCTGGAGCGACCTGCCCAACAACACCGCCTACTCGGTCAACAAGAGCATCCTGGTCACGACGACGGATGTGCGCACATCGAACTCCGCGGCGATGTACCTGAGCATCGTCAGCTACGTCGCGAACGACAACAACATCGTCGAGCTCGGGCCCAGCGCGGCCACGCTCGCCCAGCAGCTGTCGCCACTCTTCCTCAAGCAGGGCTTCTCGGAGACGAGCACTGAGGGCCCGTTCGACGATTACCTCGTGCAGGGCATCGGCAAGGCGCCCATGGTCATGGTCTACGAGTCGCAGTTCATCGCCCGCGCGGCCGCGAACGACGGATCCATCACGCCCGACATGGAGCTCGTCTACCCCGAGCCGACCATCTTCTCCAAGCACACCTTCGTGTCGCTGACGCCTGAAGGACAGCTCCTGGGCAACTTCCTGAACACCGACGCGGGTATCCGCGCGCTGGCAACCGACTATGGCTTCAGGACGTCCGACACGGAGGGGTTCAAGAACTTCGTCACGAGCCATAACCTGTCCGTGCCGGACACGCTGATCGACGTGATCGACCCGCCGACGTACGAGTCGCTCGAGGCGATGATCACCACGCTTGAACAGATCTATGCCGGGGCCGGTGCACCGCCGCCCGCAACTGACACACCGACAGGAGCGCCGCAATGACCGATCAATCCCTGGACCTGAGCTCGACCGCGCCGGTCGCGGCGCCGGCGCCGGCGGCCACCGATGTCGACACGTCGAGCGCACAGACGACGACCGGGACGCTGACCCTCGAGCCGCCGGCGCCGGTTACGGCCGTCGCTCCGACCCAGGCGGAGGACGCGGTCAAGCTTGATCCCGGCCAGGCCCAGAAGCTCGACACGATGGTCACGTCGTACCTCGACGCGGTGACCAAGCTCGACACGCACGATCCCGCGTTCACGAGCCGCGTCAACGACATCGACAAGCTCGGCGACGACGACATCCGCGCCTCGGCCAATGTCTCGAACCGGCTGCTCGACAAGCCGATGGCGGCGATGAGCAATGGCGGCATCAGCCAGGCCGGCGAGGTGTCCAAGTCGCTCCTCGCGTTGCGCCGCCAGGTCGAGGATCTTGACCCGCAGAAGCAGGGCAACCTGCTCTCGGCCCACAAGCTGCTGGGCATCATCCCTCTGGGTGACCGGCTCGAGAACTACTTCCGCAAGTACCAATCGAGCCAGACGCAGATCAACTCGATCATCGTCAGCCTGTACGACGGCCAGGACGAGCTGCGCCACGACAACGCCGACATCGAGCAGGAGAAGCTCAACCTGTGGGCGATCATGGGTCGGCTGCGCCAGTACGCCTACCTCGCCGAGCAGCTCGACTCGGGCCTGACCCAGAAGATCGCTGCGATCCAGGCGACGGATCCTGACCGGGCCAAGGTGCTCCAGGACGACCTGCTCTTCCCCGTCCGCCAGAAGCGCCAGGACCTCCTCACCCAGCTCGCGGTCAGCGTCCAGGGCTACCTCGCGCTCGACCTGATCCGGCGCAACAACCTGGAGCTGGTCAAGGGCGTGGACCGGGCGACGACGACCACGATCAGTGCCCTGCGCACGGCCGTCATCGTCGCCCAGGCGCTGTCCGACCAGAAGCTCGTGCTCGACCAGATCACGGCGCTCAACCAGACGACGGGCGACCTGATCGAATCGACCTCGGACATGCTCCACCAGCAGTCGGGCAAGATCAGCGAGCAGGCAGCGTCGGCGACGATCGACCTGGCCCAGCTCCAGAAGGCGTTCCAGAACATCTACGCCACGATGGACGAGATCGACTCGTTCAAGGTCAAGGCGCTCGACAACATGGAGACGACGATCAACGCCCTGTCGACCGAGATCGACAAGTCGCACACGTACATCAACCGCGTTCGCGCGCAGGACGCCGCCGACTCGGCGCGCGGGAACGGGGACGATGGCAACCCGGACTCTGGCAACCCGGACGCTGGCAGCCAGGATGGCGGGTCGTCAGGCGTCTCGATCAGCTGACCGTGGCGTGAACCACCGGCCGCGCTCGGGGCCTCTGGCCGCCGTCCTGGCGGCCGTGATGCTGGTTTCCGTCGCGCTCGTCGGCTGTTCCAGCGCGCCGTCGGTCACGCTCAACGTCCTTGCCGGGTCGGAGCTCCAGGACCTCGAGCCGATGCTGCCCGACATCCAGAACGCGACCGGCGTCAAGCTCGCGCTCAACTACATCGGCACGCTCGACGGCGCCCAGGAGATCGCCAACGGCACGGCCAATGCGGACGCAGCCTGGTTCAGCCTGGGCGATTACCTTTCGCTGTTGCCAGGTGCCGCTTCGAAGATCGTGGCCCAGGAAAAGATCATGCTCAGTCCCGTCGTCCTGGGCGTGAAGCAATCGGTCGCTCAGAGCTTCGGCTGGGTGAACAACCCGGACGTCACCTGGAAGGACATCCAGGCGCATGCCGCCGACGGCTCCTTCCATTTCGCGATGACCAACCCGGCCGCGTCCAACAGCGGCTTCAGCGCGCTGATCGGGGTGGCCAGCGCGCTGTCCGGCTCGAGTGACGCGATCGACACGGGCACCATCGACCAGGCCGCGCTGACGGGTTTCTTCAAGGGCCAGACGCTTACCGCCGGCTCATCCGGCTTTCTGGCCACCGACTACGTCCGCCAGCAGGACTCGATCGACGGGATCATCAACTACGAGTCGGTCCTGATGGGCCTCAACGCCGGCGGCCAGCTGCACGAGCCGCTGACGCTGATCTACCCCAACGAGGGCATCATCACCGCCGACTACCCGTTCATGCTCCTCAACGCGGACAAGAAGGACGCCTGGCAGAAGGTCGTTGACTACCTGCGCACGCCCGACGTGCAGCGCAAGATCATGACCAGCACGGCGCGACGCCCGGTCATACCGGGCGTCGCGCTCGACAGCCGCTTCCCGACCCAGACTCTGATCGAGCTGCCCTTCCCGTCCAAGCTCGACACGATCAACGCGCTGCTGACGGTCTACCTCGACCAGATCCGGACGCCCGCGTCGGCCACGTTCGTGCTCGATCTGTCGGGCAGCATGGAGGGCGACAGGCTCAGTTCGCTGCAGCAGGCGCTGACCTCGCTGACCGGTCTCGACACGTCATTAACTGGCCAGTTCGCGCGCTTCCGCGCGCGCGAGGACATCACCTTCATCACCTTCTCCTCGGATGTCATCGACAACCGCAACTTCACCATTGACGACACCGACCCGAACTCCGCGGACATGACCCAGATCCGCGATTACGTCGCCGGCCTGTCGACGTACAGCAACACCGCGATCTACACCGCGCTGACCGCCGCGTACCAGAACGTGTACAACCAGCAGGCCGCCGATCCGAACAGGCTTTACTCGATCGTGCTCATGACCGACGGGGAGAACAACACGGGCTACACCTTCGACCAGTTCAAGCAGTGGTATGCCGGACTGCCACCGGCCGTCCAGAACGTGCACGTCTACCCGATCCTGTTCGGCGACGGCAACACCGACGAGATGAACGCGCTCGCGACACTGACCGGGGGCAAGACCTTCGACGCGCTCAACGGCGACCTGACCGACGTCTTCAAGCAGATCCGCGGTTACCAGTAGCCACGTAGCGTGAGCTTCTTCCACCGCATCGAGCCGTTCCTCTACTCGCGCAAGAACATCGCTGGCTGCCTGCTCGGGCTCGGTGGCCTCGCGCTCTACTTCCTGGGCATCACCAGCGGGCTGATCGGCCTTGCCGTGGTCGCCGGGCTGTATGGCATCGGCTACCTCGTCGTCCCGCCGGAGCGCGGCCTGGCCGTGACCTTGTTCGGCACGGAGGACACGCACGACATCACCAATGGGCTGACCCGCTTGCTGGCGAGCATCCGCTTCCGCGTCGCAGACGACGTCTACAACGAGGTGGGCAGCATCGCCCGCACGATCGTCGAGACGCTGCCGCAGAACGGCACGGGCATCGACCCTGCCGATCCCAACGTCAACCTGATCCGCCAGACCGCGCTCAGCTATCTGCCCCAGGCGCTCGACGCCTATCTCGCCATCCCGCGCCTGTACGCCGAGGGGCGCCAGGTCCAGGACGGCAAGACCGCACACGACGTCCTGATGGATCAGCTCAAGCTGATGGACTCCAAGATGACGGAGATGGCCAACGCCATCGCCCAGAACGACACCGACCAGCTGCTGGCCAACGCACGCTTCGTCCAGGACCGTTTCGCGAGCAGCACGCTGCAGCTGACGCAGGCCAAGGTCGCGGCCGCGGCACAGGGTTCAGACGGGACGAAGATCGTCTAGTGGCCGACACTACCGAGCGTGACCCTGGGCCGAGGCGCGCTCCGCTTCCTGTACTCGCGCAAGAACATCGGCGCGTGCCTGCTCGCGCTGGGCGCGGCGGCAGTGTTCGTGCTGGGCGCCACGGGCGGCTTGATCGGCCTGGCGGCGATACCAGTGGCTTACGCCGTTGGCTACCTGCTGATCCCGGGCGAGCGTGGCGTGGCGCTGACGCTCATGGATGCGCACGACGTCGAGCAGATGAAGCGGGGCCTGAGCGACCTGACCTACAGCATCCGCTTTCGGGTGGCTGATGACGTCATGGCCGCCGTCGAAGACACGGCCCGCGCGGTCATTCTCACCCTGCCGGCAGACGGCGCTCCGGGGATGACTGCCATCGACCCGACGGTGATGCTCATCCGCCAGACCGCGCTGCACTACCTGCCCGAGGCGCTCAACACGTACCTGGCACTGCCGCGCATGTACGCCGAGCGCGTCCCGGTCCAGGACGGCAAGACGGCGCGTGACGTGCTGATCGACCAGTTGCAACTGATTGCCCAGAAGATGCGCGAGACGGCGACGGCCATGTACCACAACGACGCGGACCAGTTGCTGGCCAACGCTCGCTTCCTCCAGGACCGCTTCGCCGACAGCGCGTTCAAGGTGCCCGTCGTTGACCTCGGGTACACGTACCACGACGACTCGCGCGCCT
>Ga0265319_1002226_pt1 | contig 10784 bp, 13 predicted proteins | sample 4824metaG_FD_192443 | JGI IMG/M metagenome (GOLD analysis project Ga0265319, IMG submission 192443) | Rhizosphere microbial communities from Carex aquatilis grown in University of Washington, Seatle, WA, United States - 4-8-24 metaG | ecosystem: Host-associated > Plants > Roots > Rhizosphere >...
CGACGTCATCAAGGACATTGGCGAGATGGAGGGCCGCCAGATCTTCAACCTGATCAAGGGGGAGCAGCCCCAGACGATCGCCCTCATGCTTTCCTACCTCGAGGGCGCGAAGGCGGCCGAGGTGGTGGTCCTGCTCAACCCCGAGATGCGCGAGGAGGTCATTGAGCGCCTCGGCACGATCGAGTCCACCTCGCTCGAGCTGGTCGGCAAGATCGCCCGCAGCCTGGGCAAGCACTTCGACACCAAGACCCGGCCCTCCTTCCACGCCAGCGGCGGGGTGCGCACGGTCGCCACCCTCCTCAACCAGCTCGACAAGGAGATGAGCAAGACGCTCCTCGCCCGCCTGGAGGACCGCAACGCCACCCTGGGCGCCGCGATCCGCAAGAAGATGTTCGGGTTCGAGGACCTGATGCGCCTGAGCCCCGGCGACATGCAGCGCGTGACCCGCGAGGTGGACACGACCGGCCTGGCCACCGCGATGAAGTCCGCCAGCGAGTCCCTGCGCGAGAAGATCTACGCCGCCCTCTCCAAGCGCGCCGCCGAGGGCCTGCGCGAGGAGATCGAGATGCTCGGCGCCATCCGCCTCAAGGATGTCGAGGTCGCCCAGGAGGCGATCATCGCCGCCGTCCGCCGCCTGGAGGAGGAGGGCCAGATTTCCCTCGAGAACGAGGCCCAGCTCGTCGGCACCTGACCCGCCCCATGGCCTTCGCGAAGCTCATCTCGTTCGACCGCCCGCTCGCCGGCATCGTGCTGCCGGGCGTGGCCGGCCAGACGTTCACCGAGGCGGAGGTGGCCGCGAAGACCGAGGAGGCCTACCGGCGCGGCGTCGATGCGGCGCGCGGCGCCGCCGACCAGCAGATGGTCGAGCTGCGCGCGGACATCGAGCAATTGAGCCAGGGGGTGCTCCAGAAGCTGGCGGCCACGGAGCCGGCGCTGTTCGCCCAGCTGCGGGAATCGCTGCCCGGGCTGGCCCTCGAGATCGCCCGCCGGCTGCTGGCCGGCTTCGAGCCGCCGCCCGAGATCATCGAGCGGTTCTGCCGCGAGGCGCTCGACCAGCTCTTTCCGGAGCGCGAGGGCCTGGAACTCGCCCTTTGCCCCCGCGATGCCGAGCAGCTGAGCCGCCTCAACCCCGACTGGCTGCAGCGGTTCCCCGAGCTGCGGGTGCGCACCGACGCCGCCCTCGCCCCGGGCGACTGCATGGTGCGCAGCCGCTTTGGCCTCACCGACGGCCGCCAGCAGACCAAGCTGGCCATCCTGGAGCACAGCCTGACCGGAAACTGATCCGCACCGTGAAATCCGAACTTTCCCCCGACGCCGTCGCCCCGCTGGTGGACCTTCTGCGGATGCAGGTGCGCCACACCGCGCCGGTGCAGCGCGTCGGGGCGGTCATCGGCATGGCGGGCCTCATCATCGAGTCGGAGGGCCCGAACGTCGGCCTCGGCGACCTGTGCGTGGTGCGCTCGCCGCGCACCGATTTCAGCGTCCGGGCCGAGGTCGTCGGCCTCCGGGAGCACCGCGTCCTCCTCATGCCCCTCGGCGACACGGCCGGCCTCCACGTCGGCTGCGAGGTCGCGGCCAGCGACCGGCCTCCGCTCCCGCGCCCGGGCCCCGAGCTCCTCGGCCGCGTGCTCGACGCCTTCGGCCGGCCGTTCGACGGCAAGGGCCTCGTGCCGGTCGAGCGCACCGCGCCGGGCGCCGCCACGCCGCCGCACCCCCTGCGCCGGCAGCGGATCCGCGACGCGCTGCCCACGGGCGTCCGGGCGATCGACACCTTCATTCCCGCCGGCCGCGGCCAGCGGCTCGGCCTGTTCGCCGGCTCCGGCGTCGGCAAGTCGACGCTCCTTGGCATGATCGCGCGCGGCTGCGCCGCCGACGTGGTGGTCGTCGGCCTGATCGGCGAGCGCGGCCGCGAGGTCCGCGAGTTCATCGAGAAGGACCTGGGCCCGGAGGGCCTGAAGCGCTCCGTCGTCGTCGTGGCGACCTCCGACACGCCCGCCCCGCTGCGGCTCCGCGCCGCCTTCACCGCCACCGCGATCGCCGAGTCGTTCCGGGAGAAGGGCCAGAGCGTCCTGCTCCTGATGGACTCGGTCACGCGCTTTGCCATGGCCCAGCGCGAGATCGGCCTCGCGATCGGCGAGCCCCCGGCCACCCGCGGCTTCACCCCCTCGGTTTTCGCCCTCCTGCCGCGCCTGCTCGAGCGCAGCGGCGCCGGGGAGACCGGCTCGATCACGGCCCTCTACACCGTCCTCGTCGAGGGCGACGACCTCAACGAGCCGGTGACCGACGCGGTCCGCGGCATCCTGGACGGGCACATCGTCCTTTCCCGCTCGCTCGCCAACTTCAACCACTATCCCGCGATCGACGTCCTCGAGAGCGTCAGCCGGCTCTCGCGCGACGTCTGCACGGCCGACGAGCTGGACTCGGCGGGCCGCGCCCGCGAGCTCCTGGCCCTCTACCGCAAGAACGAGGACCTGGTCGCGATCGGCGCGTACCAGAAGGGCGCCAATCCCGCGCTCGACCGCGCCATCGCCCTGCACGAGCCCCTGCGCAAGTTCCTGCGCCAGGGCATCGACGAGCAGAACCCGCGGGCCGCCAGCTTTGCCGAACTCAAGAAAATCCTGACTCCATGAAGCGCTTTCATTTCCCCCTCCGCCCCGTGGCCGTCCTGCGCTCGCACCGCGAGCTCTGCGCCCGCGAGGCCCTCGCCGCCGCCATCGAGGCCTGCATCCAGGCCGAGGAGCGCGACGTCGCCGCCACCGCCCGCGTCCAGGACCTCGCGAAGGCGATCTGCGGGGCCCGCCGCGGCAACCTTTCCCCGGGCGACGAGATCGCCTTCAGCCAGATTTACCGCCGCGAATGCGCGGCCGAGGTCGAGGCGCAGCGGCAGGCCGCCGCAGCGCGCCGCCTGGTCGACGAGCGGCGCGAGGCCTATGTCGAGGCCAGCCGCCAGGTGAAGATGGTGTCCCGGCTGGAGGAGCGCGCGCGGGCCGCCCACCGGATGGAAGGCCTCCGCCTCGAGCAGGCCGGCCTCGATGAGATCGCCAGCCGCCGCATACCGCCCGGAGGGTTCACCTCATGAGCCGCCTCCTGCCCCTCATCCTGGTCGTGCTCGCCGTCCTCGAGGGGGCGGCGGCCGGACCCGCCTGGTACTGGAAGCAGGCCGACGGGCTGATCGCCCGGCAGGCGGTCCGCCGCAAGCAGCTCCAGACCGAGCAGAGCGCGCGCGCCAAGGGCTGGGACTTCTGGACCATCGCGATCGACAACCTGACGGCCGAGCTGAAGGGCGAGAAGGCCCGGATCCGGCAGCAGGCGGACCAGCTGGACCAGCGGACGGCCCGCCTGGCCGCGGAGAAGCAGGAGCTGGACAAGATGCGCGCGGACATCGAGGCGATGAGCCGCCAGATGGACGAGCGGGTCATCGCCATCGGGGCCGACGAGGCGAAGAACCTGCGGTCGCTCGCCCAGACCTACGCCACGCTGTCGCCCCATGCCGCGGTCACGATCCTCCGCGAGATGGACGACGCGACCGTCGTCAAGATCCTCTCGCTGATGAAGGCCGACATCGTCGGCCCGATCTTCGAGGAAATGGCCAAGTCCAGCGGGGGCGACGACGCGCTCGCCCGGCGCGCGGCCACGCTGTCCGAGAAGATCAGGCTCATGAAGGCGGGGCCGCCCACCACCGCGACGGCGTCGAACTGAGCGCCCACCGGCCCGCCATGCAATTCTCCGGCCCCTCCCTGACTGCCGAAGCCCCGCCCGCGGACGGCATGGAGATGGGCCCGCGCGGCGCGCCGGCCGCGCCGGATGACGGGCAGGAGAACTTCGATCATTTCATTTCCCCGGCGCCGCGGTCCCGCGGCCCCGAGGGCCAGGACTCATCCTCGCCGGCCGGGGCGGACAGCCCGGACCAGCCGGGAAACTCCGCTCCTTCCGGCCGCCGATCCGGGAAGGCGGCGGACGGCCCCCCGGATTCCGCCCCCGTGGCGGCGTCTCCGGACCAGCCTGAGGCGCCGGCGGTCGCGACGGATTCCGCCTCGCGCGACCCGTCCCGCCGGCGCCGGAGCGCCAGCGACGCGCCCGTGCCGCCGGCGGTCGCGTCGCCGGTCCCATCCGCGGCCGGCGCGGCCGTCCCCGTCGACCCCACGGCGCCGTCCCCGTCCGCCTTCCTCGTGGGCGCCTGGACGCAGGGGAGTGCCGAGCTTCTTTCCTCCTCGCTGGCGCCCGCGGTGAGAAATGCCGCCGTGCCGGACGAGGGTGGGGTGCCGGCGGCGACGAATTCCCTGCCGGATGTCCCCGGCCCGGGCGTGGCGGCGTTCTCGGCTGCGGCCGCCGGACAACCCGTTCCGACCACTCCGACCGCTTCGGCCAGCTCGGTCGCCGATTCCGCGGGCAACCCTGTCGCGGCACCCGCCGACGCGGCGCTGCCGCTGAATGCCTTGGCGGCCACCCCCGGTGCGCCCCAGCCCGCGAGGGGCCGTGGGCCGGCCCGTTCGCCCGCGGCCGATCGCAGCCGGAGCGATGAGCCGGCGCCCGCCGCCGGGGCACCCGCGAACCCGGCCGCCGCACCGGCCGTCACCGCGGCCACGATGACCTCGGCCCCGACTCCCACCCCCGCCGGCGCCCGTCCGGGCGCGTCCGCGGAAAAATTTGCCGCGCCTGCGCCACTCGGCCCCGAGGCGCTGAAACCCATCGTCAGCGACCTGCAAAAAAAATTGTTAACGCCTGATGATGAAAAGGCTGCGAGACCTACCCCTGCCGTTGGCACCGCCGGTGCTAATCCGGGGCCGGCCATGACCACCTCCAGCTTTCTTCACGCCGCCACCTTCATCCAGGGCTTTGTCGATCGGGTGGGTTCGGCCCAGGCGGCGCAGACCCCGGCCGGGTTCTCGTCGTCCTCCGTCCCGGCGGCGGCGACCGCCGCTCCCGTGACCATCCCGGGCGCGTCCGAGGCGGTGGCCGCGGTGATGAAGCTCATCCAGGCGCAGGCCAACCAGTCCCAGGGCGGGGTATCCGCCGTGAATCTCAGCTTTAAGTTTGGCGACGACAACCTTTCGGTCCGCGTCGCCTGGCGCGACGGCATCGTCCAGACGCAGTTTCGCACGGACTCCGACGAGTTGCGGGCCGCGCTGGCCGGCGAATGGCAGACCATGGCCGCGGCGCCCGCCAGCCGGGCGCTCCCGCTCGCGACCCCGGTTTTCTCCTCATCCTCCGATTCCGCGTCCGGCGACGAGTCGCGGCAATCCGCGCAGTCCGGCTTCGGCCGCGAGTGGGGCCAGTCCGATGGCGGATCGGCCTCCGCCCCGCTGGTCCCCTCCGGTCCGGTCTCGCCGCGGCGTCCGCCGCCGCTGGTGGCCGCGGGCCGCCTCCACGCCTTCGCCTGAACCCCCTCCTTTTTCCATGAGCGTTTCCCCCGTCAGCACCTCCACCCTCGCCGCCGCCAACGGCACGACCCCGAGTTCCGCCTCCTCCTCGTCCGTCACGGCAGCGGCTTCGCTCAGCTCCAACGATTTCATGAAGATCCTGAGCACCGAGATGCAGAACCAGGATCCCCTGCAGCCGATGGACCCGACGCAGACGATGACGCAGCTCGCGCAGTTCAGCTCCCTGCAGCAGATGGCGCAGCTGACCCAGAACCAGACGCTCGCGACCGCCAACACCTTCATCGGCAGCACGGTCACCGTCGCGGGCAACCCCTCCCCGGTCACCGGCAAGGTCACGGGCCTCGACCTGTCGAGCGGCACGCCGGAGATCGTGGTCAACGGAATCTCCTACGCCCTTTCGGCCATCACCGCGGTCACCGCGGCGACGCCCCCGGCCCCGACGACGGGCGGATCCCCGGCGACGGGCGGCACCGCAACGACCGGCGGATCAACCACCGGCACGGGCGGCACGACCGGCTCCGTCACGCCCCCCGCCTCCTCTTCCTCAACCAGTTCCTCATCCTAAAATCATCCCGCCATGGCACTCCTCAGCACCCTCACCTCGGGCGTCAGCGCCCTCCGCAGCTTCTCCACGGGCCTCGACACGGTCGGCAACGACATCGCCAACGTCGACACGACCGGCTACAAGAGCTCGTCCGCGAGCTTCGCCGACACCTTCAACGGCGTCGGCGTGCAGGTCTCGGGCGTGAACTCCGATTTCAGCCAGGGTGCGCTGACCAGCACGGGGAACCCGACCGACCTCGGCATCTCCGGCAACGGCTACTTCATCGTGCAGGATCCGGCCACCTCGGCGCAGTACGCCACGCGCGACGGCCAGTTTCACTTCAACAGCACGGGCTTCCTCGTGAACCAGCAGGGCTATGAGGTGGTGGGCCTGGCCGGCGGCACCCTCGGGCCCGTCGCGCTGGGCACGCCTCCCACCGGGGCCACGCTCCAGTCGGTCAGCATCGGCACCTCCGGCAACGTCGTCGAATCGTATTCCGACGGCAGCCAGGCGACCACGAACCAGATCCTCACGCAGAGCTTCACCGACCAGACCCAGCTGACGGCGCAGGGCGGCAACCTCTATTCCAACCTGGCCGCCGCCGGCCCGCTCGCCGCCACCATGGCCGCGACGACCAACACGCCGGGCGCCGGCGGCCTGGGCACGCTCGAGGCGGGCACGCTGGAGCAGTCGAACGTCGACCTGACCCAGCAGTTCTCGAACCTGATCACGCTGCAGCGGGCCTTCGAGGCCAACGCCCGGCTGGTCACCACCTCGGACACGATCCTGCAGGATATCATCGACCTGAAGCGCTGATCCCGCACGTCCGGCCCATCCCCGCCATGTCCGCCAAACCAGAAGCCAAAGAGGCCGCGCTCGAGAAGGCGGCTCCCGAGAAGGCCGCGCCGGACAAGGGCGCGCCGGACAAGGGGGCTTCCGACAAGGCGCCGGCCGAGAAGGGCGCCGCGCCCGAGAAGGCGGCCGCTCCGGGCAAGCTTGGCCTCTTCGCCGCCATCGGCGCCGTCGTCCTCGCCCCGGTCCTGAGCCTGGGCGTCGCCCAATTCGTCCTCCTCCCCAAGCTGGAAAAGAAGCTCGCGCTGCCCGCCGCCCCTGGCGCCGCGGCCGCGGAGCCGGAGGCCCCGGCCGCCGAGGCCTCCGCCAAGGCGGAAGGGAAGGGCGGCAAGGCCGCCCCGCCGACCTTCGAGTTCAGCAACGTCGTCGTTAACCTGTCGGGCACGATGGGCACGCGCTACCTCAAGACCTCCTTCATCGTCACCGGCCCGGAGGCGGGCCTGCCGGCCCTCTTCGAGGGCAAGAAGGCCCAGCTGACGGATGTGACGCTCAACGTCCTCTCCGCCCTGACGCTGGCCGACCTCGAGGAGCCCGGCTCGAAGAACGTGCTGCGCGAGAAGCTGGTGGGCGCCTACAACGAGGCGCTCGGCCGCAAGGTCGTCGACCAGGTGTATTTCTCCGACTTCGTCGTGCAGTAGGGAACCGCCGCCACGATGGCCGACGAACCCGCCAAGCCCGCCAGCGACTTCCTCGATCAATCCGAGATCGACAAGCTGCTCGCGCAGACGACCGAGCAGGCCGCCAACAAGCAGGTCCTGGTCACGTCCGACGGCCGCCGCGGTTCCGAGGGCGCGACCGCCGCCAAGGTCGAGAACTACGATTTCCGCAACCCCGTCTTCCTTTCCGAGATCGAGCTGCGGCGCCTCCGCCTGCTGCACGAGGATTTCATCCGCTACCTCAGCGCCCGCCTGGCGCTCTTCCTGCGCATGGAGTTCGGCCTGAAGATGGCGAAGCTGACGACCCTCAGCTACGCCAAGTTCACCGAGACGCTGCCGAACCCGACGCACCTCTGCCTGTTCAAGGCCGAGCCCCTCGCCGGGGTCGGCATCCTCGACCTGAACCCCCGGCTCGCGCTCACGCTGGCCGACCGGCTCCTGGGCGGGCGCGGCCACTCGCTCAAGACCGAGCGCTACCTGACCGAGATCGAGGTGGCCCTGCTCGAGGACATCGTGATCATCATCCTCGAGGAATGGTGCGCGCAGTGGCGCAACGAGCAGGAGCTCCGGCCCCTCCTCGTCGGCAACGAGAACAACGGCCACTTCCTCCAGACCTCACCCAAGGACGCCGTGGTCCTCGCCCTGTCGCTCGAGGCCAGCTTCGGCGACTGCACCGAGCAGATCCAGATCGGCGTGCCGTACTACATGATCGAGCCCCTGGTGAAGAAGATGCAGGCCCGCCGCCAGAAGGACTCCGCCGTCTCCGTCAGCGAGAAGCAGGCGACGTGGATCGGCGCGTACGACCACATCCAGATCCCGGTCCGCGCGGAGTGGGACGCCTTCGAGATCAGCCTGCGCGAGATCGCGAACCTCCGCGTCGGCGACCTGCTCGAGCTGCCCGCCTCCCTGCTGCAGCAGACCCAGATTTTGCTCAATGGCACGCCGAAGTTCACCGGGACCGTCGGTCTCGATGGCGAGCATGCCGCGGTGCAGATCACCCGCAAGTTACCCCGCCTCCCGGCGGAAACCCAACCCTCCCATGGAAGAAAAAACTCTTGATATCGTCCTGGACGTCAAAGTGAAGGTCACCGTGCAGCTCGGCTCCTGCATGCTGCCGATGCGCAACGTGCTCGAGCTCAGCCCGGGCTCGGTCGTGCAGCTGCACCAGCATGCCAGCGACCCGGTCGGGCTCTACGTGAACGACAAGCTCGTCGCCTATGGCGAGGTCGTGGTCGTCGAGGACAACTTCGGCATCAAGATCACCGAGCTGGTCGGGCAGACGGCCGTCGCCTGACCATGAGGCCGCTGGCCATCTTCCTGGCCGCCGCCCTGCTGGGTGCGCTTCCGCTCGCCGCCCAGCCGGCGAGCGCGCCCGCGCCCGGGACCGTCCTGCATCCCGGCGGCGCGGTGCTGCCCCAGGCCTTCCCCCCGAGCCCGGCCGCCCCGGGCGCCAGCTTCAGCTCGGCCATCCTCGTCGCCCTCTGCGGGCTGGGAGGGGCGTGGCTCTGGTGGCGGATGCGCCGGAACACCACGGGCGCCGTCCGCGGCGACCGCAAGCTCGCGGTCTCCGAGACCCGCCCGCTGGGCAATCGCCAATACCTGGTCGTCGCGGACTATGAGGGCCGGAAATTCCTCCTGGGCGTGTGCCCCGGCCGCATCGACCTCCTGGCCCCGCTCGGGCCGGGCGAGGCCGCCGCGCCGCCGCCGCCGTCATGAAGGTCCTGCGGCTCATCCTCGTCCTGGCGGCCCTGGCCGCGGTCCCGACGCTCCTGCGGGCGCAGGCGGCGGCGGCGCCCGCCAGCGGCGCGGTGCTCTTCAGCCCGCCCCATCTGCCCTCGTACTCGGGGACGGGAACGGCCCCGGACTCCGGCGGCCTGCGCCTGAACATCTCCCTGGACGGCACGGAGAAGCCGGCGCAGATGAGCGTGGCCGTCCAGATCGTGATCGTGATGACGCTGCTCACGCTGGCGCCGTCGATCCTGCTGCTGATGACCAGCTTCACGCGCATCGTCATCGTGCTGGGCTTCGTCCGGACGGCGCTCGGGGTGCCCAGCGCCCCGTCGAACCAGATCATCCTCGGCCTGGCGCTCTTCCTGACCTTCTTCATCATGGCCCCCGTCTTCGACCGGGTGCAGAAGGAGGCGCTGCAGCCGTACCTCGACGGCAAGATGACGTCCACCGACGCCCTGGACCGGGCCGGCGAGCCGATCAAGGAATTCATGCTGAAGCAGACGAGGACGCGCGACCTTGAGTACTTCCTCGAGCTCGGCGGCTTCGGCCCGACCGCGGTCAAGGACCTCCCGCTGCGGGTCGTCATCCCTGCCTTCGTCATCAGCGAGCTGCAGACCGCCTTCCAGATGGGCTTCCTGCTTTTCCTGCCGTTCCTCGTCATCGACTTCCTGGTCGCCTCGGTGCTGATGTCGCTCGGCATGATGATGATGCCGCCCAACGTCGTCTCGCTCCCCTTCAAGCTGCTGCTTTTCGTCCTGGTCGACGGCTGGCACCTCATCGTGCGTTCCCTCGTGCAGAGCTTCACCGGCTAGGCCGTCCGTCCGCATGAATCCCGAAGTCGCCATCGACGTCTTCAAGTCGACCCTGATGTTCTCGCTCTACATGGCGGCGCCGTTCCTCCTCGGGATGATGCTGGTCGGCCTGCTGATGAGCCTCTTCCAGTCGGTCACCAGCATCCAGGAGCCGACGCTGACCTTTGCGCCCAAGCTGCTCGCCTTCGCCGGCCTGATCCTCCTCCTGGCGCCCTGGCTCCTGCGGACACTGGGGGAGTTCACGATCTCGATCATCACCCGCATGGGTTCGATGGGGCATTGAGCCGCCGCGCGACCCGCCGCGACCGCCCCTGCCGCCATGAGCATGGTATTCCTGTACACCTGGCTCCTGGTCTTCCTGCGGGCGGTGGGCGTCGTCATGTTTCTCCCGCAGATGGCGAATCGGAGCGCCCCGATCATGGTGCGCTTCGGGCTGGCGACCTGCCTGGCGACGCTGCTCGCCGGGGTCGTGCCCCAGGCCGTCATGCCGACCGACTACGCTGGGCTGATCCTCGCCTCCGCCGCCGAGATCGCGGTGGGACTTGCGCTGGGGTTTGTCGGCCAGATGGCGTTCCGGGCGATCGAGCTCGCCGGCCGGATCATTTCCTCCGAGGTGGGGCTGTCGGCCGCGCCCGGGATGAACGCGCCGGAGCTTTCCTCGGAACCCGTCGCCGCCTTCCTCTCCGCCTTCGCCATCGTGCTCTTCTTCCAGTTCAGCGGGCACCTGGCGGTGCTGGGGGCCTTCGCGCGCAGCTTCGAACTGGCGCCGCCGGGGGCGGCGCGGCTCAACCCCGGCGCCGGCGAGATG
>Ga0265319_1002227_pt1 | contig 10774 bp, 13 predicted proteins | sample 4824metaG_FD_192443 | JGI IMG/M metagenome (GOLD analysis project Ga0265319, IMG submission 192443) | Rhizosphere microbial communities from Carex aquatilis grown in University of Washington, Seatle, WA, United States - 4-8-24 metaG | ecosystem: Host-associated > Plants > Roots > Rhizosphere >...
TACGCGTGCCGCGTTCCTGCTGATCGGGACAGTATTGCTCTGCGCGCCCAACGGGTACTCGTGGTATTTCACGTGGATCGTGCCCCTGCTGTGCTTCTTTCCGAGCCCAGCGTGGCTGCTGCTCACAGTTTTGCAATTTCTCTCGTACAAGATTTTCATCAATTACAAGACGCTGGGCGTGTGGGAGTTCGATCCGCTGTTTCAGTGGCTGTGCTACGGACCTTTTTATGTTTTGCTTGGGTGGGAGATTGTTCGGGGAAAATCGCAACCTCAAAACGTCACAGCAACGCAATAAATTCTTCGATACTCAATCCTGCCTGACGAAGAATTCCGCGCAGAGTACCCCGGTCGAGCTCCTTGTGATCGGGAACAACAACTTGGGCAAATGGCTGTTCACGTCGGAGGATGATATGACTTCCATTTTGCCGTTTAAATTGAAATCCCTTTTTTCCGAGTGCGGCAACGCACTCGCGCCCTGAAATCTGCGGAAGGCTGGTCATACAGCCATGACAATGGCATCAAACCGGTCTTGAGGAACTGGAAGGCCGTCTTCTTCCAATGCGGCAATGTACCCTTCGATAGCTTCACTAATGCAACCGGGCAGACTTGGGCACTCAACCACCCAATAACCATCTTCGCCGGGATAGAGGATTACTTGACGCATCGCGCACGCCTCCACATGACGAGCTTAAACGCCATTTTACACTAAATGTCGATGGAAATCGTAACTTCAGGCGGAGGTCCAATCGGGGGCATTTTCGAGCGGTCCACCGGCCGGTATAGCGTATCGCGCTCGACGGGGACGCGGCCGGCTTCGCGAATCAGGCGCTCGAGCTCGACGCGCGGGGTGAACTCGGCAGTCTTTGCTCCAGCATCGTGGTAGATTTTTTCTTCGACGACGGTGCCGTCGAGGTCGTCCGCGCCAAAGCGCAACGCGATTTGCGCGATGCTCGGAGTGAGCATCACCCAATACGCCTTGATGTGATCGAAATTATCGAGCAGGAGGCGCGAGATCGCGATGGATTTTAAATCGTGGTATCCCGTGGGCGGCGGCAGGTGCGCGAGGTCGGTATTTGCCGGATGAAACGCCAGCGGGATGAATGCCGAGAAGCCGTGCGTTTCGTCCTGCAAACCGCGCAGCGCCAGAAGATGCTCCACGCGTTCTTCATCGCTCTCCACGTGGCCGTACAGCATTGTGGCGTTAGAGCGCAACCCGATTTCGTGCGCCGTGCGTGCAATGTTGAGCCACTGCTGCCCGCTGACTTTGTGGTCGCAAATAATTTTTCGCACGCGCGGATTAAATATTTCCGCGCCGCCGCCCGGCAGAGAATCCACGCCCGCCTCTTTCAGAGCCAGCAGCGTGTCGCGCATCGAGAGCTTTGAAATCCGCGAGAAGTACCCCACCTCCACCATCGTGAACGCTTTCAAATGCACCGTAGGACAGCGCTTTTTCAGGCCGCGCATCATTTCCAGAAAATATTCAAATGGCAGATCGGGATGCAGTCCGCCGACCATGTGGAATTCCGTTGCGCCCTCGCGCGTGCCCTGCTCGGCGCGCTGGTAAATCTCTTCGAGCGCGAAGGTGTAGGCGCCGGGCGCGTTGGGATCACGTCCGAAGGCGCACAGTTTGCAGTGCGCCACGCACACGTTGGTCGGATTGATGTGCCGGTTCACATTGAAGAAGCACGTATTGCCGTAGCGCTTTTCTCGAACGGAATTCGCCAGCCAGCCGATGGCCAGCAGGTCCGGGGACCGGTACAGCGTAAGGCCGTCGTCAGGGCTCAGGCGCTCGCCAGCAAGCACCTTGTCCGCAATAGGCTTCAGTCGTTCGTCGCTAATTCGAAGGTCGGTCATGGCACCAGTAGCACAGACTTCAGTCTGTGCGGGGTTGGGTTTCGTAAAACCAAAGGCGCACAGACTGAAGTCTGTGCTACTAAAATCTAACGGCGCGCGAACGCCACAGCCGCGCCCCAGAACAATAGAAACAAAATACTAATATAACCGTTCACCGTAAAAAACGCAGCATTCATCCGACTCAGGTCGTTTGCCGAAACCAGCGAATGCTCGTAGGCCAGCAGCGCGGCGACCACAGCGATTCCAACCCACGCAGGCCACGGCAGCTGTAAACTCCACGCCAACCACCCAAGTAGCGCGATCATTACCACGTGCATGAGGCGGGCAATCGTCAGAGCCCGCGCAATACCAAATCGCTTCGGCACGGAAAAAAGCTCCACAGACTTGTCATACTCAAAATCCTGGCAGGCGTACAATACGTCGAAGCCGCCGACCCACAACGTGACCGCCCCGCACAGAATCAACATGCGCGCGTCGAGCGACCCCGCAATGGCGATCCAAGCCGCCGCGGGAGACATTCCGAGGCAGAATCCCAGCACCAGGTGAGACCAGGACGTGAAGCGTTTGGTGTACGAGTAGAAAAACAACACGGCCAGAGCGACAGGCGAAAGTTTTAATGCGAGCGGGTTCAATTGCCACGCCGCTATCACCAGCACCGCCGAAGCAGCAATCGCGAAGGTCCACGCAAATCCCAACGAGAGCGCCCCGGTAGCCAGCGCCCGCGTGCGGGTGCGTGGATTTTCCCGGTCGTAGCGTAAATCTATGATGCGGTTCATCGTCATCGCCGCGGAACGTGCCCCCACCATCGCCACGACAATCCACAGAATCTGCCGCAGTGAAGGCCAACCCGCCTTCGCCTGAGAGGCGGCTACGGCGGACAAGCCCGCCGCTGTGGCTGGAATCGATGCGTACCGCGCCGCAAGCAGCGCCCCGGTCAAAGCAAACGGAAGAGCGAACACGGAGTGCTCGAACTTGATCATTTCAAGGATCGTGCGGATGCGGCCGTGGCTCACTCGAAAACCCCGGAGTGTCTCGCGCAGAGATCGCGGAGAGCGCAGAGAAAGACGGAAGAATTCTTGATTTGCGTAGTCCTCATACTCAATACATTCTCATATAGGCATTCTGTGTCGCGCGAATTTCAAGTAGCACAGACTTCAGTCTGTGCGCTTTTGGTTTAGATTTGGGCGAACTCAACCAAGATCAAAACCACACAGACTGAAGTCTGTGTTACCAAAACCTCATGCATCGCGCGTCTTGCTTTTCGCCTGACCTTCCCATCGATACGCCTGCTCCTGCGGCAACCCCATCTGCGCAAGGACGCGATAAACGTACTGGGCAACCAGATCGTCAATTGTTTTCGGCTGGTGATAAAACGACACGATCGCCGGCATGATCACGGCTCCGGCCTGCTGCGCGCGCAGCATATTTTCCAGATGAATCCTGCTGAACGGCGTATCGCGCACGCACAGAACCAGTTTTCGGCCCTCTTTCAAGCAAACATCAGCCGAGCGCGCGATCAGATCGTCACTCGTCCCCGCGGCGATGGTCGCCAGCGTCCCCATCGAGCACGGAATCACCACCATCACATCCACCGGATAGCTGCCCGAGGCAATCGACGCGCCCACATCCTTATTCGGCAGGACTTCGGTTTTCTCCGCGCGCCCGCCGATCAGCAGCGCGGGCAGTTGCTTCGAGTCGCTGGTCGCGATGTTTAGCTCATGAGCCAGCAGCCGCGCGCCCGTTTCGGTGACGACCAAGTGAATCCGCGCTACCCGGGAGTCAGCTTCAAGCAGCCGGAGTGCCAACTGCGCCAGCACTGCGCCCGAGGCGCCTGTGACACCTACAATAATCGTTTTGTGATCCGCCTGGTTCATGGTTTCCACGGGAAGAATCAGTCTAGGGGGCCATTTGATTGAATGTCAAGAAAGCCAAAGAAGCGGTAGCGTTCTAATGCTGTGTTCTGGTTCTAAGTTGCATTGTTGTAGGCAGTTGGAAGTTCCTCGCGTTTAAATCCGGCCGGGCGTGGATCGAGCCCCAGTGGAGAGAAGTATAGGTAGCCGAATCGCGTTTCGTGCTTTCTTCCGTATACATCTCGATAGCTAACAAATCCGTAGGCGTACACGAATGCTTCCTTCCGATGTATTGCCATCACTTGCGCTTTGGTCGGCAGCGGGTTAGATTTCAGGAAGGTGAATCCTCCTATCGAATCTTCTTTAACCAAAAGTAATCCATCAAACGACATTATTTTTCCATAATCGGGTTCCTGAGGAATGTTATCCAATCTATCAATATACATATATATAACAGAGTATTCGATGAGGCGAGCAGGAGTTCCCCCTGTATTCTTGAAAGCGACACCGAAAACATTCGTCTTGTCTTTTCCAAAGTCTTCGTCTTTGGGCTCTTTGGGATCAAGAATGTATCCGAATTGAGGAGTTTCATTCGCGGGCGAGACAATAATCCACGCTCTATTCGTATTTCGCGCGGTTTTAACCTGGCAAATTATTGCTATGGAAGTCACAACGGCGAAAATCGCAATTACCACTGTAGAAATCGCATTAAGCCATTCAATCATTGCTATCGATGCCTCAACGATACATCTTGACCACCGATGTTTGCACAAATTATACACAAATCTATGAGGGACTCGTAGTCTTTATAATGGATGATCGGTATCTGGGAGTGACAGAAAAGAGAATCACTTCGCAGCAGTCCCAACCCTCAGGGTTACTTTCATCACCCCAGCCTCTTGCGCGCAGCGAATCGCTGAGGCTGCATCCTTTAGATCAAACACCCATGAAATCAGCGGCCTCGGATCCACATGTCCTGAACGAAGCAGCGCAAGCGCGGGCGGAAACGGCCCGCAGCGCGATCCGATAACGGTCAGTTCCTTCACGACAATCGGCCATGTTTCGACATCCGCAGCCCCATGAAATGTGGACTTTAGGACTAATGTTCCAAGTGGAACGGTGATTTGCTGCGCCATCGCGAAGCCGGAGGCCGATCCCGTCGCTTCCACGACCAGCGTGAACGCATCTGCCCTCCGTGCCTTAGGAGGACTCAACTTAACAGTCTCTATGCCCGCTACACGCGCCAGTTGCAGCTTGCTCGCGTGCTTGCCAATCATGGTGACGCGAAGTCCAGCAGACTGCAACACACGCACAATTAACTGCGCAAGTTTGCCATCACCGAGCACGCACGCTTCGGTGTGCTTGCGGGTGTCCAACTGTTCGAGGATCTCGCATGCGGCAGCCAACGGCTCGGTGAATACAGCCGCTTCATCGGAAACGCCGTCAGGCACACGATGCAGATTCAGGACCGGCAGCGCCAGATACTCGGCGAACGCGCCATCATGCCCAATAATTCCCAGCACGCGGCGACGCGAGCAATGCGTCGGAATTCCACGGAGGCAATAGGCGCACAGATTTAGAGCTCCCAGCCCAGCGCAGGCAATATTAATTTCTCCCACGACGCGCCGACCGACCCAGGCCTTATCTTTTGAATTGGCAACGCGTACCACATCACCCACAAATTCATGCCCAAGCGTGCCGTGAAAATTATGATACCCGCGCAGGATTTCGACGTCGGTATTGCAGATTCCCGCCAGACGCACTTGAATCAGTGCCCAGCCGGGTTTCAATTGCGGCAAGGGCTTTTGGACAAGAGCGATCCGGTTTCGGCGTGCGACGGCGGCCAGCATAGTAAAACATTGGAACACAAGCAGTTGCCATGGGCAATCCTGAGCGGTCGTCCCTGAAGTATCGGTCGGTGTTCCCTGTTCGGCACACATGTCCTCTAACCGCGTTGACCATTCCTGCTGCTCCGCTTAGGATCAAAATGGCCCCAATTGTATGGCAAAAACCACTGACGAAGACCTGAGCCAACTGGAGAAGGACATCCGGCAACTGAAGATCGAGTACGAACAGTACTTTGGCGGTGGGAAGAAGCGTCCGCCCTCGGACCTCGAGTGGCGCATCGAAATTATGATGAAGCGGTATAGCGACCGGGGCGCGGATATGAATTATGGCCAGCGCTTCCGCTACAGTAATTTGGCACAGACGTACACGAAGTACCGCGAAATCTTCCGGAAACGCATTAAGCAAAAGGAAGAAGCAACCGTGCGACGGCACTTCGGAGCTGCTGCCAAGGAAATTGAAAAAATGAGGGCGCTCAACGCACCCGGTGAGAACCTGGTTGGCGCTGGGGACCAATTACCGTTCGTCATCTCTTGGGCGGACCCCGATTGCGAGAAATATAAGGTGGATGAACTGTATGCGGCCTTCCGCCGCGCGAAGGAGCAGGTGGGAGACAGCACCGACGGGCTGACGATTGAATCTTTTCACAATTTCGTTCGCCAGAAAACCGATCAGCTCAAGAAGCAGAAAAACGCCCACAAGGTCGAATATGTCGTCAGCCTGGAAGGCAAACACGCCAAGCTGAAAGCGCGTGTGAAATCCTGAAAATTCAAATTTCGAATCGCTGTGGCCTGACTAGATGCGCTAAACTGAATCTGCATTAAAGCGGCTCGTTTGCACTTGGAGTTACTCAACTCCCTGTGTTACTGTCGGTTCAAGTACCCTCTGTTTTTCCACTTTGGGGGTGGCCATGCGCGCTCTAAGAAAGGTACTTCTCTCGGTTGTAATCCTGCTGATCGCTGGTTTACCTGGGTTTTCGCAAACGCTTGACGAAGTGCGCCTGTCGATCACCAAAGGCGTAATGGATAATATTGCGCACGACCAACTGCCTCTTGTGATTGCCCATTTCAGTCCCGATCTGAAAGAGGCCATCTCGCAGGATGATATTGAAACCGTCCTGGCCCAGTTGGTTGATGTGACCGGCGCTTTCCAAAAGCAGATTTCGCAGGACGCCCGAACCGTGAAGGGCATGCCGGTTTACATCTCGCGCAGCCAGTATGAGCATTACAAGGTGGAGTTGGGGCTGGAATTCGATGACGCCAACCAGATTATCCGCATTTGGATAGTGCCGCTCTCCGACCTCAGCGCAGTGACCATGGAGACATCGGCCAAAGCATTGACCGAACTTCTGCATCAGGGGCTTTTCGACGAAGCCAGCACAAAATTCGACGAACGAATGAAGATCATGATGCCGTCGGAAAAGCTCGGCGCGTCGTGGACCCACATCATGATGCACATGGGATCCTTCAAGAGCGTCAAGAGCGCGCTGAAAGATCCTGAATTCGATACCGTTGACGTTCGGTGCGAGTTCGACCACGGAGACATCATCGTGCGAATCGCTTTCGGCCCCTCGGGAAACGTCACCGGCCTGTGGATGCTGCCCGCGCCGGAGGAGGATGGACCGAAGGATAAGGCCTTCCTGCTCAACGACGGCTGGGGCGTTCTGCAACTTTCCTTGGCGTAGGCGTTTTTTGTATTTGCACTCTGCGCAATTCGCAATCGGCCGGTACTGGCTTAAATCTGTGAGTCCGCTTCCAAAAGCTCCTGAATCGTCCAAATGTGGTCTGTAATCCCCGCTTCCATCGCAGGAGTTACCCTCAAAGTTTGATGAACCCGGCAAAAATTGTACCAGCACATTAGAAGCGACACAGCCGCTTTCAGATGCTCCAAAGACTTGCTGAAACCATTCGTCAGTCGCGTGTATCGGCTAAGGTGCATTCGTACGCTGAGGTTCACTCGTTCGACGTGGCTTGTTGAGATTCGTTCGATCTTGGGATTTCCTGTTACGGTGACTGGTATAGCATCCAAAACCTTTGTAGGCGCATACCACTCCGGCCAGTTACCTTGAGGCTTGCCGTAGATTTTGAGCAACTGCGCGTAATCGACATTCGCCCCGAAGTATTCTTCGATGGCATTGATATAAGGCTTGAATCCGTCTGTCGTGATTTGGCATCTAGCGTCGATACGCTGGCTCAAATCGCCTACAAATTGTAACGCGCTTGCTCCGTCTCGCTTGCCCACATGGTACGAGAGAATCAATTTGCTATCGCTGTCGAGGGCCAGCCAAGTGTAGGTATCGCCCCATTCTCGCGGCGAGTCCGATTTGAGATTGGCCTGTTTGGAATGCACGAAACAGTACAGCTCATCGGCTTGCACGAACTTGGGCTTTAGGTTGCGGACGCGATTGTCAAACACGCGACGGCATTTGTCCCCTATAGTCAGCAAGAGGGAGAGAATCGTGTTCCGATCTACTCCGGTGATTCTGGCCGCCGCCCTCACAGACATGCCCTCAGTGAGCAAGGAAACCACCTGGACGGCTTTCTCGACGTGTAGATAGTGCCGTCCTAGAGGCTTGGCTTGCGGGGTAGAAAAGCTGGAATGGCATGTGCGGCACCGATAGCGTTGAATCCGTCTCCGTCCGTATGTCCCGATCTTTTTTGCTGTGTCGTGTTGGCATCGAATACAAGTCATTTTCCGTCTCCATTCGCAAGGAATTTGGCCCTTGAAAACGCGGGGGCTTTGCGCCCCTTGCAAATGGCGGCGGTCGAGCGTATAAATGGAAATAGAAACGGGGCTGCATTTGCTTAGCGGCTGTGCTCCCTAGTTTTCTCTGGGCTTATCGCTGTATCAGCAGCGATAAGCCCACTTTCTTCTTAGACTTTGTTCTTATACCGCGCAGGTGCCTTTCCAGATTTCTTTCTCACCTGCTCGATTTCTTCTTTCTTCGTGTACAGATAAGACAGAATTGCCGATATTTGATTGTCTTCAATATTCTTAGAAACTAAAGGCTGGGTGTGTAAGAGTTCTTCTCGTACCCGATGAATGTCAAATTCTCCCTGAATTTGTTTGATTGCAGACCTGACCGCGTCTCGCTTCGAAACCTCATGGTCCCACGCCTTCGATGGGCCATTCGAAGAGTCTGTAGATTGAGACTTTTTTGGACCAAAAACTGACCAGAGCTTTTCCAACGCTCCGAGTTTATCTTCGTAATCCCGTCGCAAGTCTCGCTTCATCTGTTCGTAATCTTGTCTAGTCATAAAGCATCTCCAATGGGGAACAAGATACGCTTCTGTCCCAAGCTTGTCAATCTGTAAGTAGGAAGAAAAACCGAAGCTTGAGAGAGACTTGACACGCATGTTAGACTCTCCCTATCTCATGGCAATTTAGCAATGATGCCTGAGCGGAGTCAAATTCAGCTTTTCAGAATGGAGGTATAGAAATGCCATTTAGGGATAACACGGTGTACGAGTTCAATCAGGCTACGGTTAATCAGTTGCGACAGGTCGGGGGAGTATACGGACTTAGCAAGCCGATTATCGGAAGGCCCGGTTGGTTCGAACCCCTGTACGTGGGTAAGACCGGCGATCTAAGAGAGCGCGTTCAGTTCTGGCTGAACAATCCTCCAGTTACCGGTATTACCCATTTCTTCGCAGACGTTATTTTCAACGAAGCTGAACGTACGCGGCACGAAGCCGCGTTAATCGCGGAGTTCAAGCCCGTTGGAAACACGCTCTTGAAGTGACGTACAGGTTCCATCCAAAACGCCGCTGACCCTATCAAAGAATAAACGCTTCCCTCGAATGTGCAGTACGGAATAGCGAAGCCCAGTCGAGAGATAAATTGTTTCATTCGTTTCGGGGTCAACAAACTCAAACTCTTTCAACCGGGCTGGTGCTTTGGATTTCTCAAGGTACCAGCCCAAAAAACTCGCAAATGCATCCTTGCACCGCAACCATGCTATAGATGCTCGATTGTTGGTGACCGCTTCTTGGGATACAGTACGCATGGCTGACATTAAACCACACCTGTCAAGTTTTGAGATGTGCCAAACAGCACATTGGTTTCCATACCGTGAATCCCTGAGAGGAAAAGCCTTCGAACGGACTCACTGATTTCCGCCAGTACCAATCGGCCTGGAAGCTTGACCTCACCCGTCTGCTGCCCCACAATTTCCAGTTCGCGCTTTTCGATTCCGCCAGCCGCGCATACAATAATCGTTTTCTCTTACATCTCCGGAGGGTTGTGTGCCCGTCGAGCGTGCATTGGTCAGTGTCTTCGATAAGAGCGGACTTACCGATTTTGTGCGGCAACTCGCCGCGACCGGAATCGAAATTGTTTCGACTGGCGGCACGGCCAAGCTGTTGCGCGATGCTGGGATCGCCGTTAGAGACGTTTCGGACCTGACCGGATGGCCCGAGATGTTGGGCGGGCGCGTGAAAACACTGCACCCGAAAGTTCACGGCGGAATTTTGTTTCGTCGCGGCGATGTTGGCGATCGCCGGCAGACGGAGGAACATAATATCGCGCCGATCGATCTGGTTGTTGTCAACCTGTACCCTTTTGAAGCCACTGCCGCGAAAGCCGGCCTGACGGCCGAGGAGTTAATCGAGAACATCGACATTGGCGGGCCGGCTATGTTGCGATCCGCTGCCAAGAATTTTGAAAGCGTCGCGGTGGTCACCGATCCTGCCGATTACGCGGCCGTGGCAGCGGAAATTCAGGCGCAGGGCGAAGTGAGCCTTGCGACAAGGCTCGATCTGGCGCGCAAAGTCTTCGCGTTGACTGCGCGCTACGACGGCAAGATCGCCACTGAACTCGAACGCCTCTCCGCGAGCGGCGGCTCGATCGAACTCACTCGCCCCCCGGCGCTGCCTGACCGGCTGCACTTTGCGTTTACACGCCGGCAGGAATTGCGCTACGGCGAAAATCCGCACCAGCGAGCGGCGCTCTACGCCCTGTCAGGTGCGGCTTCAACGGGTCTTGCTGCCGCACGCCAATTGCAAGGCAAAGAGCTTTCCTACAACAATCTGGTGGACCTGGAAGCCGCTCTCGCGCTGGCTGGCGAATTTCATCGGCCCGCTGCCGTCATTGTGAAACACAACAATCCTTGTGGCACGGCGGAGCAGGACACGCTGGTCGAAGCCTATACCAAGGCGCTGGCCTGCGATCCGGTTTCCGCGTTCGGCGGCGTGATGGCGTTCAATCGCCCGCTCGATTCTGCAACG
>Ga0265319_1002228_pt1 | contig 10773 bp, 10 predicted proteins | sample 4824metaG_FD_192443 | JGI IMG/M metagenome (GOLD analysis project Ga0265319, IMG submission 192443) | Rhizosphere microbial communities from Carex aquatilis grown in University of Washington, Seatle, WA, United States - 4-8-24 metaG | ecosystem: Host-associated > Plants > Roots > Rhizosphere >...
CGGCTGGCCGAAGCCGCCGCTGGCGGCGGTCGAGTCCACGGTGATGTCCACGACGCCGGGCGTGACGTCCTTGTAGAGCTGGGTCAGGCTGGACGTCGTCGTCATGACGGCTGCGGGCTGCGCGGCGGTGACCGTTGCGGTCGGAGTTGCGCTCGTCCCGCCGCCGCTCCAGAGCCCGGCGTAGACGCCGGCTCCGGCGCCTGCACCGAGCGCGAGGGCCGCGGCAATCGGGGCTCCGCGACGGAGGAATGTCTTCTGATTCACGTGGGTCTGCTCCTGTTGTTCGTAGCTGGGCACACACCATGATTCCCCCCGTGGTTAGGAGGGGGATGAGAGCCTCGTAAGGGTTTTCTAACGACCTCTCCGGGGGCGCCACGGCCCGATTTGCAGGGGGGTTCCTACCCGCTGAAGTCGGTCCTCAAGCCTGCCCCGTTTGCGGCCGATGAGAAGTGTATGGAGCCCACGAACCCCCTCGATCCGAGCGTCGTGGAGCGGTACGCGGAGTACCTCCAGGGAAGGGCGTCGGCGCGCATCATGGCGTACACGATCGCCGTTGCGCTCTTCGGCTCGATTCTCGGCTCGGTGCCGCTCCTCGCGCCCAACCGCGTGCTCATTCCGCACTCTCTCGGCCTCGCCCTCCTGCTGGTGGGCGCCGCGGCCGGCGGCTACCTCGGCTACACGATCGGCGTACGCCGTGCCGAAGGGCTCAGGCTCCAGGCCGAAGTGACCCTGCACCAGGTGCAGGTAGAGCTCCTGCTCGCTCAGCCTTCAGCCGCCGTCGCCCGCACGATCGAGCGGATCGGCGACCGCGCCATGCTTTCGACTCCGTCGGCGGCCGCGCCCGCTGTGGCTCCACCGGCTCCCGCCCCTGTTGCGCCGGTAGCGGTTGCTCCCGCTCCTGCCCGGGTCGCCCCGGCTCTTGTCGCTCCCGCCCCCGCGGCCCCCGCTCCGGCGCCTGCGCCGGTCGCCCCGGCCCCTGTGCCGGTTGCACCCGCGCCGCTTCCGGGTTCGGCGACACCCGCCGTCGCGCCGCCTGCTCCGGTTGCGCCGATCCCGCTGGCGCCCACGCCGGTTGCGATGCCCCCGCTTTCTGCACCTGCGCCTGCGCCGACGCACCATGAGCCGGCCCCGTCGCCGCCTCCTCTCTCTGCGGCTCCGCCTGTGCAGCAGCCTCCTGCAACTCCGCCGCTCGCAGCCGCTCCTGAGCTACCCGCCGTTCCGCGTCTCGTCGAGGCTCCGCCTGCGAGCCGGCCGACGATGATGCCGCCGATCTCTGTTGAACGGTAGCGGGGTCGAGCGGTAGAGCGCCGCTTCCCTAGCCCGTGACGGCCGCCTCGGTGTCGAGCGCCAAACGGAGCGACGCGACGTACGTCCGCAACGCGTCCGGGCCTTCTTCTGCGACCTCGAGTGCGCGCGAACCGACGACGATTCCGTCGGCGAGCGCAGCGACCGAGCGTGCATGCTCCGGCGTCGAGATGCCGAAGCCCGCGTAGAGCGGGACGCTGACGAGCCGGCGCGCGCGCTCGACGAGACCCGGCAGGGCGGAGGAGACCTCACCGCGCGCGCCGGTCGTTCCGGTCACCGTGACGAGATAGAGCCAGCCGTCGGTGCTCGCGCCCGCGAGGGCGATTCGCTCGTCGGTCGACGTCGGTGCGACGAGGTGCACGCGCCGCGTCTCCGGCCGCTCGTCCGAGGGCAGGTCGACGATGATCATGCTCGCGCCGCCCGCGGTCTGCACGTCGTCCGCGAAGCGTTCCCAGCCGTACGCCTCGAGCAGCGAGGAGTACGTCATCGGCACGAGCGGCGTGTCGGGCACGAGCTCGTGTGTCTGCCGCAGCACGTCGAGGCATTGGCGCGTGCGCATCCCGCGCGAGAGCGCGCGCTCACCCGCGCGGCGTACGACTGGCCCGTCGGCGAGCGGGTCGGAGAATGGGAAGCCGAACTCGATCATGTCCGCGCCGCCGTCGACAGCGGCGCGGGCGAGCTCCGGCGTCTCGGGATCTGCCATCAGGTAGATCACGAGCTTCTTCATGCGAGCTTCTCCAGTCCGCTGAGCGCTTCGGCGAGGTCCTTGTCACCGCGGCCCGAGAGGCACACGAGAATCAGCTCGGCATCGAGCTCTCGTGCGCGCGCGAGCGCGTGAGCCGGCTCGAGGGCCGGGATGATGCCCTCGGTGCGTGCGAGGTCGCGGAACGCGCGCAGAGCTTCCTCGTCGGTCGCGCCGACATACGTCGCACGGCCCTCATCCCGCAGGAACGCGTGCTCGGGGCCGACGCCGGGATAGTCGAGACCGGCGGAGATCGAGTGCGCGTCTGTGATCTGCCCGTCCTCGTCCGCGAGCACCGACGACCGCGCGCCGTGCAGAACGCCGGTGCGGCCCGAGCCGAGCGACGCAGCGCCCGCGGCCTCGACGCCGACGAGGCGCACGGCGGCGTCGTCGAGGAAGCCGTGGAACATGCCGATCGCGTTCGAGCCGCCTCCGACGGCGGCAATGACGACCTCCGGCAGGCGTCCCTCGGCAGCGAGGTGCTGCTCGCGCGCCTCGCGTCCGATCACCGATTGCAGCTCGGCGACGATCTCGGGGTACGGCGCAGGGCCGACGCACGAGCCGATCAGGTAGTGCGTCGTCTCGACGTTCGTGATCCAGTCGCGGATCGCCTCGCTCGTCGCCTCCTTGAGAGTCTTCGTGCCGAAGTCGACGGGACGCACCTCGGCGCCGAGCAGGCCCATCCGCTCGACGTTCGGCTTCTGGCGGCGGATGTCTTCCTCACCCATGTAGACGACGCACTCGAGCCCGAACTTCGCGCACACGGTCGCCGTTGCGACACCGTGCTGTCCCGCGCCCGTCTCGGCGACGATGCGGCGCTTGCCGAGCCGCTGCGCGAGCACGATCTGGCCGAGCGCGTTGTTGAGCTTGTGCGCGCCGGTGTGGAGGAGGTCCTCGCGTTTGAGATAGATCCGCTTGCCCGGTGCGAATCGCGTGCTGAGGGTGAGCGGCGTCGGCCGTCCCGCGTAGTTCGTGAGCAGAGCGTGCAGCTCCGCGTGGAACGTGTCGTCGGCGAGCGCGTCGCGCCAGCCTTGGTCGAGCTCGTCGAGTGCCGGAATCAGCGTCTCGGGGACGTAGCGGCCGCCGTAGGTTCCGAATGCAGTTGTCGTGGTCATGCTCGTGCCTCCTCGATGAATGCGCGCACACGCGCATGGTCCTTGATTCCCGGCTCGCTCTCGAGCGAGGACGCTGCGTCGACCGCCCAGGGACGCACCGCTTCGATCGCTGCGCGGACGTTCTCCGGGCCGAGCCCGCCGGCGAGCATCACGCGCCCCTCCGTGACGCGGGCTTTCTCCCAATGCTCCGGATCGTCGGCCAGCCAGGGGAGGTCCGGGACGAGCGCCACCGGCTCGCCCTTGCGCATGAGCAGTGCGTGGCGGCCGCGGACCTTGCCGGTCTCGTTGCCGTAGACCTGGTCGAGGTCGGCGCCGGTCTCGGCGGCGGTCCCGACGAACACGGCCACCGACAGCGCCGTGTCGGGAACGTCGAGCACCGCCTCGGCTCGCCGGGGGCTTCCCTCGGCGAAGATGAAGCCGAGCATGTCGGCGCCTGCCTCGACGGCCACGTCGACGTCCTCCTGGCGCGTCAAGCCGCACACCTTCACGAGCGGGCGCGAGAGCAGCTCGCGCAGCTTCGCTCCGGGATCCGCAGCCTGCATCAGTGAGGTCCCGACGAGCACGGCATCCGCGCCGGCGAGCTCGGCGCCCGCCGCCTGCGCGCGCGTATGAATTGCGCTCTCGGCGATCACGATCCGGTCCGTGAGCCCGGACGCGAGCGACACGAGCTCCAGTTGCGCCTGCCGGTCGATGCTGAAGGTCGAAAGATCGCGCGCGTTCACCCCGATGACGGGCGCATCGAGGCGGGTCGCGCGCGCGAGCTCGTCCATGTCGTGCGCTTCGACGAGGGTGTCGAGGCCGATATCGGCGGCATACCGCATCAGGCGCGTGACCTGCTCGTCGTCGAGGTCGCGCAGGATGAGGAGTGCGGCGTCTGCGCCCGCCTCTCGCAGCTCGCGCAGGTGATCCTCCGTCGAGAAGAAACCCTTGCCGAGCAGCGGCACGTCGGAAACGGCGCGCGCCGCACGGAGATCGTCGACCGTGCCGGCGAACCTGGCGTCGACGAGCACGGAAACGGCGCTCGCGCCGTTCGCCGCGTACTCCGGAACGAGTTGCTCGATGCGTGCATCCGGCCGGATGTTGCCCATGGACGGCGAGCGACGCTTGAACTCCGCGATCGCGCGCAGGCCGGGCTGCGCGAGTGCGTCCGCGAACCTCATGCCGGCACCTCCTGCGAGAACGCGACGAGCTCTTCGAGCCGTAACGCGGCAGCGCCGGAGTCGATTGCCTCGCGCGCGCGCTCGATCCCCTCGCGCAGGTTCTCCGCATGGCCGGCCGCGGCGATGCCGCCGGCGGCGTTGAGGATCACGGCGGAGCGGTGACCGCCGTCGACGCCCGCGAGCACGTCGCGCAGCGCTCGCGCGTTCGTCGCAGGGTCGCCGCCTCGGAGCTCCGACGGATCACACCGTTCGATCCCGAGGTCTAGCGGGTCGAGCTCGTACTCGCGAACGCTGCCGTTCTCGACCTCGCAGACGAGATTCGGCCCGCAGGGGGAGAGCTCGTCGATGCCGCCTGCGCCGTGCACGACGTAGGCGCGTGTCGCGTCGAGTTGCACCAGCGCCGCTGCGAGCTTGCGCGTCAACTCGGGCGAGTAGACGCCTAGCATCAGCGCCCGCGCACCGGCGGGGTTCGTCAGGGGGCCCAGCACGTTGAAGACCGTCCGTGTGGCGAGCTCGCGGCGGACGGGCGCCGCGTATCGCATCGCCGGGTGGTGCGCTTGCGCGAAGAGAAAGCCGAAGCCGAGCTCGTCGATCGAGCGCTCGATCCGGTCCGGCTCGACGTCGAGCCGGAATCCCAAGGCCTCGAGGACGTCGGCCGCACCGGTCGCCGACGAGGCCGCACGGTTGCCGTGCTTCGCGATCCCCGCACCGGCGCCTGCTGCGACGAGCGCCGCGGCCGTCGAGATGTTGTACGTGTTCGCGCCGTCGCCACCCGTGCCGACGATGTCGACGAGATCGGTGCGCTGCGGCCGGACGCGCAGCACGTGCTCGCGCATCGCCTCGGCGCAACCCGCGATCTCGTCCGCCGTCTCGCCTTTCGCTCGTAGTGCGATCAGGAGGCCGGCGATCTGCACCTGTGTCGCCTCACCGCGCATGATCGTGTTCATCGCCTCGCGCGCGTCCTCGCGCGAGAGGTCGTGGCCTTCGAGCAGCTGCGCGAGCGCCCGCTGGATCACAGCAACTCCTCCAGGAAGTTGCGGGCGAGCGTCGGCCCGTCGGGCGTCAACACGGACTCCGGGTGAAACTGCACGCCGACGACGGGCAGCGTGCGATGGCGCACGGCCATCACCTCACCGTCCTCGGCATACGCCGTCGGCTGGAGGCAATCGGGCAGGCGCGTCGCGGCGAGCGAGTGGTAGCGCCCCGCGTCGAACGGCTCGGGCAGATCGGTGAAGATGCCGGTCCCGTCGTGCAGCACGGGGCTCGCCTTGCCGTGCAGCAACTCCCTCGCGTAGCCCACCTCGCCGCCGAAGGCCTCGACGATCGCCTGATGCCCGAGGCATACGCCGAGCGTCGGAGTCGTCGCGCCCAGCCGGCGGACGACGTCGACAGAGATTCCGGCGTCCGCAGGGCGGCCGGGGCCGGGGGAGACGACGAGGTGCGACGGCGCGAGCCGCACGACCTCGTCGACGTCGATCTCGTCGTTGCGCAGCACCTTCACCTCGACTCCGAGCGCGCCGAAAAGGTGCGCGAGGTTGTACGTGAACGAGTCGTAGTTGTCGATCAGCAGGATCATCGCCGCTGCTCCTGCTCGGCAAGCTCGATCGCGGCTTCCAGTGCGCCGAGCTTGTTCAGGCACTCCTGGTGCTCCGACGCCGGGTCGGAGTCGGAGGTGATCCCCCCGCCGGCCTGGAGGTACGCGACGCCGTCGTGCAGGACGAGCGTGCGGATCGCGATGCACGTGTCGAGCTCGCGTAGCTGCGGGAACACATAGCCGACTGCGCCTGCATAGATGCCGCGCCGGTATCCCTCGAGCTCGGAGATGAGCTGCATCGCTCGCACCTTCGGCGCGCCCGACACGGTGCCCGCCGGGAAGCACGCGCGGAGCAGCTCGAACGGGGTGCAGCCCTCGCGCAGCTCGCCGACGACCTCCGACACCAGATGTGTGACGTGCGAGTACCGCTCGGGCTCCATGAAGCGCTCGACGCGCACCGACCCGGGAACGCATACGCGCGAGAGGTCGTTGCGGCCGAGGTCGACGAGCATCACGTGCTCCGCGCGGTCCTTCTCCGACGAGAGCAGCGCCTCGGCGTCGCCTTCGCCGGGTGCGATCGTGCCCGCGATCGGGTTGAGCTCGGCGCGCGAGCCTGCGCACTTCACGACCGTCTCGGGTGAGCTGCCGACGAGCGCGATGTCGTCGAGCTCGAGCAGGAACAGATACGGCGAAGGGTTCACGCGACGCAGCGCACGGTAGAGCTCGAACGCGGACGCAGACGTCGGCCGTTCGGCGCGCTGCGCGATCACGACCTGGAAGACGTCGCCCTCGCGAATGTGCGCCTTTGCCCTCTCGACGCGGCTCAGGTGCTCGACGCGCTCGGGGAACCGGCGCAGCGGCTGCGACGTCCCGGTACCGCGCGGCAGCTCCGGCTGCGGTGCCGCGAGCAGCTCGGCAACCTGCCCGGCGTCGCCGAGGACGACCTGGGCGACGCCGCGCGCGTGATCGAAGCGAACGAGCAGGTCGGGCACGACGAAGAGGCTCACCGGCAAGTCGGGACCGTCCTCCGGTAGCGGCACCGTGGGCTCGAGCTCGGCGACGACGTCGTAGCCGAGGTAGCCGACGACCGGCTCGCCGAGGGCTTCCGCCTCCTCGAAGCTCACGAGCCGCGAGCCGCAGCCCACGAACGAGTAGCGGCCGAGGCGCCCTCGCTCCACCGACTCGAGCAGGAACGTCCCCCGGGTCTCCTCGCCCCCGCGCAGGCGGAGGTAGGCCCCGAGCGGGGTGAGGAGATCGGTGGCGATGTCTGCGGTTGTCGTCATGGGTACAAAAAAGGCTCCCAGAGGAGCCGAGTCGAGCGAGAACGGGCTGTGTGCGTCAGATCAACGCAGGCTCCCGCCACGCTCACTGCGCCAGGCCCACCAGCTGCGGGAGGTGTGAAACATCGCCCTCAGACTACGGCCGGTCTCCGCGGGCGTCAACCGTAGGCGGGCTACAGTCCCGCCGTGGCCGCCCCGGAAAGCCTCCTGCGCCTGCTCGCGGCCCCTGGGCCGTCGGGGCAGGAAGAGCTCGCCGCCGAGGTGTGGCGCGAGCAAGCCGCTGTTTTCGGCGACGTGCACACGGACGTGCTCGGCTCGTCCTGGGTTCGCGTCCCGGGCACGGCCGGTGGGCCGCTGCTCGCGATCGTCGGCCATATCGACGAGATCGCGCTCGTCGTCACGCATGCCGGCACGGACGGGTTCCTCGCCGTTCGCCAGCTCGGCGGCTTCGACCCGCACGTGCTGATCGGCCAGCGCATCGAGATCCTGACGCGCGACGGGCGGCTGCCGGGTGTCGTCGGTCAGCGCAAGCACAAGCGCAAGCCCGGCGAGGACCGCAAGTCGATCGGCTTCGACGATCTCTATCTCGACATCGGCGCGCGCGACGGGGCGGAGGCGCGGTCGCTCGTGCGCCCGGGAGATACCGCCGTCGTCGCCGGCGAGCCCGTCGAGCTGCGGAACAATCGTCTCGCCTCCCGCTCGCTCGACAACCGCATCGGCTCGTATGTCGCGCTCGAGGTCGCGCGCCGCGTCGCCGCCGAGGGCGGGACGCCGGGCGACGTGGCGGGGCTCGCCGTCGTCCAGGAAGAGGTCGGCGACTTCGCGGGCGCCCGGGCGTCGGCGTTCGAGCTGCAGCCGGCGGTTGCGATCGCCGTCGACGTGACATGGGCGACGGATGTTCGCGGCGGTGACCCCGAGGACGAGGGCGAGCACAAGCTGGGCGGCGGTCCGGCGTTGATGCGCGGGCCCTCGATGCATCCCGGCGTCTTCGAGCTGCTCTACGAGACGGCAGAGCAGGAGGAGATTCCGTGCTCGGTCGAGATCTCCCGCGGGCACACGAACACCGATGCGGACGCGATCTATCTCAGCCGCGCCGGCGTGCCGACCGGCGTCGTCTCGGTCCCTCTCCGTTACATGCACACGCCGGTCGAGACCGTCCAACTCGACGACATCGAGGCGGTCGTGCGCCTGCTCCTCGCGTTCGCCCGCCGCCTCGAGCCCGGCGTCTCGTTCTCGCGCTGAACGGACAACGAGGTAGCTAGGCTCGTCGTATGAGCCGCAGCGTGATCGTCTCCGCCGTGCGCACGCCGTTCGGCAAGCTCGGCGGCGGCCTCAAGGGCTTCCAGGCGACGGAGCTCGGTGCGATCGCGATTCGCGCCGCTCTCGAGCGCGCCGGGGTCGAGGGCCGCGAGGTCGACTACGTGATCATGGGCCAGGTGCTTCAGGGCGGCGCCGGCCAGGCGCCCGCGCGGCAGGCGGCCGTCGGCGCGGGGATCCCGATCGAGGTGCCCGCGGACACGATCAACAAGGTGTGCGCGTCGTCGATCCGCGCGATCGAGATCGCCGACTCGATGATCCGGGCCGGTGACGTCGAGCTCGTCGTGACCGGCGGCATGGAGTCGATGTCGAACGCGCCGTACATCCTCGAGCAGGCCCGCTTCGGCTACCGCCTGGGCGACGGGACGTTGATCGACCTGATGATCCATGACGGTCTCACGTCGTCGTTCGACGGGCAGCACATGGTGCAGCAGGCGTCGTTCGTCTCGCGGGAGCTGGGAATCGCACGCGAGGATCAGGACCGGTGGGCTCTGCGCTCGCACGAACGCGCGGCAGCCGCGCAGGATGCGGGACGTTTCGACGACGAGATCGTGCCCGTCGGGGAGCTCGCACTCGACGAGAGCGTGCGGCGCGATACGACGTACGAACGCCTCGCCGCGCTGAAGCCAGCGTTCGATCCGGAGGGCACGACAACCGCCGGGAACGCCCCGGGCGTGAACGACGGCGCGTCGTGCGTCGTCGTCTGCTCGGAGGAGTACGCGCAGCAGCACGGGCTCGAGCCGCTCGCGACCGTGCTCTCGCAGGGTTACGTCGCTGACGAGTTTGCGTACCTCGCGCGCACCCCGGCGAGGGCGGGCGCCGTGGCACTCGAAAGGGCAGGCCGGACGATCGACGACGTGAAGCGCGTCGAGTTGAACGAGGCGTTCGCCTCGGTCGCGCTCAACTCGACCGCATTGCTCGGCGCCGACCCGGAGACGGTCAACGTGAACGGCGGCGCTGTTGCGCTCGGCCATCCGATCGGCGCGAGCGGCGGCCGCATCCTCGGCACGATGATCCACGAGCTGCGCCGCAACGGCGGCGGGCTCGGCCTCGCCGCGATCTGCAGCGGCGGCGGGCAGGGCGACGCCCTCCTGATCGAGGTCTAGAGGAGATCGTCGTCGGAGTGCTTGCGGTGGTCTCGGCGGCCTCCGCTGCGTATTCCACCCCGTTCGCAGTCCAGGGCAGCACAGCCCTTCCGAGCGGTTCCGGAGGCTGACCGAGGGTCAGGCGACGATAGCCTGCGTCCCGATGGAGTTCGAACACGTTCTCGTCGTGGGCGCCGGCCAGATGGGTGGAGGGATCGCGCAGGTCGTCGCTGCGTCCGGCCGCCGAGTCTCGCTCTACGACGCGGCACCGGGCGCCGTCGAGCGTGGGCTCGGCGCGATCGGCAAGAGCCTCGCGAGGCTTGCGGAGAAGGGCGAAGGCGATCCGGAGGAGGTGCTCGCGCGAATCGAGCCGGCAGACGACCTCGTCGCCGCCGACCTGATGATCGAGGCGGTGGTCGAGAACGCCGACGTCAAGCGAGACATCTTCCGCCGCGCCGACGAATTGTTGCCGGCCACGGCGGTGCTCGCCTCGAACACGTCGTCGATTCCGATCACGCTGCTTGCCGCCGCCACGTCACGGCCCGACCGCGTGATCGGCATGCACTTCTTCAATCCGGTGCCGGTGCTGAAGCTCGTCGAGGTGATCCGCGGGCTCGAGACATCCGACGAGACGGCGCAGGCGATCTCTGCGCTCGCGCTCGACCTCGGCAAGACGCCGGCCGAGGCGCGCGACCTGCCCGGCTTCGTCTCCAACCGGATTCTGATGCCGTTCATCAACGAAGCTGTGTACGCGCTCCTCGAGGGGGTTGCAGAGCCGGAGGCGATCGACACGATCGCGAAGCTCGGCTTCGCCCATCCCTTGGGGCCCCTGGCACTGGCGGATCTGATCGGCCTCGACACGTGCGTCGCGATCATGGAAGTGCTGCACGAGGGCCTCGGGAACCCGAAGTACGCCCCGTGTCCGCTCCTGCGCCAGTACGTCCAGGCCGGCCGGCTGGGCCGGAAATCCGGTCGCGGCTTTTACTCGTACGATTAAGGTACTGCCTTAGCGGGCACAATCTTCCCGCTAAAGAGGTCTTTTCGGTCGACGTCACGAACGAGGTATCGACCATCTGCGGGTTCGTGCCGATAACGGAAAAGACGTGAAGGGGGGACGACGTCCGGTGAGGATTCTGCTCGTCGACGACGAGCCGGCGCTCCGCGAGTTGCTGCGGGCGACGTTCGAGGGCGCCCAGGTCCAGGTGGACGAGGCGGGCTCGGCCCTCGAGGCGGAG
>Ga0265319_1002230_pt1 | contig 10762 bp, 6 predicted proteins | sample 4824metaG_FD_192443 | JGI IMG/M metagenome (GOLD analysis project Ga0265319, IMG submission 192443) | Rhizosphere microbial communities from Carex aquatilis grown in University of Washington, Seatle, WA, United States - 4-8-24 metaG | ecosystem: Host-associated > Plants > Roots > Rhizosphere >...
GAGGTTGTGGGCCCGGAGGACCGCCTGGCCGTCGTGGATGCCCACGATCGTGATCCCGGTCAGGCCGAATGAGAACGACCAGAAGCGCTCGAGGGGCAGGTCGAGGAGCGCCAGCAGCGCCACCTTGAAGACCCCGTCGTGGCCGACGAGGAGCGACCAGCGGGTGCTGCTGGCGGGTGGCGGATAACCGGCCGCGGAGGTCCGGGCCGCGACGCTCGGCGGTCCGCCCCCGGCCATCCGCTCCAGTACGCCGGCCAGCGCCGGACGGACCCGGCGATCGACGTCGTGGAGCGGCTCGGCGCCCGGAGCCGCGGTCCGGGTGGGGGTCAGGCGCCAGCTCTCCAGCTGGGCGGCATAGCGCGCTTCGACCTCGTCGCGGTGGAGGCCCTCCCAGGCGCCCTGGCCGACCTCGAGCAGGCCCGGGTCGGGCCGCGGATCGGGCACGGCCGAGCCGTAGGCGGAGCGCAGGGCACGTGCGGCGGCGTGGGCTGTTGCTGCCGTCCGCGAGAGCGGCGAATGGGCGATCTCGACCGGGGCAGCGCTCGGAACCGCGATTCGCGGCGGACGGTCGGCCTGGGCGAGGCGCGCTCCGGCCAGCTCGGCCTGGCGCAACCCGAGGGGGCTGAGCGGCGTGTCGAGCTGGCCCTGGAACAGGCCCTGGGTGATCGCCACCGACTCCCCATGGCGAAGCAGGACGAGGGTCGCGTTCAGGCCCGCCGGGACCAGGCCGTCGCTCAGTGGTCGGTCCCCAGACGGATCAGCCACAAGTCGAGGACCGCCTCGCTCGCCCGGATGGCGTCGGCCACGCTGGCCGGCACGTCGTCGTCGAGGGCCAGGATCATCAGGGCGTCGGCCCGGGGTGTGCTCCGGGCCAGGTGCATCGCGCTGATGTTCACGTCGGCCTCGCCCAGGATCAGCCCGATCCGGCCGACGGTGCCGGGCCGGTCGTGATGGCGAGTGACGAGCATCACCGGGCTGGGCGCCAGGTCGGTCGAATGCTCGTTCAGGCGGACCAGCCGGGCTTCACCGTTGGCCACTGTCCCGGCGATCGTGGTCGTGCTGCCGCCGGCCTCGCCGGTGAGGGTCAGGAGCGAGCTGTAGGCGCCGGCGTCGGGCGACTTGCGCTCGGTCACGGCAATCCCGCGGGCCCGGGCGAGCGCGGTGGCATTGACCAGGTTGACCCGCTCGGTGGTGGTGGTCTCGAGCAACCCGCGCAGGACGGCGGCGGTCAACGGCGAGGAGTCCTGACCGGCCAGGTCCCGGGCGAGCTCGCCGCTGACCGCCAGGGTCAGCGTGCGCACCCCGGTCCGGCTGAACTGGGCGAAGAACCGGCCGAGGGTCTCGGCCAGGGGCAGGTACGGAGCGATCGCCCGGGCGGTCTCAGCCGTGAGCAATGGCGCGTTGACCGCGTAGCGGGCGGGCCGCCCGGCCAGGACGTCGATGACCTGGGCGGCGACCTCCACGGCGACGAGCACCTGGGCCTCGGCGGTCGAGGCGCCGAGGTGCGGGGTCAAGACCGTGTTCGGGGCGTCGAGCAGGGGCGAGCCGGTTGGCGGCTCGTGATCGAAGACGTCGATCCCGGCCCCGCCGAGCTGGCCCGAACGGAGCGCATCGGCGACCGCCGCCTCGTCGAGGATCCCGCCCCGGGCGACGTTCAGGACGAACGAGCCCGGCTTCATCCGGGCGATCTCCGCCGCCCCGATCAGGCCCCGCGTCTGGCGGGTGAGCGGGACGTGGACGGTGATTGCGTCCGCCCGCTCGAGCAGGGCGTCGAGGTTGACCAGCTCGACGCCGTGGACGGCCGCACCGTCGGCCGAGATGAACGGATCGACCGCGATGACGGTCATCTCCATCGCCCGGGCGCGCCTGGCGATCGCCTGCCCGATCTTGCCCAGGCCGATGATCCCCAGCGTCCGGCCGCGCAGCTCGACACCGGTGAACTGGCTCCGCTTCCACTCCCCGCGGCGGACCGAGGCATCGGCCGCGGCGACCTTGCGGGCCAGGACATACAGGAGGGCCAGGGTGTGCTCGGCGGCCGCAACGGTATTGCCCGTCGGCGCGTTGACCACCGTGATCCCGGCCCGGGTGGCGGCGTCGAGGTCGACGTTGTCGACGCCGACCCCGGCCCGCCCGATCACGACCAGCCGCGTTCCGGCCGCGATCAGCTCGGCGTCGACCTGGACCTGGCTCCGGACGAGAAGCGCGTCGTAGCCGGGCAGGAGCTCTCGGTATTCCTCGCGACTCAGGCCGACCCGCTCATCGACCTCGTGGACCGCGCGCAGGAGGGCGAGGCCCTCGGCGGCAACCGCCTCGGCGACGAGGATCCTCACCCGCCGGCCAGGGCCGCGGCCGGGGTTCGGCCGGCCGGCCGGATGGCCATCTTGTCCAAGGCGGCCTGCTGGGCCGCGGCAATTCCCGTCCCAGGCTCGACCGCGCGCTCGAAGCGGATCGAGACCTGCTCGAGGACGCCGATCGCGTCGAGGATCTCGCCCAGGGTCACCGAGCCGAGGTGGCCGAGGCGGAAGATCTTGCCCGTCAGCGGCCCCTGGCCGCCGGCCAGGATCACGCCCTCGCCCTTGACCGCCGTATTGATCGCCTTCCAGTCGAAGCCTTCTGGGACCTTGGCGGCGGTGACCGTCCGGGAGTAGTGGGCCGGATCGGCGAAGAGCTCGAAGCCGAGCGCCTCGAGGCCCGCCCGGGCGGCGGAGGCACAGGTCTCGTGGCGGGCGAAGATCGCCTCGGCGCCCTCGGCTTCCATCAGGGCCAGGCCGGCGTCGACCTGGTAGACGACCGCGATCGCCGGCGTCCAGGGCGTCTCGCCCAGGGCATGCGCCTCGCGGTGCTTGCGCAGGTCGAGGTAGAAGCGGGGCATCTTCGCTGTTTCCATCGCCGCCCAGGCCCGCTCCGAGGCGGCGACCATGGCCAGGCCGGGGGCGGCCATCCAGGCCTTCTGCGAGCCGGTAACGACGACGTCGACGCCCCAGGCGTCCATCTGGAAGGGGACCGCACCCAGGCCCGACACGCTGTCGACGACGATCAGGGCGTCGGGCTGGATCTCGTGGATGACGGCCGCCAGCTCAGCCACCGGGTTCATCACCCCGGTCGAGGTCTCGTTGTGGGTGAGCAGGACCGCCTTGTAGCCCGGGTTCGCCACGAGGTGCTCGCGCACCTCGTCCGTGTCGGCCGCGCGACCCCACTCGACCGACAGCTTGGTCACGTCGGCGCCGTAGACCGTGGCGATCCGGGCGATCCGCTCGCCGAACGAGCCGATCGAGATGCCCAGGACCCGGTCGCCCGGCGACAGGGTGTTGACCACGGCTGCTTCCAGGCCGCCCGAGCCGGCGCAGGACAGGATCGCGACGTCGCTGGTCGTCCCGAAGTAGGGCTTCATCCGGGACAGGATCCGGCCGAGCATCCCGGCGAACTCGGGTCCCCGGTGATTGATCATCTGGCGGGCACCCGCCTCGCGGACGCTGGGCGGCAGGGACGTCGGTCCGGGAATTCGGAGGTTGGGCTCGAAGCGGTTCACGGATCGACTCCAGTCATGCTGTGGGTGGTCGAATCGTGCCAGAGGGCGGCGCAGCCTGCTGAGCACCGCCTGCGTCGGCTCGCTCGGTGTCGGCCAGCTTGCGCCGGTTCGTCTCGCGGGTCCGCATGATCGAGCCGCCGGCCTTCATCGAATCGACCGCCGGGCCGGGGTTCGCCTCGCGCCGCTGGCGGCCGGCCGCTCGGGCCGCTGCCCGGGCCTCGTCGCGAGCGGCCATCCGGCTGCCGATCGTGAGCTCATAGCCCTGGTCGTTGGGCCGGTAGTAGTCGCGGTCGCGAAGCGCCTCGGGCAGGTACAGCTGGGCGATGTCCGAATCCTCGAAGTCGGGCGGGTAGCGGTAGCCGACGCCATAGCCGTGGTGCTTGAGGGCAGGGTGGCCGGCGCTGCGCAGGTGGAGCGGGACGGGCAGGGCGCCGTTGGCCTCGAGGTCGGCCACGGCGGCCCAGTAGGCCGCCCCGGAGCGGTTCGACTTGGGCGCAGTGGCGATGTACGTCGTTGCCTGGGCCAGGGCGTACTGGGCTTCGGGCAGCCCGACGTGGTCGAGGGCCTGGGCGGCGGCCACGGCCACCTGGAGGGCCCGCGGATCGGCATTGCCGACATCCTCCGACGCGCTGATGATCAGCCGCCGGACGATGAACCGGGGATCCTCGCCGGCCGAGATCATCGTGGCCAGCCAGTACAGGGCGCCGTCCGGATCGTTGCCGCGCAGGCTCTTGATGAACGCCGATGCCGTGTCGTAGTGGCCGTCGCCGGCCCGGTCGTAGGCCAGCACCTTCTGCTGGGCGGCCGCCTCGATGTCGGCCAGCGTCGGTTCGACCCGGCCGCCGGTGTCGCGCTCGCGGGCCGCCTCGGCCAGCGCGGTGGCGCCCTCCAGCACGTTGAGCGCCTGCCGGGCGTCGCCGCCGGCCAGCCCGACGAGGTGCTCGAAGGCATCCTCGGGCAGGTGGACCCCGCCGCCTGGGCCGAGAGCGCCGGCCAGGCCCCGCTCGGGATCGTCGATCGCCCGCTGGACGACCACCCGGACATCGTCGTCGGAGAGCGGCTCGAGGCGCCAGATCCGGAGCCGGGACAGGAGCGCCCCGTTCAGCTCGAAATACGGGTTCTCGGTCGTTGCCCCGATCAGGATGACCGTGCCGTCTTCGACATGGGGCAGCAGGCCGTCCTGCTGGGACTTGTTGAAGCGATGGATCTCGTCGATGAACAGGACGCTGCGCTCGCCGCTCAGCGTCAGCCGCTCGCGCGCCGCGGCGACGGTCGAGCGGATCTCGGCCACGCCGCTCATCACCGCCGAAAGGCTCATGAACTCGGCGCCCACCGCATCGGCCAGGAGCCGGGCGAGGCTCGTCTTGCCGGTGCCCGGCGGGCCCCACAGCAGGATCGAGCCGAGATGGCCGCGTTCGACCGAGCGGCGCAGTGGTCCGTGCTCGCCCACGAGGTGGTCCTGGCCGACGTATTCGGCCAGCGTCCGGGGTCGCATTCGGGCGGCCAGCGGCTGGACGCCGGGTGGCGGCTGGAAGAGGGCGGTCTGATCGGCGGCGGGTCGGCGGGTCGGCACCCGGTCAGTCTACGACCGGGCTCGGGGCCTCAGGCCGAGCCGGCTCACGGCCGGCTCGAGGGGCTCAGGCGACGCTGGCCTGGGGCGTCCAGACCCGGCGCAGCGGCCGGCCGTCGCCCGGCAGCGGCGCGTTCTCGGCGGTTTCGATGCCGGTCACGAACGAGCTCACCAGGCGCGGGTCGAGCTGCGTCCCGGCGGCGTCCTCCAGGCGGTGGAGGGCCTCCTGGATCGACATCGCCTTGCGATACGGGCGGGTCGTGGTCATCGCGCTGAAGGCATCGGCCACCGACAGGATCCGGGCGATCAGCGGGATCTCCTCGCCCGACAGGCCGTCGAGGTAGCCGTCGCCGTCCCAGCGCTCGTGGTGGTGGCGGACGCCGGCCCGGACGAGGCCGGCATTGGGCACGTCGCGCACGATCGAGTCGCCCAGGGCGACGTGCTGCTTGACGATTGCGTATTCGTCGACGGTCAGTGGTCCGGGCTTGCGCAGGATCCCGTCGGGGATCCCGATCTTGCCGACGTCGTGGAGCAGGCCCGCGATCTCGATCGTCTTGCGCAGCTCGGGATCGACGCCCAGCCGGTCGGCCAGGAACAGGCCGTAGCGGGCGACGTCCTCCGAGTGGCGCTTGGTGTAGCGGTCCTTGGTGTCGACGGCCAGCACCAGCCCGGCCAGGACGTCGAAGCTGGAGCGTTCGGCGGGCCCGAGGGCGGCGGGCCCCTTGTCGGCCACCCGCACGCCGTTGCCGCCGCTGGCCTTGGCCTCGCCCAGGACGACCGCGGCGACGGCCAGCAGCTCGGTGGCCGCATCGCCGTCGGCTGGGGCGTAGCAGATCCCGGCACTGACGGTGACCGGCAGCCGTTCCGATGATCCGAACTGGAGGGTCAGCTCGGCGATCTGGTCGCGCAGCCGGTCGACGGCCGACTCGAGGTCGTCGCTGTGCTCGGGCGGGGCGACCACCAGGAACTCGTCGGGACCATAGCGGCCCAGGATCGAGGTCTCGCCGAACTCGGCGCGCATGATCCGGGCGACCTCGAGCAGGGCGCGGTCGCCGGCCTGATGGCCGTGGGTGTCGTTGACCAGCCGGAAGTTGTCGATGTCGATCAGGGCGATCCCGGTGCAGCCGTCCTGGCCGCGGGTCCTCTCCAGCAGGTCGGCCAGCCGCGCGACGGTCGTGCCGTGGTTGAGCAGGCCGGTCAGCGCGTCTCGCCGGCTGGCCTGGTCGAGCGCCATCGTCTGGCGGGTCAGCCGGCGCTGGGCAGCCTGGAAGATGAAGTACAGGAGCAGGGCCAGGACCAGGGCGGCGATCAGGACGACCTCGATGACCTCGCGGGTCGTGGTGTCGACGGTGGCCAGGATCGGGGTGGCGTCGCGATAGATCTCGAAGACGGCCGGCACGCTGCCGTCGGCCTCCCTGATCGGGAAGTACTCCTCGAGGAGTTGGTCCTCGGGCGGCAGGCCGGTGGTCGCCGCGTCGGGATCGTCGGCACCGACGATCGAGGGCGCGACCTGGCCCGTGTCGAAGGCCTGTTCGAGGTCGTCGTCGGGGCCCGTGTTCAGGCCCCGCAGGCCGTCCCTGTTGCTATACAGGATGGTGCCGTCGGGGGCGAAGATCTTGACGTGCAAGATCTTTGGCGCGTGGACGAGCAGGTCCCGCAGCTCGCCCTGGATCAGGTCGACCTCGGCCTGTGAGACGTTGGACATCGACAGGTCGGCGGCCGGCACATCGGTCGCGACGAGGGCACTTTCGATTGCGCCGTCGGCAAGCACCGAGGCGTTCATCGCCGCGTCCTTGACATTGCTGCCGACGACGCTGACCAGGGCAGCGCCGGTCGCGGCGACCAGCACCAGGCTGACGCCGAAGACCGTCAGGAGGAGTCGTGACCGGCGGTAGGTCCGCTCGGAGAGGATGCTCGACAAGAATGGTCGCTCGTGCACAGGTTCCCGTGCAGCGACCGTAGGGGGGCCGGAAGGGCCTGTCGATAGTCCGTTCGGGGGATGGCCCCCGGTTACCAGTCGGCGGGGCTCAGTGCCCGGCGACGCCGGTGATGACCAGGATCACGTACAGCCCGATGAGGATGACGAACATCGCGCCGCCGACCGTGGCGATCCGGCGGACATCGCGGGCGACATAGCGGTACTCCTCGGCCGATTCGACCGCCAGGCGGCCCGACACACCCACCCGCCGGGGGCCGGCCGGTTCGGCGTCGGTCGCCCGGCCCTGACCGCGGCTGGCGGGGGCCGCCTCGGCTCGATCGGCCGCCACGAGCTGGGCCTCGAGCTCCGCGGCGCGGGTGATCTCGGCCGCCGACAGGCCCGCGGGCGCGACCGTCGCCGCGCCGCCCGGGGCAGGCCGGGCAACACGCTGGATCGGGCGGCGCTGACCGGGTCGAGTCGTCCCGCGAGCGCGCTTGGCCATCGGCACCAGGGTCCTCCGTTGATCGATCGGGCGGCGATCCGCCGACGGCAGAGGATAGCACCCGGCCTGCTAGACTCGGCGGCGTGCCCGATCCGGCGACCTTGACGCCCGTGCTGATCGCCCTGCTCGGCGCCTGCACCGTGGGCCTTATCCTGCTCTGGCGGCGGGTGGCGGCGATCCAGGGCCAGCTCGAGCGGATCACCCGCGGCGACGATGGCCAGAGCCTTCAGGGCGTGCTCGAAACCCACCTTGGCCGGGTCGTCGATGTCCAGTCCGAGGTCGTCGGCCTGGCCGCCCGGACCGGTCAGCTGGAGGTCGACGGGCGGAAGGCGTTCCAGCGGATCGGCCTGGTCCGGTTCAATCCCTTCGAGGATACCGGCGGCAATCAGAGCTTCGCCCTGGCCCTCCTCGACGCCGAGGAGGACGGGATCATCATCTCCAGCCTCCACTCGCGCGGCGCGACCCGGATCTACGCCAAGGCGATCGCCGCGGGGCGGCCCGAGGCCGCGCTGTCGGACGAGGAGGCGGAAGCCCTGGGCCTGGCCCGTGACGCGACCGGCGGCCGGGTCGCGATCCGGGGTCGAGCCGCGGCCGGTCCGCCGATTGGCGGTCGCGGCGGCCGGTGACGCCCGAGCTGTCACAGCCGGCCCTGATCATCGGGGCATGCCCCCAACCACGCTGACAACGGCTCGGCCCCGAACCTCGCGAGCGGCCCGCTCGCGGATCCTCGAGCAGGTGCCCCTGTGGACGGCCGTGCCCCGGCCCCATCTCGTGCCCCTCGAGCCGACCCGCGGGAGCGGGCTCGCCGAGCTGCTCGGCGGGCTCAACCCGGAGCAGCGCCGGGCCGTCGTCCATGGCCAGGGCCCGCTCCTGGTGGTCGCCGGGGCGGGCACCGGCAAGACCCAGGTGATCACCCGTCGGATCGCCTGGCTGATCGCGTCGCGGACGGCCCGGCCGTCGGAGATCCTGGGCCTGACCTTCACCGACAAGGCCGCCGCCGAGATGCAGGTCCGGGTCGACCAGCTCGTCCCGTACGGCTACGCCGACGCCACGATCGCCACCTTCCATGCCTTCGGCGATCGGCTGACCCGGGAGTTCTCGTTTGAGCTCGGCCTGCCGCCCGACGCCCGGGTCCTGTCCAAGCCCGAGGTCGTCATCTTCCTGCGCGAGCGCCTCTTCGAGCTGGACCTCGACGCTTACCGCCCGCTCGGCGACCCGACCCGCTTCCTGGGCGCCCTGGCCGGCCATTTCAGCCGCTGCAAGGATGAGGACATCAGCCCGGCAACGTACCTGGCCTGTGCCGACCGCCTCGTCGGCGACGCCGAGCGGCTGCTGCGCCTGGCCGGCCGGGCGGCTGCCGGTGACGAGAAACGGAGCCTGGCGGCGGCATCGGCCGCAGCGGCTGGGCGGCAGCTCGAGCTGGCCCGGGCCTATGCCCGCTACCAGGCCCTCCTGGGCGAGGCCGGGCTGATCGACTTCGGTGACCAGGTCAGCCTGGCCCTCCGACTCCTGCGCGACTCGCCGGCCGCGCGGCACGAGCTCCAGCGTCGCTATCGGTACATCCTGGTCGATGAGTTCCAGGACACGAACCGGGCCCAGGCCGAGCTCGTGGCGGTCCTCGCCGAGGGCCATCGCAACGTGACCGTGGTCGGCGACGACGACCAGTCGATCTACCGCTTCCGGGGCGCCGCAATCAGCAACATCCTCGAGTTCCGGAGCCGCTATCGCCGCTCACGGCTGGTCGTCCTGCGCCGCAACTACCGCTCTCGCTCGGAGATCTTGGCCGCCAGCCATCGCCTGATCCGGCACAACGATCCCGACCGCCTCGAAGTCCGGGCGGGGATCTCCAAGGAGCTCCGGGCGCAACGGCCCGAGCCGGGCGACAAGGCCGGGACGGCTGCGCTCCGGCACGAGGCATTCGCCACGGGCACGGCCGAGGCGGACTGGATCGCGGCCGAGATCCAGTCCCGGATCGCCGCCGGCGCCCGGCCCCGCGATCACGCCGTACTGGTCCGGACCAACGCCGGGGCCGAGGCCATCCTGCGCAGCCTGAACATGGCCGGGATCCATTGGCGCTTCAGCGGGACATCGGGGCTGTACGCCCGGCCCGAGATCAAGCTCCTGCTGCGCTTCCTGCGGGTCGTCGCCGACCTCGGTTCGAGCATCGACCTGTACGGGCTGGCCGCATCCGAGGTCTACGGCCTCGACGGCCCGGACCTGACCGCGATCATGGCCGCCGCCCGGCGGCGCAACCGGACGCTATGGGAGGTCATCGAGGAGCTCGACCGCCAGCCGGGCATCCTGCGCCTCGCGCCGGCGTCGCGTGCGGCGCTGAGCCACCTGGTCGCCGACCTGCGGGCGTACAGCCAGCTGGCCCACGAGCGGCCTTGCGGCGAGGTCCTGTACGCGTTCCTCAAGGCGTCGGGGGTCCTGGCCAAGCTGGCCGCGAGCAGCGCCGGCGAGGAGGCGCTCCAGAACATCGCCCGCTTCTTCGAGATCGTGCGCGGCCAGTCCGCGCTGCTGCCCGACGACCGGGCGGTCTTCGTCGCCCGTCACCTCCAGACCCTGATCGAGGCGGGTGACGAGCCGCCGACCGCCGAGCTCGACGCCGACGCGGACCTGGTCTCGGTCCTGACCGTCCACAAAGCCAAGGGCCTCGAGTTCCCGACCGTGTTCCTGGCCGGCCTCGTCGATGGGCGCTTCCCGGCCAGTCCCCGTCGCGACGGCCTCGACATCCCCGACGAGCTGGTCCATGAGACGATCCCCGCCGGCGATCACCACCTGCAGGAGGAGCGGCGCCTGTTCTTCGTCGGGATGACCCGGGCGCGCGACGAGCTGATCCTGAGCCACGCCGCGGACTACGGCGGGCGGCGCGCCCGGCGTGTATCGCCGTTCGTGCTGGAGGCGCTCGACCTGCCGATCGCGGCGCTGCCGCACGGGTCGACGGCCACGGCCAGCGGGCTCGAGCGCCTGGCCGCGGCGACCGCCGTCGAGCCCGCCCCGCCGCGGACCGCCGGCGAGGATCGGCCGCCGAGCAGTGAGCCCCTGTCGTTGAGCTTCTACCAGGTAGACGACTACCTGACCTGCCCCCAGAAATACAAGTTCAACCACATCCTACGGATCCCCGTCTCGCCCCATCACTCGATCATCTACGGAGCCGCCCTGCACCGCGCCGTGCAGGAGTTCCACAAGCGACACGCCCGTGGCGAGGTGATGTCCGAGGCTGAGCTGGGCGCCGCGTTC
>Ga0265319_1002232_pt1 | contig 10758 bp, 15 predicted proteins | sample 4824metaG_FD_192443 | JGI IMG/M metagenome (GOLD analysis project Ga0265319, IMG submission 192443) | Rhizosphere microbial communities from Carex aquatilis grown in University of Washington, Seatle, WA, United States - 4-8-24 metaG | ecosystem: Host-associated > Plants > Roots > Rhizosphere >...
CGTGGAGGAATTCGCGCAGGGCGTCGAGCTGATCCGGCAGGGCCGCTACTTCGAGGCGCACGAGGAGCTCGAGCTCGTCTGGCGCGCTGCAGATGCCGACGAGCGCGACTTCTACCAGGGGCTCGTACACGTCGCCGTGGCGTGGTACCAGGCGGGCCGCGGCCGGCGGGTCGCGACGGCAAGCCAGCTCGACAAGGCGGCGCGACGGCTGGCGGCGTTCGCCCCCGCACATCGCGGAGTCGACGTCGCGAGCGTGCTCGAGCAGGTCGAGATTGCGCGTGATGTGGTGCGCGGCGGGTCGCTCGAGCTCGTCGCACCGCGGCTCTGACCCGACCCGTCTAAACCGCACATGCGCATGCGTACACCTGCACATTCCGCATGCGTACACCTGCGCATGCGCATGGTTACACCACGTGGTTCGGGACAGGCCGCCGGTCAGGGCGACGTGAGACCGACCGCGTCGAGCGCGCGGTTCAATGCGACGTGCAGCCACCAGTCGCGGTGGAAGAAGAGCAGGAGCCCGAGGGCGACGAGGGTGAGGCCGCTCATGATCTGGATGATCATGTAGCGGTCGCGCAGCCAGCGGAACGTGCCCATCGCGCGCGCGAACGCGATCCCGGCGAGAACGAAGGCGGCGCCGAGCCCGAGCGCGTAGGCCGCGAGGAGCGCGGCGCCACGGAGCACGGTCCCGGTGTCGCTTGCCAGCACGAGCACCGACGCGAGCACGACGCCGATGCAAGGTGCTGCGCACACGGCGAATGCGCCACCGAGCAGCAGGCCCGAGCCGCGGCGCCGCGCGCCGGTGAGCAGCCCCGGCGCAACGATGCGCTCCGGCACCGGGATCAGCCCGAGGAACGCGAGGCCGAGAACGACGAGGACGAAGCCGGCGACGTCGGTCTGCGTCTGAACCGAGACGGAGCCGCCAATGGCCGCAGCGCCCGCACCGAGCACGACGAAGATGACCGTGAAGCCGAGGATGAACGGCACGCTCGCCACGAGCACGCGCCGCGTCGTCCCGCGCTCGCCAAGACGTCCGGCCTCCACGCTCGAGAGCGCAGCGAGGTAGCCCGGTACGAGCGGCAGCACACAGGGAGTGATCACCGACGCCAGGCCGGCGAGGAACGCGATCGGGAGCCGCGCGCCCATCAGTCGAGGCGGGCAAGCAGCTCGTCGAGGCGCTGCTCGTCGGCCGCGTCGAGCTCCATAGGCGGTTCGTCGGAGTCCGACTCGCGCGTGCGGCTCCAACGCCAGACTCCGACTGCGAGCACGGCTGCGCCGGCGATCACACCGCCGAGCGGAAGCCACCACGCAAGCAGGTCGAAGCCCTTGTGCGAAGGCGCCGCGAGGATGCCCGCACCGAAGTTCTTTACGAGCTCCGCGCGGATCTGATCGGCCGTCGCGCATTCGTCGATCCGCTGCTGGATGTAGACCTCGATACGCGTCGCAGCGGCGGAGTCCGACTGGTCGAGTGTCGTGTGGCAGGTCGGGCACATGATCTGCCCTTCGAGATAGTTGAGCGACGTGCGCGGGTGCGCGCACGCGGCAGCGGCGGGCCCGGCGAGCGCGAGCGCGGCAACGACGACCGCCGCGAGCCGGAGAATCACGAGTGAAGCGCCGCCTCGACTCCGCGCCGGAACGCCTCCGTCTGGTTCACGACGGTGCCGACGATGTGGACGCCGACGAGCCTTCCCTGACGGTCGATGAAGTACGTCTCCGGCACCGCTGCCACGCCGTAGCGGTCGGCGATGCTGCCCGTTCGATCCAGGACGGTGGTGTACGTGACGCCGTGCTTCGACAGAAATCGGTGCGCATCACTCGTCACGTCGTGCCAATCGACGCCGAGGAAGACGACGCCCTGCTTCGAGTACTCGTGCGACGCCTGCTCGAGCATCGCCGCCTCGCCCTTGCACGGGACGCACCAAGACGCCCAGAAGTTCAGCACGACGGGCTTCCCGCGGAGAGAGGCGAGGTCGACCATTCCCGGCTTGTCGACCCGCTCGAGCTTGAACGTCGGAGCCGGCCCGCCGATCTTCGGGGGCGCGGTCCGGTGGGTCACACGCCAGACGAGCAACCCCAGCAGGCCCGCAACCGCCGCGAGCGCGACGACCTGACCGGAGAGCTTGAGGACACGCATCAACTGGCGACGATATACACCGGCGTGCCGACATCGACGTGGTTGAAGAGCCATTCCGCCTGCGGGATGTGCATCCGGATGCAGCCGTGGGACAGCGAGTACCCGATCGAGCCGTCCTCCGGCGTGCCGTGGATGCCGACGCCAGGCGAGCTGATCCCCATCCAGCGCGTGCCGAGCGGGTTGCCCGGGCCCGGCGGCGTCGGCTTCTCGCCCTTCGCCCAGGGATCCGCCGGCGGATACCACCACGGGTTCTTCCACTTGACGACGATCTGGAAGCGGCCGAGCGGCGTCGGGTAGATGGTCTGTCCGGTGGCGACGGCGAACTGGCGCACCGGCCGCTGCCCGTTGTAGAGCGTGAGCCGATTCGAGCCTCGACGGATGACGATCACCGGGCCGATCGACTTCTCCGTCACCTTCGGCGCCAGGGGCTTCGCCGACACTGCGATCGGCGCGCGCGTCCCGTACACCACTTCGTCCGACACGGCGGCGACGGTCGGGCCGGGATTGACGCGGAGTCCGGCGACCGACGGCGTGACGACGGGCTTGTAGCTGCGGAAGAGGAGCCTCGAATCGACGGGCTTGCGATCGAACCGGGCGGCAATCCGCGCGACGAAGCTCTCGACGGCGGTCTTGCTGACGGAGGCGCGCAGGCCGAGCGCCGTGTTCGGCGCCACGGTCAGCGCCTTGGCGACAGCCGTGTCGGCGGGAACGGTCGACCCGAGCAGGTCGGGCGTGACGGTGATCTTCGTGCGCGCGATCCGGAGGACGACCGGCCGCTGGAAGGCCGTCAGCACCGCCTGGATCGCGACGTCCGGCGCCAGCCCGCCGACCGCGACGCCGCCCACGGTGACGCCGTCGGGAACGACCCCGGCCGGGGCGGTCGTCGTCCCGGTCGTCGTGGTCGTGTCGGTCGGGGTCGTGGCCGTGGTCGTCGGCGGCGGCGTATCCGCGAGCACGGACGCAGCGAGGACGCCCGCCGCAAGAGCGGCGAGCAGAACCGAAAGGGTAAGAGTGGCGCGTCGTTTCACGAGGGCTGGGAGCGGGCGGCGAGGATCCGGGGATCGTCGGTGATGATACCGTCGATACCGCTTTCGACCAGGGTATTTGCGAGCGCAGCATCGTTCACGGTCCAGACGTAGACCGCCGCTCCGCTCGCGTGGCACGCGCCCACGGCGGCCGGCGAGGCGACCGCCCAGTTGAGCGTCGCGCCCTGCGCGTCGACCGCCCGGAGCCAACGGGGAAGCCGCTTCGGCGCAAGCGCCCGCAGGACGGACAGCCCGGGCCGCACGGCCGGACGAAGCAGCCGGCGCTCGGTTGCGCCCAGACGGTCCTCCGGGTATGTCAACGACCGCGGCAGCTCCGGTTCGGCGAGGGCGAACGCCCGCAGGATCGACGGGGAGAACGAGCTCACGAACGCACGCGAGTCGAGGTCGTGCCGGCGAAGCGCGACGACGATCGCCGCCTCGTTCCCCGCGACCTTCACGTCGACCTGTACGGCGAGACCAAGCCGATGGATCTGCTCGAGGGCGTCGTCGAGGAGCGGCGCGTCGCGCGGGACGTCGGGCCCATGGGCGAGCACGAGCTCGCCGTCTTCGCGTCGCAGCACGTCGACCTCGACCGCATCCACGCCTGCTGCGGCTGCTGCCTCGATCGCGGCCAGGCTGTTCTCGGGTGCGAGCGCAGCGGCGCCTCGATGACCGACGCGGACAATGCCGCACTCTCCCCGACGAAGCTCGAGCGGCATCACGTGCGGCGGATGACGACCACGGCAACGTCGTCACCGAGCTCGCCACCCGCGAAGCTGCGGCAGCTTTCCGTGACGGCGATCGCCAGCTCCCGCGGTGCGAGCTCGCGACGTTCCGTGAGCAGCGCGTCGAGGCGCTCGACGCCGTAGAGCTCGCCCTCGCGACGCGCCTCGATCACGCCGTCGGTGTAGACGACGAGCACCGAGCCGTGCGGCAAGTCGGCGTGAACCGCCTCGTACTCCTGCGCGGCGTCGATACCGAGCACGAGCCCCGACGCTTCCAGCCCCCGGACGCTTCCGTCCGGCAGCACGAGCCGCGGAGCGGGATGACCCGCGCTCGCACACGACACGGTGCCGTTGACGCCGTCGACCGCGAGATAGGCCATCGTGATGAACTTGCCGGACGCGATCTCGTCGACGACCACGTCGTTTGCCGACGCGAGGAAGTCGCCCGGCTCCGGGTGCTCGCGCGCCAGGGATCTGAAGACGAACTTCGCCATCGCCATGTCGGCGGTCGCTTCGACTCCGTGGCCGGTCACGTCGCCGAGCACGACCGCGAGACGACCGTCGTCGAGCGTCAGGAAGTCGTAGACGTCACCGCCGACGTCGAGGTGCGCAGACGACTCGTACACCTCGCCGACCTCGAGACCCGCGACATCGGGCTGTGCGCGCGGCAGCAGCGAACGCTGCATCGTGTCCGCGAACTCCTTCTGCTGCTGGTACAGCCGAGCGTTGTCGATCGCGAGCGCGGCCTGACCTGCAATTGCCAGCGCTGCGTCCATCGTCGCCGCGGTGATCGGGCTGCCGGGACGGAAGGAGAAGATGCTGAGCGAGGCGATCACCTCGGCCGGCGTCCCCACCGGCACGACCGCACCCGTCCACCCCTTCTCGAGGAACGGTCCGAGCAACTCGTAGTCCCGCCCGATGCGATACGGCACGGCGTCGCGGTACAACCGCTGCGTCGACGCAGCACCGAACGGTTGTGGGCGAAAGAGAATCGTGCGCGCCGCGCCGGCGAGCTGTCCATCCTTCACGTGCATCGCGCGCGGCAGCAGCTGCTCGCGGCGAGCATCGGGCATCTGGAGCACCGCGGCATCGACGTCGAGCACGTCAACCGCAGTCGCGGCGAGCGCCTCGAGCGTCGTCTCGAGCGAGAGACTCTGCGCGAACGAGCGCGAGATCTCGTAGAGCGCACGCAGACGCTTCGACGCCTCGCGTTCCGACGCCAGCGCAGATTCGCGCTGGGTGCTCAGCTCTTCGGTCTGCTCGTGCAACTGCGCGTTCTGGACGGCCACCGCGAGCTGGCCGGCGAGCGCCGCGAGCAGAGACGCTTCGTTCTCGGTCGGTCGGCGCCCGCGCTGCGGATAGACCGCGAGCAGGCCGATCACCTCGTCGCGGACGAGTAGCGGCACCGCAAGCGCCGCGTCGATCCCCGACTCACGTGCGGCGTCGCGCGCCTCCCGCAGCCGGTCGTCGGTCCAGGCGTCGGCCACCTCGACGACGGGACGGCCGCGGCCCGTTCCGAGCGCCACCTCGAGCAGGCGCTCAGCAACGCGCGCGTGCGGCCCCACGAGGCCGCGGCCGGCCGCCGGGGTCAACCGGTTGTCAGGCGCACGGAGGTAGACGGCGACATGCTCGACCGCAAGGAGCTCACCGAGGCGGTCGACCGCCGTCTCGAGCGTGTGCGCGAGCGAGAGCTGGGCCGTCGCCTGTCCGACCACGGCCAGGAGCGCTCGGGTCCGGTCGAGGTCCACGGCGAGCGTCCGAGTACGGGCGCTCGCGCGGAGTGCGTGCGCGACCCGTACGCCGAAGGTCGTCAGCCGCGCGATCTGCTCGGCGTCCGGCGCGTCGCCGGGCGCGAACAGCAGCTGCAGCACGCCGACGGCCGGCTGACCGAGGGGAAGCGTCGTCGAGACCCCGCACGGCGCAGGCAGGCGGTCCGCGGCCACAGCCCGGACCGGGCCACGCTCCTCGAGAGCCGCGGCCGCGAGCTCTCGCGCCGGGACGACGTCGCTGCCGTCGCCGAGGCCGTATGACGCCGTCAGCTCGAGCTCGCTGTCCTCGCCGTACTCCCAGAGGAGGGCGACCGGGGCGCCGACGATCGTGGCGGCGACCCGCACGAGCTCGACCGCGGTGTTCGACTCGTCGAGCGCAGCCGCAAGCGCCTCACCCGCGAGCTCGAGCGCAGGCCGCACGAACACCTCGGCACCGTGCGGACCTCCGGCAAAGGCCCGCAACGTCAGGGCGGCGAACGAGGCCACCAGGTCGACGCCGACGCGCTCCGACGGCGTGAATGCGCCTCCGGCCCGGTACAGCTCGAGCGACGCCGCCGTTTCTCCGGCTTCGACCGGGACGACGAGGACCGACCTCGACCCGGCACGCTCCGCCGCCAGGCGCAGCGCGGCGGGCGCACGCTCGAGCACGTCGAGCGTCTCGGCCGGCATCTCGCCCGCCGGAACGAACGTCCCCTCGAGCTCGGCGGCGAGCGACGCAGGGCCCGATACGGCGACCGCCTCGAAGCGCTCGGTTCCGGCGGCCCGAACGCGGACGACGGCCACCTCGGCCCCCGAAACGAGCCGGGCTGCCACGACGAGGCCCTCGAGCGCGCCGGCTAGCGAGGTCTCACGGGCGGCCGATGCGACCGCCTGCGCGAGCGCCGACAGGCCGCTCTCGGGCACGCCCGAGCCCGCGGTCAGAACGTCGAGATCGGCCTGGACGATCATGGTCTGCGACCTTCCGGAGTATCGCTGGGGCAAAAGCCCCTTACAATTTCGCCGTGGCCCGCCCGATGCCCACCGAACCGCTACCCGACGACCACCACACGGTAGACGGAACGCGCCCCGATCAGGCGCCTGTCGACGACGTGCCTCTCGATCCGGGCGCGATCGAGCTGCGCTACCGGTACCACCGTGCCCGACGGAACGCGCGGCTGCGCCAGAAGCAAGAGAGCCGTCTCGCGCGCTACCGCTTCTACATCGTGCTGCTCGTGCTGATCGCGCTCGCCGTCGCTTTCGTGCTCGGCAGCTGGCACGAGATCCAGCGCCTCTTCGGCCTGTAGGCCGCGCGCTACTGGAGACGCTCGGCCAGGCGGCGCCTCGTCACGCCCCAGCTCGGCGGCTCCCACGCGGTCCCGCTGCACATGGGGCAGCGCGGCAGCTCGACGTGCACGACCACGCCGTACCCGCACCGGCTGCAGTGGAACTCCCCCGCCGCCGGCTGGCCTGTCCGGAGGAACTCGGCGATCGAACCCTCCGACTCCTGCGACTCCGTGATGCGCTCCGACCTCTCAGGCATCGTTCCCCCGATCTTGTCGACCTCATTCCACGGCGTGACCGGAATTTCCCCATACTGCGACCAGTGCAAACGCCGGAGCCCACGTATCCCCCGGATCGGCCGATCGACCCGCTGGAGCCGCGGCACGGCTCGCGCGCCGTCGTCCCCGGCTACTGGGGCGAGCGGCTGGCCTGGATCGCAGGACTCGTCCTCGCCGTCTCCGCCTTCACGGACTGGTACGCGGGCAGCCAGTCCGACGGGCTTACCCTCTCGGTGACCGGCTGGCACACGGGCTCCCTCGGCAAGCTCGTCTTCTTCATCGGTCTCGCGACGCTCATCCTCGAGGCGCTGCGCGAGGCCGGAATCGAGCTGCCGGCGACGGTGCCGGAGAGCCTCGTGCTGATCGCGTTCGGGTCGCTCGCCACGATCTTCACGCTCATCCGCTTGATCTCGATCCCCGACACGTTCTTCGACACGGCGAACCGCGGGATCGGAATCTACATCAGCCTCGTCTCGGCGATCGCGCTGATAGTCGCCGGCCTGCTCCGCGCCGCAGAAGAGCTGTAACCGCCAGCCCGACCGCCACGCCGAGGACGATGCCGCCGAGCATGTCCAGCGGCCAGTGCACGCCGACGTAGATCCGCGAGAACCCGATCGCGAGCGCGAGCAGATAGAACGCCGGCGCGGCGCGCGGCACGAAGAAGCTCAGCACGGTCGCGCACGCGAAGCTCGTCGCCGTGTGTCCCGAGGGGAACGACGACCCGCTCGGCAGCGGGACGAGCGCCTTCGGATGCGCGTACCGGAGCGGCGGCCGCTCGACCTGGGTCGCAGCCTTCAGCGCGCCGGCGAGGCTGTCCGCCGCCACGTCTGCGAGCGCCACGGCAATGAGCAGCGACGCACGGCGCCACACGATCGCGAGCCCGAGGGCCAGCAGGAGCCACACCGCGCCCCAGGTCCCGATGCGCGTCAGCCAGATGAAGACGCCGTCGAGCGGATGCCATCGGTGATGGACGACCCAACGCTCGGCGTGCCGGTCGAAAGCGGTCAGGCGGCGCCCGTCTTACAGGGGTACGGTCTGCTTCGTCTGGGCGATCAGGTGCTGGAGGTCGAACGGCTTGCCGACGAAGGCGTGCGCGCCGCTCGAGGCGGCGAGCGCCTGTGCCTGCTCGTCGACCTTGCCGCTGAACATCACGACCGGGATCACACCCGCGCCGTAGCGCTCCTGGACGCGGCGCAGCATCTCCCAGCCGTCGACGTGCGGCATCATCACGTCGAGCAGGATGAGATCCGGCTTGGCCTCCTCGATCGCGGCGAGCCCTTCGTCGGCGCTCCCCGCCTCCCGCACGACGTAGCCCTCGAACTCGAGGTTGACGCGCACGAGCGCACGTACCTTCTCGTCATCGTCGACGAGCAGGATGAGCGGCCCCTCCTTCGACTTGCCGACCGGACCGGAGCGTTCGACGAACGTCTCGAGGTCGGAGCGGCGGTACCTGCGGTGGCCGCCCGGCGTGTAGAAGGCCGGCACCCGGCCCTGGTCGGACCATTTGCGAATCGTGCTCTGGGCGACTCCCAGGAAGCGGGCCGCTTGTCCAAGAGTCAACCATTCGCTGTCATCTCTGTGTGCCATTGGGGAAATCCTCACCAAAGCTACCGGTTCTTACACCGGGGGGTGCTCAGGGATGGAGCGTTCGCACCGAGGTCTGGGTGATTCCGGGCGTCGGATTGTCGTGCAGGGCCTCTCCCACGGCGACGCCCGCCCCGAAGAGGACGGCCGCAACGACGAGCCCGGCGAGCCAGTAGACCGGCCGCGAGCGGGCCCGGCGGCGACGGCGGCGGGGCCTGCGTTCGACGCCCGAGCTCGTCACTGGAGGTAGTCCACCGCCCCACGCTGGTACGCGTAGAAGGCCGCGGCGAGCACGAGCGCCAGATCGCGCGGCCAGCCACGGGTGGGCGCCCGCTCCTCCACCGTCGCGCGGGCCCAGCGGTCGGCGTCCCGGTAGGCGTCGACCAGCTCGCCGAGCGTGAAGGTCTGGCCCACCTGCTTGCGCAGCTCGTCGATCACGAGCTCGACCTGGTGGACGAGCGTTCGGTAGCGACGTGCGTCGCTCCGCTCGGCCTCCAGGCGGCGGTGACCTTCCTCCCACTCCTGGCGGATCAGGGTCGTTGCGTCGACGGACACCGGCCGCGGACTCTAACCACTCGGGTCGAGACAGCAGTGGTCCGGCCACAACGGTTCCAGCTCGGCGACGATTCGACGCCCGAGCTCGTAGCCGGGCTGAGCGAGCGCGAATCCGGCGTGGGCGTGCAGGCACTTGAGCGAGCCCGAGCCGCGGCCGGCGCCGCCGACGCCCAGGTCGAGCGATGCGCCGCCGTCGCTGCCGGTCTCGCCGTCCGCGAGCCTGCGGCGAATGACACGCGACTCCTCGTGAGCCGCGGCGAGGCTCGCGGCGAGCTCGGCGTCGTCGTGCGCGGCTGCCGTCCAGCGCTCGACACCGCCCGCCGCCTCGAGCCGTGAGATCGCCGCGACGAGGTGTCGGCAAGTCACGTAGTACGTCGTCGGGAACGGCTCGCCGTGCAGGTCGTACGGGCTCTGCTCGGTGACCGCAGGGCGTCCGAACGGACAGCGCACGACCACGCGGCGAAACGCGCGCGGCTCGCGGCCGATCTGGCGGGCGACGTCTGCGCGGTCGGCGTCGGCGTCTGCGTCAGCGTCGGCGTCCACTAGATGGCTGGTGTCATGGCCGGGTGCGTCTGGGGATGGCTCAGGCCAAGCCGTGTGGACGGGCCAGACGCAGCCCAGGCTGGTTGCCTGGGTAAGTCTGGCCAGGCCGCACGGCGCAGTGCATGAGCCACCATCCAGGCGTGCACGGCTGTGGCACCAGTCATCTCCGAGCCATCATGCTGGCCCGCTCGCGCTTCCGCCACTGATCGATGCCCTTGACGATGAAGAGGTGCTCGCCCGGCCTCACGTACCCGAGCTTGCGCGCTTCGCGCGAGAGCGTTGCGATCGACGTCGACGACCCCAGTTGCTGCTCGAGCCGTGACTTGTCGGCCTGGAGCTGGTGCACGACCTGGCTGCGGTGCCCGAGCTCGGAGCGCGCGTCGACGTACGCCTTCAGCGGGCGGTAGTAGAGCAGCGCGAACAGGACGAGCGCTCCGACCGCGAGCCAGCGGCGAAGCACGCTCGAGCGCGCAGGACGGCGACCCTTTCCAGGCATCCGGCCGGTCTTCGCGCCGGGAAGCCGTGACCCTTCCCTTGGGGGCTCCTTGTTTCCCGTCGCGAAGCCGAACTTGTTCGGCGAGAGCAGTGATACCGCCCGGCCGCGAGCACCGAAACCAGAAGGGGCACACGGGGGAAACTGGTTTCCCCCGTGAAGCGAGCGAAGCGAAGCGTCTAGGCGATGTCGACCTTGATCACGTTTGTCGAGCCCGGGATGTTCACCGCGGTGCCCGCCGTGATCACGACGCGGTCGCCGCTCTTGATGAAGCCCGCCTCCCTGGCGGCCTTGATCGACTCCGACCAGAGCTGCTCGATGTTGGGAGACTCATCGATGAGGAGCGGCGTCACGCCCCACTCGAGCGCGAGCTGGCGCATCGCCCAATCCTT
>Ga0265319_1002233_pt1 | contig 10757 bp, 7 predicted proteins | sample 4824metaG_FD_192443 | JGI IMG/M metagenome (GOLD analysis project Ga0265319, IMG submission 192443) | Rhizosphere microbial communities from Carex aquatilis grown in University of Washington, Seatle, WA, United States - 4-8-24 metaG | ecosystem: Host-associated > Plants > Roots > Rhizosphere >...
GACCGAGAAGGCCAGGGCCAAACTCGGCCGCGCCTATCCAAAAGTCCCGGCTAAACCGACGAAAAAACAAAGAGTCAAAACCTCTGTGCAGAGGTACTAGTCCAGCATGGCAAAGCCGAGCGAACCCGCCATAAATGCAAAGAAGCCGATCTGCGGCGCGAATCCCGCCGAGTCGGGAGGTCGCCATCTGCTCGGGTAGGCAATTGCGGCCAGAGTCAAGCCGGCCATCAAGTCACTGGGCAGGAGGCCAACACGATAACGCGCCAGCGATTGGAAAAGCCGCCAGGACGCCTCGGCCGCTCCATCCAGGGCCTTCAGTCAGAATCCCTCTTTGATTGCCTATTCCATAATAGGATTGCTCCATTTCCGGGCCTGTTTGGACACCCATAACCGACAGCTCTTATTCAAGTCGAAACATGTCCCGCATGCGGTCCCGCACGATTGGGCCTCTAAGCAGGCCCCCAGGATCGGCTACGGCCGCGCTGCCGCGGGCAGGACCAGAACCACCTTCATGCCGGAAGGAGCCCGCACAGTATTGCTTCCGGTTAGAACGGCGTGCATTTCTTTGACCGAGAGGTTCCTTTCATCTTGGGGAGAGGTTCGCAGCGCACCGCATCTTTGATCCGGGGCCGGAAGAGAAGTCCGTCTCTTCTTCGCCCCTGCAGCCTCCTCCTCTCCCAGATCAGAGGCCGCAATTTCAAACGGATTATTCGGCGAGCGGCTCAACGCTCCAGCCCGCGGCCGAAACTGTGGGCTCGAGGCTGAGCCGCCCAATCACCTGCTCCAGAACCGTATCGCTTGGCGCATGGGCGGTCAGGTGAGCATGCACCTCGACCCGGTCGTTGCCCTCGATGTCCGTGCTTTCGAGGTTGCGCAAGCTGAGTTGGCCCGTAGCCGCTCCCTGGAGAAGCAGGGCACGAACATGGGCTTCTTCAGGGCTCCGGCAGACGATCCTGACTCGGTAACGAAAGTCGGTTTCCGCCTGCGCGATTGGCTGACGATTGATCAGGCGTACGATCGGCCGTAGCAGCAGGTTGACCAGAATGACGAACGCTGCGGCAACGCTCGCATGCAACGGATGACCGGAGCCCGCCAACAGTCCGATCGCCGCCGAGCACCAGAGAGTGGCCGCGGTGTTCAGTCCGGTGACCTGCATACCCTCCCGAAAGATGATGCCGGCGCCGAGAAAGCCGATCCCGGAAACAACTTGCGCCGCGACACGAGTGGGGCTCCCGTCTCCCGGGATCAGGCTCGCAAAAACCACAAAACTGGCGGCTCCAATCGCCACCAAAGTATTGGTACGAAGCCCGGCCATTCGCTGCCGCCACTGGCGCTCGAAACCGATACCGGCCCCGAGGAGCATTGCAACCGCCAGATTGATAAATGTCTCCTCAATCGATGCCATTTGGGCTTCCTCTGCTCGATGCTGGACGAATACCGTTTTCTTTGCCGACCACCTACATCTTGACGCCCCAAGGGCCTAACGCAAACTGGACGTGCAGAATCCGGCCTGCGCGATATCGCGCGTAGCCAATACAAGGTCATGACGGCGCGAGCTGGGAAGCATCATTGGATTGCAGGGTAGAGATGATAAGTGCCAAACGAGCAAACATGCCTTGTTGGCACAGATCCGCTACGCGGCGAAACCGGGCATCGGCAGACCGAAGATTTGCAAGATGAAGAAGATGTTGAGCAGCAACACCAGCGCCGTCCCCAGCAGCGCCGCGAGGAAGGTCAGCCGGCTGTTGGCGAACTGACCCATGATGTCGCGCCGGCTGGTGAAGATCAGGAGCGAGATCATCGGCAGCGGCAGTGCGATCGAGAGCACGACTTGGCTGATGACAAGAGAGCTCGTTGCATTCGCTCCGACGGCGACCACGATAAATGCGGGCAGCATCGTGACCAGTCTGCGCACAACAATCGGGACGCGAAACCTGAGGAAGCCCTGCATAATCATCTGACCCGCCATCGTTCCTACGGTCGAACTCGAAATCCCGGAGGCGATGAGCGACAGCAGGAACACCGCCGCGGCGCCGATCCCGAGCAGCGGAGTCAGCGTGTGATAGGCGGTTTCGATTTCCTCGACGTCGGTATAGCCGGCATGGAATGCGCCTGAAGCCATCATGACCATCGCGATGTTGACGAGGCCGGCTACCGCCAAGGCGATGATGACCTCCTGGTTGGAGAAGCGCAGAAGCTTGCGCCGCTCGGCGTCGTTATGAACCGGCGTACGGGCCTGCGTCAGGCCGGAATGAAGGTAGACCGCGTGCGGCATGACGGTGGCACCGATGATGCCGACCGATAGCAACAACGCCCCGCCGTCGGGAATCTGCGGCAGGACCAAATGGACCGCAGCCGCCGCCCAATCGACCGGGGCGATGAACAGTTCGACCACGTAGCAAAGGGCGATGACGCTGACCATGCCGCCGATGATCAGCTCGATCGGACGGAAGCCCGATCGCTCGAACATCAGCACGCCATAGGTGACGACCGCCGTGACCGCCATTCCCGCCAGAAGCGGCACGTGAAACAGCAAAGATAGACCGATCGCGCCACCGAGAAATTCGGCGAGATCCGTCGCCATCGCGGCGATCTCGCTCGCCGCCCACATTGCCCACACGACCGGCTGCGGAAAGTGGTCCCGGCACATCTCCGCAAGATTGCGTCCGGTCACGATGCCGAGCTTGGCCGAAAGTGCCTGGAACAGCATTGCGATCAGGTTGGCGGCGAGCACGACCCACAGCAGAGCGTAACCATATTTCGCGCCGGCCTGGATATTGGTCGCGAAATTGCCGGGATCCATGTAGGCGATCGAAGCGATCACCGCGGGGCCGGCAAAGGCCAAATAGGCCCGCAAGCCGCTGTGCCTGCCCTCCAGCACCTGGCGCGCCGCAGATACGGTCCGCTCGGAAAGCGATCCCCGCGGGACGACGGTTTCTGTCACTCGGCTCATGCAGCCCTTACATGAAAATGTAGCTCAGGCTACGAGTTGGGGAACGATTTGTAGATGTCAAGACAGTCCAAGGATATAGCTTCTGCTACATTTTTGACACGACGATCAAAATGTGTTCTCACTGAAGCGGAATCCTCAGCCCGTCAGGACCCGTGCCATGGTGTCGCCGACATCAAATAAGGCGCGACAATCGAGAAAATTGCCCAGCGAGCTCATTCAGGCGCGTCGCTTCGGCAAGACCCGGTCGGCCCAATCGACGGCCTTGTTTGAAGACTATGTGGAGCTGATCGCGGAGCTGTTGGCGGGTACGGGCGAGGCACGTCCGACCGACATCGCAAGACGCCTTGGCGTATCGCACGCTACCGCAATCAAGACGATCTCTCGCCTGAAACGGGCGGGTCTGGCGACGTCGCGTCCGTATCGCGGGGTGTTCTTGACGGAAGAAGGGCGCTCCCTGGCCGAGCGCGTGCACGTTCGCCACAGGCTGGTCGTCGATCTGTTGCGCGCCGTGGGCGTTCCCACCGAATCCGCCGAGGCCGACGCCGAGGGCATCGAGCATCACGTGTCGGAAGTCACGTTGCGTGCATTCGCGCAGTTCCTGAAGGCCCGTCGCAGCAAGCGCTAGCCGCTGCTCCTGCGGCAGGCGCCCCGTCTTTCACACGGAATGATCGCGGCCTCGCTTGTCGGGTGTTTTCGCCGGGACTCCCGCGCTTCCCCATATCGTGGCAGCCGCCCTGGCTTTGAGCTTGCGCCACGGGCGACTTGTTCAACCGTTGTCCCGCGCAGGACCAGGATCGCGCGGCTGCTATTGCGAGCTATTACGAACATTTCAAATTCTTCAACCAAAACACATATTTCGGATTGACATCATCAAACTAGAGGCGCACTTGCGAAACATCACTTCGGGAGTCGCATCTCGGGTGAATCGCAACACAGAAAGAAACATGGGCAGTAGCAGCTTTGGCGTCGTGACCGCGTCTGCGCGATCGACGTCGCCGACATATCCGGTCCGCGGCCTTGAGGATCGTGTGAGAGGCTTAGCTCGAGCTTAGGCTCCTGTCTGCCGCTCGCCTCCGGCCGTTGACCCCAACGAAGATCGGAGGTGAGCGATGTTCACGGCATTCGCTCTTTTTATACTCGCCTTCAAGGTGTTTCCGAGCCGCGTCAGCCTGCCGACGGCCCGCGAAGTGCCGCTGAACGCGACAGCTCCGCAGACGGCTCGCCGCCGTCCGCCGAGCCGCCGCCGGCTCATTTGCACCTGGGTGCCGGACGCACAGACCGGACGGCTTTCCTGCGTTTGGACCCACGAGCCTTCGCTTGGTGGTGGCGCGCGCCGGTCACCATCAGCGCCTGGAGCGTCGTGGGATCCTGGAGACGACGCCCCGCGGCGCCGCCTCGTTGCGGCCTGATCACCCGAACGTCTGCGCTCCACTTGTGGAGCGTCGGTTTCGCACCCCTTCCTTTTCCATCGAGCGCCCCGAGCGTTCAAATCAATCGCAGTGAGACGATGATGAACATACACGTGCACACACCCGATGAGACCGAAACCGCGGTGCTCGACGAGGCCCATATCGGCCATATCCACGGCGCGCTCGGGACCATCTTGCACGGCGATGTCGGCCCCCGTACGACCTGGCGACATCGCCTGCAGACGCTGCTCGCGATTCTAGGGCCCGGTCTCATCGTGATGGTCGGCGACAACGACGCTGGCGCGTTCGGAACCTATACGCAGGCGGGTCAGAACTATGGTACCGCGCTGCTATGGACGCTGGTGCTACTGATTCCGGTTCTCTACGTCAACCAGGAGATGGTGCTGCGTCTCGGCGCGGTAACCGGGGTCGGGCATGCCCGCCTGATCCTGGAGCGGTTCGGACGCTTCTGGGGCGCTTTTAGCGTCATCGATCTGTTTCTGCTCAATGCGCTGACCATCGTCACCGAGTTCATCGGCATTTCGCTTGGCCTGTCTTATCTTGGCCTGCCGAAGGAGCTCGGCGTTGCGCTTTCGGCGGTGGTGATCATGGGCGCCGCGAGCACGGGTAACTTCCGCCAGTTCGAGCGGTTCGCCCTGGTGCTGGTCGCGGGCAGCCTGGTCCTCGTTCCGATCGTCATCATGGTTCACCCGCCGATGACCGAGATCGTGCATAACCTGATCGTCCCGCAGTTCCCGCAGGGGGCCAAGCTCAGCGAGGTCATGCTGCTGATCATCGCCATCGTCGGCACGACGATCGCGCCCTGGCAGCTGTTCTTCCAGCAGAGCTACGTCATCGACAAACGTATCACGCCGCGCTTCATTCGCTATCAGCGAGCCGACCTGTGGATCGGGATCGTGCTGGTTATCGTCGGCGCAGTCGCCATGATGGCGTTCACCGCCCAGGCGTTCACCGGGACGGCCGAATTCGGCCAGTTCAAGGATGCTGCCGCCGTATCCGCCGGTCTGGAGAAGTATGCCGGCCGGCTGCCGGGCGTGCTGTTTGCGATCGCGCTGATCGACGCGAGCATCATCGGCGCCGCGGCGGTCTCGCTGTCGACGGCCTACGCCATCGGCGACGTTCTCTCGCTCAGGCATTCCCTCCACCGCAAACCGAAGGACGCCAAAGGGTTTTATGCGGTCTACTGCGGCCTGATCGTGGTGGCGGCGGGCCTCGTCCTCAGCCCCGGCGCCCCGCTCGGTCTCCTCACAAACGCGGTCCAGACCCTAGCCGGCGTGCTGCTGCCGAGCGCCACGGTGTTTCTGCTGCTGCTGTGTAACGACAAGGCCGTGCTCGGCCCGTGGTGCAATGGACGCGGCATGAACCTGTTTACTGGAGCGGTCATCGCGGTGCTGGTGATGCTTTCCGTGGTTCTCACCTCCTCGGTCCTGTTCCCGGAGGCGACCGACGAGACCGTCATCCTGAGCCTTCTTGGCGGGGGCACCGTGCTCGCGCTCGTGGCAGCAGTAATGAGCGGGGCGCTCGGCCGAAAGCCGGCCGATTCGGCCAACCTGGCCGAGCGCGAACACTGGCGCATGCCGCCGCTCCATCGCCTCCCACCGGCGCGGCTCGCCGCCGGCAGCAAACTGTGGATGCTCGTCCTGCGCGGTTATCTGATCGTCGCCGCAGGGCTCGTCCTCGTGCGCATCGCCCAACTCGCCGTCTCGGCGGGTTGAGCGACGGCCAACTTCGCTGGCCCGGTTCTTTGAAGGGGGGATCGATGGACGAACACCCTAGCAGGCCTGCTGTCGCGGCAAGCGGCGCAGGCATTCCGATCTCATTCAACCAACTAAAGAAACACACGTTCGTCGGGACGCAGTGAACGAGAAGCCTTGCGCTCTCGGCATGCGTCGAGCGCTGGGGCCAACCAATGTCGTCGAAAGTCTCTAACGATATCACTGCCAATCACAAGATCAGCCGCCCCTTGGCGGTGTTTCGAGAAATCATCGCTGAAACAGTCGCTGTCGGAATTGCGCTTGGCGCTCTCTCCTGCGGAGATCGCGCTGCGGCGGCCGATGCGCCTGCGCTGCCGGCGAAAGCGCCTGTGGTGCCCCCTTATTATGATTGGAGCGGATGGTACGGTGGCGTGAACCTCGCTTACGGATGGGGAAGCGCGAAGTCCAATCCGTCTTTGCCCCCCTTCAAGTCGTCGGTCGGATCGCTCTTCGGCGGCCTGCAGCTCGGCTATAATCGTGAGTTGCCCTCCCGCGTGGTGCTCGGCGTGGAAACTGACTTGTCGTTCCCGAACTATCTCGACTTCGACGACATCATCTGGTCGGGCGTGAACGCAAATGGTCGCGTCACGGAGAAGGTCGATTATTACGGCAGCCTTCGTGGGCAGATCGGATACGCGCCAGCCCGATGGCTTATCTACGCGACCGCCGGGCTCGCCTACAGCCAAGGCCGTCTCACCGAGGATCCGTTTGATCCGGCGACCCAGAAGAAGATCGGTTTTCGCGCCGGCTGGGTGGCGGGCGCGGGCGTCGAGGCGCCCGTTGATGGCAACTGGACCGCTCGGATCGAGTATCTCTACAGCAATTTCGGCTCGTTGAACGTGATGCTGCCCTCGGGCACGAGCTACGGTTCGACCTTCGATCTGCACACGGTCAGGCTCGGCCTCAACCGCAAGCTCGGCGGTTCGGCCAAGGAACCGAGTGGCGCGGGCGACACGATCACCTCGCCCATCTACTGGGAGATGCAGGGCCAGTCGACCTACATCCAGCAAGGCTATCCGGCATTTCGCTCGCCCTATTACAGCACCAACAGCTTCACCCCGGGGGCGCAGTCGCGAGAGACCTGGAGCAACAGCCTGTTCCTCGGCGTTAAGCTGTGGGACGGCGGCGAGTTCTACTATAATCCGGAATTGATCCAGGGATATGGCCTGAACGCGACGTTCGGCGCCGCCGGCTTCCCGAACGGCGAGGCCCAGAAGTCGAACTTCTCCTATCCTCATTACATCACCTCGCGCCTGTACCTGCGGCAGACCTTCGGCCTCGGTGGTGAGCAGGAGACGGTCCAAAGTGACTACGGCCAGATGGCTGGGAAACGCGACGTCTCGCGCCTCACCTTCCAGATCGGCAAGTTCGCGGTGCATGACATGTTCGACAACAACACCTACGCTCAGGACCCGCGCACTCAATTCCTGAACTGGTCGATCTGGGCGGCCGGCGCGTTCGACTACCCCGGCGACATGGTCGGGCTGACCTACGGCGCGGCGGCGGAATTGAACCAGCAGGCATGGGCCGTGCGCGCCGGCTATTTCCTGGTTGTCGTCCATCCCAACACCAATGACTTCGACATGGAGCTCGGGAAGCGCGGTGGCTATGTCGGAGAGTTCGAAACGCGTTATGAAGTCCTGTCGAGGCCGGGCAAGCTGCGCGTCATCGGCTGGATGCATGACACGCTCTCGGGAGGATACCGCGACGCCTTGAATCTGGCGGCTGCAACGCCCGGGCTGGACCTCACTACCGCGATCGACCTGACCCAGCAGGGCCGGATCAAGTACGGCTATGTCTTTAATGTCGAGCAGGCGGTCACCGATGACATCGGCGTGTTCGGGCGCTGGAGCTGGAACAACGGCAAGAACCAGATCTCGGCGTTTACCGATATCGACTCTAGCCTGTCTGGCGGCGTATCGATCAAAGGCACCTCGTGGGGCCGTCCCGAGGACACAGTCGGCCTGGCCGGGGCGGTCAACGAGATTTCCAAGGATCACCGCGACTTCCTTGCGGCCGGTGGCATGGGAATCCTGGTCGGCGACGGCCGCCTCAACTACCGGCCGGAGCGGATTCTGGAGACCTATTACACGGTGAAGGTTGCGAAGGACGCCACCTTCACCTTCGACTATCAGTTCCTGCAGAACCCCGCCTACAATGCCGATCGCGGACCAGTCTCGGTGTTGTCCGGCCGGGTTCACGCGCAGTTCTGAGGCCGATGTCTTGGCCTTTGTTGCTCAAGCGCTCTGGCTGCACACCTGGGTGTCAGCCTTGGCAGGCAACAAAGGCCGCTTGCGATTCACAAAAATGGCAGCCCGTCATCGGGTGGCGGCATGGTAAACTTCGCCGTGTCGCCTCGCCATTTTGCTCACAGCCGGAGTGGCTCAAATGACGAGCGATCGGGCCGCTAATCCGGTCAAAGGGTAAAGGTACAAAGTGATCAGGACGATCATCGCTGAAGTGCGACGCTGGGGGGCAATTGCAGCGCTTCGCCTTGCAAGCAGAACCCTGCGCTATGCGATGATGCTCAAGCGACAGCGCGGAATTCCACACAGCAGTCTTCTGGTCGTCTTGTCTGCCACGCGATCGCTAGAGCGTTTCGGATTGTGGTTGGGCCTCGGCGATCGACAAAAGCGAAGACAACGGGACCAGCGCAGTAATCACATCATCTGACCAGGCCATTTAACAGTTTTTGTGCAAGGACCAACCTGTCGAAATCCGAGTCGATGTCCGTGACAGCAGTTTGCGACGAGCGTCATGATCTGGCGAGGGCGTGATGCCGATGGCGCCCAGGCTCGTTATCTGACGTCCCCCGGACCACGGCAGGCATGGGTTTGCGGATCGCGTACGCGCCACTTTCCGCAACCAGGAAGAAAATCGCTCGGAGAAGCGGCGGGCTCCGAACTCTGCGGCGCGGGAACTGCCACATCGGCCCTCACGACGTTCTGGAGAGCTGCCTTGGTCTGAAACGATCCAGCGGCCCAGCTGTCCGACGAGAATGCGGCCGCTAACGCCACTATCAACGTTAGCAAGCTGGCGCGGCACATTGCAGTTCTCGTAAAAGCGAAAGTCAAACAATTGTAATCGCATATCGGGTGAAAGTACAGGATCCCTCGCGGATGGCTTTGCGAGTATTTCGCAAGAAATGCCGATTGACGCTCATCCGTCTTATTTCGAGGAAACATCCTCATCTAAAATTCACACGACCTAGTATGGGAACGGGAATTCCCGGACGCGGTATCGGCGCTCGAACCCAAGCCCCACTGCCGGCCCTGCCCGGTAGTAGTTGTTGTAGTAGGCCCGATCATACTGTCGAACGAGACAAGCCTGATCATCACGATAATCAAGCATTGGCCTGCGCTCTTGATAACGCGTCCGCCAGCAGGTGCAGTATTGGTCGCACACCAGCCTGACGAGCTCGAGAGGCGGCCGCAGCCCGCGATCCAATGCCGGCTCGGCATGACCAGCGAAGGTCAGCAAGGCGGCTTGAGCGAGAGAAACAAGCAACGTGGCCATGGGCGATCCCGACGGATTTCGGCAAGATAGTTGGTCGGTAACACGGCCGTGCCCTCAAATAACCTGAGACAAATACGAGCATCTAGCGGGACCATCCCTGCTTCGAGCCAACTGCCAGCCTGAAATCAATTCCAAGCTGAACCCTAACTGTCACAAATCCCGTATCCGGGATGTCCATCGTAACAGTTTACAATGGCGCTGGCGGCACGCTGAATGGGGTCCAGATTCATGCTGCCGCCCTAGCTGTCGAAAGAGAGCCGCCCGTGAGCCGTCGAAGAAGAGCTGCTTGCTCGACTGCGTACACGAATCAAACGATCATTAGAGCTGCGGCGGAAACCGAGGTGATCGCCGGCCGGGCCCCCACCGCGGAAAAGTTCAGGTTCGTGAAGGGAGAAAAAATTCGGTTCGAACGGTTCGCGAAATCCAGTCTCCGTGTCGGCCTCCTGGTCACCAAGGCCTCTTACTTTCGCTATTTTAGAGACCAGGCTCGGGCAAAATCCAAATGACCCCGCTCACCGACTTGCTACCTATCGCCCAATGTTGCCGGCCGAAGGTTCGCTTCAGGAGAGTTCGGATGGTTATCTACACGCAACGAAGGCAGGCGAACCGTGAAGCAGGATCCTTCGTCCTCGATGCTGTCTACAACAACGCTGCCGTTATGCAGTTCGGCAACAATCTTGACCAGGTATAAACCTACACCAGTGCCCACGATCCCTGAAGCATTGCTGCCGCGGGTGTAGCGATCAAAGATGTTCGCGAGGTCCCTTTGAGGAATACCCATCCCGCGATCGCGGACAGAAACCGCAATCTTATCTCCCTCCGTCGCTGCGATGACCTCAATAGAACTGCCGTCGGGAGAATATTTGAGAGCGTTTGATATGAGATTGCCGAACATCTGAAACAGCAATTTGACGTCGCCGAACACAGGCAACGGCGAAGTGCCCAGCCTTTGCGATATGTTCGCCTGCGGAGCGACCTCACGATGGACGTTACAAACCTCTTCCAAGACTCCCCGCAGATCGGTTTCAGCGGGGTGAAAATAGAGTTCCGCCTTACCTTCAACCAGACTCGAGGAATTGAGGAGTTTGAAGGTAAGGCGGAACA
>Ga0265319_1002237_pt1 | contig 10753 bp, 5 predicted proteins | sample 4824metaG_FD_192443 | JGI IMG/M metagenome (GOLD analysis project Ga0265319, IMG submission 192443) | Rhizosphere microbial communities from Carex aquatilis grown in University of Washington, Seatle, WA, United States - 4-8-24 metaG | ecosystem: Host-associated > Plants > Roots > Rhizosphere >...
CCACCGCAAACTCACGGAGAAATACGGCGTGGAGCTGGCGCGCCCGACGTATGTCGAGATTTTCGGCGACCAGAAGGATTTTGCCGTGCGGACCTTCGGCATGCCCGACATTCCCGGTTTCCTCGGCGTTTGTTTCGGCCGCGTCGTGACGGCCAATGGTCCGGCCGCCAACGCCGCGCAGCCGGCAAACTGGGAGACGGTGCTGTGGCATGAATTTTGTCACTCCGTCACGCTCCAGCTCACCAAGAACAAGATGCCGCGCTGGCTGAGCGAGGGCATTTCGGTCTACGAGGAAAGCCAGGCCGATCCGTCCTGGGGCATGCACATGAATCCGCGCTACCGGGAAATCATCGTGAAGGGCGAGATGACCCCGGTGGCGAACCTCAGCGGGGCTTTCCTGGCGCCGCCGACGCCGGAGCACCTGCAGTTTGCCTACTTCGAGTCTTCCCTCGTCGTGCAGTTCATCGTCGAGAAATACGGCGCCGACCACCTCCGCGCGATCCTGGTGGATCTTGGCGCGGGCGAGGAGATCAACCGCGCGATTGCCGCCCACACGGTGCCGATCGCCGATCTCGAGAAGGAGTTTTCCGCGTACGCCAGGAACCTGGCGGAGCAGCTCGCGCCCGGTCTCGAGTGGGACCGGCCGAAGGCCGCGCTGCTGGATCCCGGCGCGGAGGGTCAGCTGTCGGAGTGGGCGGCCAAGCATCCCGACAACTATTGGGCGCTGAATCTCCGGGCCCGCGAGCTCATGGAGGGGAAGAAGTGGCCCGAGGCCAAGGCCGTGCTCCTGCACTTGATCGCCCTTTTTCCGCGGCAGACCGGCGCTGACAGCGCTTACCGCCAGCTGGCGGGCGTGCACCGGGCGCTGGGCGAGACGACCGAGGAGCGTTCCGTTCTGACGCGGATGGTGGCGCTCGACGACGACGCCACGGACGGCTGCCTGCGCCTGATGGAGCTGTCCGAGGATGCGAAGGATTGGCCGGCGGTCACGCACGCGGCGGAACTTTTCCTCGCCGTCAATCCGCTCGTCGTGCCGCCCTATCGCTATCTGGCCCGCGCCAGTGTGGAAACCGGCAACACGGCCGCGGCGATCGAGGCCGACCGGACGCTGCTGAAGCTCGATCCGCCCAATCCCGCGGACACCCATTTCCAGCTCGCGCAGCTGCTGCACCGCACCGGTGACCCCGGGGCGCGGCGACAGGTGCTGGAGGCTCTGGAAGAGGCGCCGCGATATCGCGAGGCCCTGTCGCTGCTGCTGGACATCGACCGCCCGGCGCCGGTCGATCCTCTGCCAGCCGTGAGCGTGGAGGAGAAAAAGCCATGAAAAAGATGGCCGGCATCGCGGCGCTCTTTGTCCTCCTGGCCGGAGTCCTGATGGCGCAGCGCTTTGGCGGACGCTGGGGCGGCTATGGCGGCGAAGGAGGATATATCCCGGAGACCGTGCAAACCGCCCGCGAGGTGGCGTCGCACAGCACCGGCACGCCGGAGTGGAGCAACCCGGCCGGTTTTGAAAAGGACGTGTTCACCTTTGTCCGGGTGCGCCGCGAGCGGAATCCCTCCAGCAGCGGCGCGAGCTGGCAGACCGACACCCCGGACAGTGACCTCAACCTTTCCTTCCGGCTGCAGCAGATGACCTCGATGAAGGTCAATCCCGACGGCCGCTTCCTCCGGCTCACCGACCGGAGCCTGGCGGAATATCCGTTCATCTATATGGTGGAGCCCGGCAGCCTCACCCTGAGCGACGAGGAGGTCGTGGCCCTTCGCAGCTATCTGCGCAACGGCGGTTCCCTGATGCTCGACGATTTCTGGGGCGAGGCGGAATGGGCCAACGCGGAGCGGGTGTTGAAGCAGGTCCTGCCCGACCGGGGCTTCGTTGAGCTGCCGCTCGAACATCCGCTTTACCACTGCATTTTCGAGATCACCGCCAAGGCCCAGGTGCCGGGCATCAGCTACTGGCAGCGCAGCGGCGGGGACACCGCCGAGCGTCCCGACGCGCGGGTGGTGCACCATCGGGCGATCTTCGACGACAAGGGCCGCATCATGGTGATCGCCACGCATAACACCGACAACGGCGACGGCTGGGAGCGCGAGGGCGAGAACGGCGAATATTTCCGCAATTTTTCCGAGAAGGTTTCATATCCCTTAGGCATTAACATCATCTTCTACCAGATGACCCACTAAATGAGCACACCCGACACACCCTCCACCAGCACTGAAGCGCCGCCTGCCGACACGTTTGCGTCCGAAAAGGAAACCGTCGAGCGCCTGCTGGCCAGTCGCCAGCGCATCGAGGCCGAGCTGGCCAAGGTGATCGTCGGCCAGAAGGAGGTCATCGAGCAGATCATGCTCGCCCTCCTCGCCGGCGGCCACTGCCTGATCACCGGCGCACCCGGGCTGGCGAAGACCCTGCTCGTGAAGTCGATCGCGCAGATCTTCCACCTCAAGTTCCAGCGCATCCAGTTCACCCCCGACCTGATGCCGGCCGATATCACCGGCACCGAGATCCTGCAGGAAGCCGCGGGTGGCGGGCGGACGATGACATTCGTGCCGGGGCCGATCTTCGCGAACATGATCCTCGCCGACGAAATCAACCGCACGCCGCCCAAGACGCAGGCCGCGCTGCTCGAGGCAATGCAGGAGCACCAGGTCACGGCCGCGGGTGTCCGCCATGTCCTGGAGGAACCGTTCTTCGTCCTTGCCACCCAGAACCCGATTGAGATGGAAGGCACCTATCCGCTGCCCGAGGCCCAGCTCGACCGCTTCATGTTCAACGTGGTGATGGACTATCTGCCCGAGGACGACGAGGTGCGGGTTGTCACGCAGACCACGTCGGGACGGCCGGGCTCGATCGATCCGCTGTTCACGGGTGAAGACGTGCTGCGCTTTCATCAACTCGTGCGCACCGTGCCGGTCGCGGAGGAAATCGCCCGCTATGCCGTGCGCATCGCGGCCGCCTCGCGCCCGCACCAGGCGGGCACGCCGGACTTCATCAACGAATGGGTCAGCTGGGGCGCCGGCACGCGGGCCGGCCAGTTCCTCGTGCTCGGCGCCAAGGCGCGGGCGCTGCTCCAGGGCCGGGCGCATGTCACCGTCGAGGACATCCAGGCGCTGGCGTACCCGACGCTGCGCCACCGCATCCTCCTCAACTACCGGGCCGAGGCCGAAGGTATCCGCGTCGAGGAGGTCGTCCGCCGCCTGCTCGCCGCAGCCAAGTCGCCGGTTGCCGTTGCATGATCGCCAGCCCCCAAAGTCCCGGTTTGTCCTCCGCGGCGCTCGTCGACCCGCGGGCCCTGATGGGCATCCGCAACCTTGAGTTGCGGGCCCGCGTGGTGGTCGAGGGATTCTGGAAGGGCCTGCATCGGAGTCCGTATCATGGCTTTTCCGTGGAGTTCACCGAGTACCGCCAGTACACGCCCGGTGACGATCCCCGCTACCTCGACTGGCGCGTGTTTGCCCGCAGCGACCGCTATTTCATCAAGAAGTTCGAGGACGAGACGAACCTCCGCTGTCACCTGCTGGTGGACCAAAGCCGCTCGATGAGCTTTGCGTCGACCGGCTACACGAAGGCCCAGTATGCGGCGACGCTGGCGGCGACACTGGCTTATTTTCTCCACCTGCAGGGCGACGCGATCGGACTGCTCACGTTCGACCAGGATGTGCGCGAGTACCTTCCGGCGCGCCACCGGGCCGGACATCTGCGGCAGCTGATGTTCGCCTTGGAAAAGGCGGGCGGCGGCCAGGCGACCAACCTCACCGCGCCGGTCGAGCGCATCACCGGCCTGGTGCGGAAACGCGGCCTTGTCGCGTACGTGTCCGATTTTCTCGCGCCGATCGAGCGGCTTGAGCCGAGCCTGCTGGCGCTGACCGCATGCGGCCACGAGGTGACGGTGTTCCAGGTGCTCGATCCCGCCGAGCTGACGCTCAATTTCGAAAAGGCCTCGTTGTTCCAGGACATCGAGTCGGAGCAGACCGTCTACATCGATCCCGCCGCGGCTCGCGCCGAGTACCTGCCGCGGATCGAGGCCCACTGTGCCGCGGTGCGGGCCACCTGCCAGAAGCTGGGCATCGGCTACCATCGCCTGCCCACGGATCAACCGCTGGAGCTGGCCCTGTTTGAATTCGTCCAAGGGCGCATGCGGCGCGGCCGGCTGAGCCGTCCGTCCGCGCGGAGCCGCACATGAGTTTCCTGACGCCACTCTTCATGCTCGGCGCGCTCGCGGTGGCGGGACCGTTGATCTTCCACTTGATCCGCCGGACGACACGCGAGCGGACCGTCTTCAGTTCGCTGATGTTTCTCCGCCCGACGCCGCCGCGGCTGACGCACCGCAGCCGGCTTGAGCACCTGCTGCTCCTGCTGCTGCGCTGCCTGGCTCTGGCGCTGCTGGCGCTGGGTTTCGCCCGGCCGTTCCTGCGCCGGACGGCGCCGACCGACGCCACGCCGGGCCAGGCCAGACGCATCGCGGTGCTGGTGGACGAGAGCGCGAGCATGCGGCGGGCCGGCCTGTGGCCCGAGGCGCGTGCGCGAGTGGAGGCCGTGCTGCGGAAGACCACGCCCGCCGATCAGGTCGCGGTCTATACATTCGGCCGGCAAGTCAGTCCTTTGGTAAGTTTCGAGGAGTGGAAAAATGCGCTCGCCGGCGAGCGGATCGGTCTGGTCATGAGCCGGTTGGCGGCGGTCAACCCGGGCTGGACGAGCACGCATCTTGGGAACGCCTTGATCAGCGCGGCCGAGGCGCTGGCCGATGCCGATGGGGAGAAAAAGGTGCCGGCCGGCCCGCGGGAGATTGTCCTGGTCAGCGATCTCCAGGCCGGCAGCGCCCTCGATTCGCTGCAGGCTTACGACTGGCCCAAGGGGCTGCAACTCGACGTGCAGGCGCTCCCGGCGCGAAACCCGACGAACGCCGGCCTGCAGCTGGTGGCCGACTCCCCGGATGCCGACCGCGAGGCGACGCCCGCGGTGAGGGTCAGGGTCAGCAACGCCGCCGACTCCGTGCGCGAACAATTCAAGGTCGGCTGGTCCCGACCGGACGGGACGGATTTTGCCGGCGCGGCGATCGACGTCTATGTTCCGCCCGGCCAGAGCCGCGTGATCGCGGTACCGGTCCCGGCCGGGGTGACGGGCCTGCAAAAGATCATGTTGCGCGGCGACGACGAGGATTTTGACAACACGGTGTACGTGATGCCCCCGGCAAAGCAGAAACTCAGCGTGCTGTATCTGGGGGCCGATGCGGCCGACGACATTCATGAGCCGCTGTTTTTCCTACAACGGGCGGTGCCGGACAATCCTCACCTCACCGTCCGGGTGGTGACGCAGGCGCCGGACGCGCCGCTGGCGCCGGCGATCGCGCAGGAGGCGAGGATTTACTTTGTCACGGGTCCGATGAACGCGGCCACGGCCGCCGAGTTGCGGGATCAGATGTTGGCGGGCAAGACGGTGGTGTTTGCCCCGAAGTCGGCTGACGCGGCGGCGGCGCTGGGCCAACTGCTGGCCCTGCCGGGCCTCGGTCTGGAGGACGTGCAGCCGGCCAATTATGCGATGCTGGCCGAGATCGATTTCCAGCACCCGCTGTTCGCTCCCTTTGCGGATCCGCGCTTCAGTGACTTCACGAAGATACACGTGTGGAAATACCGCCGGGTGAACGCCGCGGCCATTCCCGGGGCGAGGATCCTGGCGAAATTCGACAGCGGGGACCCGGCGCTGCTGGAGATCCCGGCGGGCAAGGGGCGCCTGCTCGCGCTGATGACCGGCTGGAATCCCGACGACAGCCAGCTCGCGGTTTCGTCCAAGTTTGTGCCGCTGCTCTATTCGATCCTCGAGCTCGGCGGCGGCCTTGCCTCGCAGAGCACCCAGATCGTCGTCGGCGATCCCGTGCCGCTGGGCGATGTGGGGACGGCGGGCGAGGCCACGACCGTCCGCCTGCCGGACGGCACGACCACGACGCTGGCCGCCGGCACGCAGAACTTCACCGGGACGCTCCAGCCCGGGATCTACGAGTTCTCCACCGGGGCCCGCATGCTGCGGGTGGCCGTGAACCTCGACCCCGCGGAAAGCCGGACGGCCCCGCTTCCGGCCGACCAGCTTGAACGCTATGGTGCGCCTGGGCCACAGGCGGCGCCGGACCCGGTGCAGGCGGCCCGCCGCGAGGCGCTGCTGCAGGGCGAGGAGGCGGAAAGCCGGCAGAAACTCTGGCGTTGGTTCATCGGCGCCACGCTGGCGGTGCTTTTGTTTGAATCGGTGCTGGCAGGCTGGACGGCCCGTCGCCAGACGCGTACTGTCAATCCAGGAGGGCTCGCATCATGATGGAAAAATTCCTGCAATCACGACTGCAACCGGTGATCCGCCGCCAACGCTGGCAGATCCTTAGCTGGAAGTTGGCCGCGACGTGGGCCGCGGCGGCCATCGTGGGCACAAGCTTTGTCCTGGTTGAGGCGCAGACCGGATGGACGTCGCCCCTGACGATGCCGATCCTCGCGGCCGTGGCGGTTACGGTCTCCCTCCTGGTTGTGATGCGGCAGTTCGAGCGGGCGCCGGACTACCGTCAGATCGCGCAGGCGATCGAGCGGCGCCAGCCGGAGTTGAAGGGCCTGCTGCTGACGGCCGTGCAGCAAACGACGGTGGAGGGCGCGCGTCCGGGTTATCTGCAATACCGGGTGCTGCAGGAAGCCATGGAACGCAGCCGGGAGAGCGACTGGCGCGAGATTGTGCCGCGGTCGCGTCTGGGCCTGGCCATCGCGGCGCACCTGCTGGCGCTGGCATTCTTCGGCTGGACCTTGTCCAGCCTTCATGTCGGCCGCTCCGGCGATGGAGTGCTGCCGCGCGCGCCGTTTGCCGGTGTCGCCGTGACCCCGGGTGATGCGAGCATCGAGCGCGGGGAGAGCCTCGTCGTGCTGGCGCGCTTCGGCGGCGGGGTGCCGGCCAACGTCGACATGGTGATCCGCACCTCGGGTGAGGCGCCGCACAAGATTTCCCTCGTCAAGAGCCTCTCCGACCCGGTCTTCGGCGGCAGCGTGCCGGAGGTGAAGGGTGACTTCACCTACCACCTCGAATACGGCCGGAGCAGCACCCGCGACTACAAGGTCACGGTCTTCGAGAACCCGCGGCTGGAGCGGGCGGACGCCGAGCTCACGTTTCCCACCTACACGGGCCAGGAGCCGAAACGCATCGAGAACACGCGCCGGATCAGCGCGGTGGAGGGCACCAAGCTGGATCTTGCACTCCAGCTCAACAAGCCGGTGACCTCGGCGAAACTTGTGGCCCGCGATGCGAAGAAGACCGCGATCCCGCTCCAGGTGGTGGCGGGCAAGGCAACGGCTTCGCTGCCAAAATTCGCGCTGACCGCGAGCCAGACCTATGACCTTCAGCTGGCCGATGCGGACGGCCGCACGAACAAGGTGGCCACGCCCTTTGTGATCGAGGTGCTGGCGAACCGCCCGCCGGAATTGCACGTGAACTCGCCGCGCGGGGACATGCGCCCCTCGGCCATCGAAGAGGTGGTGTTTGACGGCACGGTCTGGGACGACTTTGGGTCCCCCGAGTTCGGCATTTCCTACACCCTGGCCGGCGGCGAGACGAAGAGCATCGAGCTGGGCAAGGCCGTACCCGCAAAGGAAAAGCGGGCGTTCAACTACACGCTGCGCCTCGAGGATCTCGGCGTGCAGCCGGACCAGCTGGTCTCATGGTACGTCTGGGCCGACGACATCGGACCCGACGGCAAGGTGCGCCGGACGAACGGCGACCTCTTCTTCGCGGAGATCCGGCCGTTCGACGAGATCTTCCGGGAAAGCCAGCAGCAACAGTCCGACCAGCAGCAGCAGGGCCAGGGCAACCAGAACCGCAAGCTGACTGAATTGCAGAAGCAGATCATCAATGCCACGTGGAAGCTCCAGCGCGATCCGTCCGGGGCAAAGTACGCCGACGACGCGACCGTGGTCCACGATTCGCAGGCAGATGCCCTGAAGCAGGCCGGAGCGTCGAAGGACAAGACCGAGGATCCCCGCAGCAAGGCGTTGTGGACGGCCGTGACGCAGCAGATGGAGCAGGCGGAGTCGCAGCTCAAGGCGGCGGCAAAGACCCCGGGACCGCTGGCGCAGGCGCTCACTTCCGAGCAGTCCGCCTACCAGGCTCTCCTGAAGCTCCAGGCGCGGGAAACACAGGTCGCCCGCTCGCGGCGGGGCGGGGGCGGCGGCGGGGGACAGCAGGCCAACCAGCGGCAGCTCGATCAGCTCGACCTGACTCAGGAGCAGAACCGCTACGAGACGCAGCGACAGGCGGCTTCGCCGCAAAGCCCGCAACGGCTCGAGCAACTCCAGGTGATGAACCGACTGCAGGAACTCGCCCGGCGGCAGCAGGACGTGAACGACCGGCTCAAGGAATTGCAGACATCATTGCAGGAGGCCCGGACCGAGCAACAGCGCGAGGACATCAAGCGGCAGTTGAAGCGACTCCAGGAGGAGCAGCAGCAGATGCTGGCCGACGCCGACGAGGTCCAGCAGCGGATGAACCGGCCGGAAAACCAGTCGCAGATGAACGACCAGCGCAAGCAGATGGACGAGACGCGCAACGACCTCCAGCGCGCGGCGGACGCGGCGGGCGAGGGATCGGTGGCCCAGGCCCTGGCCGCGGGCACCCGGGCCCAACGCCAGCTGCAGGACATGCGCGACCAGCTGCGGAAACAGAGCTCGAGCCAGTTTGCGGACGACCTGCGTGACATGCGGACCGAGGCGCGCGAGCTCGCGAACCAGCAGGAAGGAATCGCTCAGAAGCTCGGCGGGTTGGACGACGGCAAACAGCGGAAGAGCCTCAGCGACACGTCCGATCGCCAGGGAGTACTGGACCAAATCGACCAGCAGAAAGCGCGCATGAAGACGTTGATCGACCGTGCCAAACAAGTGTCGGAGCAGGCGGAGAACACGGAGCCGCTGCTGGCCCAGAAACTTTATGACAGTCTGCGCGAACTCAACCAGAGCGACGATGCCACGGCGAAGGAGTTCCAGCAGGAACTGCTGCGCAACGGCCTGTTGACCCGAAGCCTGAACGACCGGCTGGACGGCAAGACTGGACAGGAAGGGGCGAAGTCGCTCGACCTGACCGCGGAAATGCTGCGCCAGGGCTACATGCCGCAGGCGACCCAGGCCGAGGAGCGGGCGCGCAGCGGCATCAACGAATTGAAGACCAGCATGGAGCGCGCGGCGGAAAGCGTGCTGGGCGACGACACCGCCGCCTTGCAGCTCGCGCAATCGGAGCTCGACGCCGCCACCGATGAACTCATGCGCGAGGCGGCGCAGGCACAGGGAGGCGGACGGGGAGCACCGGGTGATCCCTCCCAGCAAAAGGGAGCTCAGGCTGGAGCGGCCAACGAGCAAGCACAGCAGCAGGCCAATGCCGGACAACCCGGCGGTGCGCAACCGGGCGAAGGCCAGGCGCCGGGCGACCGCGCGGCCAGCGGGGAAAATCAAGGCGGCACGCCCGCAGAGCAGGCCCAGCGCCTGGCGGATTCCGGCCGTCAAGGTCGGGGCCAGGCTCCCGGGCAGGCGGGGCAGGGCGGGCAACGCGGCCAAGGGGGCCAGCAGACAGGCCAGGGTCAGGCTTCCGCGCAGGCTGGCGAGGGCCAGGGCGGCCAGCAGGTGGCTGACGCCAACAATCAAGGCGGAGCCAATGGCCAGCCGGGCCAGGCGGGCGGGCGTGGCCGGCAGGGTGGTGCGGGTCGGCCGGGCGGCCAGCGCGGCGGAGCCGGCGGCTTTGCTGGCGGCCAGCGTCTGGCCGGAGGCGGTGGGGCAGGTGGAGCCAATCGTGCGACGGGCGACCAGCTCGGCATCGACAACATCGTCAACGGCGGTCCGGTTGCCCCGCCGAATGCCGCGGGCGGCCCGATCCTCGGTGATGGCTACGCGGGTTGGGCGGACCGGCTGCGGAACATCGAGGAGATGGTCGACTCGCCGGCGATGCGGAATGCGGTCGCGGCGGCGCGCGAGCGGGTCCGCCAGCTCCGGGTGGACTACAAGCAAAATCAGAAGCGGCCGGACTGGGAGGTCGTGAACCTGGAGGTCGTGAAGCCCCTGGTGGAGATCCGGAGCCAGATCAGCGACGAGCTGGCGCGGCGCGGATCGAGGGATTCGCTGGTCCCGATCGACCGCGACCCGGTGCCGAGCCGCTACGCGGAGTCGGTGCGGAAGTATTACGAGGAGCTCGGCAAGGACAAGTGAGGCGCCCCGGGTGATGTCATTTGCCGCTTTAACCTTCTCCGGGGCCAACTGGCTCTGGCCCGCGACCGCCGTCGTCGTGGCCGGGCTGGCGATCCTTGTCTGGAGCTACCGTGCGGCTCCGCGTGGCAGCCTGCGCTGGCTGTGCCTCGGCCTGAAGGTCGCCGGTCTCGCCGCGCTGGCGCTCTGCCTGCTCGAACCGTTGTGGTTCGGCCAGCGGGCGCGGGCGGGGGCCAATCTTTTCGCGGTGGTGGCCGACAACAGCCAGGGCCTGCAGATCAAGGACGCGGGCGATACGCACAGCCGGGGCGAGAGCCTGCAGAAGCTGGTGGACCCGGCCCAGGCGGAGTGGCTTGCGACCCTCGGGGATACGTTCGACCTTCGCCGGTACCTGTTCGACGCGCGGCTGCAGCCGACGACGGACTTTCATGAACTGGTCTTCGACGGCCGGTCCACCCAGATCGGCGGGGCGCTCCGCACCCTGGCGGAGCGGTTTCAAGGCCGACCGCTCGCGGGCATCCTGCTGCTGACCGACGGCATCGCGACGGACCTA
>Ga0265319_1002240_pt1 | contig 10746 bp, 9 predicted proteins | sample 4824metaG_FD_192443 | JGI IMG/M metagenome (GOLD analysis project Ga0265319, IMG submission 192443) | Rhizosphere microbial communities from Carex aquatilis grown in University of Washington, Seatle, WA, United States - 4-8-24 metaG | ecosystem: Host-associated > Plants > Roots > Rhizosphere >...
GGGCAAGACGGCGGACGGTCTCGTCGGCGCCGTCGTCAACGCAGCTCAGGCGCAACTCGACGTTGCCGTTGCGGCCGGCACGCTCTCGAGCGCGAAGGAGCAGGTGCTACTGACGAAGCTCCAGGCGTCGCTCAGCGTGCTCGTGGGCAAGAGCTTCGGCGGAGCCAGGGTGGCAGGCACTCCGCGGCCCCGTCCCGTGACGATGTTCCTCCAGCCGCTGCTCTCGAATCTCCGGCTGCACCTCGGGATCGTGCCGAACGGGCTGCCGCACACGTCGCTGCGGAGCAAGCTGAACGGCAGCACGTCGCTCGCCGCCGGCGACGGCGCGCGTTCCTAGCCGCTACGCCGCAGGCGAGTACGCAGAGATCTCGCGCTCCTGGGCGAGCCGGTTGAGCGCCTGGCGCTCGATCTGACGGACGCGCTCGCGCGTGATCCCCATCTCGCGGCCGATCTGTTCGAGCGACCGCGGCTCGGCTTGGCCCAGCCCGTAGCGGGCGACGATCACGAACTTCTCCCGCTCGGGCAGCGTCTCGATCGCCCGGTGGAGTGCGTCCTCCCCGAGCGCGACGACGACGGCCTCCTCGATGTTCGCTCCGTCTTGCGCGACCATGTCGCCGAACGACGTGTCGCTGTCGACGCCGATCGTCTTGTCGAGGCTTGCCACCGTGCGCGCAGCGGTACGCGCCTCGCGCACGTGCTTCACCGGAAGCCCTGTCTTCTTCGCGATCTGCTCGTCGCTCGGGGGCCGCTCGTTCTGGGCGAGGAGGTCGCGCTCCGCCCGCGCGATCTTCTGCTCGCGCTCGACGATGTGCACCGGGATCCTGATCGTGCGCGACTTGTTCGCGACACCGCGTTGCACCGCCTGGCGAATCCACCACGTTGCATAGGTCGAGAACTTGAAGCCACGGCGCCAGTCGAACTTCTCCACGGCACGAATGAGGCCGATGATCCCTTCCTGGATCAGGTCGAGCAGCGACAGGCCGTGCCCCTGGTACTTCTTCGCGATCGACACGACGAGACGCAGGTTCGAGTTCACCATCCGGTCCTTCGCCGCCTTGTCTCCCGTCTCGACAAGCTTCGCAAGCTCCACCTCTTCCGCTGCCGTGAGCAGCGGGTAGCGGCCGGCCTCGTTGAGGAACAGCTGGAGCGAGTCGCTCGTCATCGCGGCGACCTGCGGGTTGTCGTAGGTCGTCTCCTCGATGTCGGGGAGGCCGCAGTCGTCGGTGACCTCGATGCCCTTCTCCTCGAGCGTCTCGTAGAGCGCCGCGACCTCGTCGTCGTCCAGCTCCAGCTCGTGCAGAAGCGTGGTGAACGCGGACATGTTGACGCAGCCCAGCTCCTCGCCGTGCTCCATCAACACCCTCAGCTGGTCATAGCTCATATGTTCTCCCTCCCCGGAGAGCCCAGCTCGTAACCGTTTGGCCGAAATGAATACGGTGAAACCGGTTTCCGCGGTTTACGTGCGCGCCGCCGGGGGGCCGGGTAGAATCGCGCACTTGTCCCGCCACTCCGTATGGGAGCTCGTGTTCCTGATGGTGATTCTCAAGATTCCGATCGTCTATCTCGGCCTGGTCGTGGTGTATGCGATCCGGGCCGAGCCGGCCCCCGAAGAGGGTGCGGCGGTCGCGGTCGCGCTCGGATTGGACGACTCCGGCTCCGATCGGGCCGCCAGGTCGCGCCCGCGGCGCTTCCGGCCGCGTCCGCACGGCGGGCCCTCACGGACCTATGCGCGCTCGCGTCGGGCGGCCCTTGCGCGTGCGGAGGTGAACGGCCGGTGACCGACGTCGGCTACGAGAACGACGCAACCCGGCCCTCGGAGACCGTCGCCGGCTTTCTCTCGGCGATGGCGATCTTCGTCAGCGTCATCTCGCTCGCGTGGCACCCCCTGAGGCTCGTTCTTCCCGCGATCCTCATCTCCCTGATCGCCGCGGGCATCGGCGGCCGGTACAAGCGGCTCGCGTTCGCCGCGGTGATGATCGCCGCTGCCTGTTTCTTCTTCGGCCTGACGATCGCGGTCGTCACGAGCCGCCCGCTCTGGTAGAGCGCCTCGCGCTGCTACAAAGGTGGAGATGGCTGATGCCTCGACAGCGCACGCCTGGATGGTGGCTCATGCACGGCGCCGTGCGGCCGGTCCGGCCTTGACAAGGCAACCAGCCTTGCTTTCAGCCGGCCCGACCACACGGCTTGGCCTGAGCCATCCCCAGACGCACCCCGCCGAGGCATCAACCATCTGATGGCTTCTCGACCCGAGGTCGACGGACTGAACGCGGGCTACGCAGCTCTCGTCCTCGAGCAGTACCTCGACAATCCCGCCTCCGTCTCCGACGAGTGGCGCGCGGTCTTCGAGAGCAGCGAGCTCGACGAGCTCGTCGCGTTGCAGCCCGGCCTCGCACGGCTGCTCGAGCGCTTCGAGCCGAACGGGGGCAACGGCCACACCGTCGCCACGCCGCCTCCGCCTGCCGCGCCGGCCCCCGCAGCGGCGGCGCCGGCGGCCGTCGACGACGAGCTCCTCGGCGGCGTCGCCGCCGCGACGACGCTCGTGAAGGCCTTCCGCATGCACGGTCATCTCGCCGCACGTCTCGACCCGCTCGGGTCCGAGCCACCGGGCGACCCCGCGCTCGAGCCGGAACGGCTGATCCCGGAGCTGACCCCGGAGCTCCAGGCGCGGATCCCGGCCTCGCTCCTCAGCCTCTACGTCAAGGGCGAGACGCTCGCGGACGCGCTATCGCGGCTGCGCGAGGTGTACTGCGGCACGATCGCCTACGAGATCGAGCACATCTCCGATCACGAGGAGCGCATCTGGCTGCGGCAGGCGATCGAGTCGGGCCGCTACCGGCAGCCGCTCACCGACGACGAGCGCGTCCGGCTGCTTGCACGGCTGAGCCAGGTCGAGGGGATGGAGCAATACCTCCGTCGCGCGTTTCTCGGCCAGAAGCAGTTCTCGATCGAAGGCCTCGACGTGATGGTGCCGATGCTCGACGAGTCGATCGAGCTCGCGGCCGACGGCGGTGCGCACGAGGTCGTCATCGGCATGGCGCATCGTGGCCGTCTCAACGTGCTCGCGCACGTCGTCGGGAGGCCGTACGAGGTGATCTTGCGCGAGTTCGAGGGCGAGCGCACGATCGAGGCGGTCGTCGCAAGCGACGAGGGCGGGACCGGCGACGTGAAGTACCACCTCGGCGCAGACGGCACCCGGACGACGCGCGCAGGTGAGATCACCGTCACGCTCGCCTCGAACCCGAGCCACCTCGAGGCGGTCGATCCGGTGGTCGAGGGGCGAGCACGCGCCGAGCAGACCGATCGCTCTACCCGCGAGGGCTATCACGACCCGAGCGTCGCGCTCCCCGTGCTGATCCACGGCGACGCGTCGTTCGCCGGGCAGGGTGAGGTCGCGGAGACGCTCAACCTCCAGGGCCTCGCCGGGTACTCGACGGGCGGCACGCTGCACGTGATCGGCAACAACCAGGTCGGCTTCACGACCGATCCCTCCGACGGACGTTCCACCCGGTACTCGAGCGACCTCGCCAAGGGCTTCGACGTGCCGATCATCCACGTCAACGCCGACGACCCGGAAGCCGCGATCTCGGTGATTCGGCTCGCGCAGGCGTACCGGCACCGGTTCGGTCACGACGTCGTCGTCGATCTCGTCGGCTACCGCCGGCACGGGCACAACGAGCAGGACGAGGCGGCCTACACGCAGCCGTTGCTTGCGGCGGCGATCGCTGCGCACCCGACCGTGCGCGAGCAGTACGCAGCGAGCCTCGTCGAGGCGGGGGTCATCGAGCGGGAGCAGGCGGACGAGCTCTTCACGGACGTGAATACGCAGCTTCGTGCGGCGCACGAGGCATTGAAGGAGTCGTTCGCCGCGGCCTCGGTGCAACAACTCCCGGCAGAGGGCCGGATTCCGGCCGGAACGGCGGACGCGGTCATCACCGCGGTTCCCGCCGACCGACTGCAGGCGCTGAACGAGCAACTGCTGCAGGTGCCCGACTGGTTCACGCCGCATCCGAAGCTCTGGAAGCAGCTCGAGCGCCGCCGTACGGCGCTCGAAGAGGGCGGCATCGACTGGGGGCAGGCAGAGGCGCTCGCGTTTGCGTCGCTTCTCGTCGACGGCATCCCCGTCCGGATCACCGGACAGGACACCGAGCGCGGCACGTTCTCGCATCGCCATGCTGTGCTGCACGACGTGAACAGCGGCGCGACGTTCACGCCGATGCAGCATCTCGACGAGGCGTCCGCGTCGTTCGAGATCCACAACTCGCCGCTCTCGGAGTACGCCTGCGTCGGCTTCGAGTACGGCTACTCCACTGCTGCGCCGGAAGCGCTCGTGCTGTGGGAAGCGCAGTTCGGCGACTTCGTCAACGGGGCGCAGATCATCATCGATCAGTTCATGTCGGCAGGTCTCTCGAAGTGGCGCGAGACGTCGCGCCTGACGCTGCTGCTGCCGCACGGCTACGAGGGCAACGGTCCGGAGCATTCGAGTGCGCGGCTCGAGCGGTTCCTCCAGCTCGCCGCCCAGGAGAACATGCGTATCGCGAACTGCACGACGTCGGCGCAGTACTTCCATCTCGTGCGGCGCCAGGCGCTCGATGCAAGCGCGCGTCCCCTCATCGTGATGACGCCGAAGGGCCTCCTGCGGCTGAAGCAGGCGGGCTCGACGCTCGCCGATCTCGCACAGGGCGAGTTCCAGCCCGTGATCGACGACGCGCACGCCGATCGGGAGCAGGTCACGCGGCTCGTGCTCTGCTCCGGGAAGGTCTACTACGACATCGTCGGGCACGAGGACCGCGCCGCCGCGACGCGCCTCGCCGTCGCCCGGCTCGAGCAGCTCTATCCCTTCCCCGTGGAGCAGGCGGCCGTGCTGCTGCGCAGCTACCCGAATGTGCGTGAGGTCGTCTGGGTGCAGGAAGAGCCGCAGAACATGGGTGCGTGGCGTGCGATCAGGCACCGGCTCGAAGAAGCGAAGCCCGACGGCGTCCCTCTGCTGTATGTCGGACGCCCGTGGCGTGCGAGCCCGAGCGAGGGCTACCCGACCGCGCACCTGCGGGAGCAGGACCGGATCGTGCGCGCCGCGCTTGCATCGTCGGCGCTGTCGGCGGCATAGTGGCTCTTGTTCTGCCGGGCAGGCTTGCGCGTGGCGATCTCGTCGGTGTCGTGTCACCTTCGTCGCCGGTTGCGGCGAGCGTCCCGCGCCGGTTCGAGCGTGGCGTCGCAGAGTTGGAGCGGCGCGGCTTTCGCGTGCGGGTCGGTGAGCACGCGCGCTCGAGGACGGGATGGACCGCAGGAGAGCCTGTGGATCGCGTCGCGGATCTCCACGCGATGTTCGCCGATCCCGACGTTCGCGCGATCGTGTGCACGATCGGCGGTTACAACGCGAACCAGCTGCTCGAGTTGCTCGACTACGACTTGATCGCGGCGAACCCGAAGCTCTTCGTCGGCTACAGCGACATCACCGCGCTGCACGGCGCGATTCACGCGCGCACCGGGCTCGCGACGATGCTCGGTCCCGCGCTTCTGCCGCAGTTCGGCGAGTTCGGCGGCGTGGACGACTACACGTGGGGTGTGTTCGAGCGGGTGGCCATGCGCGCAGAGCCGGCAGGCGTCTTCCGGCAGCCGGAGCACTGGTACCCGGAGCGACTCTGGTGGGACGCGCAGGACGACCGTCGCCGCACCCCGGAGCCGGCCCCGCGTTGGCGCACGGTTCGCGCCGGGCGGGCGGAAGGCCCCATCGTCGCAGGCAACGTCAACACGTTGCTGCTGCTGAACGGGACGCCGTGGTCACCGCTGCTCGACGGAGCGCTGCTCTGCCTCGAGGACGACGAGGAATACGGAAAGCCGTGGCTGGTCGAGCGTCAGCTCTTCCAGCTCCGCCAGCTCGGCGCGTTCGACCGCGCCGCCGGTTTTGCGTATGGACGAGTCCATCCCGACGCGGGCTTCGACTCCGAGGCGGGAATCGACGAGATCCTGCTGCGCGCGACGGCAGGCACCGAGCTTCCGGTCGCAGCGGGGCTCGACTTCTCGCACACCGATCCGCTCATGACCTTGCCGTGGGGCGTGCGCGCGCGCCTGGACGCCGGCGACGAGGTGACGCTCGAGCTGCTGGAGGCGGCGGTCGTCTAGATCTACCGCGGACGCATGGTGCGGCGGAGCTCGATCAGCTTCGCTGCGGCCTTCGGCCCGTGCTTGCGTGCGAGCGTCAGGACCTGCTTGCGCTGCTTCGGCGGCAGCCGGCGCCACACGTCGTACATCGCGATCGCGACGCCGACGGGGCCGGGACGGAGCTTTCCGAGACGGCGAGCCATGCCGCCATCCTAGTGGGAGTAGATCGTGCTCGGGTCGCCGTACCAGCTCAGGTGACCGCCGGTGAAGCTCGACGTGACGGGAGACGTCACCGTCGTCGTCACCGGTGCTGCAGGCGAGGAGGTCGCAGGTGACGTGTAGGTCGTTGTCCTGGAAGTCGTCACGACCGGCGTTGCACCAGGGCACGGCGGACCGACCGACGGGGGCGGGAGTGTCACGACCGGCGTCGGGGTCGGGGTCGGCGTCGGCGTCGCGGCGCTGACCGGGGCCGTGCTGAGCAGTGTGGAGCCACCGTTGCCGCGTGGATCATCCGCTGGAGAGAAGCGGCGGTGGCCGTGATACCACGCGTAACCGTCGGGATGCGTGTTCGCGACCGGAGTCGTCGGGACGGTTGGCTTCACGACAACGGGAGTCGATTTCACGACGACGGGAGTCTGAGTCAGCGTGCGGCTGACAAGCGCGGGCGCCGGAGCGGCTGCGGCGACGGTTGCCGGTGCAGCGACGGGCGCCGGTGCTGCGACAGGCGCCGGTGCCGGGACGGGCGCCGGAGCAGCAGGCTGAGGCTGTGCGACGGGGGCCGCAGGTGCACCGGGAGCGGCCTGCGCGTGCTTCGTGACCGGCGCGCTCGGCGCAGCCGACCCGGCATTGGTCGAGCGCGGCGCGTCGACGCGCGAGTCGAGCTTCGCGGTGTGTGCCTGCCGGACGGCGAGCCCCACGTTCTTCAGTGCGGGGTACAGAACCGGGAGCAGCTTGGCAGCGGGGCGATCGGGGCTCCAGGGGGCGGCCTCGACGACCAGCGGGGAGGCGGGGTCCGGCGGCAGCGTCCCAACAGAGGACGGCCCTGCCGGCACGCTGCCGAGCAAATGTGCAAATGCCGCTGCCCCCGCCACCGCAACGGCGAGAACAATGGCTGCGACTACCCTTCCGATACTCCTCATGCTCCACCCCCGACGTGCCGACAACATCACTCGAACGGGGTATCGGCGGATGGGGATCCGACCTTGAGGACGAATTCCAGATGAGGGGCATCGCGGTAGGCAGCTTCAAGTTCAAGCTGGTGGCCTACTTCCTGCTGCTCTCGCTCCTGCCGATTGCAGCGGCTTTCTGGGGATTCTCCTCGGTGGCGGGCCAGAGCGAGACCCGACGCGTCGACGCACGTCTCCAGGCGGGGCTGCGCGCCTCGCTCGCCGACTACCAGGAGAAGGTGGACGCGGCTCAGACCTCAGCGGAGACGCTTGCCCGCGATCGGGCGTTCCAGGTCGATCTCCAGAGCCAGAACGCGCCTGCGCTCGTCGCTGAGCTGCGCGAGGCGACGAATGTGTACGTGGTCGCTGCCGGCGGCGCCTTGCACGTCGGGCGGCGACCTGGATTCGCAGCCCAACGGCAGGTGGCGGTGTTCTCGCCCCGAGGCTTTGCCGGCACCGTCACGGCGTTCGTCCCGTTCGACACGTCACTTGTCGAATCCGTCCGCGCCAGATCAGGTCTCGCGCCGGCCGACGCACTGGTGCTCGTGCACCACTCGACGATCGTCGCTTCGTCTCCCGGCGTCGTCGGCGAGCTGTCTCTCGGCGCCGGCCGCACCCAGACGCTGACCGTCTCCGGCATCCGCTATCGCGCGCTCGTCGGTCCGCCCGTCGGTGGCATCCCGGGCGTCCGCTTCGCGGTACTCAGCCCGCAGTCGCTGATCGACGCGGCCAATGCGACGTCGCGAAACCGGCTCCTGCTCGGCCTGCTCGCCTCGCTCGCGCTTGTCGCGCTCGTCGCCTATTTCGAGGGGCGTTCGATCGTGCGCAACCTGCGCGGTCTCGCAGACGCCGCACACGCCATCGCGCGCGGCAGCCTGTCGGAGCGCGTGCCGGTGCGGGGGAAGGACGAGTTTGCGGTACTCGGCACGGCGTTCAACGACATGGCGAACCAGCTTCAGGCGCGGCTCGACGAGCTCGAAGCCGAACGTGGCCGCCTGCGAGACGCGATCACCCGCTTCGGAGAAGGCCTCGCGGCCTCGCACGACGTCGGCCAGCTGTTGCGGGTGATCATCGAAGCAGCGGTCGAGGCGACCGGAGCGACAGGCGCCACACTGACGGCCGGCGACGGCGACGCCGTCGAAACCGGTGAGCCGGGCGCCGGCGGCGAGCGGCTCGAGTTGCCGATCAGCGCGGGCCGCGAGAGCTTCGGAACGCTCATTCTCTTCGGCGACACGTTCACCACCGAGCAGCGGATGACCGCAACGTCGCTCGCGTCGCACGCCGCGATTGCGCTCGAGAACGCGCGGCTGCACCGGATCGTCGAGCTGCAGGCGCTCGTCGACGGACTGACGGGCATCTCGAACCGCCGCCAGTGCGAGGAGGCGCTCACCTCGGAGATCTCACGCGCCGATCGCCTCGGGACGCCGCTCACGCTCGTGCTCGCCGACCTCGACGACTTCAAAGCGATCAACGATTTGCACGGTCACGCGACCGGCGACGACGTCCTCCGCGAGTTCGCCGCCGTCCTACGGGCGACCGTCCGCGACTCCGACCTCGCGGGGCGGTGGGGCGGTGAGGAGTTCATGCTGCTGCTGCCGGGCGCCGACGCCGTGGGCGGCGCGCAGCTGGCCGACCGCGTCCGCACGTCGCTCATGGAGCGCTCGTTCGTGGGTCAGGAAGGGGCCGCCGTCTCGGTCACCTGCAGCTTCGGCGTGGCCCAGCACAGCCCGGGCCTGGACGAGCGGGACCTGTTTGCCGCAGCCGACCGGGCCCTCTATCGGGCCAAGCGGGAGGGCAAGAACCGGGTCGAGCTCGACAACCCCGTCCGCAGCTTTTAGTAGTCTCGAATCGCATTCAACGGGGAAATCCGGACGGAAACGGGCTACAATGCCCGTCGAGGAGCACAAGGGCACGTCCCCGATCGGGAGGAAGGCTATGCCGGTAGAGACACCGTCGTTATTCGCCGAGGTGATCAAGGATCACCTTGCATTGAAGGAGCAGAACTCCACGCTCGACCGGCACATGCCGATCGACCGCTACAAGAACGAAGATCCGTTCGAGAACCATCCCCTGTTCAAGACCGAGGAGCAGGCGCGCCTCGAAGAGACGATGGAGGGTGCGCCAGACTTCGTCACTGCGGGCGTCGACACGACGCTGCCCTGGCCCGGTGAGGAGACTGCGGAGAACGCAGCGCCTCCCGCGGCCGACATCGAGGACTCGGGCTTCTGGGCTGTCGATCGCGCCCGGGACTTCGACTGGGGCGACTGAGAGCAGGTCCCCGGCGGCGCGCTCGCGCTGCCGTGCACGGACCGCCTTTTTCGGGCGGCGGCCACCCCGGCCGCCGCCCTTTTTGCTCCTTGCGGGTCGGCCCGTTCCCTCACTTGGGGGATAGGAAGGGCTCGAACTGCAGCAATGCTTGAGGTGTCCTCTCTCGAGCCAAGGAGCCCGACCCTGCGGCCGGTGCAGTGCAACGCGATCGGCGGGGCGTGGTGATGCGTCCCGAACCACACCTCCGGTTGCTGCCGGGGGAGATCGGTGTGCCCGCAGAGGCGGCCGTCGTCGAGTCGTATCGCCGCCTCGCGGACGTGTTCCACGAGGTGCTCGCGGAGCAGAGCCTCGACGCACTGCTCGTGCGCATCGCCGACACGCTCGCCGATCTGATCCCGCACGACTCGCTCACCATCTACGAGGCGGACGAGGCGCACGGCCTCCTCATCCCGATGATCATCCGCGACGAGTACGCGGAGGAGATCATGCGCTCGCGCATCGGCTTCGACGAAGGCGTGACCGGTTGGGTGGCCAGCCGCCGGGAGGCGGCCCTCGTCAACCAGGCTCATCTCGATCCGCGGGTGAGCGTCGTGCCGGGGACGCCGATCGATCCCGAGGCGCTCGTCTCGATCCCTCTCATCGCGCGCTCCCAGATCAAGGGCGTGCTGAACATCTACCGCGTCGGCGAGCAGGCGATGTTCAGCGAGGACGAGTTCGAGCTCGCGAAGCGTTTCGCGGACGCCGCCGCACTTGCGCTCGACAACGCGCAGATCCGTGCGCGCCTCGAGCACCAGGCACAGACCGACTCGCTGACCGGCCTCTTCAACCATCGCGCGTTTCATGAGCGACTCCTGAACGCGTTGCAGGAGGCAAGCCGCACGCATCGGCCCGTCGCGGTCCTCATGCTCGACATCGACAACTTCAAGCGGGTCAATGACGTGCACGGTCATGGTGTCGGCGACGAGGTGCTGCAGCAGCTCGCCGAGACACTGCGCTCGAGTGTTCGGCCGCAGGACGTCGTCTGCCGCCTCGGCGGCGAGGAGTTCGGCGTGATCATGAGCTCGTGCGACGGGCCTGACGCCATTCGCGTCGCGGAGCGCATCGTCTTGCGCACCGGCCAGGTGGAGATGCCCGCAGTCGGCGCAGTGACCGTATCCGTCGGCATAGCGCGCGGCCCTGAGCACGCGATGAACCCGCGCGAGCTCACGGTGTG
>Ga0265319_1002242_pt1 | contig 10742 bp, 13 predicted proteins | sample 4824metaG_FD_192443 | JGI IMG/M metagenome (GOLD analysis project Ga0265319, IMG submission 192443) | Rhizosphere microbial communities from Carex aquatilis grown in University of Washington, Seatle, WA, United States - 4-8-24 metaG | ecosystem: Host-associated > Plants > Roots > Rhizosphere >...
GACCCGCAGCCCAGCCTGGCCCCGGAGGTGTGGCGACGCATTGATCGGGCGGAGCAGGCCAGAGCCGGCGGAATCTGGGCCGGGATCGACGCCTGGCTCTCGAGGCCCCCCTTCGCCGTCCTTTTCGTCGTCAGCTGCGCGCTCCTGGGCCTATTCATGGCCGAGGTGCGCGTGAACCAGGAGCAGCGCGCACACAGCGCGCAGCTCGCGCGGAGCTACCTTCAACTGATCGACCCGCTCATGAAAGCGGACGCGATCGCGAGGATGCCATGAGGCACGGCGGCCTTGTCCTCCTGCTCGGGCTGGCCGTGGGCGTCGCCGCGCACGTGGTCTATTTCCGGCTCCACCAGCCCCCCGATCCCGGCACGATGGACGGGCAGCTCGGCTGGATGCGCTCGGAGCTCGGCCTAAGCGACACCCAGTTCGCGCGCATCAAGGAGCTCCACGAGGCCTCGAGCCCCCGCCTTCGCGCGCTCGCCGCGCAGGTCGCTCAGATGCAGGCCGAGTTCGCCGCCTTCGAGGACACCCGGCGCACGGCCGACCGGGTCGATTTCATCGAATTTGCGAAGTTCGTCGAGGTTCGGCGCAACATCAACCGCGCCTGCCTGGACTCGACGCGCCGGCTCGTCCAGGCCGCCGCCAGCGAAATGACCCCCCAACAGCGCGAAAGGTACCTCGGGATCGTCGCCGTCACGGCGCCGCAGGACCGTACGTTGACGAACTGAGCGCAGGCCCGCGCCCCGTGTCCTCCGACTCCGCCAGCGAAAGCGCGCACTTTCTCGACCTGCAGCGGGGCGATGCGTCTGCGCTGAACCGCCTGATTGCCAGGTGGCAGCGGCCGCTGATGGGCTTCGCCTACCGCTATGTCCAGAACACGGCCGACGCCCAGGACGTCGTGGCCGAGACCTTCGTGAAACTCTACCAGGGTCGCGACCGCCTCAGGCCCGACACGAACCTGCCGGCGTGGCTCTTCACCACGCTGACGAACCTCTGCCGCAACCTCCACCGCTGGAAGCGGCGGCACCCGACGGTGTCCCTCGATACGGCGCCGGCGGACGCCGGGGTCCCGGGCGAGCGCCGCGAGCCGTGGCTGGATCCGGCCACGACCGAGGCCGGGCCGGACATGATGCTCGCGCGCGACGAGTCACTGGACGCGCTCAAGGATGCGATCGACGCGCTGCCCCACGACCTCAAGGTCACGGTGCTGCTCCACCACTACGAGCACCTCTCGTACCGGGAGATCGCCACGATCACCCGCTGCTCGGAGCGCGGCGTTGAGACCCGCCTGTACCGCGCCCGCCAGCAGCTGCGCCAGGCGCTCTCGGGGTTCTTCCAGGAGACCACCCGGAGCTGACGGCGGCGGGCGGCAACTACGGCGCCGCCGGCTTGAAGTTGAAGTCCTGCTGCGCCAGCACGAGCACCGGCTTGCCCTTCACGGTCGGCGGATCGAACTGCCACTGCGCCACGGCCGTGATCGCGGCCGACGACAGCTCCTCGTTCGCCTCGTCCGTCTCCCGGCTGACGGACGGCATCCGCACGCGTCCGGTCTCGTCAATGTAGAATTCCACGTGGATGTTCCCGCCCAGGCTGCTGCGCGCCAGCTGGTTGGGATAGACGGGGTTGACGATCTTCGCCGGGTTGGGGATGCGGTCGAGCTGTGCGAGCGTGCACGCGCTGTAGGTCTCGCTGTCCGGGGCGATCTTGAAATGCACGAGCTCGCTGTAGGTGATCGGCGTAAGGGTCACTACGATCACGCCCTCGAGCTCAAACCGAAAGGTGACGTCGGACTTTGACTTGCGGGGCGAGCCGTGAATGCGCGCCGGCTCAAACTTCCACTTTTTGACCGCTTCAAGCGCCGACTGCGCGAACGCGGAATGCGAGTACGCCGTCACGAGCGTGTCCGTCAGGCGGCCATCCTCGTCGACCGCGATGGCGATGCTCGCGGCGCCGCTCTTCAGGCCGATCGCGACGAGCCTGCGCGGGAAGGTCGCCTCGACCGTCTGGTCGATCTTCAACGGGACGTAGGCGGGAAGCCCGATCTGTGCGGGTGCGGCGGGTCCCAGGAGCGCGAAGACGCCCAAGGCCAGGATTCGGAGGCTTTTCATGAGGGTTTTAGATATGCCCGGTATAACACCGGCCGGCACCGGTTCCCTTCAATGGCCGCGGCCTCTGGCAGGCGAGCCTTTTCCGGGTTCCCGGCTAAAAGGATCGGGCCGCGCCCGGTGTTCACCCCTAGGCTGCTCCGCCTCCAAATGCGTCTCGAACCACCCCATCGCCGAGGCGGATTCCCCCACCCGGCGGCTGACCCCATGACGGACCGGGTCATTTCCGCCGGCCGCGCCTTCTATGGCGTCGGCGTTGCGGCAATCGGCGTGCAGCACTTCGTCAACGGGGACTTCGTTGCCGTCATCATTCCGTCATTCCCCGCAGGGACGCCTGGCCACGCGTTCGTCACCCATGCGGCCGGCGCGAGCCTTTTCCTTCTTGGGGTCGCAATCGTCCTCGGCGTGAGGGCGCGGAGCGCCGCAGTGGTTCTCGGGACGGCTCTCCTTGCGGCCGTCGCGCTCAGGGGTGGTCCCGTCCAACTTGCCGGGAACATCCGCTCCCTCGGCGCGTGGGCGAACATATTCAGGGCCGTTACCCTGTCCGGCGGAGCGTTTCTTGTCGCATCGACCCTTCCCGGAAAGAAGGAATCCCGCATCGACCGTTTCTTCGCGGCGTTCGGATGCTTCGGTCTTGCCATCACCGCGACCATCTTCGGGGTCGATCATTTCATCTATGCCGGACTCGTGGCCTCGTTGGTCCCCTCGTGGATCCCCGCGCACGCGTTCTGGACGTGTTTCTGCGGCCCTGCTGGGGTCGATGATCTTTGCGTGGCTATTCGTCCTTCACATTCCAAGGGCGACCGCGAATCCCCGCGGCGACCACGGCAACGAGTGGACAAGCGTGTGCGAGGCCCTGGCGTTCAGCGGCATCGCCTTCATCCTTGCAAGGCGTTGTCCTCCAGGCTTTCGGGTCCTGGAGCAACCCCAATAACCCTCCGGGCTAGGTCCTACGCCCAGGCATCCCGGAGCCGTCGGTCGAAAGTGGCGGAGAGGGAGGGATTCGAACCCCCGGTACCTTACGGTACACCTGATTTCGAGTCAGGCGCATTAGACCACTCTGCCACCTCTCCATGAGGGCCCCCGACAGCGGAAAGTTGACCTGCATGCCCCGATTCCCCCAAGAGGTCAAGAGGGATGGTTCCCCGGTCAGACGTTCTCGTCCCCTCCCCCGGCGCCGCCCCCGCCTTGGTTCGCGGGAAGGTGGAGCGGGAACAGGAGGTAGTACTGCATGAGCCACCAGCTGCGCGACGACCGGTAGAACAGCATGGGGAACCCGACCGACCCGACGCCCGCCAGGACGATGGCGGTCGTGGTCCCTATGACGCCGTTGTAGGCAAGGAGCATCACGGGCGTCAGGAAGCCCACGAGGGTGACGCCGTAGTTGAGCGACATGGAGCCGATGAAAAACCCCTCGTCGCGCTCGAAACGCAAGCCGCACGCCGCGCACCCCGGGTTGACCTCGAACAGGGTGCCCTTCTTGAACAGCGTCGCGCCGCCGCAGTTGGGGCAGCGGTTCCGCAGCCCGCGGGAGACCACCTTAAGCCGGGAGACCGTCATCGGGTGGGCCCCACCCCGGCCTCAGGATCCGAGCTGGAAGCGGACAAACCTGCGGATCTGGATGTTCTCGCCGGTCTTGGCGATGGTCTCCGTGAGGAGCTCCTTGACCGTCTTTTCCGGGGGACCCTTCACGAAGGGCTGGTCGACGAGGCAGACCGTCGAATAGTACTTCTCGAGCTTGCCATCGACGATCTTCTGGGCGGCCGCGGGCGGCTTGCCCTGGACCTGGGCGGCGGCGATCTCGCGCTCCTTGGCGACCTCCGACTCGGGCACCTGGTCGCGCGACACGTAGAGCGGGCTCGTCGCGGCGATCTGCAGGCACAGGTCCCTGACGAAAGCCTTGAAGCCGTCGTTGCGGGCGACGAAGTCCGTCTCGCAGTTGACCTCGATCATCACGCCGACCTTCCCGCCGACGTGGATGTAGCTCTCGATCAGGCCCTCCTTGGTCGTGCGGTCGGCCTTCTTGGCGGCCGAGGCCGCGCCCTTCTTCCGGAGGATCGTGATCGCCTCCTCGACGTTTGAGTTGGCCTCAACGAGGGCCTTCTTGCAGTCCAGCAGGCCCGCGCCCGTCTGGATGCGCAGGTCATTGACCATTTTCGCGGTGATGGGAGTGCTCATATCATTCAGCCTTGACCGGGGCCTTGCGCGGACGCACAGGCTTGCGTTTCACCGTGGTGTCGCCCTCGACGGCGGCGATGTCTATCGGGATGTCGATCTTGGAAAGGTCCACCTCGCCGGCGACGAGATCGGGCGCCGGCGCCTCGACCTCGGCCTGGGCCTGGGTCACCGCGGCCTTCGTGTCCGCACCCCGCTGGGCGCGGCGCGAGTCGCGCTGGGAGAGGCCCGCCTGGATCGCCGCGACGACCGTCTCGACGATGATGCGCACGGACTTCACCGCGTCGTCATTGCCCGGAATCGGATAGGTGACGAGCGTCGGGTCCGAGTTGGTGTCCACGAGCGCGACCGAGGGGATCCCGCACCGCGCGGCCTCCGCGACCGCGATCTTCTCGTGGCCCACGTCGACGATGAAGAGCGCGGCGGGCAGCCCGCCCATCTCCGCGATCCCGTTGAAATTGCGCTGCATCCGGCTCATCTCGCGCTTGATGGCGGACTCCTCCTTGCGCGGGAGCTTCGACATCTCGCCGCTCGTCTCCATCTGCTGGTACTTCTTGTACTTCGCGATGGAGCGCTTGACGGTCTCGTAGTTGGTCAGGGTGCCCCCGAGCCAGCGGTCCACGGAGAAGGGCATGCCGGTCGCTGCCGCGGCCTCGCGGACGATGTCCTTGGCCTGGCGCTTGGTGCCGACCAGCAGGATGTTCCCGCCGTTGGCGACGGCGTTCTCGATGAAGGCGCACGCCTTCTCGAGCGCGTCATGGGTCTTCGCCAGGTCGATGATCGTGACGCCCTGGCGGTGGTCGAAGATGTACGGCTTCGAACGGGGGTTCCAGCGCTTCGTCTGGTGCCCGAAATGGACGCCCGCATCGAGGAGGTCCTTGGGAGTGATGCTAATGCTCATGTGGATCTATGTAGCTTACGGTACACAGGTCGGCCAAAAGGGCCGCCTTGCGATCGTGGGTTGGACTGACGTGGTTATGGGTTGGATGTGACTGGCCAAAGGTCCAAAACACGGGCCCCCGCGCCTTCTGGCAAGCGCGAAGTGCGCGATTGCGGCACCGCACGGTGAACGGCGCCGAAAAGGGCGGAATCTCGAATCGGGCTACGTATTAATACACATTAACTTCCGCCCGGAACCTCTCCAGCGTGCGAACCATGCCACCCGGGCCCCCAAGAACCCGAATTCGGAGCCGGAAACGGCGCCCGGAACGGGCGCAAACTTGCAATGTGGCGAGAAACATTTCGATTGGCTTCAATTTTGAAGCGAGCCAGTTTCACATTCCGGCCCCGTGGTTCCAACATGCGGGAGGTCTCGATGTTGTCCGGATACCCAAAACTCAAGTCTTCCCGGGGCTTCACCATCATGGAGGTGGCGCTGGCTGCGACCGTGCTCGCGTTTACGCTCATGGGGATGATCGGCGTCGTCGAGGCCGGCGCGAAGATGCTCGATCTGTCACGCAAGCAGACTTTCGCGGCCCAGATACTGCACAGCGAGATCGAGCAACTGCGCCTTCAAAGCTGGACCACGATTTCGGGATACCTGCCCGGAAATGCAGCCTACGCCGCGGCGCCCGGCGGGGGATATCCTGCGGGGCCGACAACCCTTTCGGCCGCAAACGACCCTTCTTTTGCAATGTTCATAGCGCAGTACCCGCAGACAGCGAACATCTTTACCCTCACGCGCACCGTGACCTGTATCAAGCCAAGCCAGGCAAACTTGAACCCATCGGCATATGCGAGCCCCCCCCTCCTGATCCAGGTAACCTTCACAATCAAGTGGTCCGGCGTGACTGGGCATAGCTACTCTCGAACGGACACCACATTCGTTAGTGCCAATGGCTTATCCGTTGCCTACCAAAGATCGTAGACGTCTCGGAACGGGAAGGCGGGGCTTCACGCTCCTTGAGGTGATGATGGTGACCTTCATCTCCTCATTTGTCTTCGCCGGGGTGCTGTCTGCGTACATCTTCCTCGGAAGGGGACTCATGCGACAAGCCAACGCCGAGAGTCTTGAATCCCGTTCCAGGCTGGCCCTGTATTATTTCACGCAGGACGTATCCACCGCCACGGCCATCTCCGCTGAATACCCCGGCTTCGAAGCCTCGGGCACGCAAATGACGCTCACCTTGCCCGATACCTCCACGGTTAGCTATTATTGCGATTGGTCACTCGGCGCCTCAAAAGGAGTTCTCAATCGGCTGACAAGTTCGGGCACAACGCTGACGCTGCTGACCAACCTTTCCAGCATCAGCTTCAGTTTCTACGATATGAGCGGAAACTTGGTGTCAGTCCCCGCGAGTGCCCCCGGCTATCAGCAATTGGATATCAAGCAGATAAGCGTGACGTTTACGTCGACTGCGGGTTACGCACCGAGCGGATCGCAGTCGAACTTAACGATGGTCTCGCCTCGGGTAATCATGAAGAATAAGTCGTTAATCAAGGACCCGAACGACACGAACCCATGACCGGAGAGAAGTCCCAGGCGATACCAAGGTGCGAACGTGGCGCGGCCATGCTCGCCGCCCTTTGCCTCGCCATGGTGTTTGCGATCTGCCTCTCGAGCTACATCGCGCTTTGCTACACGTCGCTCATGATGAGCACCCGGAATGTGATGAACTCGCTGAGCTCAGAGCTCGCCGAGACGGGTATGGCCCAGGCTCTTTACGCAGCGAACAACAACGACTGGTCGGGATGGGACATATCCGGCGGTACGGCCACCGCAAACATGACGATGACGTCGAGCGGTCTGGCATTCACTGCCAATAATCCGACGCCGCTCAACTATGGAAATGGCGTTACGGGCCAGGTGACGATCAATGTCGCCAACTATTCGCCCAGCACGGGCATCACATCGATAACGTCCCAGGGGTTGGCGAGCATGCCCAACGGCAGCCTGTCGGCGGGCAGTGCCACGACGAACATTTCCAGGACGTTGACCTATACGACGACCAGTTCGCCCAGCGCGCCGTTTTTCGTGAACGCCGTGGCCGCGGTTTCCCCAACTCTTGGCAATGTGCTTTTCAAAGCCGGCGGAACGGTGGACAGCTTCAGTTCAAACCCGAGTACCGGGGTGTTCCAGAACTACAGCAATGTTGCACCAGGCGCCAACAACATGGCATCGGCCATCGTCCTGTCGCAGAACACAAACTCCCTCAGCGCCACGGTACGTCTGGGCAACGCGGTCGTGAACGGATACGCGGTCGGATACAGTAGCTTCTATCCTGGCACCACCAACTGGATCTCATACGGGGGCGCCGCCAAGGTCATCGGCCCATCGACTCCGGCCGGAACGTCCATTGATTCGAGTCGGTTGGTCACGGACGCTCTGCCCTATCAGCCCGTGTTTGATGAGATCCGGCCAAGCTCAAACGCCACCATTCCCGCCGCCGACTGCAATCCATCTCCTCCTGGCAACGCGATTCTAAGCCAGTCGTGCTCGCTTGGAGCCACCTCGGCACCTTGGTCACCCGTCATCTACAATGTGAATGGGATCAGGCTTAACGGCACCGTGATCACGATCACGGGTCCTGTGGTGCTCATTGTCTGGAACAGCACGGTGCTCACGAACGGCGGCCAGTTTCTGCTGACGACACCCCAGGCATCGCTCACCATCTTCCAGGAGTATGGAGGGATGAGCATTGATAACACGGGGTCCGGAATCACGTATTCAGGTGTGGGCTGGACGCCCGCCAAGCGCGTCGCGCTCCTCAGCACCTACAATTACTCCTTCGCGGTATCGCTTGCGCAAACCACGCCCTTCTACGGCGTCATCTATTTCCCCTACATGCCAGTCACGATCAGCAACACGGGGCCAATCTACGGCTCGATCGTCGGCTCACAGGTCACTTTCAATAGCGCCGTGACGATCCATTACGACGAGGCCTTGCGAAAGCCGGACACACTCAATTTCGACGCGGCGTTCCGTTATCTGAAAGCCCCCATTGCCGTAAGCGCCCTCGCTGAATCGGCGCAATAAGCCCGTTACAGGCACAGGACGCCGATTGACAGACGTGGGCTGGTTTTGCCTAATGCGTTGCGCATGTTCAAACGCAAGGAACGCCACGGTGTTCTGATAAATCTTACGGACCACTGTGTGCAACTGGCCCGGCTTGGACGGCTTGATGTCCGGCCCCTGACGGTGGACACCTTTGCAGAGGTTGCGGCCGCAGACTCGGGGTCTGTGGCGCGCTGGCTCGACGTCAATTTCGGCGATCGGGCGGGCCGTTTCATCTCCGCCTACTGCGGGTTTCACCCTGCCGAGCGCATCTTCCAGCGGGACGGGATTAACGTTCGCAGACTGTCCGACCGCGAATTCCTCTACAACGTCATCGCGGAGCAGGCGAAGATCGTGTCGGCGAAGGCGTGGCACGTGGCCGCCCTCAACCCGGCCGACGGCGCCCCCCTGACCGTGGAATCGAACACCCGCACGGCCCTTTACCTTGGCGTGCCCTGGTCGGCTGCGAGGGAGGCGCAGGTGAGGCTTAAAGATTGGGGCGTCCGCCCCCGCCGGCTTGAACTGGGGACCCCGGTGCTCTTGGGAGGCCTCACCCGTTACGCCAGCCTCACCGGATACCCCCATCTAATCGCCGCGTGCGAGATCTACCGTAACCAGACGCACCTTTACCTGATCGGCAAGGATGGGGTGCACACGCCGCCGCCGCTCCCCCACGGCCTCCTGTCCATCGAGGAGGCCGCCATGAAGGAGCTCTCCGCGCCCGACGCAGCGGCCGCCCGCAAGCTGCTCGAGCAGCCCACCGAGGAACTCAAGCACCACGGGCGCCGGCTGATCCGTATGCTCTCGAGGCACCTAAGGCCCGCGGTCGACTACTTCGAGATGCAGACGGGGCAGCGCATCGGGGCCCTCTTCTGCGCGCACCTGCCCGAGCGCCTGGCCTGGCTCGAGGAGGCCCTCGCCGCCGCGGTCGACCTCGAGTACTTCTCTCCGGATTACACCCAATGGCTGCCCGCGGTGGGGCTTGACGCGCCCGGTCACACCCTCCTCGGCCCCTCCTGGATACAGCCGCTGTCGCTCGTCGCGCAGCTATCGCCCGGGCCGGCCGCCACGTCATGACGAGCGCCCGCGATCGCCTCTTTCTCGCCTCGCACTGGCACGTGGACTGCCGCCTCGTGGCGGAGCTGCCCGAGGACAGCGTCGTCGGCATACGGTTCATCACCTACGCCATATCGTGCGCCATCGCGCTCGCCGCCGTCCTCTTCACGGGCTGGTACGCCTACGCAGACCTGAGCCTGAGGCACCAGATCGAGGACGCCGCGCAGCACCTGGAGGATGACCGCTGGGAGGTCATTGAGATCAGGCGCCTGCAGCGCTTCTATGAGAACGAGGCCAAGAAGATAGAGAGCGCCTCGTCCGAGATGAAGAACCCTCTGCTCCTTTCAGGCTTCATTTCCGAGCTCGGCCACAACCTGCCGGAGCGGATGGTCATCGACTCGATCGAGCTTACCGAGGGGCAGTTCGTCGTTCGCGGGCGCATGCGCGAGGCGTCCGAGCGTGCGAGCCGCCTCATCGGCGGTTACCTTGACAAGCTGCGCAATGATCCGGAGGTCGGGCCGCATTTTGGTCCGATCAACGTAACGAGCCTCGACCGCTCCTCGGAGGACGAGCAGGTGATGGTCTACTCGATCACGCTCCACCTGAAACCGCGAACCCCATGAACGTCGCCGACCTCATGCAGTGGATCGCCGTGGCCCGCCGCCATCCCCTGAGCGCGCTCTGCGCCGGGGTCTGCGCCGTCTGCTTCCTCTGCTGCTGGTACATCTACTCGAACATGAAGTGGCTCGAGCTCGAGCATAAGCAGATCACCCAGGACGGCGATTTGGCGATGGCGTCGATGATTTCCGGCCCGTCCGTCAGGCAGGAGCGCCTCGCGGCATTGGAGTGCACCCGCCGGATCGAGGAGAACCTGGTGATCGAGGAGAACCTGGCGGAGAACCTCTGGTATTTCTACAAGATCGAGCAGCAGACCAAGGTGCGCATCCTCGAGCTGCGCCCCGAGAATGCGATCATCTCCAGCTCCAGGTCGCTCTACAAGCGGATCCCCTTCACGATCCGCGCGACCGGCACGTACGCGCAGACCGCCGCGTTCCTCTACGCGCTCGAAACCGGACCGCGCCTCACCTACATCCCGACTTTGATGTACAGGCGGGTCGAACTCGAGACGGCCAACCCGTCGGTCATCCTCGAGCTGAACGTCCAGATGCTCGGCAAGAAATGAAGAGCCAACGCAACCAGCTGATCATCCTGGTGGCCTTGATCATCATCTGGGCCATCAGCTGGCGCCTGACGATGAACCGGAACAAGCTGCCGCCGCCTGCGCCGCCGCCCACGCAGGCGGTGAAGGCCGCCGCGCAGGACAGCCTGCTGAAGATCCGGTTCCGCAAGGTCCGCTCCGAGATGGACGGCCTCTACCACTATCGGATCAAGCCCGCGCCTTTTGATCCGCAGTG
>Ga0265319_1002243_pt1 | contig 10737 bp, 11 predicted proteins | sample 4824metaG_FD_192443 | JGI IMG/M metagenome (GOLD analysis project Ga0265319, IMG submission 192443) | Rhizosphere microbial communities from Carex aquatilis grown in University of Washington, Seatle, WA, United States - 4-8-24 metaG | ecosystem: Host-associated > Plants > Roots > Rhizosphere >...
CGCCAACCCCGCCGCCGCCATCCCCGCCGACAAGCTTGAAGCTATCTTCTCGCTTCAGGCCACCCTCAACCGCCGCATCGGCGTGGACACCGCCGCGCTCGACGATGCCGGCCAGGTCCAGTGGACCCTCAATTACATTCGCGCCATGCAGCAGGAACTCGCCGAGCTGACCGACTCCGTCCCCTGGAAATGGTGGGCCAAATACCAGCAGTTCGACCGCCAGAACGCCCGCGTGGAAGTCGTCGACCTCTTCCACTTCCTCGTCTCCATCGCCCAAACCCTCGGCCTCAGCGCCGACGATATTTACCAGGCCTACCTCAAGAAAAACCAAATCAACCACCAGCGCCAGGACTCGGGGTATGTTAAAAAGGATGAGAATGATTCGAAGGGGGTGTGAAAACAGAAAGTGATGTGCTTTTTGCATGAAGTCCAATCACCGTTAAAAAGGAATCGTCAAATTGCGCGAATCTCCGCAATATCCCTCCACGGCCATGAACCCAGATATTCGTTGGAAGCAACGGTTTCAGAATTTCGACCGAGCGTTCGTCTTGTTGCGTGACGCGCTGGAGCGCGCGCCCGACTCGCTTTCTCCGCTCGAAAAAGAAGGGGTCATCCAGCGTTTTGAATACACGTTCGAACTGGCTTGGAAAACCATCAAGGACTATCTCGAATCGGGCGGCTTGGTTATTGCGCCATTGACGCCCCGGCAGGTGCTTAAGCAGGCCTTTGCCGCCAAGGTTTTGCCCGACGGCCAAGTCTGGATGGATATGCTGGATCAGCGCAATCTGCTGTCGCACACCTATGACGCTGCGGTCTTCGACCAAGCCGTCAAGGACATCGCCGCCCGTTATCTGCCCGCGCTGGCCTGGCTTCACGATGACTTGATGGGAAAGCTCGCGCCATGAACAACACGCCTGCCCTGACCTTGGACGAATTGGAATTGCTGCGCGGGGTTTTCCGCCAGCATCCCGAAATCACCGCCGTCAAGCTCTTCGGCTCACGTGCCAAAGGCACCCACACGCCCAGTTCGGACGTGGATCTGGCCCTGTGGGGCGATTTGGACGCCCTCCGCGCGGAAGCGATCGCCGCCGAGCTGGACGAACTGCCTCTGCCGTATCTCTTCGATGTCCAACCCTTCGCCCTCATCAAGTTCCCCCGCCTCCGCGAACACATCGAGCGCGTCGGCCTCATGCTCTATCCCGGCTGACCTTTATCCGGGGTGATTAATCAAGCGGACGCTGGCAGCTGCACGGTCGGTCAATAATTGGCGGAAAGAATCCACCACCTTGGCCACGGCGAAAGTATTTCCGCCGGAAGTCTCCTCGCCGACTTGACGCCAGAATGTGAGCGGGGCTAGGCTCGGTAACCATGCCGAACCCCGCAGCGCCACGGAAGCCGAATTGGTGCGCCATATCCTTGTTTTACTTCCTGGCCTGCTTGTGGTCGTGGCCCTTTTTCTGGTGGCGGGATGTCCACCCCGCGAGTTGGGATGCCTGGCGCCTGCCGGAAGAAATTAAAGGATACACCCAGCAGTGGGGGCCGGCCCTCGCAGCGCTCGTGGTCTGCTATCTCTTCCCCCAGGTGCGCTCCCGTTCCGTAACCCTCCTCGGCTCCTCCTGGAAGCGATCTGCCCTATGCTTCCTGGCCCCGGTTTTCTTCACCCTTATCGCGGCGGCCATTCATTCGGGGCATTACTCCGGGAAACTCGTCTACTACCTGGTGATGGGCGGCGGCTCGACCCTCGGAGAGGAAATAGGCTGGCGGGGATTCCTGCAGGGTGCCTTGCGACCCCTCAGCAGATTTCGCGGCTACCTGCTGCTGGCGTTCATGTGGGAAATCTGGCACTTCACTTCGCACACAAAAGGCACGCTGGACGAAGTGATTTCCCGATTGGCAATAATCGTCCCCGCCGTTGTGGTCATCACGTTCGCTCTGGCCTTTCTCACGGAGCGCACCGGCTCATTGGTGCTCGCCACGGCCGTCCACGAGTGGATCGACCTCGGGGTCGACGAGGGAGGCTATTTCCTCTGGGCTGGCCTCGCCACCGTCCCGGTCTGGCTGTGGCTTGCCTGGACTTGGCCGAAACGCCACCCGGAGCCTGAAGAGCATCCGACCAATCGCGAATCATCCCACGAGCCGCGACTTTGCTGACCCAAAATTGCTTTATTGCCCGGAGGTTGTAGATTGCGTTGGCGGTGGGTCATATAGAGCACCTAATAGTGCGTTGGGTATTTTCGCCAAGTTCTCCTCGGTGTTGGTTACGTAAATGAGGCCGGGAGTATACGCAATGCGCGAGCCAGACGGGAAATCCACCCCCGAGTGCACCAAAAAATCCATGAGCCTTTGTTCAATATCATTCGGATTCTCATTCGTTGGAGATGGCGAGGCGGCGTTTTCCCTGGCCAATACGGCGGCGATGGTCCGCTGATCCAAGCTGAAAGTTTGCGTTTTGGCATTAAACGGAGCGGTCGTGGCCTTCCCTTGCATTTGTGGCGCGGTCGCAATTTCAACCGGTGCCGGCGTGAATGGATTTTGGTTAAGAGCCGTATGAAGAGGACTGGGCTTGGGTGTTGCCACCGGCGGGGTAACGGCTGGCGTTGTCGGCTTAATCTGAAAAAACCCCAAAAAACCAAGTGCCACCAGGAACGCGAGCGCGGCAAACACAATGGGGCTGGCTTCTCTGCGGGACATGAATGAAGGGGTGTCTTATGTTGGGATTTTTTAATCTTATTTCACCAAGGGGATCTTTACCCGCACAAATTCTCCCGGTACGATTTTATCCAGCTCCGCTTGCACAATAACAGCTTGCGACTTCAAAGTTGGCCAATGATTGGTGGACAGCGCCAAGACGGCGATTTTTCGTCCGCACAGGTTTTGCTGATAGGCCAGGTTGCGGTCGCACGTGAGAAAGACTTCAAACTCCGACTCGGCCAAGGCAAGCAGGCGCCCGTTTTTATAGCTACCCCAGCCCCTGAGTTGGGCCGTGACAAATTTATGGCCGGTCAGCAAGCGCACCAGCTTGAGCGGAACGCACTCGTCCACCAGCACTTTCACTTCCGCGCCTTTTCAATGGCCGATTGATGCGAGAGCATCAACACCGCAATGGCCGCTTCGCGGCTGACCGAGGGAAAGTTTTCCAGAAATTCGTCCAGCGAGCCATTACTTTCCAGATGCTCGAACAGTGTCGCCACCGGCACGCGGGTGCCGCGGAAGACGGGTTCGCCACCAAGGGTCTCCGCATCAATCGTAATATGCGTTCCCGTCTTGGCGCTCTTGCGATTGGTGATGGTAGCCGTTTTCATGCCGGTATTGCCATTATGCAGCGGTGTAATCTGATTTCAAGCTTATGCCAACCGGCCACAGTCTGTTCATTTTTTCGCCAATACCTTCATCTCCCCCAGCCAGTCTTTGCATCGTTCCGTCCAGGTGCCCACTGGCAAATCGGTCAGGGCGACGCCGAAGCCGTGCGCGCCGGAATTATAGATATGCAGTTCGCAGGGAATGTTCGCGTCCAGATAGCTCCGAAATATTTTCAGCGAATTAATCGCGTGCGGGCTGTCCTCCGTGGAGCCGACGATCAAAACCGGCGGGGCGTCTTTCGGCACCTCCGTGGGAAAAAACGCATCCCCGGGATAGACGATAACATTGAAATCCGGCCGCGAACTGGCACGCTCAATGGGGTCGACGGCCTCGGGCTGGCCCGCGTCAAATTTCACCCCGACTCCGGCAACGACGCTGCCGCCCGCGGAAAATCCCATCACCCCGATGCGGTGCGGGTCCAAACCCCAGTCCGCCGCCTGACTGCGCACGAGGCGGACCGCGCGCAGCGCATCGCCCATCGAAGTGTCCATCGTGTAGTTGGGAAAGCGCGGTGTTTGCGACAGCCGGTATTTCACCACAAATGCCGTGATGCCGATTTTATTCAGCCACAGCGCGATATCGCGCCCTTCGTGATCAATCGTCAGTGTGTTATAGCCGCCGCCGGGGAAAACCAGCACCGCCGCGCCCGTGGCCACTTCCTTCGGCGCGGGAAAAATAAACACCGACGGATAATGTACCGGCGAAAGATGCCCATGCGGGCTGCGCGCCGTTGGTGGCGAATAATTTTCCCGCGCCGTGACACCTTCCGACCCGGGCGCGCCCTTGGGCCAGAGCAGGATTTCCGTCACACCCGCCCACGGCGGCGTGAGCGCCGGGACGGGAGCATCGGCCGCGATCAGCGCGCCCGCCCAGCCGAGCGCGCAACACAGCCCAAATAGTTGGAATATTTTCATGGCGAGGTGGCGTTGGAGTTGGCCGGCTTGGCGGAAGTGGGCCGGGTGAGACTTTCCACCGGCGCAAAATCATCCGTGAGCAACGGCGCGGTTAGATAATTCTTCGGCGGTGTGGGTTGCATATTATTGAGGCGGTCGAGGAAATAGGGAAAGGTGATTTTTTTCGCGTCCACCAGCGGCCCGGCAATTTTCTTCAGCGCGTCGATATTGGTCGCCTCTTTCTTCAGCGTGGCCACCATCACCACATTGAGACTCGTCTGCGCCTGAAACACATACACCTGCGCGAAAACTTCCTTCAGCGTCCGGTAAATCGACGCGACGATGTCGCTCGTGTTGTAGCCCTGGAGGATGGTGATGACGTTGTAGGCCAGCACGCCGTCGGGCGCGAGATGCTGTTTCGCCAACTGGAAAAATTCCTTCGTCACCAACTCATACGGGATGCTCGCGCCATACCGGCCCTGCGTGTAGGCGTCCATCAGGATCGCGTCGTAGTGATTGGGCGTGTGCGTGAGGAACTGCCGCCCGTCAATGACATCCAGTTTTTGCTTCTCGCCGAGCGTGTAGGAGAAATATTTTTTCGCGACCTCGGCGACCAGCGGGTCAATCTCCGCCGTCTCCATGGACGCCTCGGGGTGGTAGTGCGCGACTGCCTTCTGCGTGCTGGCCCCGCCCAGCCCGAGCATGAGGATGCTTTTCACGTCGGGCTTCCACAGCCAGATCATTTGAAAATAATCCGTATACTCAAACGCGCCCGCGAAGGGATCCTTGAGTTCCATTCGCGACTCCATCGTGTCGTCGAAATAAAGCGTGCGCGTGCCCGCCTCGTCGCCCACCGTGATGTTATGGTAGGGCGAAGTGCCCGTATAAATGACATTCGACCCGCCGTCGGGCGCGTTTTGCGCCGACGCCATTGGCGCGGTCGCCAGCGCGACGATTAAGCCGGCGGCCAACGGAGACAAAAATTTACGCATGGGGCGGGGTGGGGTCGGGGGCCGCCAACTCCGGCGGTCGCAACCAACTGTTTAGCGCCACGCACGCCGCCGCCAAGACCATAATCGCGCAGCCCGTCACGTAGAAAATGACCGTCAACGACGCCGTTTGCAGCAATATATACCCTGAGACAAACACGCCCGCAATGCTCCCCACCGTGCTCGCCGCGAAAATCAACCCGCTCGCCCGGCCCACTTGCGACAACTGCCGCGCGCAAATCTGCGTCACATACGGCGAAAGCATGGCCAGCAGCACGCACGGAAATAAAAACACCACCGCGCTGCCCATCACCGGGTCGAGGGTCTGCCGCAGCGGCGTCAACTCCACGCCCGGCGGCGTGCTGACGGCGTTAATCAGCCGATCCGCGAAATTCGGAATGTTAAACGTAAACAGCCCCGCGGGAAACAGCAGCCACGCCAGGCAACCCAGCCGCCGCCACCGATCCGCCAGAATGCCGCCCCAATAATACCCGAGCGCCAGCGCCACCATCACCAGGCCAATCTGGTTGACCCACACATAATACGACGTGCCAAAATGCGGCGCGAGAAACCGCGTGCCGATGATCTCCAGCACCATGATGGCGAAGCCGCCCACAAATACAATGCACGCCGCCGCAAAGGAACGCATCGGGAGAAAGTAGAGTTTGCGCCCGCGCCCAGCCAGCCCAAATTGGCGGGCCTGGCCCGCCCGGCTTAAAACCCCGCCGGCAATTCCATCTCCAGCTCCTTCAGCAAGAACGCATACTGGTCGGTATATTCGGCGATGGACTTGTCCGTCGGCTTGCCGCCGCCATGCCCCGCGCGCGTTTCAATGCGGATGAGGATCGGCGCCGCGCCCGCCTGCGCGTTTTGCAGCGTCGCCGCAAATTTAAAACTGTGCGCGGGCACCACCCGGTCGTCGTGGTCCCCCGTCGTGATCAACGTCGGCGGATAATGCGTGCCGGGATGAATATTATGCAGCGGCGAATAGGCATGCAGCGCCTTGAACTCGGCCTCGTTTTCATCCGGCGAGCCGTAGTCGCTCATCCACGCCCACCCGATGGTGAATTTATTGAAACGCAACATGTCCATCACCCCGACCACCGGCAGCGCCGCGCCAAACAAATCCGGCCGCTGCGTCAAGCACGCGCCAATCAGCAACCCGCCGTTGCTCGCGCCGTTGATGGCCAGCTTCGGCGTCGCGGTGTAATGGTGGTCGATCAGCCACTGCGCGGCGGCGATGAAATCATCGAACACATTTTGCTTTTTCAATTTCATGCCCGCCTGGTGCCACTCCTCGCCGTATTCCCCGCCCCCGCGCAGGTTGGGCATCGCGAACACTCCGCCCATTTCCAGCCACACCCAATCCGCCACGCTGAAGTAGGGTGTCAGGCTCACGTCGAAGCCGCCATAACCGTAGAGCAGCGTCGGATTCGTCCCGTCCAACTTGAGGCCCTTCTTATAAGTGATAAACATCGGCACGCGCGTGCCATCCCTGCTCGGGTAGAAAACCTGGATGGTTTCGTAATCATCCGGTTTAAAATCCACCTTGGGCTGGCGAAAGACCGCGCTGGTCCCGGCCGCCAAATCCAGCCGGTAAATCGTCCGCGGCGTGGTGAAGCTGGTGTAGGAGTAAAAAGTTTCGGTGTCTGACCGCTTGCCGCCAAAGCCTGCCACCGTGCCGAGGCCCGGCAGCGCCAACTCGCGCTGCATTTTGCCATCCAGCCCGAAAATCTTCACCTGGCTGTGCGCATCCCGCAGGTAGGTGCAGACCAACGAATGATTGAGCGCCACCGTGCTTTCGAGCGTGTCCGTGGCCTCCGGTATGACTTCCCGCCAATTGGCCCGCGCCGGCTGCGTAATGTCGATGGCGATGACGCGCCCGCGCGGCGCGCTGAGGTTTGTCTGAAACCAAAATACCGGCCCGTCGTTGTCCACAAACGCATACTCCGCGTCAAAATCATCCAGCAGTGGCGTGACTTTTGCGTCGGCCTGCGTGAGGTCGAGGTAATAGACCCGGTTGCGCTGGTCGGTGCCGGTCGAGACGTTGACGACCAAGTAATGCCCGTCGTCGGTCACCGATTCATCAAACCCCCAGTCATCGTGGTCGGGGCGCTGGTAAATTAGTTTGTCCTCCGCTTGCGTCGCGCCCAGCCGGTGAAAATAAATTTTGGGGAATTTGTTGACCCCCGTCAACTCCGCGTCCGACTTCGGCTCATCATAGCGGGTGTAGTAGAGACCCGTGCCGTCCTTGATCCAGGCCGGATTGGCGAATTTTATCCATTGCAGCCGGTCGGGCAAATCCTGCCCCGTGCGCACATCGCGGATTTTCCACTCCTGCCAGTCCGAGCCGGCCGTCGACAGCCCATACGCCATCTTGGTCCCGTCCTCGCTCACGGACATATCGGCGAGGGCCACGGTGCCGTCAGCGGATAGCTTGTTGGGGTCCAGCAACAATGTCGGCTCCGCGCTGAGTGCCGTCATGGTGTATAACACGCTCTGGTTTTGCAGCCCGTCGTTCTTCGAGAAAAAGTAGCGCCCGCCTTGTTTGAACGGCACACTAAACCGTTCGTAGTTCCACAGCTTGGTCAGCCGCTGGCGGATGGCCTCGCGCTGCGGAATTTGGTCCAGAAATCCGAACGTCACCTTGTTCTGCGCCTCGACCCACGCCTTCGTCTCGGGCGCATTGTCGTCCTCCAGCCACCGATACGGATCGGGCACCGCGACCCCAAAATAAGTGTCCACCTGGTTCGTGGTGCGGGTCGCAGGGTAGGTGAGGGGCATGGCAGAATCGGCGCAACCGGCCAGCAGCACCGGCCACGTCGCGGCGAGAATCCAATGCAAGAGGCGGCGCATTCCCGCACCTTGCACGATTCTCCCGCCCCCGTCAAAACTTCCCTGAATGACTCTCCGAATTGCCCGCACTTTAAGCTTTAACTCCCTCGCCAAAAACAAGTAGCGTGGGCCAATGCAGGTCACCGTCGTCGTCCCCGTTTATAATGAAGAGCGCACCGTGGTCACGCTGCTCAAGCGCGTGCTGGCCGCCGGTCTCAACCTCAAGGAGATTGTCGTCATCGATGACGGCTCGAAGGACTCCACCCGCGAAAAGGTCGCCGATCTCGCCGCCGCCGACCCGCGCGTGCGCCTGCTGCCCCAGCGGCAAAACTGCGGCAAGGGCGCGGCCCTCCGCGCCGGGTTCGCCGCCGCGACGGGCGACATCGTCGTCGTTCAGGACGCCGATCTGGAATACGACCCCGCGGAACTCCCGCGCCTGCTCCAGCCCATCCACGACGGCACCGCCGACGTGGTCTTCGGCTCCCGTTTCATCGGCGGCGGCGCGCACCGCGTTCACCTCTTCTGGCACATGGTCGGCAACCAGGTCCTCACCCTCCTCTCCAACATGTGCACCAACCTCAACCTCACGGACATGGAGTGCTGCTACAAAGCCTTCCGCCGTGAGATCATCCAGAGCATCAAGCTTGAGGAAGACCGCTTCGGCTTCGAGCCGGAGGTCACCGCTAAAATCGCCAAGAAAAAAATCCGCCTGTATGAGGTCGGCGTTTCCTATTTCGGGCGCAGCTACGCCGAAGGGAAAAAAATCGGCTGGAAGGACGGCTTCCGCGCGCTCTACTGCATCGTCAAATACAGTTTCTTCCGGTGAATGCCGCCGCAGGCTCGAATCCGCCTGCTGCGCCCGCCCCGCGCGCGCGGCCCGGGTGGCCTGCGATGGTGCTGGCTCTCGTGGTCGTCGTCTACGGTTTCGGCTATCTTCTTTGGTATTTGTCCACGCCCTTGGGCCGCGCCCCGCAACTTGACGGTGCCGAGAACCTCGCCCTTGCCGCGAAAATCGCCGCTGGCACGCTATCGCACGAATCTTTCTACCGCGCGATGCTCTATCCCGCGCTCCTGGCCCTCCCGTTCAAATTTGGCGTTTCGCCCGACCATCTTCCCGCGCTCGCTTCCTCCTTCGGCCTGATTTGCCATTTTGGCATCACGTTGGCCATCGCCATTCTCGCCTCGCGCTTGTGGGACAATTCCCCCTTCCGCCGTCGCGCCGCGCTCCTCGCCGCCGCCCTCTGGGGCTTGAACCCCGTCGCGCTCTATTACGCCGTGCAGGTGTTGGACACGGAGTTGGCCATGGCCTTGTTCATGGGAGGACTGGTTTGCTGGACCAAACCGGGTGGCCGCTCGGCGGCCTTAGGCGGAATTTTTTTCGGTCTGGCCGTGGCGGCCCGCCCGCATTTCATGCCTTTGGTTTTATTTGCTCCGCTTGCGCGCGCCTGGCTGTGTGGCCGGTGGAAAGGGCAACTGCGGGACTTGCTGGCATGGGTCGGTGCGGCGCTGGTGCTCGGCCTGCTCGGATTCATCCACTGGCGCTGGACCGGGGAATTCCGCCTGCTGCCGACGCAAGGGGCCTACAATTTTTATGCCGCCAACCAACCCGGCGCCAACGGCAAATATTACCTCCAGCAATTATACATACCCGACTTGCCAGCCGGCGAAAATCCCACCCGCGCCGAGGCCGAAATTTTGTATCAGCGCAACCGATTGTCATCTTCCGGCCCAGCGGAAACGTATTGGCATCGCCAAGCCTGGTCGGCCATCGCGGCCCAGCCCGGAGCCTGGCTGAAACTGATGGTCAAAAAAACCTATTACCTCTTCAACGATTTCGACCAGTATAATAACTTCACCTATTCCTGGCATCAGGCGCGTTCGCCCTGGCTGTGGTGGAATTTTTTGGGATGGGGCGTTTTGCTCATCCTGGCCGCCGCCGCCCTGTCAATGTCGTGTTCATCTATCAACATGGACCCGGCCTTGCGCCCGCGCCTGGCGGGCCTGGGTTTGATTTTCCTGATCTACGCCGGCGGCGTGCTCCTCTACTACGCCAGCGGCCGATTTCGCCTCCCGCTCGCTCCCTTGCTCTGCGTCGTGGCCGGCGGTTTGGCCGCGGTTCCGGATTGGCGACGCGGCCGCACTTCCGCCGTGGTTGTCGCCCTGCTCGCCGCCAGCCTCGCCTTTTCCAATTTTTTCCAGGTTCGCGACCACTCGACCTACATTCAGGACGAGTTGCTCACCGCCATGGCGGCTTCCTCCATCGGTGATGACCTCCAGGCCTACACCCTCGCGGAGACCGCCTTGCAGCAAGATGCGCTCCGCCCCGACCTTCGCCGCGTCGCCGCCATCAGTTTCTTCAATCTTACCCTTGCCGACGGCCCCCGTTACGACACCGCGCCGGGCTGGCGCAAAACCGCCCATGAATTGCAGGGCCTGACCTTGAGCGACGCGACCATCACCCTCGTCGCGGGCGTCGCGGCCTGGAAAATCGGCGAGCCTGTCCAGGCTGAAACCATCTGGCGCGCGGGTGCCCTCCGATTCGGGCCTGCGTCTGAATCCGCCAGCTCGTTGCTGGCCGCTCAATTCCTGCGCGGCGAATCTCCGCCTGGCGCGCCGCCACCCGACCCGCAAATCCTCGCCTACCTCAAAAACATTCCCGT